>Ga0247818_10001083_pt1 | contig 17080 bp, 15 predicted proteins | sample 13C_Glucose_Day1_FD_192424 | JGI IMG/M metagenome (GOLD analysis project Ga0247818, IMG submission 192424) | Soil microbial communities from agricultural site in Penn Yan, New York, United States - 13C_Glucose_Day1 | ecosystem: Environmental > Terrestrial > Soil > Agricultural land | place... | reverse complement strand
GTCCACCGACCTCTCGGGAGTTCTCATGCGCTCGTTCCGTACGCCCGCCCTGTCGGTCGTGGCAGCCGGCGCCCTCGTCGCCGGTGTGCTCGTCGGCGGCGGCTCACCCGCCGTCGCCGCGCCCTCGCCGGACCTCAGCGTCACCAACGTCACCGCCCACCTGCAGCAGCTCCAGTCCATCGCCACCGCCAACGGCGGCAACCGCGCCACCGGGCGACCGGGCTACAAGGCCTCGCTCGACTGGGTGAAGGCCAGGCTCGACGCCGCCGGCTACACCACGCAGGTCCAGTCGTTCTCGACGTCGTCCGGCACGTCGTACAACCTCCTCGCCGACTGGCCCGGCGGCGACCCGGAGAACGTCGTGATGACCGGTGCCCACCTCGACAGCGTCTCCGCGGGCCCCGGCATCAACGACAACGGGACCGGCTCTGCCGCGGTCCTCGAGGCCGCACTCGCCTGGGCGGCCAGCGGCAACACCTCGCGCAACCACCTGCGGTTCGCGTGGTGGGGCGCGGAGGAGCAGGGCCTGCTCGGCTCCAACTCGTACATGTCGCTGCTGCCGACGGCCGACAGGGACCGCATCGACCTCTACATGAACTACGACATGGTCGGCTCGCCCAACCCCGGCTACTTCGTCTACGACGACAACGCGGTCGGCAACTTCGCGCGTGACTCGATGACGGCGTACTACACGTCGAAGGGCATCCCCTGGGAGTACATCGACGTGCAGGGCCGCTCCGACCACGCGTCGTTCCGCAGCCACGGCATCCCGACCACCGGCATGTACTCCGGCGGCGAGACCATCAAGACCTCCGCGCAGGCACAGAAGTGGGGCGGCACCGCCGGCCAGGCGTTCGACCCCTGCTACCACCGCTCCTGCGACACGATCTCGAACATCGACAGCACCGCCCTGGACCGCAACATCGACATGATCGGCCACATGGTGTGGCTGTACGCCGACAAGGACTTCGGCGGCACCCCGGTTCCACCGACGGGGGGCAACCTCCTCGCCAACCCCGGTTTCGAGTCCGGTGCGACGGGCTGGACCGGCACCGCCGGCCCGATCACGAACAGCAGCGGGCGCCCCGCCCGCACCGGGACCTGGAAGGCGTGGCTCGGCGGCAACGGCAGCACGTCGTCGGAGAACATCTCGCAGCAGGTGAGCATCCCGGCGTCGGCCACCGCCGCCTCGCTGTCGTACTGGATCCGCACCGACACCGCCGAGACCGGCTCGACGGCGTACGACACCCTCAAGGTGCAGGTCGTGAGCGCAGGCACCACGACCACGCTGCGGACCTTCAGCAACGTGGGCACCAACGCGACCTACACGCAGGTGAGCCACAGCCTGCTCGCCTACAAGGGCAGGACGGTCACCGTGCGGTTCCAGATGAACGAGGACTCGTCGCTGCAGACGAGCTTCGTGCTCGACGACACGTCGGTCACGACGAGCTGACCCCTTGGTCGGCCCTGCTCACTCGGCGAGCCAGGCAGCCCAGCTGTCGAAGGAGTAGGGCCGGCCCAGGAAGTCGGCCACCAGGTCGGCGGCGTCCTGGCTGCCGCCCCGGGCGAGGACCTTGTCGCGGTAGGCGAGGGCGACGTCCGGGGCGAAGAGGTCGTCGGGATCGAACGCCGAGAAGAGGTCCTTCGCGATGACCAGCGACCACATGTAGGTGTAGTAGCCCGAGGAGTAGCCGTCGAGGTGCCCGAACGCGCAGTGCATGTGCGCCCCCTCGAGCGGCGGGAACACCGAGTAGCGGCGCTGCAGCTCGTCGCCGTAGGACGTCAGGTCGTCGTGCGGGCCGGCGTGGAACCAGTAGGAGCGGGCGGCGTACGACATCTGCTGCACGGCGTAGAGGCCCTTGCCGAACTGGTCTGCACGCCGCATCGCCGCGACCAGGTCGGCGGGGATGGTCTCGCCCGCCTCGTTGCGGGCGAACGTCGACAACACGTCGGCGTCCCACGCCCACTCCTCCAGCATCTGGCTCGGCGCCTCGACGAAGTCCCACTCGGTGGCGACCCCGGAGAAACGGGCCCACGTGCCCTGGCCGGCCAGGACGTGGTGGACGAGGTGGCCGAACTCGTGGAAGAGGGTCACGACCTCGTCGTGCTCCATCAGGCCGCGGTTGAAGTTGCAGACCAGGACGCCCTCGGCGAGCTGCTCGCCGGCGATGCCCTTGACCAGGTCGAACTGGGCGGCGTGCTTGAACTTGCCCTCGCGCGGGTGCAGGTCGAGGTGGATCCGCCCGATGCGGGTGCCGTCGAGGTCGACGTCGTAGCTGGCCACCTCGTCGTGCCACGTGCCGGCGTCCTCGCGCGGGACGGGCGTCCAGCCGAGGCCGAACAGCCGGCCGGTGACGTCGAGGAGGCCCTGGCGGACCTGCTCGAACGGGAAGTAGGTGCGCACGACCTGGCCGTCGACGTCGTACTGCTCCCGTCGGACGAGCTCGGAGTAGTAGCGCGAGTCGTAGGTGGCGACGGTGTCGGCGGTCGGGTCGTCGATGCGCTTGCGCTCGAGGAGGACGCCGACCTCCACACCGGCGCGTTCCTTGGCGGCCTCGCCCACCCGGTCGATGAAGGCCGCGACCGCCTGGCCGCTGCCGATCATCTTGACCTCGGTGTCGTAGTCGGGCCACGAGTCGTAGCCGAGCAGGTCAGCGGTCTCACGGCGCACCGCCAGCAGGTCCTGGAGCACCTGGTCGTTGACCGGCCAGGCGACGTTGTTCTGCGCGAGCGCCAGCTCGTGGCGGGCCTCGGCGTCGGCACCGAAGGTGATGAACGGGACCAGGTCGGGGTAGTCGGTGGTGATGGTGACGAGGCCGTCGTCGTCGGGCGCGTGGGCGGCGCGGTAGTCCTCCGGCAGGCCGGCCAGCCGCTCGGGCGCGACGCGGATCGAGCGGACGTCGTCGCGGATGTTGCGGCCGAAGTCCTGCGACAGCTTGACGCCGAGCTCGCTGAGCTCGCGGAGCCGGTCGCGGGTGGCGTCGTCGCGGTCGACGCCGGCGCGGCGGAAGTCGCGCAGCGTGTGCTCGAGCACCCGCCGGGCGTCGGCGTCGAGGCTCGACAGGTCGTACGACGACGCGAGCCGGTCGAAGACGGCGTAGAGGTCACGGTCGAGACCCAGCTCGGTGACGTACTTCTGCACCTCCTGACCCAGGTCGTCCGCGCGGTCGCGGACGGCGGCGTCGGGGTGCACCTCGGCCCACAGCGACACGGCCCCGGCGTTGGCGATCGCGATCTCGGCCTTGTTCCACGCGACGAGGACGACGGGAGCGTCGGAGGAACCGGCCTTCACCAGCCCGACCTGGCGCCGGGCCTCGTCGAGCTGGTCGTTGCAGTGCCGCGTCACCCACTCGAGCCAGTCCCGGCCGCCCGGGAGGTCGACGGGGTCGGGCTGGGGGGTCTGGGTGTCGGTCTGGGGGGCCACGTGTGGAGCCTACGGGCGTGCTGAGACGCGCTCCACCGCGATGTCCGGCGACCCGCCCCGTAGCGGTCGTACGGACCGAACACCCGGTCGTACGGCGGCGGCCGGCGTGGCAGGCAGCACCACCCGCCCGATCGGTCCGTCCGTCGGTCCGGCAGGGCGGGAGGCCGGACAGCGGCTGCGAGGATGTGGCGGTGACCTCGGGGACCGCGCAGGACTTCCGCTTCCGCGACATCTGGCTCGTCGCCTACGGCCCCTCGATCGTCTCCTCGGCCGGCCACGGCGCGATGCTGCCGGTGCTCGCCCTGCGGGCCCGTGACCTCGGTGCCGACGTCAGCGTCGCGGCCGCCGTCGTCGCCCTCCTCGGCGTCGGGCAGCTCCTCGCGAGCCTGCCTGCCGGTGCCCTGGTCGCGCGGATCGGCGAGCGGCGCGCACTGGTGGGGGCCGGCCTCGTCGACGCGTGCGCGATGGTCTTCGCGGCCGTGACCGACTCGGTTCTCGGCCTGGCGTCCGCCGTCCTGCTCAGCGGGGTGTGCTGGACCCTGTTCCTCATCGCCCGCCAGGGCTTCATGATCGACGTCGTCCCGGAGTCGCACCGCGCCCGGGCGATGTCGCTCCTCGGCGGCTCCTACCGCGTCGGGGTGCTGGTGGGGCCGCTCATCGGCGCGGCGCTGATCGCCGCCACCGACCTGGCGAGCGTCTTCTGGCTGGGCGCAGCCATGTCCGTCCTCGCCGCCCTCCTCGCGGCCACGATGCCCGACCTCGGCGAGCAGAAGCGCGCCGCGGCCCGGGCGACCGGCCACCTGGGCGTGTGGACGGTGATCGCCGCCCACCGCCGGGTGCTGGGCACGCTCGGCACGGCGGTGGTGATCCTCGGCGCGACCCGGTCGCTGCGGCTCAGCCTCCTGCCGCTGTGGGCCGACCACGTGGGGCTGTCGGCGTCCACGACCTCCCTCATCTTCGCGGGCGCCGCTGCCCTCGACGTGGCGTTCATGTGGCCCGGCGGCTGGCTGATGGACACCCGGGGCCGGATGGTCGTCGCCGTGCCGGTGGTGCTGTCGATGGCCGTGGCGTGCCTCCTGCTGCCGCTGGCGACCACGGCGGCGTCGGTGGGCCTGGTGATGGCCCTCATCGCCTGCGGCAACGGCCTCGGGTCGGGCATCGTGATGACGCTCGGTGCGGATGCCGCGCCCGTCGAGGGCCGGTCCCAGTTCCTCGGCGCCTGGCGGTTGTGCGGCGACATCGGCAACTCGGGCGGACCGCTGCTGGTCGGTGCGTTGGCTGCCGTCGCGCCGCTGGGGGTCGCGTGCGTGACCGTCGGTGTGCTCGCCCTCGCCGGCGCCGGCTGGGTGGGCCTGTGCACCAGGCGGGTCGACCTGGACCGGGCGGCCCTCAGCCGACGGTGACCGTCACCTCGTTGGACACGACGTCGGAGTCGGTGTCGACGACGCGGAACTGGTTGGGTCCGGTGCGGCTCGTCTGGACGTACGTCGCAAAGGTGCCGCCGCTGACCGACATCGTCACCGGGAAGTCCGACCACGCGCCGTTCTCCATCCGCTGCACCTGCAGGATGGCGCCCTCGCCGGCCCGGTAGGTGCCGGTCAGGTCGATCTGCTGCATCGGGCTCACCGACTGCTGCGCCGCGGACAGCGAGATGGCGGTCGCCGGCGCCTCCGACGAGGACTCCGTGCCCGCGCTGGGCTCGGTCGTCTCCTCGGCGGGGGTCACCGTGCTGGTGTCGGTGGGCTTGGGCAGCCGGAAGGTCGCCGACGAGCTCGGCTCGTCGCTGGCCTCGGAGCTGCCGCCGATGCCGGTGGCCTTGACCCCGACGATGACGGCCAGCCCGCCGAGCAGGCCGATGGCCACGGCGACGCCGACCAGAGCGATGAGCCCGGTCAGGACGGGGCGGTTCTCGGTGTCCATGGCGGTGGGGAGGGGCCTTTCGCGTGGGTGCTCGGTGCCCGGTCATCATCCAAGATGGCCGGTCGCAAGGCCAACCGACGCCCGGGTAGTCCAGTGACGAACGGTCGTCGAAGCGCCATGCGGACAACCACTTCTCACTGGACTACCCCGGTCCGCGCGAACATCCGTCGGACAGGATGGGGCCATGCAGTCACTGTTGCGACCCGGCAGGGCAGCCATCGGCACCACCATCGCCGGTGGCGCCATCGCCGCGCTCTCCCAGGCCCCCGAGCGGGCCTCACGCCTCCTGCGGCACCGCTACCCGACGGTGGCGGTGACCGGGATGACCGGCGTCGGCAAGACCCGGCTGGCCGACCGGCTGTCCCGGCGGGCGAGCGCCGAGTCGGCCGCGGGCACGGACGTGGGCTCCGCGGTGATGGAGCGTCGTACGCGCCGCAACGCGCGCCTGCGCGGCTACCGCTTCCGCGTGGTGCCGGGCGAGAACGCCGCCACCCGGCTCGGCGCGCTCGACGAGGTCTTCCACGACGAGCCGGTCGACGGCGTGCTGCACGTCGTGGCCTGGGGCCACGCCACCCCCCGCCGTACGGGCGGCACCACCGGGACGGCGCTCGCCACCCGCGAGGAGCAGCTGGCCGCCGAGCTCGAGGACTGGTCCATCACGGCACACCGGATCGCGAGCATGGCGGTGCGGCGCGACCGGCCGACCTGGCTCGTCGTCGCGGTCACCAAGGCCGACCTCTTCGCCGACGACATCGAGGCCGCGGTGCACTACTACTCCCCCGGCAGCGGCACACCCTTCGGCGACAAGCTCGACGAGCTGCGCGCCCTCGCCGGTGGGGCCAAGCTGTCGATCGACGTGCTCCCCGTGTGCGCCCGCGGCGGCGACAAGCGCTCCGCGATGCCGGAGAAGGCCTGCAGCGACCTCCTCGGCCGCCTCGAGCTGCGGATGGCGCAGCTCAGCGGCCACGTCTGACGCGGCCCGGTCGTCACCCACGACCCGAGGACGGACGTAGTTCACAGTTCCACGACTTCTGGTTTCGGCGCTGTCCATCGGGGCAGAAGGACGCCATGAGGCCGATCGCGATCAACCAGCGGGCGCTGCGTGCCGCCAAGGAGGAGCTCGACTCCGCTCGCGAGGACCTGCGGTCCGCGCTCGGCGACATCGACCACCCCGCCGACGACTTCCCCTGGCGGGACCTCCTGGTCGAGGGGGTCGGCAGCCTCGTCGCCGATGCCGAGCAGGTCGCGAAGAGCTGCCACTCCCTCGCCGGTGCCGTCGACGACTCGATCATCGACTTCGACGAGCTCGACCGCATGGTCGGGGAGGCCGCGACGTTGGCCGCCGGGCTCGACCGGGTGACGCCGTGACCCGGGTCGTCGTCGACCGGATCGAGACGCAGCAGGACGAGCTCCGGTTCGGCGACCCGATCGGGTGCCACTACCACTGGCTCGAGCCCGGCGAGGTGGACTCGTACGGCGACTCCGTGCGCCGGCTCGCCGCCAAGGTCGAGCTCGCCGTGGACGCCTTCGAGCGCACCTCGACGCTGTCCGAGGACGCCTTCGCCGGTGAGGCCGCCGACATGCTCCGAGACCGCGCCGGCCGCCGCCACCAGGAGTCCGCGGCCGTCCGCGACCACCTCCGCGGGCTCGGCCGCGCCATCAATGCCTACTCCGACGTGCTGCGCCGTCACCGCGAGGGCCTCGAGCAGCTGCGAGGCTTCGCCGTCGGCACGGGGCTCGAGGTGCGCGACCACCGCATCTGGCCGCCGGTCGAGACGCTGCCCGGCGACGCGACCCAGAAGCAGGCCGACGCGTGGGAGAGCGACTGGAAGGCCTACCAGGCGTGCTTCGAGGCCAGGATCGAGCTCCGCGACGCCCGCCGGGCCGCCACCCGCGACCTGGTGGAGGCGCTGGCCGAGCACGCCGGCGTCCACCCCGACAGGGAGCGCGCCACCCTCGTCCCCGCCGGGGCCCAGCAGGTGCGCTTCGGCGAGCTGCGCCGCGAGGCGGCCGAGGAGGCCCTCGAGGCCGTGCAGGCGGGCGACGCCGCCGACGCGGCCCGCGGCACGGTCGACGCGCTCCGGCGACGGGAGCAGACCGCGCTCGGCAGGCTCGAGGACCTGGTCCTTGCCGAGGCGCCCCCCGAGGAGCTCCAGGCGCAGGCCGCCACGGTCCAGTCGCTGCACCGCGAGCTCACCGAGGCGCGGGTCGAGATGCGCGACGCCGAGGTGGTGGCCCAGCGCGAGCAGGCGCAGGCCGACCGGGCCGCGCGCGAGCTGCAGGACGCCGGAGCCGGACGCCCGCACCTGGTCGTCGAGCACGCCGAGCGGCAGCCCGCGACGCCGCGACCGGGCGACCTGGGCGACCGGCTCGGCTGACGGCTAGACCTGCTGCTCGGGACGGTCTCCGCCCGCCCCCGTCGCACGACGCTCCCGCTCCGCGACGGCGTACGCGTCGGTGCGGGAGTCGTAGGACCAGAAGTCGCGCAGCGCCGCCGCGGTCAGCACCACCCCACCGACGCACGCCACGCCGCCGCTGACGATCGCGCCGCGCACCGACCACGCGTCCGCGACGAACCCGGCCCGGGTCTCCCCCACCATCGGACCCACCGAGTAGGAGAGCATCTCGATCCCGGCGAGGCGGCCGCGCATCGTGTCGGGGATGGTCTGGTTCCAGACCGTCGACCGGAAGACGGCGGAGACCATGTCGGCGGCGCCCGCGAGCGCGAGGAAGGCGCACGCGAGCCAGAAGGACGGCATCAGTCCCGCCATCGCGATGAAGGCGCCGTACAGGCACGCCGCGACCACGATGGCGCGGCCGTGGTGGTGCACCCGACCGACCCAGCCGCTCAGGGCGGTCGCGACCAGTGCGCCGACGGTCTCCGCGGAGTAGAGCAGCCCGAGCAGCTCCGGTCGCTCGAACACCTCGTGGGCGAGCGCGGGGAAGAGCACCACCGGGATCGCCAGCATCATCGCCGCGATGTCGACGAGGTACGTGCCGAGCAGGTCGCGCCGGCGCACGGCGTACGTCAGGCCCTCCTGGATGCCGCGCAGGCTCGGAGGGGTGGTCTCGCCGTCGTGCGGGTAGGGGCGCATCGCGGCGAAGAGGGCGGTCGCCACGACGTAGCCCGCCATGCCGACCAGGAAGCACCAGCCGACGCCGACGTAGGCGACCAGCAGGCCACCCAGGAGCGGGCCGAGCAGCACGCCGAACTGCATGGCGAAGCTGCTGAGCGCGTTGGCGGCGGCGATCTGCTCGTGGCGCACCGTCCGCGGTTCGAGGGCCTCGCGCGACGGCCGCTGCACCGAGCTCACCGCGGCGTAGAGGGCGGCGATGACGAAGATCACCCACACCCGCGGCTGGTCGAGGAAGGCGTTCCACGCGAAGGCGAGCATCAGCACGACCTGCGCCGCGCCGGTCGAGACGAGCAACCGGCGGCGGTCGACGTGGTCGGCGAGCGCACCGCCGTAGAGACCGAAGACGACGAGCGGCAGGAGCTCCACCAGGCCGACCAGGCCGACCATGAAGTTGGACCCGGTGAGGTCGTAGATCGCGAACGGGACAGCGACGTAGGCGACCATGCTGCCGAGGTAGAAGACGCTGCCCGCGGTGAAGAGCAGCCGGAAGTCGCGGGAGTCGCGCAGCGGGGTGACGTCCATGCGCATCGCGCGCACGCGTTCGGTCCAGGTCACGAAGGTCGAGTGTCCCAGCGCGGGGCCCTGTCGGCACCTGATTTCAGGTCGGCACGACCTCGAAGCGCGGCACGGGGCTGTCGCGACCGGCCCGGCACGTGAGCCGTTCCTCGCCGCCGAGCACCCGCCGCACCCGCACCTCGACCGTGCTGCCCTGCGCCTCGAGGACCACCACGGTGTCGTCACCCGCGGCGCGCGCGGAGATCGGGCGCACGTCGTCGAGCCCGGTCAGCCCGAGCCGGCGGCGTACGTCGATGTCCGCCGCCTGCGCCGGCATCGAGAGGTCGGAGCGGCCGCGGAAGTGCTCGAGCAGCACCTCACCCCGCCCGGTGGCGTCGGCGACGGCGATGGCCAACCGCGGGTCGAGGCCGCCGTAGTAGAGGCCGCGAGGGAGCACCACGAGGTTGCCGGCGAACCGGTCGCCACCCACGTGCGAGGTCTCCCACACGGCGTCGGCATGGGGTCCGGCCGCCAGCTCGAGGGCGACGGGCCGGCCCAGCTCGGCGCAGCAGGCGTCGTGGCGCCCGTGGGTGCACACGGCGAGGACCGGGTCCGGAGCCGGGTCGAGTCCCAACGAGCCGCCGGACCCGAGCGCAGCGAGGTCGAGGTCGCGCACGTCGTCGATCCGGTCGAGGACGGCCGACTCCGCCCACGAGGCGTCGCCTGCCGCTCGGGCGGCGAGCACCCGCGTCGCCGCACCCGTGGCTCGCGTGCCCGGTCTTCGGACGAGCAGCACCCGCACCCGGTGCCGGCGGGACTGCTCCTGCAGGCGGGCACCGAGCCCGTCGGGCAGCCGGGCGTCGCGGAGCGCCTCGACGCCCCACGGCCCGGGATGCTCGAGGAGCAGGTAGCTGCGCACCGTCGACGCCGTGCCGGCGAGCTCGTCGCCGCGGGCCCGGCTCGCGCTCGCGCACCGGAAGGCGGTCATCGCGCGACCTCGAGCAGGCCCTCCCGCACCAGCCGTCGGCTCAGCACGAGGGCACTCTCGTCGTCGAGCGGGAGGTCGCGCGGCGTCAGCTCGGTGTGGTCGGCGACGTGCTCGAGCGCCGGCCGGACGCGTGCGGGCACGCGGAGCACGCGGTCGCCGATCATCACCCGGACCGCCTCGCCGTCGTCGACGAGGACGCACGGATGTCCGCGCCGGCGCCGCAGTCGCGTGCCGGCGTCGATCCCGGCCGCCAGGGCGTCGCGGTCGAGCAGGGCGCCGGCCAGCCGCGGCGGGCGGCCGCTGACGAAGTCCTCGACCTGGCCGGCGGTGAGTGCGGACGGGTCGAGACGGCGTACGGCGTCGGCGACCGCGGCGAGGTGGTCGGCGAGGCCCTCGGACACTCGTGCGGGGTCGTCGAGGTAGCCGGCGGGCAGGTGGTCGTCGGGCACGTCCGCGAGCAGGCGGCCGACCTCGCGGGTCACGAGGCTGCGCCAGGTCAGCTGGTTGATGCCGATCGTGAGGTGGAGCGAGACCGACTCCTGTGCGCGCGCCGCGTGGGGTGTGCCTGTGGGGAGGTAGGCCACGACCCCCGGCTCCAGCAGCAGGTCGCCGGGTCCGCCGTCGCCGTGGACCTCCCACATCTTGGTGCCGTGGGTCTGCACCACGAACACGTCGTGGGAGTCGGAGTGGACCGCGAAGCCCTGGGCTCCGGGCGGGGTGAGGTAGGCGTTGGCCTGGCAGGGGTGGCCGAGCTCGAGCTCGAGCTCGGCGACCAGGTCGCCGACGGGCGACCAGTAGCGCTGCAGGCCCTGCAGCACGATGGTGGCGCCCTCGTCGTGCAGGCGCATCAGCCTGACCGGGTCGACCAGCCCGGTCAGCGGCTTGCCGGCCAGGCTGCCGCCGCGGGTGAACGACGACTCGGGCAGCACCGAGCCGTTGCGCGCGACGCGGACCGCGGGAGTGCGGATCGCCGTCTCGGTGAGCAGGTGGTCGACGTCGGCGAGGGAGAGCACCTCGGCGCCGTACGACGGATCGGTGCGGTGGACGTGGACCGACGACGCCCAGACCTTGTCGAGAAAGGTCTGGGCGTCACCGGTGAGGCGGTCGAGAGCGCTCAGAGCGCGGTCCCGTCGGTGCCGTCGGCGTCGGTGGAGTCACCGTCCGTCGCATCGGTCGAGTCGCCGTCCGTGCCATCGGCGTCCGTGCCATCGGCGTCCGTGCCGTCGGCGTCCGTCGAGTCACCGTCCGTGGCGTCGGTCGAGTCGCCGTCCGTGCCGTCGGCATCCGTTCCGGGGCCGGCTGCGACCCCGGTCGGGTCGACGCCCTCGGTGCTCATCTCGTCGTCACCGAGGGGGTTGTCAGGAGTCGTCGTCATGGATCCTCCTCGTCGCACCGCGACGGACGGTCCGCCCCGGGTCTGGCGTCGAGTCTGGCGCTCGCCGGCTCCACCGTCCCACACCCCTGAGGACGTGGTCAGCCCCCGACGAACTGCGTCTCACGGACCTCGAAACGGGTCGTGCCCTTCACCTTGTCGTCGCCGCACGACTGGCGCCGGGACGGCCCCGGCACGGCGACCAGCTCGGCGGCGGGGTCGCCGCCTCCGAGGACGTGCAGCTCACGCGCCTGGGCCAGCGCTGGTCGGCCCGCCCGGCCGCGCGTCCACGGAAGGGGCACCACGCCGCGCTCGACCTCGACGCAGGCGTCGACCGCGGTCCCGGTGCCGAGCCGGCCGAGGGTGATCCCGCTGGGGAGGGCCAGCAGGGTGCCGGAGAACCGATGGCCGCCGAGGTGGGTGGTCTCCCACGTCCCGTCGGGCCACCTCTCCGCGAGCCGGGCGGCGATGGGCCGGCCGATCTCCGCGCAGCAGCGGTCGCGCTTGCCGTTGGTGCAGACCAGCCACAGCGGGCCGTCGTACGCCGTCAGCCCGGCGAGGTCGAGCCGGAGGAGGTCGTCCGGCCGGTCCAGCACGGTCGAGCGGACGTCGTAGCCCGTCTCGGTCGCGCGCGCGTGGAGGACGCGGGTGCCGGGACCGGCGCTGCCGTCGGGCCGGCGGAGCAGCAGCACCTTCATCCCGACCGACCCGAGATGTGCGCGGATCGCCTCGGGGAGGCGGTTGTCGCTGACCGCGTCGCGCCCCCACGGGCCCGGGCACTCGACGAGCAGGATCTCGGCGTCCGTCGGTGCCGTGCCGGCCATCGGCTCGTCGTCGACGAGGCTGGCGATCGAGCACCGGAAGTCAGGCATGGCCAGAAGTCTGACCGACGCGCCCCACCCGCTCGCGGCCGGGACTCAGGGCGAGCGGTCGGGCCTCAGAGCAACCCGCGGCGGCGGGCCACCGCGGCGGCCTCCGTGCGCGAGGCGGCGTCGAGCTTGGCCAGCATGTTGGAGACATGGACCGACACCGTCTTGGTGCTGATGAACAGCTGCTTGCCGATCTCTCCGTTGGAGCGGCCTTCCGCGACGAGGGCGAGGATCTCCGCCTCCCGTGGTGTGAGGGTCGCCGTCTGGGCGGCGGTGGCGGGCGCCGGTGCGGCCCCCTGGGCGGTGAGCTCGTCGAGCATCGGCTGGGCTCCGAGCGCGTGGGCAGCCTGGCGCGCCTGGTCGGCGACGGCCCGGGCGCCGGCGGTGTCACCGACGGCGCGCAGCACGCCGGCCAGCCGCACCCGGGCCTGCGCGACCTCCGGGACGCTGCCGTAGGCGACGGCGGCCTCCTCGGCCGCGCGCCAGGCCGTGACGAGCTGGTCGGCCGAGGGCGGGTCGAGCTGCGCCAGCCAGCGCCAACGGAGGTGCTCGGCGGTGCGTCGGGCCACCCACATGCGGTACTCCGGACCATGGCTGCCGTCGTAGGGGGCGTAGAAGTCGATCACCCGGCCGCCGTCGCCCATCAGCCGATCCACGTCGCGCGCTGCCGACCCCCGCTCCTCCGCCGACTGACGGGGGGCTGCGGCGGCGAGGGCGGCGACGGCGAGGGTCGCGAGCCGCAGCCGCGCCTGGAACCATTCGTGCCACAGCGGGACGACGGCAGCCACCACGTCGTCGTAGACCGACACGGCGAGGCGGCCATCGCCGGCGGCAGCGGCCCGGAGGATCTCGGCGCCGCCGGAAGAGATGGCGGTCAACCCGTCGGTGCCCCAGTAGTCGCGGAGCCGCTCGAGGGCCTGCTCCTTGCGGCGGCCGCGGATGCCGATGGTGATCAGCATCTGGTGGGCGAAGAAGAGCCACTCGTAGACCATGGGCGGGTTCTGTCCGCTGACGTCGAGGAGGTCCCACGCCTCGTCGAGCCGGCCCTGGTGGGTGAGGGCCACGGCGAGCAGCAGCCGTGCCTCGGCGGGGTAGGGCGACCAGGTCAGGCCGCCGACCTCGCTGCGCTCGATCACCTCGTGGTAGACCTCGACGGCCCGGAGCAGGTCACCCTCGTCGTGGTGGTGACGGCCGAGCAGGTAGAGCGCCCGGAGCTCGGGCTCGATCAGCCCGGCCCGACGTGCGCGCTCGGCCGCGGCCCGCCACCCGGCGCTCGGGCTCGCACCACCTGCGGGGTCGAGCCCGGCGACGGTCGCGTGGAGCTCGACGGCAAGGCTGGTGAGGTCGTTGCGCTCGGCCAGCTCGAGCGCCTGGACCGCCACGCTCCGCGCCTCGTCGGCGTGCCAACCGACCAGGCTCTGCGCGTGGACGAGGAGCGCCCGGGCCAGCAGCTTCGGCGGGCCACCTCGCAGCAGCTCGACGGCCTCGGCGGCGATCTCGCGGGGTGAGTCGGTGGTGTCGGTGAGCAGGAGGGCGGACGCCAGGGCCGTGAGCAGCTGGCCGCGGTCGACGGCAGCACCCTCGGCCGGCAGCGCCGCGAGACGCGCCCTCAGCACCTTGACCGCCTTGGGCACCCGCCCCGACGCGATCAGCGCCTCGGCGCACCGGCGGGCCAGCGCGAATGCGTCCACATCGGGCAGCGGCTCGCGGGCGGTGTCGACCAGCTCGAGCGCGTCGAGGAAGTGGGTCGCCGCCTCCGCGGGGCCACCGACGGCCAGCGCCTCCTCCCCTGCCTCGATGGAGGCGCGGACGGCGACCGGGCGGTCGTCGGCCCGGCGGGCGTGCTGCGCGAGCTCGGCCGCGGTGCCGACGGCGCGGCCCTCCCCCAGGGCGGCGACGAAGTCGGCGTGGAGCCGCATCCTCTCGCCGGGCAGCAGGTCGTCGTAGACCGCCTCGCCCAGCAGGGCGTGGCGGAAGGCATAGGTGCCGCCGCGCGACGCCACCAGCACCTGGGCGTCGACGGCGGTGCGCAGCGCGCCCTCGAGCTCGGCGGCGCCCAGGTCGGAGACGGCGGCGAGCAGGCTGTGGCTGACCTGGCGGCCGGCGACCGAGACCAGCCGCACGACGCGTCGGGTGGTCTCGTCGAGGCGGTCGAGGTGGACGAGCAGCACGTCGGCGAGCTCGCCGGGGACCTGGCCCGACCAGGCGGCACCGACGAGCTCCTCGATGAAGAACGGGTTGCCCTCGGCGCGATCGACGATGGAGACGTACTCCGCCTCGGAGAGCGTCGAGGGGTGGAGCGCGCGCACGAGGAGGCGTACGGCGTCGTCGGCGAGCGGCTCGACGTGGAGCCGCTCGACCCCACGCAGGCGCATCCACTCCGCGACCTGGCGGCGAAGCGGGTGGCGGCGGTGGAGGTCGTCGGCGCGGTAGGACACGACCAGCGCGACGCCCGGCAGCGGACGGGAGAAGAGGAAGCTGAGCATGTCGCGCGTGGACTCGTCGGCCCAGTGGGCGTCCTCGACGATGACGAGGACCGGGGTCTGCTCGGCGACGGCGGCGAGGAGGTGGCCGAACGCGTCGTACACGTTGCCGCGGTCGAGGGCCTGGTCGCCCGACGCGGTCTCGCTGCTGCGGATCCGCCGTCCGGGCTGGAGGCGGGCGAGGGTGGGGTGCACCTCGAGCACGCGGGCCGTCACGTCGGGGAGGTCGGCCATGAGGCGGCCGAGGATCTCGGAGAAGGGGAGGTAGGGCAGCGAGCTGTCGGCGAGGTCGAGGCAGTGGCCGGCGACGACCTGCCAGTCGGCCTCGAGGGCCGCGTCGCGCAGCGCCATCAGGAGCCGGGTCTTGCCCACGCCGGCGTCGCCGCCGACGAGGATCGCCCGGGCGGGGGGATCGCCCAGGTCCGCCCCCGGGGCGGCTCCGGACGTGCGAATGCCGAGCTGGGCGGTGAGTTGCTCCAGCTCGGCATCGCGTCCGATGAGATCGGTGGTCCGCAGGGCCGGCACGGACGACATTGTGTCGTGCCGGTCCGACACTCGCGGGTCGATCGCGGTGTGGGTCACTTCCGGGGGTCGTCGGCGCGGACACGGGTCCAGCGGCGGTGCCCGTAGTCCTTCCGGATCCTGTCCTGTCGGTAGGTCAGCTCGGCTCCCAGGAAGCTGTCGGTGTTGTACATGTCGGTCTCCTCTTGTCCTCGGTCCGGTTTCGGACCGTGAGTAGAGACTCCGTCCATGAGGTAGGCCGCCACATCGGGCGCGTGCCCTATCTCCGGGTCGCCGGCTACCTCAGACGCGGTGGCGGACGTCGTACGACCTCGTCTGAGGTAGCTGTCCGTGGCCGCCCCGGCCGGGTAGTCCAGTGCGAAGTGGTTCTGCTCCCCGGGTAGTCCAGTGAGAAGTGGTCGTCGTCACGGCCGTTCGGCAGCCATCCGTCACTGGACTGCCCCGGCGGGCGGCCGGCAGCCATAAGTCACTGGACTACCCCGGCGGGCGGCCGGCAGCCATAAGTCACTGGACTACCCCGGCGGACGGCCGGCCCCCGGCAGGACTACCGCGACACGACCGGGCGGCCGGCCTGCCAGACACCCGCGACGAGCGGGACACCGGGGCGGTAGGCGAGGTGGACGTACGACGGCGCGTCGAGGAGGACGAGGTCGGCCGCCTTGCCGGGGGCGAGGACACCGACGTCGTCGCGGTCGAGCGCGGCCGCGCCCATCGCGGTCGCGGCGTGCAGCGCCTCGGCCGGCGTCATCCGCATCTCGCGGACGGCCAGCGCGATGCAGAGCGGCATGGACGAGGTGAAGCAGGAGCCGGGGTTGCAGTCGCTGGCCAGCGCCACCCGCACGCCGGCGTCGAGCAGACGGCGGGCGTCGGGATAGGGCTGGCGCGTGGAGAACTCCACACCCGGCAGCAGGGTGGCGATCGTGCCGCTCGCCGCCAGGGCGGTGACGTCGTCCTGACTCAGGAACGTGCAGTGGTCGACCGCGACCAGGCCGAGCTCGCAGGCCAGCCGCACGCCGCCGCCGTACGTCAGCTGGTTGGCGTGGAGCCGTCCGCGCAGGCCGCTGTCGGACCCGGCGGCCAGGATGGCTCGTGCCTGGTCGACGCCGAAGGCGCCCTCCTCGCAGAACACGTCGATCCACCGGGCGTGCGGTGCCGCCGCCGCGAGCATGGGGCCGGTGACGAGGTCGACGTAGTCCTCGGGGGTGGCGGCTCCCCGGAACTCCTCGGGGACGACGTGGGCCCCGAGGAAGGTCGTGTCCTCGGTGAACTGACGGGCCACTGCGAGGCTGCGCGCCTCGTCGTGGACCGACAACCCGTATCCGCTCTTGATCTCGAGGGAGGTGGTGCCCTGGGCCCGCATCTCGGCGACGAGCCGGGCGACGTGTGAGGTGAGCTGCTCGTCGGTGGCGGCACGGGTCTTGGCGACCGTGGTGCGGATGCCGCCGGCCGTGTAGGGACGGCCGGTCATCCGCGCCTCGAACTCGGCCGAGCGGTCACCCGCGAAGACGAGGTGGCTGTGCGAGTCGACGAATCCGGGGACGACCGAGCGTCCCCCGGCGTCGACCTGCACGTCGGCGGCCGGCGCCTCGGCACTCGGGCCGACCCACGCGACACGGCTGCCCTCCACCACCACGGCGGCGTCGTGCACGAGCCCGAGCAGGCCGCCCTGCTCGACCCGTGCGGCGGCGTTGGTGGCGAGCTCGCCGATGCCGGTGATGACGGTCGAGACGGGGGTGTTCATCGTCGGTCCTCTCCCCAGATGCGGGCGACGGCTGCCTCGAGCTCGAGCCCGATGTCGTAGCGCTGCCCCTCCTCCACGACCCACTGGCCGTCGACCATCACGCGCTGCGTCGGCGGAGGACGTGCAGCG
>Ga0247818_10001082_pt1 | contig 17082 bp, 14 predicted proteins | sample 13C_Glucose_Day1_FD_192424 | JGI IMG/M metagenome (GOLD analysis project Ga0247818, IMG submission 192424) | Soil microbial communities from agricultural site in Penn Yan, New York, United States - 13C_Glucose_Day1 | ecosystem: Environmental > Terrestrial > Soil > Agricultural land | place... | reverse complement strand
CCACGAAGAGCCGCCGGAAGACCACCGGCCCGCAAAAGCCGCCCGAGCCCCTCGCGTCCATGGACGACCCCACCATCTACGGGCCCGTCGTCTACCGCCTGGGCCTGGCCGACGCCATCGACCGCGGCATCCTCGCCGACTACCGCATCGTCGTCCCCGTCATCAACGACCAGGAACTATGCGAAGTGCTCCAGACCCCAGGGGTCACACGGCACATCGACGGACTGCGCCTGTCCGCCCTCCAGGTCAGCCTCCTGCGCGCCATGGCCACCCACAAAGCACGCCGCGTCATCTCCTTCCACAGCCGCATCGTCAACGCCCACCAGTTCAGCCAGACCCTCCCCGACACCGTCGCCGCGACCACCCGCAGCACCAGAATCAGCAAACTGTGGACCTACCCCCTCCACAGCAGCCAGCCCACAAGAGAACGCGCCCACCGCCTGGCCGAGTTCGAAAACATCCCCCTGCTCACCAACAACACCAGAATCCCCGGCGCCGTCGACGGCGCCGTCCTGTCCAACGTCCGCGTCCTAGGAGAAGGCGTCGACGTACCCGACGCCGACGCCATCCTGTTCGCCGACCCCAAACGCAGCCCCTCCGACATCATCCAGGCCCTCGGCCGCGCCCTGCGCCAGCCCCCAGGAGCCGGCAAGATCGCCCTCCTGATCATCCCCATCTACGTCGGCCGCCGCCAGACCACCGAGAAAGCCCTGGAATCCTCCGCGTACCAAATCCTCTGGGAGGTCCTCAACGGACTGCGCGAACACGACGCCCAACTCTGGCGCCGATTCGGCGACCCCGACCGCGACACAGCCGAAGACCCCCTGCCCCCGGCACCCGAGCGCGCCGCCGAGATCGCGCCGCTCACCGGCCTGCGCGCTCACGAGGTCGACACCCGCGTATGGGCAACCGGCTGGGCAGCCGCCGTCGGCTACTACGAGCGCCACCGCCACCTCAACGTCCCCAGCGAATACGCAGACCCCTTCGGCTACCCCCTCGGCCTGTGGATCGGACAGCAGCGCTCTCTCTACGCCAAAGGTGACCTCGCCCCCGACCGGGCCCTCGCCCTGGAAACCCTGCACATGTCCTGGCCCCACCCGCCGCGCAGCTTCGAAAGCCGCCTCGCCCAGGCCATCGCCTTCGCCGACACCCACGGCACCCTCACCGTCACCACCGCCCCCAGCACCAGCGACGGCCCCATGTACCGCTGGCTCCACCGTCAGCGCGCCCTCGCCGACAGCGGCCGCATGCACTCCGCGCGCAGCGAAGCCCTCAAAGCCGTCGACCCCTGGTGGAACCCGCCCTGGGGCATCGAATGGCAACACGACTACACCCACGTCTGCCTCCAAGCCGCCCACCGGACAGCCACGCCCACACCCGTCTCCGGCGAAACCCCGGCCACCTGGCTGGACCACCAGATCACCCGCCAGCACGATCTGCACCCCCAGCAGCTCCGGCTCCTGAGCGACCTCGCAGCCCAGCATCCCGGCACACACCCCCACAGCATGCTGCTCCTGCGCGCCTCCCATCCCCGGACACGTGCCTTCCACCGCGGGCTGAAAGCCGCCCGCCAGTTTCATCGGCGCGAAGGCCACATCCAGGTCCCCGCCGGACACCGGGAGAACCTCCACGGCGACGAGGTCCTTCTCGAGCGATGGATCACCAAACACCGCAACGGCACCACACAGCTGACCTCACTGCAGATCACCGCGCTGAACGCCCTCGGCATCGAACCAGAGCAGCCCTGCAAGGAACCGACTAGCACCCTCGAAGACGCCGATGCATGGTGGGCGACAGAAAACCCCTCCTGGGCCACACCGATCCGCGACGCACGTGCCGACAAGCCCCACACGGCGAAGCGCACTGACCACGGGCCCAGCGCCACCGGCTGAGCCTTTCAACGAGCTGGACGCCGCCGGTCAGGCGCTCCTGAGCTGCGCCACGTGTGCAGCTGGGGCAGCCAGCCAGTGAAGTTGCCGCCGCCAAGTACGAAAACCCTATGCTCGTGCCGGCTCTGTGCTGCGGTATTCGCAGGGGTGCCTGCAGGGCCAACGCAACAGGGGGTGCGGTCGGTGTCGACCCAGGACCCGCGGGAGCAGCGAACGTCACCGGGTCGATCTGACGCAGCCCCGCAGACAGGTCACGGAACACACCGCAGCCGCCTCGCCCAGATCCGACGCCGCAGCGAGCAGCGGCTGTGCACGGTCGAGCGCCCCAAGCGGCGCGCCCAGAGCTGAGACCTCCGCAGGTGGGACGCCAGCGGACAACCATGCTCGGAGCAGTGTCCCGGTGCGAGATCCGACGTCATTGCGGAAGAGGTGCGCACCATGTCCGGACTCGTGGGCGCCGTCTGCGTCTCCTGTTTCGCTCCGCAGCCAACTCGACGTCCGCGCCATTCGTACCCGCTGTGTCTCGCCTCCGACGGTTGATCTCAGCCAATCTCCTGTGTTCACTCAGCGGACTTCGGGGAGCCTTGCGATCCTACGTCCGTCGCTCTAGGTGACTGATTCGTCACCTATGGATCATGGTTCGGGGGGAAGACAATGAGTGAGCATGCAGAGCTGGTCGCAGTAACTGCCGCGGCCGCCGCGGCTCTTGTCGGTGAGATGGTGAAGGACAGCTGGGCATCTATGCGGGCGGCCGTGGCCCGCCTCTTCGGACACGCCGACGAGTCGGAAGCAGAGCGCCAGCTCGCCCGCCTCGATGCAGACCAGGCCCAAGTGGGCACCCTTGACCGGGCCCAGCTCGAGGGGCGGTGGCAGCGCCGATTCATGACGTTGGTGGAGGACTTCCCCGACGCCGAAGGCGACCTGGCCGTGCTGGCCGGCCGCCGGGAGAAGGATGAAACGCCGGGCGTCAGCCAGAACGCGACCGGCAACACGGGACCGGTCATTCAGATCGGGCGGGACAACTCCGGCGCCCTGAACACAGAGGGGCGACGCTGACAGGTGACCAACGAACCATCACCGCAGTTTCCGCATCAGGTCTCCCAGGGCAACAGCGGTCCCACCGTGCAGGTGGGAGGTGACAACCAGGGTCCCATCTCGGTCACACACCGGCTGCCGTTGCCCTGTCACCCCGTACCGGCAGCGGACCGACAGGCCGCAGCCGAACCCCTGTGGGTCCACACCCCCACCCCTCAGAGGGCCGCCGACCTGCTGTCGGCCACCGGCCTCGCAGTCATCGTGGGGGAGCAGGGAACCGGCCGAAGGATCTCTGCACTGCGGGCTCTGGAAACGCACCTCGCACCGGGCTTCCCCGCACGCCAGCTCTTCGACCTCGCTCCCGACTGGGAAGACGACGACACACCGGCGAAAGACGTACTGCCGCAGCCACAGCCAGGATGCGGCTACCTGATCGACGCATCATCACGCAGAATCAGCCTACAAACTGCCCTTGCCCTCACCGCCTGGGCTGAGCGTCTGCACGCCGCCGGCAGCTGCCTGGCGATCACCGGAGAAGCACGGGACTGGCAAGGCGACAGCCACCTTGTCATTCAGGCCGTACGACCCGACGCCCTCCAGGTCGCACGCAACCATCTCGCCGTCCGCCTCTCTTCACCAACCCACGCGCACTGGCTCCACCCCGATCCCCACCAGGCCCCAGACCGCAGCCGCTTCAGGGCCCCTGCCGCTCCGGACCGGACCGCAGGGGTCTTCGCCGATCTGATCCCGCGGGGCGTCAGCCCCTCAAACGCGGTAGAGATCGCCTTCCGCCTCAGCCGTGTCAACCCGGAACGACTCGCCCGAGCCGTCCAGCAAAAGGAAGGCCACAACGGCCCCGAAGCCCAGGAACAAGGCCTCGGAGAGCTGAAGAGCATCCGGGACGAGGTCCTGCAATGGACCACCTTCCTGGAGAAGACCCTCACCGAGACCGGCACACGCGGCCAGGACCGGGTCATGCTCCTGGCAGCCGCATACCTGGAAGGCGCGCCCCTGGAGGTGTGCATCAGGGCAGCCGGCGACTTCAGCCCCGACGACGGTCCTGTCGCGCGCCGCTTTCGTGAAGGCCGCAGCCCCCGCCGCCGCCTCCGCGACGTGGGGGTGGACGTCACCCCCGACGACAAGGCCGACTTCACCAGCAGACCCGGCCTCGCACTCAATGCCATCCGCATGGACTGGCATCACTGGGCGGACGAGCGCGAGCAGACCAGAAAGTGGCTGGAGCGGATCACCGCACCCGACGGAGTCGCTGCGCCCTGGGCAGCTCAGATCGGCAGGCGTCTGCTGGAGCTGTCCCGCACCGCAGCAGCCGATCCCCCCTTCTTCCCTGTCCTTACGGAATGGACTGCCCCTGCACCAGGCCAGACCAGGATTGAAGACGTCGCCCAGCTCCTCACCCATGCCGCGGCCACGGACGGGATGGCCCGCGAAACTCATAAGGTATTGCTGGACTGGGCATCGCCGAAGGCCAACCCTCACCGCCGGGAGATCGTTGCCAGAGTATGCAGCGGCGCCTACGGCAAACGATGGCCGCACGCAGCCCTCGTCCGCCTCAGGCATCTGCTGAACCACGACGATCTGGCTGCCCAGATCGCTGCCGACGCCCTGGCAACCTACGCGGACAGCACAGGGACCGCCTTCGGCCATGTCATCGACACAGTCGAGTCATGGCTGGAGAGGTACCCCTCCTACTCTGCCGGTGCCCGAGGATTCCTGGCACTCGTCCAGTCCTCGACCGCCAACAACACGCTCACCAAACTGATCACCACGGCCCACACCTCTCCCAAGATCCGGGACTTTCTCATCACCGGCTGGTGGGCAACCCTCGAACAGCCCGGAGTGCGTGAACAGGCCCACCAAGTCCTCCTTGCCTGGGCGCGGGCCGTACACGAAGGCCATCTCGACCGCGACTTCACCTTCGGGATCCTCACCGACGTCCGCAACGCGCATACGCCTGTCGACGCGATGTCACGCTTCCTCTACGGAAGTCCCGAACACGAAGACCCGGCACTGATCGACGCACGGTTTGCGCTGGCCAACCTCCAAGCATGCCAGCACGAACGCTGTTTCCGCCCGGACTGCCCAAACCTTCAGTCAGCACCCTCAACCGGCCAGGCAGCAGCAACAGAGGGCGCAGAAGAGCCCTCTCACTAGACCTTGCTGGTGTCAGACCGACGTCGCCACGCTAAGGCGCTCTGCGCTGCCCCAGTCCGTTCGGATGCCGTCGCCGGACGAGGGGCGTCTCAGCCGCTCATGTCGGGCGCTTGTGCCTGTACCGCGGCCGTTACTGCTTCCAGGTACGCGGCGTACGTCTCTCGCTGGTTCCACGTGAACATCACGGTACGCGAGTTGTTCGCGATGGCTTTCTGGGCTTGGGCGGTCGCGATGCGCAGCTGGCCCCCGTCCTGCCCGGTGGCCAGCTGTACGTACCCGTTCACAAGACGGGTCGGAGCCTTGGAGCGGACCTTGACGACGGCCTTGAACGGGATCACACAGTCCCTTGCGCCGGACACTTTCCCGATGAGTTTGCGCTTGATCTCGGCGCGGTCTGCGTAGAGCGTCACCGTCGCGACGTAGCCCTTGAAGACCCGCTCTTCAGGCATGGGCGCCGGCGCGCCCTTGGAGAGGTCGTATCCCATCGCATCAGTGTGCCGCTCACTCACGGCAGGTGTGGCCCGGATCGGTCGACGCACTGCGCGCGTCGCTTCCTCGCTCCGGGCCTGCGCCTTGCGGTTGGCGTATTGGAACAGCGACCCGACCGCGGGGCCGGATCGCCTGGCATCTCGGGGACAGCATGGGCCGGCAAGCTCAGCAGCTCAGTCAGCGGTGGCCGACTGCGTAGCTTTCCCGGACGGTTCTTCGTCGACCATGCCTCGGGCCTGGTCGAACGCGGCGCGGGCGTCGTGGACGACGGTGGCCAGGTCGGCCATGAGAGCAGCCACCGCAGCGGGAGCGTCGGGCGCGTCCACCTCCCGCCGGTCGCTCCAGAACTCCTCCTGCTCGTTCACGGTGTCGCCTACGTGCTCGATGACGACCAGGGCATGCAGACGCAGCCGTTCACCGTCCAGGACCTGGAGGGCCGCAGAGGCGACCAGCGTCTCCGACGAGAGCGGCAGGTGTGCCACATGGCAGAGGAAGCCGCTCTGGTAGTAGATCTTCTCCCCTGGAACGCCGGGTCTGCGCTGTCGCTCTTCCTCGGGGACCGCAATGGCGCCGCCGGACGTGGGGTGGAGCATTGTTCCGGGCCAGAGCCTGAGGTGCGCCTCCAGCGCGCGGATGCCTTCCTCGAGCTGCTGCAGCGGTGTACGGGCGAGCGCTTCTGCGTCGTGGCGGGCGGATTCCGCTTCGCTCTCGGCGTTCTGCAGGGCGAGAAGACGTTCTGCCAATGACCCTTCACGCTGTGCGGGGGGTGTCGGGCCGAAGCTCGGCCGGTCGCCGGGAGGGAAACCTTCCAGAGGGACGCAGAAGAGCCTGCGCTGGTGGAACTGCAGCTGCTCCACCTCTACGTTCGGGTAGCTCTCAAGGGCCTCTTGGACCATCCGCAGGTTCTGCTCGGGGAACCTGTTGCCCAGAACGACGCCGGTGACGGCGTCGCGGATGTCGATGTGGTCGTAGTCGTCGGACTGGTTGAGCAGGACGAGCCGATACTCGGATTCGTAGGCCCAGTCGCTGTGCTTGCGGAAGAACAGCGGGTCCTTGTTCTTGGCGGCGTATGCCAGAGCAGCTGCGTCCGCCCCGAACTCCTTCACCTGGCCGAGGTCGACGCCGCTGATGGTGGAGGCCGAGTTCTGCCCGTTCAGATAGCGGACCGGCCCGTGGAAAGCGAAGGACGCCGGCTCCGAGTGGCGCAGGAAAGACTCGAGGAGCTTGTCCTGGTCCAGTCTGAGGCAGACGCCGGCGTACTTGTCGCCGTAGTGGGACCACAGCGCGAGGTGTGACCATCCGCGCGCCGCGTCGCGGTTGAGGATGTCCGCGGCCGGGACGAAGTCGCGTGTCAGGCACCCGACCTTGGTGTGCAGGCGAAGGTGCCGGTCGAGTTCCTCCCACAGGGAGAAGGCGGCGTCGATGTCGTCGCCCATGGGCCCGGACAGGGTCGGAGAGTGCGGCTCTGTCTCCCACAGATCATTGGTCTTGGGGTAGGGCGAGAGACGCAGCTTGCCCGTCGCCAGGATGATCGCGGCCGCCTGCGCGCTGGTGTAGTGGAACAGGTCGTTGGTCGCGGACCACTGCGTTGCCGCCATCTCGAGTTCGTTGTAGGACTCGTACGCCTCTGCCCGGCTCAGGGCCGGGCCGTCGTTTGCAAGCATGGGTTCCTTCCGTCGCCACAGGCGTGATTCCGGTCTGTGGATCGACACTCTACCCCCGTTATCGTCATCATGACGAAAACGGGAGCGCGTCTCAGGCGCCGTCCCCGCTACGCCCAGGGGATGGCCATGACCAAACTGCCCGACCGCACTGGGAGCCCCGGAAGCTACGTGCTTGATCTGCACTCGAAGGCGGTCCCAGCCAGCTCGCCGGGTCCCGATCACGTGTCGGCGCCGTGGGTGAGATTGCTACAACGAGATCCTCTGTGAGGTCATCGAGACGAGCTCCCCGCTGCGCCCGATCCGGGCGAATTCGGCGATCGGGCTGTTGCAGTGGCCTTGGAGGACGTGGAGGAGCATCCGCTCGGTGTCGCCTTCGCAGCACAGGAGAGCGAGGACACCGGCGCCGATCGGCGCCATCATCGTCTCGGTCGACAAGATCTCGGTGACGACGTCCATGCGGCCGATCCGCTCCAGGCCAGGGGCAGGGCATCGGCTTCGCCAGCCTCCAGCAGTTTCGCGAGGCGCTTGTTGGCATTGCCGCACATCGGGACGCAATCCGGGCGCAGGTGGGGCTACCTATGACCCGTGGTGTCTGGTCGGGGCTGTGCCGCAGGTCTGTGGTGTGGCCTGTGTTGTGATGACGGACCCCAGTCGAGGATATGCAGGCCCGTGCTGAGGATGAGACCGGCTTCCAGGCCCAGCAGCTGAACGGAGAGCGGCCGTGGCGCTGAAGCCATCGGTGGCATCGCTGCTGCTCCTGCTTGCTCAGGTCCTCCCAGCTGTCGAGTGGATGCCGGGTGCCCTGCCGGGATTCTCACGTACCCACGCACGGACCAGAGGTGCCTCATCCGCCACCAGGCTCGAGCGCGGGCCTGAGAAGTAACGGTGGGGCGAAGCAAGGGTGGCGATAGGGTCGTGTCATCCGATTCGTGATGGGGGAGGCGCACGTCCATGGCAGAGCAGGTTCCGCATCCGGCCGTGGGGCATTTCGGCCGCGACGGAATGCGCCGGCTGGTCTTGTCCAGCCTTGGTGCTGCCGTGGACGAGGGTGTGCGGGCGCTGTTGGAGCAGGTTGGTGTGCCGCTGCTTGTCACTCCTTACTTCACCGCGGCCGCGGAGACGGACGGACTGACGCTGGGGGTGTTCGCCGGCCATCACGGACGTCACGCCCAGGAGGCTCAGGCAGCCTGGGCGCGTGTGGGCACGGACGGCCTTGCCGAGATGGCGGTGAGTACGGACGGAACCGTCCACGCGGTCTTCCTCGGTGGTGTCGCGCCCGACATGTTCGTGAGTTCCAGCCTTGACGTGTTCCTCCAGAGCCTGGCGGTCCTGGACCGGTACCTGGGCGTCATCGCCGGCTCGCGCGACCTCGCCGACGGTGCCGCGGCGTTTCGTGATCTCAACGGCGAGCTGCGACGCACCGACCCTGCGGCCTTCGAGGACCGGGAGAGCTGGTGGCCGCGGGTGCTGGACGATGTGCGGCACACTCTCAACATCGGCTTCTCGGCAGCGTTCGAGTACACCGACGAACAAGGCAAGCGGCAGGTCGTCACCGAGGCCACGGGGCCGGGGCGGCCGCATCCGGAAGAGCTGATCTGGCAGCGGCTGAAGGCACAAGGGGTCGCCCCCGGTCGGGTCACGCGCGTGTACTGCGAGCTCGAGGCGTGCATGATGCCGGGCCACTACTGCGCGGTATGGATGGCAAGGCAGTTTCCCGCCGCCCAGTTCACGCACGCCTTCGACTACGGGCAGAGCGCCGAGTCACGCGAGGAAGGCCTCAAGGCGCTGATCCGTTTCACCGCCGAGCAGGCACGACGATGACCCGCCGGCCGTGGGGCCCGCCGACCGCAGGACGCGAACCTGCGGGGGCAGCGATCCTCGGCTGGCTCCAGGACCCGCGGGCTCCCCGCCTGTGCCTGATCACCGGTACTCCCGGATCAGGGAAGTCGATGTTCCTGGCCTGGCTGGCCGAACACGCCACCGAACCCGGCACCGACACCCTGCGCCGCGTCCACGGCCTGGTGCCCCTCACCGGCCACTCGGCTCACACCACCGCATGGCAGCTGGCCGAGCAGCTGCAGGTGGCCGCCCGCACCCCAGGAGAGCTTCTTGCCGCGGTGGCGCAAGACCAGCGGCGTACTGTCATCGTTCTGCCCGACCTTCACGCCAGCACCGAACCCGTTGCGATCGAAGAGCTCGCGTGTGAACTCGCCGGGTTCGCCCATGTCCGCGTCATCGCCGAGACGAGGCAGCCTTCGGCGACGCTCCTCGCTCAAGCGCCAGCCGTCATGGACCTGACGGATCCGCAGTGGACCGACCCCGACAGGCACACCGCCTGGGCGGCTACCGCGCAGACCGCCGAGAACACCGTAGAACCGGCACCTGAACGCCCTGACCAGCGCAATCCGGTTGATCTGGACGATCCGGCCTCCGTGTGCGCGGCCGACCCGCTCCACGTCACGGCCGCCTATGAGGAAACGGACAACCCCCACGGCGGGCTGCGCGCCGCCTGGCTGCGTTCCGGCGCTTCACTGACACGCCCCCAGACCCCCGCCACTCGTGCCTGTGTTCTTTGGGCGGCGCTCGGTGACGCCGCCGACCCCCGCCTGCCAGACTCCTTGGCCGCCCTCGCGCAGGAAGCCGGATGGAACGTCCGGTGGAACCGCGTGAGAGGCGACATCAACCCGCCCTGGCCCGGGCCCGTACACGCCATGAGCGCGGGCGCCGCCCGCCAGAACAACACCCTGGCGGTACTGGACCACCAAGGAGTGGTTCGGCTGCTCCTCACGGACAGCGGACACCCACAGGGCCGGCTCGCTCATCCCGTCACGGAAGCGTCGGCACTCACGGTTACCCAGGACGCATCCACGATCCTCCTGGGCCCGGACGGCCGCTTGAGCCTCCACGACAGCCCCACCGCCACCCAGTCGAGCGGGATCGCCGGCCTCATGGACCAGGGGACGTCGACGTGGGAGCGGATCCTGCGGGAAGCACCGCCGGGCGCCCGAACCACGGCACTCGCCAGCGATGGTGACCAGCTGGCCACCGGAGGCCTCGACGGCACCGTCCGCGTACTGGCGTGGAACAGCCCCGGCGTCACGCATCACTCGACCCTGCTGCACGACGCAGCGGTCACGGCACTCGCGATGGTGTCCACCCCCGCCGGCCCGGCCCTCGTCTACAGCGGCGGCCAGGACGGCCGGGTCCGGCTGTGGGCAACGGACCAAGAACCCCTGCAGAGCGCCGTCGCGGAACGGGGCTGCGCAGTCGTCGCACTGGCAGCCGCCCCTGCCGAAGACAAAGTCTCCCTCGCGATTGGCTGGGCCGACGGACTGGTCGAGTACACCGTCACCGGCCCGGACTCGGGAACCTCACGCAGGTCCTTCCGGCCCGGTCCGCCGGTGAGGGCCCTGAGCCTTCTGCCAGGAGGAGACCTGATGATCGGAACGGACGAGAGCCTCATCCGCCTGGAGCCCTGCTGACCCGGCACGTTGTCCAAAACCCCCTGCCCGGCCGATGACGCCACCTCACATAATGGGCTGAGCAGAGCTGGCGCTGCCGACGGGGGAGACGATCGTGGGAAAGACACTGCCCGAGGACCTGGTAGAGATCCTCGATCTCGTCGGAGTGAGCTGGCCCAACATCGACGAGGACGAGGTCCGCGGCAACGCGACCGACTACCGCAACCTCGCCAAAGGCGTCCGCGGCGTCATCACCCAGGGCAACCAGGCCTGCTCCCACATCGTCTCCGGCAAGAGCAAAGGCCTGACCGTCCAGGCCATCGACAAGCGCTGGGGCAAACTCACCACCAAAGACCTCAAGACCTTCTCCACCGCACTCGACAGCCTGGCCGACGCCCTCGACGACTGCGCAGGATTCATCGAAGGCTGCAAGATCGCCTGCATCACCGACCTCAGCATTGCGGCGGGAGCAGCCGCCGTCGGCGTGGTCGGCGCGATCTTCACCTTAGGCACCAGCGCCGCAGTCAGCGCCCTCGCGATCGCCGCCTGCCGGGTCGCCCTGCACGAAGCCATCGACTACGCCATCGGCGAGATCACCCAAGTCGTCACCGAACGGATCGAAGCGAAAATCCTGGCCCAGATCGAGGACCTCTTCACCGACTCCCTCGACGCCCACGACGACGCCAACCTGAACCAGTACGCGCTCGGCTCCGTCGACATGGCCACCGACCTGGCCATCGAGTTCGACGACTTCGACAGGGCATCCGGCGACTACGGCAAGACGAAGGACGACTTCGACAAACAGAAGAACCTCCACAAGACTGGCGGCTCCAAACGACGCGGCTCCGTGAGCAAGGACAGCCGCTTCCACAAACTCGCCACCGTCATGGACAAGGCCGAGGACGCCGTCGACAAGAAGGCCGACGAGACCGTCGCCGTCCTGGAGAAGCACGGCGCGGACATCGACGCCGCCAAGAACGAACACAAGAAGAGCGACAAGAAGACCAAGAACGACATCGACGGCTGCGCGGACGTCCGCACCTACCTCCTCGACGCCGACGGCACCGTACGCCGCCTGGACCCCAACGGCGAGCTGAAGGCCCTCGACGACACCGACGAGAAACGCCTCGAAGGCATCCTCGACGACGGAAAAGCCTGGCGGCCCTCCACCCGGGCCGAACGAGAAGAACTCAGCGTCGGCGACACCTACACCGACAAAGTCGACACCAAGAAGGTCGACCCCTACACCGACGACCTCGGCCAAGCCACCCAACTGGCCCGGTACGCCCGCAACGACTACGCAGAAAACAACTACGCCGCAGGCCGCTACATCGACCCCGACGGCCGGGGCGAGAGCATTCTCGTCGGCTACAGCAAGAACAGCCTCCACTCCGAGCGATCCATCGGCTACCCCCTCCTGCACAACGGCAAGCAGTCCGGCCTCACCCACGTCTTCAGCGAACGAGCCCCCTGCCAGAAACGCCCCCGATGCGAAGCCTGGCTGGACAAACACTTCCCCAACGCAGGGACAGTCGACTACGCCAACGAGTACGACCAATCAGTGCCACGCCACAAACGAGACATCGAGCACCAGGACTACATGAAGCAACTCAAGGAGCGTCATGGCCGTTAGACTGCCAACCAGTTGCCCGCCTTCCGAACCTAAGGTCCCAGCATGAACTTCGCCGTCACCGCGGACGAGGTGCGCACCGCATTCGGACTCACAGGCGTCGTCTACTGTCCCCGTTACACGACTCCCCACCACCGTCTCGACGCCCGCACCGAACATCTGCTGAGCACAGTCGGCCTGCCCGACACCGAATGGTTCATGTCGAAGGCGAGCCTGCGCGCGGACGACTTCATCGACATCCCCCGGTGGTACAGCAAGTGGGGGACCGCACCCGACGAGTGCCGCAACTGGCTCGTGATCGGCATGCTCGCCGACACCACCCTCGGACTCGACCCGGACTCCGGAACCATCTACGCCCTCGGCGACGGACCGACCCACATGACCTACCGCCCCCTCCATCGCGATGCCGAATCCCTCGTCTACGCTCTCACCGCCTTCGAGAATCTTCGCCAGGCCCTGGAAGAAGACGACGAGGACCGAGAAGAGCGCGTTGACGCCCTGCGCGCCCGGATCACCGCATTCGACTCGCTCCCGTTCGCCGATGAGGAGTCACAGTGGCACCTCGCCTTCGAGGAAGTCATCGACGGAATCTGGTAGTCAGCCCCCTCGACCGGCAGCACGCCCCGAACAGGCTGACGTGCCGACGGACCGGCCGGCACCACGCTGACTGAGCACCGCGGCTACTTACGCCAGGCCTTTGTTGAGCAGCTTGATCTTGATCGCGAGGACGCCCAGTGCTTCCTTCTCGGGTGGGTAGATCGCTCGGATGTCGGCGAGCTGCTGCTCGCGGCTGGCGGTCGGGTTCACGTTTGCCGAGCCCTCGCCGTCGAGGAGGGCCTCGAAGTTGGAGTACTCGGTGACTCGGAGCACCGATACGTCACACGTCCTGTCCGTGCCCTGGACCCCGAATCGGATCGTGTCGCCCTCGGAGAGGTTGGCGAGGTGTGGGCGCTTGACCCGGACCTCGATGGTTTTCTCACCGGCCGCGACGAGCCCGAAATAGTTCGGGTAGAGGTTCAGCTCGTAGACGTCGGCGGTGGTGCTGTCACTCATGGGACTGGAACGCTCCTGTTAGTCGGTTCGGTCATCAGGCGCCCAACTTCTGCCGCCGATTAGGCACGCAAAAATTGTCGGGGGTCGGAGAGGCGGACGTCGGTCATTCCGAGAAGCTGGTTGGCGAACTCGGTTCTGCTGCCGGGCGTCGAACATCCAGGGGTGGCGCCGGCGGGCAGACCGGCGCCACCCTTGCGAATGAGGGACCTCGGCAGCTTGGCGCCTGTGTCGGTCACGATCTGGGGGCAGAACAGGCGGGCGGGGAGCCGGCCCTCTGCGTGAGGCCACGGTTCGAAGCGCCTTGTCGGCGAGCTGGGAATCGAAGACCCAGTCCCCGCCCTTGACCATCACGTACAGGGTGTCCCTGTCATCAGCCAGGCTGCCTTCTTTGCCCAGGTTCCGGTAGAGAGTCGTCAGGCCGACGTAGCCGTCGGTGCCGGGCGTGATGGCAACCTCGCACGGGCCGTGGTGCAGACGGTGGAAACGTACGCCGTCTCGCTGTCTGCGAGGCGGACGAGGGTCTGCTCGGCGTCATTCTCGGCCCAGTCACAGCTGGGCTGTGGGCAGCACGCGCAGGTTCGGGTTGCCGTGAGAGGGGTCGCGCCACCGGCGAGCGCGTCGATGCGGGGCAGGAGCCGGAGCCGGAGCCAGGTGCGGCGGTAGCGCTCGCCGGCCTGCTGCCGGTGTACGTCTCGATGCGGTGCGGGAAACCCAGGCGTCCGGGCAGGCTGGTGAAGAGGGGCTGGTTCAGCGCACTGACGATGTCATGCAGGGATGCTCACCGAGGGCCTGGGCGTAGGCGCGCTGGTACCTGTGGTGCTGACGAAGTCCGGTCCCAGCTCGAACGGGGCGTTGTCGAGGGCTCCGAACAGTACCTCGGTGGGGAAGTAGTAGCGGCGGCGCAGCCGGGCCCCCATGGCGAACGCCAGGGTCCGTACGAGACAAGTGCTCAGGTGCGAGACCCCGTTGACCTGGGCCCGACCACCAGACCATCCGCTCAGGCGGGCAGCTGAGGATGCCGCTGCTAGGACCTGTCCGGCCGATCATCGGCAGAAGCTACCGTCAGCGGATCCTTCTGAATCGGGCTGCCAGCTTGGTGGTGCGGGTGCTGAACCGATCCATCAGCCTGATCGCCATGTCGTGGCGGAGCTTGCGGGCCCAGTCGTAGGCGGCTTCGCCGTTGACCGCGAGATGTGGATCAGCACCGTATGCCAGGAGGATCGCGGTCAGTGCGCTGTCGATCGGCTCCCCCGACTGGTTCGCGACATCGACCTCTGTGTCGATGGCGTGCATCAGCAGAGTCATCTGGCAGCAGACCTCGTCAGCGTCGGCTCCCTCATCGAGGATGCGCGTGAGCGTGGCGTGCTCGCTCAGCTCCACCGCTTGGTGAGCGGGCGTCCAAGGGTTCTTGTGATTCAGGGCATCCGCGATGGTCATTGAGGCATCCACCCAGGGCATTCTGCCCGATGGAACGCGACCTTGATCGGCCGGACAGGTCCTAGCGGGGCGGCCACCCGCCGCAGCGCACGCAGGATGTCAGTACTGGCAGCCCGCGTTGCCGGGCCTCTTGCATGCGTGGAGTGACAGTGCCGCGCGAAACTTCGCTCACGTGCCAGACGCCGCTGCTCTCCACTGTTCTGCCGTCCTCAGGGGCGACCGGACACGTGGATGCGTGAATGGCGAGGCGGACCTGCCGGCCGGAGAAGCGTGTGAGCACCGCGAGCCGGAACAGACCTGACGACAGGGCGGACGCACACGAAGTGCTGACATCGGCAGACACCCCGGCACCCTATGCGGCCCTCCCGCAGCCTGCCGCCGTCGGCGTGCGAGCTGGACAACGGAGTCGAGCATGTGGATACCTCCCATCCCGTCGGCACCTGAAGTGGGCTCTCGTCGGGCGAGATCCCGGATCGGCCCGCAGAGGCTGCACGCGTGGCACGGCGTCTCGCTCGCTGCGGCAAACCTGGTCGGGTCAGCACCTCATGCCCAGTCGCCCGGCCGTACGGCGGCGGCGGACTCGGCAGCTGGGAGATGCGAGTTCCCGGGGTCCAGTGAGGATTCCCCACGCCCCGCATGTGCGCCTTGTGGTGAGGCGGATGCCTCGGGCCAGCTCCACGCCAGGTCTTCTCCGCCGGTGAGCGAGCAGCTCTGGAGCACGCCGGAATCCAATAGACCCTGGGCGGTGACGAGGAGCCGGTGCAGGTTCATGCCGCACATCCGGGCCAGCATGTGGCTGTCAGCGGCACCCTTCCGGAGCGAGGGCTGTGTGTGGGCCTGGAGCGCCACCGTGGCGAGCCGGGCCGTGGAACCGGTGTGCCGGAGAGGAGAGCGGGAGGACTGCACCAGGGTCCAGTGGGCTGCCTGAGAGCGGGGGCCGCGTCCGGGTAGGCCGAGGAGGGGATCGTTGAGCCGGGCCTGCATTCCGGGCGGCGTGGGGGTGACGCTGCGGATCCAGCTGGCATCGAGCAGTTCCTGCCACAGCGGTCCAGCGTCGCCCAGGATCATGCCGCGGATCAGCCCGTGGGGGAGACGTACGGAGCCGTCGGCGTCGCAGCGCAGTACGCACTGCAGGGCCAGCAGGCGGGCTTCGGGGGAGGTGTGGAACGGCAGGGAGGCGGCGAGGAGGCTGAGCATGTCCCGGACCAAGGCGCGCTCCCTGCCCGGCGCGCCGGCTCTGCGGCGGCGCGGCCTTGTCCGGTCGATGACGGGAAGATCGCTGAGAGCCGTCTCCGGCACCACCGAGGCGTGGTGCATCGCGCCGGCGCATGCCGCGCAGGTGTCGGTGAGCCGCCAGAGTCGGCCTGCTCTCTCACACGTCAGAACAAGCAGGAGGGGGCCGTCGCAGCCGCGGTGACGCGGATGCCAGCGGCAGCCGCGTTCATGGCACTGGCAGGTCCGCAGGTACGAGGGGAGGAGCGAGTGCCGGGCGTGCCGGGCGAGGTGGGCAAGCGCTGCTGACCGTGCGGAGGAGCCGTGCGCGAGATGGGGGCGTGTGGGGCACTGCGCGCAGACGAGAACGGGCCCTTGGGGCTCGGGGTGCAGCTCGACGGTCCAGGTCCGCGTCATTCGCGGGTGCGCGGCACGCACTGTCACAGCGGTGAAATCCTTCCGGCGGCTCGTACCTACGGCCGGGCAGCGTGGTGAGCCCGGACGGCGGCACACCGTAGTGCACCCAGGGCGGCTCACCGAAGATCACGCAAAATAGGGCAGAGGTCTGCACTGACATGGCGAACGGGCGCCACGTCGGATGAACAAGTGACGATCTTGCCGCCTGATCCCAACCTCGACGAGCTGCCCCGCACGCTCGCCCGGCTCAGGCGCGAACACCGCTGGAGCTACGACGACCTCGCCGAGCGAACCGGCCTGTCCAGGCGCACTCTCATCGAGATCGAACAAGGCCGCACCATCGGAACCATCGCCACCTGGCACGCCCTCAGCCACGCCTTCGGCATCCCCCTCGACGGCCTCTTCTCCATCCTCTGTGAAGGGCACACGCCTCCAGGCGCCACCCCCGGGAGTCCTGGCAGCGCCTCCTGAGCGGACCACCCGAACGAGTCACCAACCCCGCCCGCACGTTCGTCGGATGCGACGTGGGTACGAACGGGTTGAGCCAACAGAGGGGCATCCGAACCTGCATCCCCACCCCGCGGCGTGGCGCATGGAACCTTTCCGCCCATGCACCCCCACCC
>Ga0247818_10001081_pt1 | contig 17090 bp, 10 predicted proteins | sample 13C_Glucose_Day1_FD_192424 | JGI IMG/M metagenome (GOLD analysis project Ga0247818, IMG submission 192424) | Soil microbial communities from agricultural site in Penn Yan, New York, United States - 13C_Glucose_Day1 | ecosystem: Environmental > Terrestrial > Soil > Agricultural land | place... | reverse complement strand
CGTTTTGGACGCTGCACACGGTTGCCCGGGCAGTTCGATCAAGGTCGAGCTGTACCGCGTTGAAGGTTCGCATCTGGAATTGGTCGCCAGTGCCGTCACCAACAGCGATGGCCGGGTCGATGCGCCGCTGCTGCAAGGCGACGATTATCGTACCGGGGTTTATCAGGTTCAGTTTCACGCGGGCGATTACTACCGCGCCCGTGGCGTTCAGTTGCCGGAACCGGCATTTCTGGACGTGGTTGTGCTGCGCTTCGGCATCTCTGCCGAACAGGATCACTACCATGTGCCATTGCTGATTTCGCCTTACAGCTATTCCACGTACCGGGGCAGCTGACCCCCAAGCAGCTGCCCCCACCGGGAAGCGACTGCGCATATAGCTTCTTTGGTCTTTCGCCCGCTCACACTGCGGGCTTTTTTTATTTCACTCTGATGATGACGAGGTTGTTCTCCCCGGAACCCTCAATAGGCATGTTTGCGCCAGCGAGATAAATAATCTTGTTGGCAGCGTGATGATCTTGAAGGGTTATCTTGTGGTGAGCCTCGATTTTATTGACCAGCGCTCTTTTCTTCAGCCAGTTGACCGGGTCAATTGCATCCATGTGTTGACTAGGGAAATGCACAGGAAACAGCACGAACACGCTATCAAGGCCTCGTCGTTTGATCAGCAGTGCATCTCTTGCATTGCGCCGAAAGTCTTCCGACACTTGGTAGCCATGTCCTCTCAGAATTCCTGTCAGCAAACTTCGCACAGAGGGGCGACTGACATGATATTGCGATCCGGCAAACAACAGAGGATTGAAATCAATTCTTTGCAGGCCTTCTGCAGACGGTTGAGGCAATTGGAAGTAGCCATTTGCGTCTGTCGACTGTGGTGTAAGAAGCATCAACGGATCGCTCAGGTCCTGACGCATGACTCTTTTATCGTCGACGGATACAGGGCGTTTTTCCCAGTACTTGAACGTCTCGAACAGCGCACTGACGCCAGGACCTGTTATTTCATCGGAGTGGCTGGCGCGATTGAAAATCTCGCGCGCGACTCTGTTTGCGCAGTCATAAGAAAGGTAGGGAAACTGATCGCTGACAGATTGGGTCAGGGTTTTGCCAAAGGGCAGTCCCTCCACGATTCTCCAGGTATCAGCGCCGCGCCCCGTCCATTTGTCCGCCAGTTTCACCACACCCCTGGGCTGCAATTGAGGCGTGGTTAACAGCATGCGTTCGAACGCATCGAAACGCGTGGCAGCAAATTGCGGATGTTTGATAAAGGCCAGCGAGTCTGTGGCATGTGTTGGCTGGGCGAGGATGGGAAAGTGCAGGCCATCGATTTCGATGGAGTCGCCGACTAACGGTTTCGTCGCCGCGCCCCATGTTTGCCAGTCTTCAATGCGTATGGCTGAAGTCAGTGGCACAGGCGGGTCACTCTCACCACCCAGCCGCGCACGTTTGCCTGGCCCCGGTTCGGTGTCTACTCGCGAAGCTGCAACTTCAGCGCTGTAGGCTGGCGAAGTGTGTTGCGCAGCGCTGATGTCTGCCATCTGGCGACGCCATAGCGATTGCCCCGGAATCTGCTCGAGGGTGATGTCGGGCAGGTTGATCGTCGTTGCGCTCGCCAGTTTGTATTCGCCTTGTTCGTTTTTACGAACCATGACAGTGCCGTCGGCGAGGTCGACGTAGATTTTTCCACGGGGTCCCTTTCGAATGCCGTCAACGGATTCATGTGCGCCAGGGAGTAACGTTGCCAGATTGGGGTCGACATGGAAAATCGCCAGCGGCTCGTCGGCGGTCAGGCGGGGCATGAACAGGCTTCCCTGCACTGATTCGCTCGAGTACCACTGTGCCTCGATACGCCAGCGTGACTGTCCCGGGATCTGTTTCAGAATCGGCGGCGTCACACCCGGTGCGGCGGGCCATGGAATCTGGTAATGCCCGTCGGCGTTGAGTTCTACTCGGTAATAACGGCCTTCTTCAAGATGGGCATAGGTCTGACCGCTTGGGGCTATGTACAACCCGTCGACCGATTCGTGTGGCTGCAAGAGATGGGTTTGCAATCCTGGCAGCGCAATCTCTGCCAGCCTGGCATTCGTTTCTGTAGTGATCGGATCAGATATATAGCTCACCACCACGCGTGGCTCGTCGACAACCTCGGTCCTTGGCGGTAATGAAGTTGAAGTGCCCGGTTGTGGATTCAGGTCGGGTATCCGTGAATCTGGATTACCGCTAGTCCTTATGCTGATCGCGCCAGTATCGACGTCGACTCGGGTGATCGTGGAAGTACTCGACGAAGCAGGGAGAACAGTCGTTTTTGTCGGTTTGATCATTGAAGTGCCTCAGAGTCGGTCATGGTTGCATTGCTCACTGTCTCGATTGATCTCTCGTTGATTACTTGTCTCTGATAACGAAGAGTGTTGTCTGCCCGAGCGCATCTTTTTGAACCCCTCCGAGCAGGTAGATAATCTTGTTTTCTTCGCGGTACGTGGACAGTGGTTTTTGCTCGGTGATGAGGGTTCGCAGTTGGCTGTCACTGAACTCAAAACTTTCCAGCGTCACGCGTTTGAGCCTGTTGTTGATAAGCGGTGGCAGTCTCAACACGAATACCTGGTCGATCTTCTTTCGATGAAATAGCAATGCGTCGTCACCCAGCGGTTGAGCAGTGGCATTCACTTCGTAACCGTCATCTTCCAGAACCCTGCTGAACAGCCTGCGCAAGTTGGGCGGAGTCCGCGCCGCGGCGTACTCGTTCCAGTGTTGAGAGAATCTTCCGGGATCAAAATCCAGACGCATCAAGCCTTCACCCAGCGAGGAAGGGATGGTCAGCGTGTCTGACTGTTCTTCGGTCCTGCGCAATATCAGCAACGGATCACTCAGACCTCGCGGTGGCGCACGGCGCACTTGCCTGTTTTCCCAGTAGCGAAACACTTGATTGAGGTGTGCCAGACCATGGCCGCTGATGACCTCGGATCGGTTGGCTCGGTTGAACATGGCGCGAGCCAGCGCGCTGACTGATTGATCCGACAGGTACTTGAAGGTGCTTGAGATGTACTGAGTGATTGGCATCTCGAACGGCACGACGTTGTCCAGAACCGTCCATTGGTTATTGCGCTTGATCGCCCATCTCGGTTGCAGGGCCGGGTTGTCCCGCAGCATATGTTCGAAGGCGTCGTACGAGGCGGGCGAAAACAAGGGGTGCAACAGATACACGAGGCTCGGATTCGTCCCTGGATTCTGATGCAGTATTCGATAGTATTGCCCATCGATCTCGATGTGCTGGCCCAACGGTGGAGGGGCATCTCGCCCCCAGTTTCGCCACAACCCGTAACTCAGATTAATGGCTGCGGGATTGGCTGAAAGCAGGCTTTCGGTCAATGCCTGGGTGGTGTCAGTGGCCTCTTCCAGATGCGCCCGTTTGCTGGGCCCCGGCGCAGGTTCCTGACTGTCGGGCGGGGCTTTGTGTTTTACCGGTTGTGCAGATTCCGCTAATGACTCGCTCGCCTCGGTTTTGCGCCGCCACAGCCGTGTGTCGGGAATCTGTTCGAACACTATCGGCGAAGCGTCGCGTGCGCTTGCGGAGGCCTGCTGATAATGACCTTCAGCGTTTCTGCGCACCATGACGGTTCCGTCAGGTGTATCGATATAGGTTTTACGATGTTTGTCATAGCGCAACCCGTCCGTGGTCTGCAGTGCAGGTGACAGCAGGGTCGCATCTTCCGGCGCAAGGTAGATGGGTTGATGCACCGTCGGCAGGTCACCGACGGCCTGTCGCTGATCGTGATCCGGGTTGTGCGCAAGCCAGCCGGGGCGTTCGAAAGTCCAGATGGCCTGGCGCTCGGTTTTTACCAGGAAGGGGCCAGGCAAGTGCGGTGTGAAGTTGAAGGGAATCTGGTAGCGGCCGTCAGCAAGGCTTTCGACCAGCAGATGCCCTTCATTTTCAACATGGGCATACAACTTGCCATCGGGGCTGGTGAAGAGTCCGCTTTCGGCATCCAGGCGTTGCAACAAATGTACTTGCTCGGCAGGCCAGGTGATCGAGCGCAGAGCAGCCTGCGCTGACAGCGTGGTGGCAGGTATTTCTGTGACCTGCACCAACGCTTGTTGCGGGTGTGTGCTCGCCGGGTCGCTCGAGGAATCTGCGTCGGGCGGGTTTTCGCCGGGCAGCCTGCGGGAGCTGCCAGCAGGGTTTGCAACGGGCGGCGGGGAGTCGGGCGCAGTGGTCCCGGCCATACGTTTCGGTGGTTTGGCCATTATATGTCTCGCTGTTGGTTAGGCGCGGCGATCGATGTGCGTTGGAAGGAGAGTCAACCTTCCCTGATCATGAACAGCGTCGGGTTGTCGGGGGATATCTGTTGCACACCGCCCACCAGGTAGATGATTTCGGTGTGGTTCAAATCGTTCTCAAGCTGCTGTCTTTGCGCGGGGCTGAGTCTGCTCAGGAAATCAGGATTGTTGAGTTCTGATCCTGGCGAGGTGTAGCGAGGCACCTGATTGTCCACGATGCGGGGCAGCTTCAGCACAAAGACCGCGGCGACATCCGGGCGATGAAAGATCAACGCGCCTTCGCTGTGCTGACGGGGGGTGGGATTGATGGTGTAGCCGTTAAGCTGCAAGACCGACCTGAATAGTTCGCGCAAGGCACCGGGTGTGGGACCCGCTGTGTACGTGGCCCATTCCAGGGCGAAGCGTGCCGGATCAAGATCCAGGCGCTGCAGCGGGCTTGAGTCAGGCGCGGGCAGGGTGAGCAAGCCAACGCGTGGCAGACCGCCGGGCGGTGGCGCCAAGACTGGCAGCATGATCAACGGGTCTGACAGATGATGGATGGGCGCCTGGTTATTCGCTCGGTCTGTCCAGTGGCGGAACGTCAGCGCCATCGCTGAAAGGCTCTGCGCATTGACGCCCTGAGGAGCAGAGACATGATCGAATACGGCTCTGGCGAGGTTACTCGCCGATTGCGCCGACAGATAGTTGAATGCGCTGGCAGCGTATTGGGTTGCCGACATTTCAAAAGGCGGGTGATTGTCCAGCACCTTCCATTGGCCTTCGCGTTTGAGTGCCCATTTCGGCTGACGCGAAGGCTCGTGGCGCAACATGTTTTCGAAGGCGTCAAAGCGATCAGGTGCAAATCCAGGGTGTTGCAGATACACAAGGCCGGTATCGTCTCGCAGACCTTGCGCGACGATCGGATAGTGTTTGCCGTCTATTTCAATGGATTCACCGGATTCCGGCCTTGCGGTTCTCCCCCAGTTTTTCCATTGACCGGCGGAAAGATCCACTGCAATGGACTGTTGAGAAAGCAGACTGCTGACCAGCGTGCTTGCATCTGCGAGGGCGCTGCGTTGTTCCTTTAACGGGGAGTGCCTGCCTGGACTGACTCTCACTTCGACTGTTTCGGTGGTTGCGGTTTTTTGGGAGAGGGGCGGCGTTTCGACTTCACGCCAGAGCATTGTCCCGGGGATTTGTTCAACCCTTGTCCCGGTGGGTGTCGCTTCCCCAGCATGGGTCTGCCGCCATCCGTCTGTGGTTTTCGACACCATGACGAAACCACCGGGCATTTCGACGTAGGCCTTCTTGCGCTTGTCGTATCGCAAGCCGTCTTCATCGCCGGCCTGTAACTTGAGCAGGTCGGCTGACTCGGGGTTGATAAAAACAGGTTGCGGCAAGCTTCCATCCCTCGACGTGCCGGCCAGCGCCAGGTTATCTGGATCAATCGAGTGCCGCCGTACCCATTCCGCTGTGCGCGTTGCGCTTGATTGCGCTTCTTGCACGTGCGCATGACTGACGATAACGCTGGAGCGTTGCGAAGACTCAACCGGTAGCGGGTTCGCCGTTATCACGCCGTGCTCGGAACTGCCTCTTTCAACGGCGAGATTACCGCTTGGGTTGAGTCCAGGATCCGGCGATGTCGACGTTGTTTGTGGTGATGTCTGACGCGGGATTTTCTTGGGTGGTTTGGCCATTGAATTGCTCCGATGAAGTGCTGACAAGTCAAAGGGCCGGTCAATCGGCAGCACATCAATGTGTCGTGTGCTGCGCCATGATTGCCCGGCCTATCGGCTTCAAAGGCTTGATGTTCGGCAAAAAGACGCACTCGTGTGCGGTACATATGTATTGCGCTGCAAGCTGGAGGCAGCAGAGTGTTGCGCCATGTTCAAGAGGTTTGCGCGACGCTCGCGATCAATCGCTGATGAGCGTCACCACAGGGCTTAACGCTCTCTGAGAATGAATACCGAGTCCGGTTGCGACTCGACTTTCAGCACCCCACCGATCAGCCACACCACCTTGTTCTGCGAATGCGCGGCCATCAGCGCGATAAGTGCGTCTGAACCAATTCGGGCCGATAGACTTGGATCAGTCAGTTCGTTGCCCGGGGTATGGGAAAGTCCGGCCTGTTCGACCGATCCCAATTTCAAATAAAACACCTGATCATGATGTTCGCGCCTGAACACCAGGGTTGGCCTGCGGTGCTCGTGAGTCAGGGGGAAAACTTCGTATCCCGAACGAATCAGCAGGGCGCCGAGCAGGCGTCTGAGGTTCAGATCGGTTGGATAGGTTTTATAGTGATTCCACTCGAGGGGAAAACGCTGCGGATCGAAGGTCAGGCGTTTCAGATCGCCCTCTGTCTGGACCGGCAACGGGATGATCCGCTTGCCCTGAAGATCAATGGATGGCGCAATCGTGAGCAGATTCAGCGGGTCGGCGTACGCCGGGGTGGTGGGAAACGGCTTTTGCTTCCACTGATGCAGGACTGCCTGAATGTGGATCAGTCCAGTACCGGTGATAAAGGGCAAATGGTCGGAAACGTCGAATAGCTTTCTGGCGACCGCCCGTGCAGTGAAGTCGGAAAAGTCCGGGAATGCTTCGGCAACCGATCGGGTCAGAGTCGTTTCAAAAAAGCGTTTGCCAGGGTGTATTTCTCCCGGATCGCTGCCGATGCGAAAGGTGGCGACCGGTTGCAGCGATGGGGTATTGCGCAGCATGTTCTCAAAGGCGTCGAAGCCGCTCGGTACAAATTCCGGGTGTTGCACGAAGTACACTTTGGGCGTGGCATTGGAACCGACGGGCACGATGGGGTAGTGAAGCCACCCCAGTTGTACGGACTCCACCTCTGGCTTGTGCAAATGTCCCCACGACAGCCAGAAGAACGGTGTTGGATTATCGATTGCCGCTGTTGCTGCTGTTGCCGCTGTTGCCGCGCGCGATGGCGGCGCTGGCGCCAGGGACTCGTCTAGCCTTGGCCGTTTGCTGAGGCTGGGACTTGGTTCGGTCGGTTCGGCAGTGGCACGCAGCCGCTCTGAAACAGCAGGTTCACCCGGTGTCGTGCTCGCTGCTCTTTGTCGCCAGAGAAGGGTGCCGGGAATCTTTTCGAAAAATACGTCGGGCGAGACGCTGCTGGACGCAAAGGCTTGCTGGTAATCGCCGTTTCTGTTTTTGCGCACCATGACCGTGCCTTCGGCCGTGTCGATGAAGGTTTGTTTGAGTTTGTTGTAACGGACCGCACCGGTGGCAGGTTCTGCCTTGGTCAGTGTGCTCGCGTCACTGGGCGACAGGTAGGCCGGCGTTTGCGGCACCGCTGGAGCACCGGCCGGGTTCTGCGTGGGCTGCCAGCCGGGGCGCTGGATACGCCAGCTTGTTTCGCTACCACTTCTTGTTACAACCGGGCCGGGTATGCCGGGCGAGAACGTCAGAGGCACGTAATAGTTGCCGTGCGGGTCTCGCTCGACAATGAACCGGCCTTCATTGCCGATCTGCGCGTAGGTGCGCTGATCCGGCCCGATGAACAGACCGGTGTTGTCTGCAAGCGGGGTCAATTCGCTCAATCGAGTCTCAGGCCAGGCGATGGCATTGTGTGCCGCGCGGTAGGTGTCGACGTGACTGCCGGGCATTTCACTGACGACGATTGCAGGCTGGTGAGGGGCCGAGTCTGCGGCAGTGTCCGGTGCGAAAGGTCGTGGAGACGAATCGGCACCGCTCCGTGAGACGTCAAGGGTGTGGCGGGTAATGTGGCTGCCCGGATTCGAGTGCGTGGGGTTTGTGGTAACGGTTGAATCGGCTGCGGTTGTCACTGCAACTTTTTTTGGGGGTTTGGCCATAGCAAATTACTCGTGGGGGGGGGATGCCGAGCGCATGGAAGCGACTCGCCGTATTTCGGGCGCACTCGTCTACATCCCGGGGTATCCGGGATGTAACTGTCATGGAGACATTCGTTGTTTCAACTTCGGGGGTGCGCAAATCGCGATCAGCCATCGACCGACGTGTGCAGCGTCAGGCGGGGGGCACGTCAATCAAGGGCTGCGCAGAGAAGATGTATTTATCTTGATGGCTGCAACGATTGATCACCCGCAACTGCGAATATTCAACGCGGGACTTGTCGGCGCGCAGAATCCAGCCGTGGGCGGCGAAGCTGTAGTTCACCGTTTCACTGAGATGGTCGACGGTGGCGATATTTCTGACCTTCAGCTCTTTGCTGGCCATTGAGGAAAAGACCTCGGGTAAGGCTTTGGCCGCGTCGGGTTCTTCAAAATATCGTGCATCAAGGCCATCCAGATAGATACGGTCGAAGGACAGGTCAACCGTATGTACGACACCGTTTTCGGTAATGACGCGTACCTGATCAATCAGGTCCTCGCTGTCATAAACCGGTAAATGAATCCGGCAGGTGCCGATGTGCAGTTGGTTGTTTTCCAGTGTGATCGCGACCTTGCCCAAGGTGGTCGCATCGAGTTCCCAGGTCGAGGAGTAGGGTAGACGGACTGTGGCGTTGGCCAACGCGCCCGGCGTCGACAGCTTGAATGTCATGTCCGCCGCCAGATGGATCAGGTAAGTGGAACCTTCACCTTCCAGGCTTTCCATGGCGGTTTGCCCAGGCACGGAGGTGAGCATCGCGCAGCCGTTTTTGCTGCCGAGTTCGTGTGCCTCATTGGTCGGCAGCTCATAAGGGAACTCGCCTGTTCGAAACTTCAAAGGCAAGTTGATGGAAGTTGTCCACTCTTTGAAAGAATACGTAGGGTAGTTTTTGTCAGCTGGGGCGACATCCGTTTCCGGCGTAAGTCCCGCATTCAAAGCAACACCGTCGTTGAATACCAGAACATATTTGCTATACGTGCGAACGGCCATGGTCCGCAGAATTTTGGTCATGTTGTGCGGGTCTTCTCCTCCTCGTGCTCCGGCAAAGTATTTAAGCGTCAAGACCTTCTCGCCAAAGTGGTAGGCAAGATCGCAGCCCGCGAGCAGGTCCTGATTCTTGTCCGATTGTCGTGCAATGAAGTGGGCTTCGGCCTTGGTCAGTTCACTGCTGGCGTAATCCAGATAAAGGGTTGTCACGGCGTCGGTACGTTCTACCGAATGGAACCGGGTAGGTTGCGAGGAGCGCGGCAGGTAGTAACGCACATCGTGCTTATGCATGATCCAGCAGTCGGCCGCGTAGAGAATGGTTGCTTTTGCCGGGTAACCTTTTTTGACGGTAATGACATCGACAAGAAGGTTTTCATCACTGGTTATTTTCTCGGGGAGCACAGGCTTGAGGATGTAACCGTCCAGGGTGAGAAACGTCAGATGACTGTTCTTGAGTTGCCTTTGCGTCCCGACTTGCATGTAGATGTCGTGCAGAGTGACTACGCTTTTTGGCCTGTCATGGAAATCAAAACCTGAGGTGATGATCAACGCATTGTCCGCAATCACCCAGCTTTCAATCAGCTCCTCGCGCCATTTCAAAACGACAATGCTTGCCTGTACGCCATCCTCATGAATGGCGGTATACCCTTCTTCGTGGGCAATGAAGTATTCGTCGATACCGGCCTCGCCCGAAGCCGTCGCACCGGCGTGCAGTAGATGAATCTGGTCATTGCCAGCTCCAGCATTGATCCTGTCTTTGCCTTGCGAGCGGATGAGATTGTTGGCCCCGTTGCCCGTCACGACAGATGCAGCACCCTTCAGGGTTTCAATATTTTCGATTCCTTCGAGAAAACTGTGGAAAGTGTATTTTTCGCCATTGTCGGCGGCAGGATCAGCAGTGATTGTCTGGAGTGTCTGTGCCAACAGATCGATGTCATATCCCGTATTGCCCTCGTGGCGAGTGTAGTAATCGCCACCGAGCACCAGTGTGTCGTTACCGGCGGCGCCCTTTATCGTCGAGAACCCGGAAATCATCGCGCCTTCGCGAAGCAGATCGCCGGCGCTTTCAAAGACGAAGCGGTCGTCCTTTTCGCCGCCGGCCAGGTCTTTCTTTCCTGAGCGGTAATGGAAGGTATTGGGTTTTTTCTCCACACCCTTGATCGAGTCGCGACCCTCACCGATCAACCACACAACACCTTTGTGTTCTGCCGGAGTGCCCAGTACAACACCGGGCGTGTCTTTGGTGACGCCATCGCGAGCATCGATGATGTCATCGGTGCCTCTGATTTTAGGGACGTTGACGGTTTTCCAACTGTCTTGCTTGGTCCACCAATTGCGCGTCCAGACCTGGGTTGGCTGGAGAAAGACTTCGAACCCGCCGTGGACGATGGCTTCGGTGGTGTCCTTCAACGGACCCTCCAACAACCTTCGAGCCGTGTCCCGCAATTGGGCTGAGTGTTGCAGCCTGGTTTTCGCGGCGTTGTAGCGATCCTGAATGTCCTGATCAATGTCCATCATGCAGAACGAAAACCAGCCGGTGCGCCAACGCTCATCAAGGGTCAGTTCGATGTAATCATCGATGTCGTCGACCACACGCACTGCACCATAGACTTGCGATCCAATCGCCAGAATGGCTCCGGCCGCCAGGCCCACCGGACCGGCGAAGGAGAATCCGGCCATGGCTGCGGTGCCAAGGATCACCGTCATGGCCGCACTGGTGATGCTCAGCCCTGCGCTGACGTAATGATCCATCGCTTCCTTGCCGGTTGTATTGTCTGCGGCCCTGAAAGATCTGATCGCGGTGAAGACATCGAATGGCAGTGTCAACGCGCCACCGATCAAACCGCCGGAGCGGCCCAACCTCAGGGCAAATCGGGTCTTGGCAAAGTCCTTGAAGGCAGTTTGACCGGCGGTGAGCATTTCGGTGGCGATCTTGCTGACGGTGATGTCTACGGCGATGGAGCCCAATTCCGATGCAATGCCCACGCTGTTAATTACCACTTCGGCTTTATTGTTGGTTTTGAGAGCGTCGACGACACCGCGCAATCCCATGAATATTCCGAAACCCTGGATACCGACACTTGAACCCAGTGTGGAGTAGCTTTTCGTCAACTCCACCCAGCGTCGGTTGTTTTTTGGCAGGTGAGCATGACTCAGGTCGAGTTTCTGTGCAGAACTTAAAAGTTTCGCCAACTTGTTGCGATAGTTACCTGGGGCAGTATCGACTTCGAGGTTTTCTCTGATCATGCCGGGGGCCGTTAACGGACGCCGGCTGGCCATTTCGAAAAGTAGCGTCGGCAACAGATAACTGTCGTTGCCGGTAGCGGACTTTATGTGCTGTTCGATATTGACTGCGCTGAACTGCAATGCGTTGGTAAATGAGCGCTTGGGTGTTCGGAAGAAAGTGTTTTTGCCATTTAACGGTTGATTGTCGACGGTTGCGCCCAATGCATCGAGGGCAACCCGGGTTATCGATACATCGCCAAATTGCAGCGGGCCAAATACCGAGTCGTTGATTCTCAACTGCTCGACGTTATGTTTGAGCGGCAGATCCGGACTGTTATCAGGGCTGTTTTTTATATCGATCGTTGAAGCGTTTTTCTCATTTTTCTCAATGCGCATGTCAGTGATCACGATCGGATCAATGTGTATCGATGCTTCGCTGATAAGCGTGGCCATTTGAACGTCCTTGTTCTGGCGGATTGTCGTTAAAACCGGGGGGGATAGTACGGGGGGATTTTGCGCGATGTATATCAGCGGGTTGTTGCGGTGTATTGCACGCCGGGCCAATCATTTTTGGCTGGAGGAGGGGGAGTCCGTCGCAAGTCGGTGCTCCCTGGCTTGAGCCTTTCAAGTCAGGGAGTGTGCAACTCATCAGCAGTCATTTGAAGTAACGCTTCAATCGTTTCAATGGCTACCCAGCAATGCCGCAGCCCCGGCGCCACCGAACAATCCGGCACTGATCCGGTTGAACCAGCTCTGACCTTTGCCGCTGCGCAGATAGCGAGCCGCACCATGGGCACCAAGGCCGTAAGCCAGTTTGCACAGCAGGTCCAGCAGGGTCCAGGTGACGATCATTACCAGCAACTGCGGCAGGAACGGCTGCTCGGCACTGAGGAACTGCGGCAGAAACGCAGCAAAAAACAGGATGTCTTTAGGGTTGCTCGCGCCCAATACAAAGGCGCGTCCGAACAAGGCGCGAAAGCGTGGGACGGGGGCCGCTAGCGGCACCTCGGCACCCACCGATGGCTGACGCGATTGCTGCCAGCTTTGCCAGGCGAGGTAGAACAGGTACAGCCCGCCGACGATTTTCAGAGCACTGAACAACTGTTCGGAAGCCAGCAACAAGGCGCCCAGCCCCAATGCCGAGGCGCTGAGTAAACAGATCGACGCCGAGACACCACCAAGAAACGCCGGACAGGAGCGGCGCAATCCGTAATTCAGACTGTTGCTGATCATCAGCAACGACAGTGGTCCCGGAATGAGGATCACCACCAGTGCAGCGCCGCTGAACAGCAGCCAGGTTTCCAGACTCATCGTTTCGCTCCTTTCTATTGTTATCAAGATGCACAAAAGCCCCACCCGCAAGGGTGAGGCTGTTTTCAAAGGTGTGCCGCGCAGCGCTTACAGAAAGATGAACTTGGCGATGAAGATCGCGCAGAGCACCCACAGGCTGACGGAAATTTCCTTGTACTTGCCGGTACCGGCCTTCAACGCCACGTAGGTGATGAAGCCCAGTGCGATGCCGTCGGCGACCGAGAAGGTCAGCGGCATCATGATCGCGGTGACGATCGCCGGAATGGCGTCGGTCGCTTCATCCCATTCGATGTGGGCCATGCCGCCCATCATCAGCATCGCCACGTAGATCAGTGCACCGGCGGTGGCGTAAGCGGGAATCATGCCGGCCAGCGGTGCGAAAAACATTGCCGCTATAAATAGCACACCTACGGTGACTGCGGTAAGACCAGTCCGACCACCAGCGGCTACGCCGGCAGCACTTTCCACATAGCTGGTGACAGGTGGAACACCGACCACGGCGCCGAATACGCTGGACGCACTGTCGGCTTTCATCGCCCGGGAGAGGTTTTCGATACGGCCGTCAGCGTTGACCAGATTGGCGCGCTGGGCAACGCCCATCAGGGTGCCGGCGGTGTCGAACATGTGCACAAAGAGGAAGGCCAGGACCACGCTGATCATGCTGACGTTGAACACGCCGGCAACATTCATGGCCATGAACGTCGGGGCCAGGCTCGGCGGAGTCGACATGATCCCTTCGTAATGCACGATACCCAGGCCCCAACCGGCCAGGGTCACGGTGATGATGCTGATGAGGATTGCGCCGAAGACACGGTGATAACTGAGGATCGCGATCATCAGAAAGCAGATGGCCGCGAGCAGCGGACCAGGTTCACGCAGGGAGCCGAGTTTGATCAGGGTCGCCGGACTATCGACGACGATGCCGGCGGTTTTCAGACCGATCAGGCCAAGGAACAGACCGACACCGGCACCCATCGCAAAGCGCAGGCTGACCGGAATGCTGTTGAGCAACCACTCACGAATCCGCGAGAAAGTCAGAATCATGAACAGCACACCCGAGACGAACACCGCGCCCAGCGCAGTTTCCCAGTTGTAGCCCATGGTGCCGACCACGGTGTACGTGAAAAACGCATTAAGGCCCATGCCCGGCGCCAGACCCACCGGCCAGTTGGCGTACAGGCCCATCAACAGGCAGCCCAGTGCAGCGGCGATACAGGTGGCGACGAAGGCTGCACCGTGGTCAATCCCGGCATCGGCCATGATGTTCGGGTTGACGAAGATGATGTAAGCCATGGTGATGAAGGTTGTCAGACCGGCAATCAACTCGGTCTTCACCGTGGTGCCGTGCAAGCTGAGTTTAAACAGACGTTCCAGCAGACCACTGCGTAATGGTGGCGAGAGGTCCAGCGTCGATGCTTCGGATTTGCGGCTTTCCACAGCGAGTACTCCTCAAGAGTTTTATTGTTATTTCCAGGGCCGGACCCATGAGGGGTGGCAGCGGCCCTTTGAGGCATACGCGAATTTGTTGACCATGCGGTCAGGAACTCGCACGCTGTGGATTATGCTTTTGTGTACAAATAAAGCAAATATTGTTTTTGGTTTTGTTTACGAAAGTTCCGTCGATAGAGATATATCGCCCTTGAGGGCCCCATCGCGAGCAAGCTCGCTCCCAGATTTGAAATGCGCTCCTCTGTGGCAGCGAGCCTGCTCGCGAAGAAGCAGTCCCATTCAATCGAGAACTGCCTGACTGTTCCCCAATGCCAGATTCACCGCCAACCAACCATTCACCGCCGCCTCCCCGGCCTCGGCAAACACCCGCTCCAGCAATTTCACCTGCTCACGGCGCAACGCCTGCTCAAATTTCGCACCTTCCGCCGTCAACTCCAGCAGTCGCTTACGCTTGTCAGCCTCGGACGCCACGCTGTCGACCAGATGCATTTCCTGCAACTGCCGCAACGGCATGTTCAAGGCTTGTTTGCTTACGCCGAGCAGTCCCAGCAATTCTTTCACGCTCAAATTCGGATAACGCGCGATGAAGAACACAATGCGCTGATGTACCCGCGACAGCCCACGGCGCTCAAGCATTTCGTCAGCCTTGGCGGTGAAGGCCTGATAGCCGAAGAAAAACGCTTCCATCGCCTGTTGTTGGCTTGCAGGGTTTTTAAGGTCAAGCATGTTGACGTACTCGCTCAGGCTGTCGTAATTTCAGTCAACCAGTTTGACTCATTTTTCGCATCCCTTGCTACCGGTGACCGCCATGGCTTTTTCCGAACGTGTCTCGCGCCTTAAAAGTTCATTGATCCGTGAAATCCTCGCCGCCGCCCAGCGTCCGGAGGTGATGTCGTTCGCTGGCGGTTTGCCGGCCGAAGCCATGCTGCCGAAGGTCGAGTGGGCCGACATGCCGCTGTCGCTTGGCCAATATGGCATGAGCGAAGGCGAACCGGCGTTGCGCGAAGCGTTGGCAGCGGAGGCGAGGGCGCTTGGCCTGGAGTGCACGGCAAGTCAGGTGCTGGTGGTGAGCGGCTCGCAGCAAACCCTCGATCTGGCAGCCAAGCTGTACATCGACAAGGGCACGGAAATTCTGCTGGAGGCGCCGACCTATCTCGCTGCGCTGCAAATCTTTCAGCTGTTCGGCGCCGATTGCCTGACCGTGCCCCAAGAGTCAGATGGCCCGAACCTGGCGCAACTGCGCGAGCGTCTGGAACAGCATCGTCCGGCATTCCTCTATCTGATTCCAACATTCCAGAACCCGTCCGCTGTCCGCTACAGCGAGGCCAAGCGTGCAGTCGTCGCCGCATTGCTCGATGAATTCGGCGTCACCCTGATCGAAGATGAACCCTACCGTGAACTGTCTTTCGATGGCGGTAGCGCCAAACCGATTGCCGGGCGCCTGAAGAAATCCAGCTGGATCTACACCGGCACCGTGTCGAAAACCCTGCTGCCTGGTTTGCGTGTTGGCTACCTGATTGCCAGCCCGGATCTGTTTCCGCACCTGCTCAAGCTTAAGCAATCGGCGGATCTGCACACCAACCGCATCGGTCAGTGGCAAGCGCTGCAATGGATCGGCACTGCGAAATATCAGCAGCATTTGAGTGAATTGCGTGGGTTCTATCGGCAGCGGCGCGATGCCTTTCAAGAGGCGTTGGAAACGCATTTTTCTGATCTGGCGGATTGGAACATGCCACAAGGCGGGCTGTTTTTCTGGCTGACGTTGAAGCAACCGCTGGATACGCGAACGTTGCTCAATGAGGCATTGGCCAATGATGTGGCGTTTATGCCGGGGGAACCGTTCTTCCCGGATCCGGATAACAACCTTGGGCATTTGCGTTTGAACTTCAGCCACATCGATCCGACGCGGCTGAATGAAGGGCTGAAGCGATTGGCGGCGGTGGTGCGCCAGGCGCAATTAGACAAAGCGGCCTGAAAATAAATAAACCGGCTCGAGGGCCGGTTTATTTTTTGTCTGGGATTTTTGCTGCGTGGAATGGCCTCATCGCGAGCAGGCTCACTCCTACAGGGGAACGCATTCCAATTGTAGGAGTGAGCCTGCTCGCGATAGGGTCATCAGCCCCAATACAGAAACATCAGACCGCCGCAAACCGCTTGTCCAGGTATTCAATAATTACCTTGGACTCATACATCCACGTCGTTTGCCCATTCTCTTCAATGCGCAGGCAAGGCACCTTGATCCGGCCACCCTGTTCCAGCAGCGTCTGGCGATCCTGCTCGTTGTTCTTCGCATCCTTCAGCGCCACCGGCACATTCAAACGACGCAGCGTGCGGCGGGTTTTCACGCAGAACGGGCATGCATGGAACTGATACAGGGTCAGGCCTTTCGCAGCGGCATTGACCTGGGCCTGGGTTTCGGCAGGACGCTGTTTCTTGCCCGGACGAGTGATGAAGTCGATGAAGATAACCAGCTGGCCGAGGCCGACACGAAGCGCTTTGACGAACACGTTGAAAGCCTCACGGTGCAAATTGAGAAAGGCGCGCAGCTTACCCGATTTTTCACGGACGAAAAAAAACCGGCGATGAATGCCGGTTTTCTTCGCGCAGCAAATTACTTGATGAGACTGAGAAACTCGCTGCGGGTCGCTGCGTTTTCACGGAACTCACCAAGCATCACCGAAGTGATCATCGACGAATTCTGCTTCTCGACACCGCGCATCATCATGCACATGTGCTTGGCCTCGATCACCACGGCTACGCCCAGTGCACCGGTGACTTGCATCACTGCATCGGCGATCTGGCGGCTGAGGTTTTCCTGGATTTGCAGGCGACGCGCGTACATGTCGACGATCCGCGCGACCTTCGACAGGCCCAGCACTTTGCCGCTCGGGATGTAGGCGACGTGCGCCTTGCCGATAAACGGCAGCAGGTGGTGTTCGCACAACGAGTACAACTCGATGTCCTTGACCAGCACCATTTCGCTGTTGTCGGAGCTCAACAGGGCA
>Ga0247818_10001080_pt1 | contig 17091 bp, 10 predicted proteins | sample 13C_Glucose_Day1_FD_192424 | JGI IMG/M metagenome (GOLD analysis project Ga0247818, IMG submission 192424) | Soil microbial communities from agricultural site in Penn Yan, New York, United States - 13C_Glucose_Day1 | ecosystem: Environmental > Terrestrial > Soil > Agricultural land | place... | reverse complement strand
GATCGTGGTGGCAGCCACCGCCGAACAATCACTGCGCCTGGCCGGCGCCTCCACCCAGGGCAGGCTGTTCTTCGTCCTGGTCGGGCCGCCCTGACCTCAAGCGTGGCCCGGATGATGTGGGTCAGCCCCAGTGCGGCGGTTTCTGTTCCTTCAACCAGGTATCGTGATCGTCCTCCCGGTCACCCCAGCTGCGGGCGTCGTCTTCCGCCGCCTTGCTCGGGAGGATCTCGTCGGTGCCCCCCGCTGCCGGCCGCGCCCCCGGAGAAGGCACCGGCGCTGCGGAATCCGCGGGAGCGGCACCGCGGTCAGTCCCGGCTGCGGCCCCGCTCCTGTTCGCGCCGCCGTTCTTGTCCAGGTCGTCGTTCCTGTTCGAGCCGCCGTTCTTATCCAGGTCGTCGTTCCTGTTCAGGTCGTTCGTGTTCCGGGTGTTGTTCTCGTTCTGGCGCATGTCTTCCTCGGGCCTGTCTTTCCCAGGCCGGTCTTCTCTCGTCGTGGCACCCGCTTCCCTTGTCCCCTGGGCGCGCCGGCCTTGGCTGACAGCCTCGGAAGGCAGGTAGGAAACACCGGCAGCAGGCGCCCCATCAATTCCGTGAAGTGCGTGGTTGAAGTCATCGTCCAGGAATCCTGTGCTGGACGTGGTCCGGCCCGGAAGCACCATCTTCTCAAGTCCCAGGTAACCGGCGATGCGGTCCGCGCAGGACGAGGGGTCCGTGAAGACCTCGATGGTCCACAGCGGCATGTACCGCCATCCCAGGCGTTCCAGCAGTTGCGGCCGCAGCCTGCTGCGCTCACGCACGCTCATGGTGCGGTACTGGGCCGTGCCGTCGGATTCGATGGCCACGGGCCGCGGGAGGTCGGGGTCGTCCTGGCCCATGGTGTTCAGGGGATCCGCCGCGGCAACCACGTCGATGGCGCCGTCGTACTGGTGCCAGACCCTGGCGCCACGGGCCCGCAACCGGTCCCCCAGGTCCGCTACCAGCGGGTCCGCTCCCAGCGCCTGCTCGCTGGCCGCGGCACGGGACGCGGGAGTCCCGAGATCGGTGTTGCCGGAAATTTCCCGGTCCAGCAGCGTATAAAGATCCACCGCCCCGTGGGTGAGCCTGGTGTGGTCCAGGTCCTCCGGCCGGAAGCAGGTGAGCACGTGCATGGAACGGCGCGCCCGGGTCATGGCCAGGGCAAACTTCTCCCGGCCGCCCTCCGCGGAGAGCGGCCCGAAGTTGTGCAGGGCGCGGCCGTGCGGGGTCCGCCCGAATCCGGGCGAGAAAATGACGTGGTCGCGGACCAGGCCCTGGGCGCGTTCAAGGTCAACTACCCGGAAAGATTCCGGCCCGGCGCCGAAGAAGCCGGCCAGGCCCGGCTGGTTGGACAGCTGGAGCCTGATGGATTCACCAATCCTGGCGGCGTGCCGCAGGCTTGCGGTAACCACTGCCAGCGACGTTCGCGGGCGCAGGCGGGCGTGTTCGAAGACGAGCTCCACCACGCGGTTGACCTCGGCCACCACGGACTCCACGCCTTCGTCGCCGGCACTGGGCAGGCCCGTGCCGTCCGGCAGGTATTCCACCAGCAGCGACCGGTCCAGCCCCGTGGCCGACTGGCCTTCCGGCAGCCGGCGCAGGCCGCCGTCGTAAAAGTTCTTGCTCAGCTGAAGGACCAGGTCCTCGTCCACCGCCCGGTACACCACGTTGAGCCGCCACACCGGAAGCACGGCAGACAATGCCGTGAAGGCACTTTCCACCCGGTGGTGGGCCGACTCGCCGGGCGCCAGCCGTTCCACCCCGACGGTGAAGGTCCGCGGCGTGGCAATGCGCGAGTCGCCAAAGGCAATCACCTGCCGTGCACGGGCGATTGCCGGCAGGACAGCCTGAAGCGAGGTGGCTTCCGCATCGAGGATTACGACGGCGTCGAAGTGCTGTTCCGCCGGAAGCAGGCCCGTCATCAGGTACGGGCTGACAGACCAGACGGGAACCAGGGTGCCGATCAGGTCCGGAGCCTGTGCGGTAAGGGCCGGCAGGGAGACCCGGCCGTCCTTGAGCAGGCTCCGCAGCAGGTCGGCCTGGCGGGGCTGGGCAGCGATGGCTGTGCGCCACCGTTCCGCCAGGTCCCACCGCAGGCGGGCGGCGCCGCTGGCAACGTGGGCGTTGTCCGCCAGCCGGTACTCTGCCTCAAGCTGGCGCAGCGCGTCGCCGTCGGACATGGCCAGGTAGTCGTCACCGCTGATCATTGCCTCAAGCGCGGACTGCCACCAGGCCAGCTCCAGCTCGGCGGCAACGGATCCCTCCGGGACTTCCCGCTCGGCGAGGTCGGCCAGAAGCTCGCCCAGGCCGTGTTCGCGCATGTTCTCGACCAGGAGGGTGCGCTCGGGCAGGGTCTTAAGCGTGTCGGTGTCCGCCACCAGGCGCTCCAGGCGTTCCATCAGCCGCGCGTAGGGAACGGTGGACAGCGAGCCGCCGCCTTCCGTGTGCCGCAGCGCCTCACCCAGCTGTGCCAGTTCGCCGTCCAGGGACCGGTACAAGGCAATCATTTCGGCCAGGCCGGAAGGTACGGCGGGGTGCCGCTGCGTGGTGGCGTAGCCCGCCCACAGGGCGCGCTGCTCCTGCACCAGCACCAGGGATGAGTGCAGGTCTGCGATGTGGACGCCCGGGCGCACGTATTCCTTGGCGACCCGGCGCAGCCTTGAGCGCTGCATGGCAGTCAGCTCGATGCCGCGCTCACGCCGCCAGGCGGACGGCGCGGTGGCGGAAATTAGGTCCGTCACGGGCCGGTCAAAGATGTCCGGGGTGAACTTGTCCAGGCTTCCGCGGACGGCGACCAGCAGTTCCAGCTGCTCGCCCCACTCGGCGAATGATTCGCCCAGGCGGATTTCGGCGTGCTCCGCAACGGCGTCCATGCGGTCGCGGAGGAGGGGAAGGCTCTTGGCGACGGAGCGGACCAGGTCCTGCGCTTCCTCCGTTTCCTTGCGGGTCAGCAGCCGGGCCCCGTGCCAGGGGCTGGTGGTGGCCGCCTTACTGAAGCTGCCCAGTTCCGCGGCGCGCCTGAGCCTGCCGGCCAGCTCCTCGCGGTCCCGGATGCTGTCCAGGACGCTGCGCTTGAGCCGGACGGTGGTGGCGGGCGCGGGGTGGATGGAGGTGAGCTCCGCGAGTGACTGCATGGCCTGGTAGGGCGAGCAGCCCCAACGCTCGCGGACGTTGTGGAGCGACGCCACGTGGTCCATGAGGGCGTGCCGGTGTTCCACCAGGGTGTTGTGGAGGTTCCCGAGCTGGGGTTCCAGTGACTTTTCGTTGCGCACGATCGCCCGGAGCAGCTGGCCCTTCAGCTGCTGCGCCGTGACGTTTCCGGAGAGCTGGAACAGGATGGACTCCAGCCCCAGCGACTCCAGATGCCCGGAGACCTCGTTGAGGCTGGCGCGGCGGTCGCCCACCACCAGGACAGTCTTGCCGGCGTCCACCAGGGCACCGATGGTGTTGATGGCCGTCTGGGTCTGCCCGGTGCCGGGCGGACTGCTGACCACCAGGGAGTCTCCGGCGCGGGCCGCGTCCACGACGTACTGCTGGTCAGTGTCCGCATCCAGCAGCAGCAGCTCGTCCTTGGGGTGCCTGTTGTCCAGGTGGGGGAAGCGGGAGGGGTCGGGTTCCTCCACGTCCACCACTTCGCCGCCGGCAGCAGTTGCCAGCGCGGACACAAGGGGATGGGAGTCGTTGATCCAGGGATCGTCGAGGTTGCCGGAGAGGTCGGCGAACGTGGAAACGAGCAGGTTGTGCTGGGTTTCCGCGCCGTGGATGGGCCGGATCAGGGTGGCCAGCCGGTCCAGGACAGGCTGGGGGTCGAACCGGGCGGTGCTGTAGGCGAGGCGGGTCACGGCGTTGACGTCAAAGACGATCCCGTGGATGTTCTTCAGGTGCCGCACCAGGGCCGGGTTGATGTGCGCCTGCTCGGTGAGCTGCAGTTCGAAGTCGTCCTCCCCCGGCCGTACCGTGAGGGAGATGGCGGTCAGCATGACCGGAGCGGACACCCGCTGGGGTTTGCCGCCGACGGCTGACGTCCACACCACAGTGCCCGCGGACAGGTAGCCGGCATCGATGCCGCGGTCGTTGGCAAGCTCGAAGATCTTGGACCGGATGTTGCGCGAAGCGCGGGCCGCCACCACATACTGCTGCCGGTCACGGATCAGGGTGGACAGGCGTGTGCGGCGCCCGGCCATGAGCTGGGCGAGCCCGGAGGGGTGTGCCGACGTAAGGTCGATGGAGCCTTCGGGTGTCTTGGTGAAGCGCAGCATCGTGTCCGCGCCGGTAACGGGTTTAAGCCCGGACAGCCATTTGCGAAGCTCTTCCGAGCCTTCCGGGTGGCCTTGACCAACTGACACTTCTGCCTTCTTTTCTGCGCTTGCACGTGACGTCCTGGACCATACCGGCATAGATTCGAGAGTAGCCGCTTCGGCGCCGGACTTGAGCGACCGCAACACTGGAGCACGGGAAATTGCCGGGATTCATCCGGGAAAAGCAGCGGCCGGCCCCCGCTGGCGGAGGCCGGCCACTTAGGATGCTATTCCCATTCGATGGTTCCCGGCGGCTTGCTGGTGACGTCCAGGACCACCCGGTTGACGCCGTCCACCTCGTTGGTGATCCGGCCGGAGATCCGGGCCAGGAGATCGTAGGGCAGCCGCGACCAGTCGGCTGTCATGGCGTCCTCGGAGGAGACGGGGCGAAGCACGATGGGGTGGCCGTAGGTACGGCCGTCGCCCATGACGCCCACGCTGCGGACGTCCGCCAGCAGGACGACGGGCATCTGCCAGACCTCGTTGTCCAGGCCGGCTGCCGTGAGTTCGGCGCGTGCAATGGCGTCTGCCTTGCGCAGCAGGTCCAGCCGCTCCTTGGTCACTTCGCCGACAATCCGGATGCCCAGGCCGGGGCCGGGGAACGGTTGGCGGCCAACGATTTCCTGCGGCAGCCCCAGCTGGGCACCCACTGCGCGGACCTCGTCCTTGAACAGGGCGCGCAGCGGCTCAACGAGCTCGAACTGCAGGTCCTCGGGGAGGCCGCCCACGTTGTGGTGGCTCTTGATGTTCGCGGCACCTTCGCCGCCGCCGGATTCGACGACGTCCGGGTACAGGGTGCCCTGGACCAGGAACTTGATCTTCTCGCCGTGGGCAGCGGCCTCGGCGATGATGGCCAGTTCGGCTTCCTCAAAGGCGCGGATGAACTCGCGGCCGATGATCTTGCGCTTGGTTTCCGGATCGCTGACGCCTGCCAGGGCCGAGAGGAAGCGTTCCTGTTCGTTGGCGACGTACAGCTTCACGCCGGTGGCGGCCACGAAGTCGCGCTCCACCTGCTCCGCTTCGCCTTCACGCAGGAGTCCGTGGTCCACGAACACGCAGGTGAGCTGGTCGCCTACGGCACGCTGGACCAGGGCTGCCGCCACTGCGGAGTCCACGCCGCCGGAGAGGCCGCAGATGACCCGTGCATCCCCCACCTGCTGGCGGATGCGTTCCACCTGCTCTTCCAGGATGTTGCCGGTGGTCCAGTTGGGCTCGAGCTTGGCGCAGTTGAACAGGAAGTTCTCCAGCACCTGCTGGCCGTAGGCGGAGTGCTTGACCTCCGGGTGCCACTGCACGCCGAAGAGACCCTTTTCCTCGTTGGCGAAGGCAGCTACCTCCGCGCCCGCCGTCGTCGCCAGGACTTCGAAGCCTTCCGGCGCCTGGTGGACGGAGTCGCCGTGGCTCATCCAGGTCTTCTGGTGCTGGGGCATGCCCTCAAGCACCGAGCGGCTGTCACCGAGGATGGTGGTTTCGGTGGATCCGTACTCCCGCAGGCCGGTCTTGTCCACCTTGCCGCCCAGGGCGTTGGCCATGGCCTGGAAGCCGTAGCAGATGCCAAAGACGGGGACGCCGGCTTCGAAGAGGTCGGCACCCACGCTCGGGGCGCCGTCGGCATAGACGCTGGAAGGTCCGCCGGACAGGATGATGGCGGCGGGATTCTTGGCCAGGAGCTGCTCGGTGGTGTAGGTATGCGGAACCACTTCCGAATACACATTCGCTTCCCGGACGCGGCGGGCAATCAGCTGCGCGTACTGGGCACCGTAATCAACAACCAGCACCGGCTTCTGGGAAGTTTGGGATGCAGTGGGAGTAGTCACCGTAATAGCCTACTTGGCGCCGTTGCACCGGCGCACCTTGAGACGCCGTGCTGTGACGGAGCAGACGTACGACGGCGGGCGGCCGCCGCGAGGGGCCAGGCACCTCAGCGGCCGGCAGCCCGGAGGGCTAGTACCGCTGCGGAGCCTGCGGGTTGGCAGCGAGTTCGGCCTCCGCCTCGGCGTGGAACTTCTTCTCGACGATGAAGGACAGGAACGGCACCACGCCGCCAAGGGCCAGCAGGACCAGCTTCAGGAAGGGCCAGCGCATCAGGGACCACAAGCGGAAGTTGGAGATCAGGTAGACGACGTACATCCAGCCGTGCACGATCAGGACCGTAACAGAGACGTTCACGCCGTTCAGTACTCCCGGCGGCTCGGCGTCCGCGAACCCGAAACCGAACGGCTGGCCGGTCACGGCGTTGGTGCCGCCGGCGAACAGGTACTGCCCGAAGCCGTACCGGGCCACGAGTTCAGCGCACAGCAGGAGCAGCATGGTGCCGGTGAGGTAGGCCATGACCTTATAGAACTTCAGGGCCGACCGGATCTGGGCCTCGGTGCCGCCGAAGCGGCGCTTCCTGCCGGACGTCTTGCCGCCGGGAGCCTGCGGGGACGGGGTGGCCGGTTTCGGATCAATCATGGCTGTACCTTCTGCTGGGACTGGTCAGGCTGCTGGTGCTGGTCAGGCTGGTGCGGGGGAAGCTGGTGCGGTTCGTGCGGTTCGTCCTGCTCGGAACCTTCGGCGTCATCGAGGGCCTCCTCGAGGTCCCGGTGGTAGTCGTCCTTGACCAGCCGCCACCAGATGAAGAGGGCAAAGCCGGCGAAGACGACCCACTCGATGGAGTAGAAGAGGTTGAGCCAGTTGATGTGCTGTGCCGGCGGCTGGGGGCCGATGTCCAGCGGCAAGAGGTTGCCGGGTACGGCCGCGGCACTCACGTCCTGGCCGCCCACCACCTCTGCGGTGGCCGACACGAAGCCCGGGTAGCTGCTCACGTCCCAGTAGTTGATGAGCTCCGCCACGGACACAGCCGAGGCCTCCCCCGGCTTCGGCGCTTTCCCGGCCACCGGCGCCTCGGACGGCAGCAGGCGTCCGGTCAGTTCAACAAGGCCCGACGGCGGTGCTGCCGCGTCCTGCGGTTCCGCCACCCACCCGCGTGCCACGGGGATCCAGGTCTGCGGTGTTGCGGCGGCTCCGGTCAGGGTGGGGGCGCCGTTCACGGCGAAGGCCGAGACCACCCAGTAGCCGCTCTTTCCGTCATGGAGCCGGCCGGGAACCAGGACCTGTTTGTCCGCACTGTACGTTCCCTGCGCAGTGACCATCTGGTCCGCGACGCTGCCGTGGAAGAACTCGCCAGGCTGGAGCGTGCTTGTCAGCGGCTGGACCTGTTCGGTGGCCGGATTAACGGGCACTTCGGGTTGGGTGGAGCGGCCGAACTGCCATTGGCTCAACAGCACGAAGACCCCGGAGAGCGCGATCGCGAAGACAAAGCCTGCGATCCATCGGGGCTTGAGGGCTGTTTTCCACACGTCTTAACCGTACTTCGTACTCTTGTAGAACAACTAAACGCCGGGGACGCCCGGACCTGGAAAGGGCGGACACGCGGGCCTGGTGGTCCGGGCGGACCTAGTGGTCGAAGAACACCAGGCTGGAGTTGATGAGTTCGGCGATCACTTCGGCGTCGTAGGCGCGCCGCAGCGATTCGCGGAAGGATTCCTTGGAAAGCGACCGTGCCAGGGTGGCCAGCACTTCCAGGTGGTCCGAAAAGGAACTGGCGGGGGTGGCAATCAGCAGGATCACCGTGGCCGGACCGTCGGCGGCGCCGAAGTCCAGGGCATGGCCGTACTTGGCGATCCCCACCGCGATCGAGGTCTGGGAGACGAACTCGCTGCGCGCATGCGGCAGCCCGATGCCGCCCGGGAGCCCCGTGGCAAGCTGGTGCTCGCGGGCATTGACGTTCTTCAGGAACCCGTCAAGATCCGAGATCCGCCCGGCTGCGTGCAGCCGTTCCGCCAACTGGGTGGTGGCGTCGGTCTTGTCCTTCGCTTCCATTTCCAGGATCACCATGTCGGCAGTGGTGAGGTGGGCGTCATACGGGTCCAGTGGTTCCGCCAAGGCGTATCCCTTCTGTCAGCAGTGCAGGGCGAACGGCCCCTCAGCGCAAGGGCACGATGTTTTCCGCGCCCAGGCGGGCGGCGTCTGCGGATTCGTCGTCCGGCTGTTGCTGGCTGAGGCGTTCGGCTTCCACGCGGGCAATGTAGTGGCGGACCTCGTTTTCACGCTGCGCGTCACTCCAGCCAAGGACGTCACCCATCAGTTTAGCGACAACAGGGGCAGCGGACACGCCGCGGTCCCAGGCCTCGATGGAAATGCGCGTCCGCCGGGTCAGGACGTCCTGCACGTGGCGGGCCCCTTCATGGGTTGCGGCATAGACCGCCTCCGCCTGCAGGTAGTCATCCGCTCCCGGGATGGGCTCGGCAAGTTCCTTGTTCTGCTCGATGATGGCCAGCACCTCGGGCGTCATGGAGCCGTACCGGTTGAGCAGGTGCTCGATCCGTGCCACATGGACCCCGGATTCCTCCGCGGTGCGGTTCCGGCGGTTCCAGGCCGCACGGAAGCCGCTGGCGCCCAGCAGCGGGATGGTTTCCGTGCAGCTCGGCGGGACCCGTTCGTCCATGGTGCGGGTGGCCTCGTCCACCGCATCCTTGGCCATGACCCGGTAGGTGGTCCACTTGCCGCCGGCCACCACCACCAGGCCGGGGACAGGGTGTGCCACAACGTGCTCGCGGGACAGCTTGGCGGTTGAATCGTTTTCACCGGCAAGCAGCGGCCGGAGTCCGGCATAGACCCCTTCAACGTCCTCCCTGGTCAGCGGGCGCTTGAGCACCTGGTTGACGTGCTCCAGGACGTAGTCGATGTCCTTGCTTGAGGCCGCGGGGTGGGCCTTGTCCAGGTGCCAGTCGGTGTCCGTGGTGCCGATGATCCAGTGCCGTCCCCACGGGATGACAAAGAGCACCGACTTTTCCGTGCGCAGGATCAGGCCCACGGTGGATTGGAAGCGGTCGCGGGGAACCACCAGGTGGATGCCCTTGGAGGCACGGACCTTCAACTGGCCCCGGTCGGTCACCATGGCCTGGGTTTCGTCCGTCCAGACTCCGGTGGCGTTGATGACCTGCTTGGCCCGGATGCTGAATTGCGTCCCGTCCTCATGGTTCTCCACCTTGGCTCCGACCACCCGCTCGCCCTCGCGCAGGAAGTCCACCACCGCCATCTGGTTCACGGCGTGGGCGCCGTAGTACGCAGCGGTACGCACCAGGTTTGCCACGTATTTGGCGTCGTCCACCTGTCCGTCGTAGTACCGGATGGATCCCACGAAGGCATCATTCTTCAGGCTGGGGGCGGCGCGCAGGGTGCCGCGCTTGCTCAGGTGCTTGTGGAACGGCACGCCGCGGCTGTGTCCGCTGGAGATGGACATGAGGTCATAGAGCGCGATGCCGGCGCCCACGTAAGGCCGCTCGACAAACGGCTTGGTGAGCGGATACAGGAAGGGCACCGGGCGGGCAAGGTGCGGGGCGATTTCGGAGAGCAGCAGCCCGCGTTCCTGCAGGGCCTCCTTGACCAGGGCGAAGTCGAGCATCTCCAGGTACCGCAGGCCGCCGTGGATGAGTTTCGAAGACCGTGACGACGTGCCGGCAGCCCAGTCGCTTGCCTCGACGATGCCAACGCTCAGCCCCCGGGTCACGGCGTCCAAAGCGGCTCCCGCTCCGACGATGCCGCCACCGACGATCAGGATGTCCAGTTCCCGGCCGGGTTCGGACGTGGCGCGCAACCGCTGGATGGATGCTTCCCTGGCTTCGGGGCCAAGGGCTCCGCCGTTTGCAGGAACACTCTTCATTGAACGCCTCCAGTGCCTCTAGTGCCGGTTGTAAACCCACACTACTTGCTGGCGGCGTGCTTTGGGCAGGGTGGGCGGCGCCCACCCTGCCCCGTCCAACGCGTCAGTTCCCTGCGTAGGGCGATACGACGACGTCGACCCGCTGGAATTCCTTGAGGTCCGAATAACCGGTGGTCGCCATGGAGCGGCGCAGCGCACCAATGAGGTTGGACGTGCCGTTGGTGTGGTGGCCGGGCCCGAAGAGGACTTCCTCCAGCGGACCCACGGTGCCGACGTTGGCGCGGTCACCGCGCGGCAGTTCCAGGTGGTGCGCCTCCTGGCCCCAGTGCCAGCCCTTGCCGGGTGCCTCTTCGGCGCGCGCCAGCGCGCTGCCCAGCATGACGGCGTCGGCGCCCATGGCGATGGCCTTGACGATGTCACCCGAGGTGCCCATGCCGCCGTCGGCAATGACGTGCACGTAGCGGCCGCCGGACTCGTCCATGTAGTCCCGGCGGGCGGCCGCGACGTCGGAAATGGCTGACGCCATGGGCGAGTGGATGCCCAGGGCGCGCCGCGTGGTGGTGGTTGCGCCGCCCCCGAAGCCCACCAGCACACCAGCCGCGCCGGTCCGCATGAGGTGCAGCGCCGGGGTGTAGCCGGCCGCCCCGCCCACGATGACGGGGACGTCGAGTTCGTAGATGAACTGCTTCAGGTTCAGCGGTTCGTGGTTCTTGGAGACATGCTCGGCGGAGACGGTAGTGCCCCGGATGACGAAGATGTCGACGCCAGCGGCCACGACCGTCTTGTAGTGCTCCTGGGTGCGCTGCGGGGTGAGCGATCCGGCCACGGTGACGCCGGCCTCGCGGATCTCGGCCAGGCGGGACGTGATGAGTTCCGGCTGGATGGGCGCCCGGTACAGCTCCTGCATCCTGCCAGTGACGGCTGGGCTGTTGGTTTCGTCCTGGAGCGCAGCGATTTCATCCAGAACAGACTGCGGATCCTCGTACCGGGTCCAGAGTCCCTCGAGGTCAAGGACGCCCAGTCCGCCCAGCTTGCCCAGTGCGATGGCCGTTGCCGGTGACATGGCGGAGTCCATCGGGGCCGCGATCACCGGCATGTCGAACTGGTAGGCGTCGATCTGCCAGGAGACGGAAACGTCCTTGGGGTCGCGGGTGCGACGGTTGGGGACGATTGCAATGTCATCCAGGGAGTAGGCACGACGCCCACGCTTGCCACGGCCGATCTCGATCTCATAAGTCACTGCTCTAGGTTATCCCAGCAGCCCCGTTGGTCCCGGCCGGTGGCTACAGTGGCATGATGGGCAGACGCTGGATCTTCGACGGGCACATCGCCGGCATTGGCACCACATCCGGACTGCGCGCGGTGGTTGGCATGTGGCAGGAGTCCCCTTTCGGGACCTTCTCGGACGTCATGGTGCAGGAACCCTCAGGTCACCGCCTGCTGCTTGCGCCGTCCGCCGACGTTGCCGGCTTCATAGCGTCGACCTACAGCTTTGATGAGGTGCGCATGGTGGACGTTGCTGCCGGACTGTCCGGCGGCGCGTTGGCGGTCGACGCCGGGCCGCTGGCAATCCAGGCAGTCACCGGGGCGAGGACCTACCTCGGTTCCGCGCTGAAGGCAGTTCCCAGGCGACTTGCAGTCCATCCACGCTGGCTCTCCGCAGTCAGTCCGCTGGCCGCCCTGGCAGCCCGCGGTGCCCGCACCTACGGCACGGCGGGCAGCGGCAGGGCAGAGTTTTACGGGGTGACGGACTTGCACCACGTGACCTCCGCCGTCGTTTCATGGGAAGGCGCCGACGCCGGAGCGCTGGCCCCCATCCGGCCCGCCGTGACCTTCGGTTTCAGCAGCGTCCCGCCCAGGCCCAGTGTCGCGAGGGTGCGCACCACCATAGTGGAGGCTTAGTTTGCTGTAGGTTCCTCTACCGTCAGCTGGGATTCGAACATCCTGAAGTACCTGCCGTGCAGGGCCACCAGTTCCTTGTGCGTGCCCTGCTCCACGATTTCGCCGTCCTCCAGCATGTACACGATGTCGGCTTTCTCGATGGTGGCAAGCCGGTGGCTGATGGCGATGATGGTGCTGCTGCGGTCCGCGAAGAGCCGGGTGAAGATGCGGTGTTCGGCCAGGGCATCAATGGCGGAGGTGGGCTCGTCCATTACCATGAAGGACGCGTCCCGGTAGAAGTTCCTGGCCATGGCAAGGCGCTGCCACTGGCCGCCGGAAAGGCCGCTGCCCTTCCGGCCGCGCGGGTCCTCCATCCAGTTGCTGACGTGGTTGTCCAGGCCGTTGGGCAGCTTATTGATGAAGTCGAGCGCCTCGGCATCCGCGGCCGCCTTGCGGATGCGGTCATCGTCCCGCGGCGAGTCAACGTCGCCGAAGTAGATGTTCTCCGCCGCGGTGGCAAACTCGTATTTCAGGAACTCCTGGCTCAGCACCGCCAGGTGGCGGTGCCAGGTGGTGACGTCGACGGCGGCGAGGTCCACGCCGTCGAGCAGCACCTGGCCGGAGTCCGGACGGTAAAGGCCGGCCAGGATGCGGATCAGCGTGGACTTGCCGGCACCGTTCTCCCCCACGATGGCAATGTGCTGGCCTTGGCGGATGGTCAGGCTGATGCCCCTGATCACTTCGATGTCACTGCCGGTGTACGTGAAGCGGATGTCCTTCAGCTCGACTTCCTTCGGCGCTGCCAGCAACGGCGGCGCGTGCTCCGAGTGAACCGGCATTGCCATGAACAACTCGTAGTCCTTCAGGTTGGCGAGGTCTTCATCAATGGAGCTCAAGGAGGACACCAGGTTGTTCGCGGTGGACAGGGCGCGGCTGACGATCTGCTGCACATAGAGGAACTGGCCCACGGGCTGGGCACGGGCAATGATCTGACCCACCACCCAGATCAGCGACACCACCTCCGCACCGTACTGGAGTGCATCGGCGGCCAGCTGCTTGGGGATGTAGCGCCGCTGGTAGTCAAGGCGCCGCCGCTCGTCTGCGTCCCGGAGCCGGGAGCGTAGGTCCATGAGGAAACCGACAATGCCATACAGCCGCATCTCGGCAATGTGCTGCGGCCGGAGGAGGTTGGTTTCAATCATCCGGCGTTGGCGGCGTGAGTCCACCTGCGTGTTCCAGTGCGCAATCTGTTCCCTGGACAGCTTGAACTGCAGGTACACGCTGGGCACGATCGCCACCAGGACGATCACGGCGATCCACCAGCTGACCAACAGCAGGGCGCCGATGGCCAGGATGACCGAGATGAGCTGCGTAAAGATAGCGGCAATGCGGTCCAGGACCCTTGCATAGGAGTCGGAGAACCGTTTGGCGCGGTCGTAGAGGTCCACGGTTTCTTTGTCGTCATAGCGCCAGAATTCGAGGGCGAGGAAACGCTGATACATCTGGTCGCCCACAATGGCGCCCACCTTGAAGCTCATCAACTGCTGGATGTACCGGTCAACGCTGTTGAAGGCGCCCCAGAAGAGTCCCAGCGCCGCGGTGACAATGACGTAGACGATCGCAACGCGTCCGGCTCCGGCGTCGCCCGCGTAGGCTGCGGCCAGCGCGGTGGTGGTGAGGGACGCAAAGTAGGTGGTGACCAGGGGAAGAACGGCCGAGATCAGCGAGCCGAGCACCTTCATGATCACCGCGCCCGGGGATGCACGGAAACTGACCCGCAAGACCTGGGCCACGGCGCGGGCGTAAGGCCGTATGGCAAGCCGCCGGTGGGGTTCGCTCTTCGGGCTCAGTTCCGCCGGATGGCGTGATGGGGGCATACCTCAAGCCTAGGGCGCGCACCGAAAGTTTGCGGTAGCCCGGAAGGGCGTTCGGCGCAGCCAACAACCGTTGCCGCAGGCCGGCTGGGGCTGGTTCTGCAGGTCCGTTCCCACCTCTTGCCCGCTGTCATGACAACGGTGTCTAGCGCCGTGCCGGTCAGACGGGCTCGAAAGCAGCCAGGTCCTTGCCGATGCCTGGCCGCCGGAGTTCGTTGACTTGTCTCGTGGACTTAACCTACGCTCCGTCACGTATTGACATCGTTGTCTAACTGAACGCGCGATGAAGGGCGACCTCAAAATGCACAGAAAACAAAAGGGAAGCACGCGGCTCCTTTCGGCCCTGACGCTGACGGGTTTGATATTGACCGGAGCGTTGGCCGGCGCTGGACCTGCGATTGCAGGGAAGTCGGACGGGAATCCTCCCCCCGGGCCCACCACGGGCAGCACTTTGGGCCAGGAAACCTACAGGCCGGCGTACCATTTCTCGCCGGCCAAGAACTGGATGAACGATCCCAACGGAATGGTCTACCACAAGGGGATCTACCATCTTTTCTTCCAGCACAACCCGTCCGGAAACACCTGGGGCAACATGTCCTGGGGACATGCCACCTCCACTGACCTCGTTCATTGGCAGGAGCAGCCGCTCGCCATTTCCACGGATACCCAGGAGGACGTGTTCTCGGGCAGCGTTGTGGTGGACAAGAACAATACATCCGGTCTGGGGACTACGGAGAACCCGCCGCTGATTGCGATTTACACCAGTGCCTACAAAGACGCCTCGCCGCACCGCGGGCTCCAGGCCCAGTCGCTGGCCTACAGCCTTGATGACGGACAAACCTGGACCAAATACAGTGCGGACCCGGTCCTGAACCGGAACTCCGCCAACTTCCGGGACCCAAAGGTGTTTTGGTACAGCACTGCCGAAGGCGGCTACTGGGTGATGGCGGCCGTTGAGGCCCTGGACCACAAAGTACTGCTTTACAAGTCAACCAACCTCAAGGACTGGACGGCCCTGAGCGAATTCGGGCCCGCCAATGCCACGGGCGGACTGTGGGAATGCCCCGACCTCTTCCCGCTGGCCGTTGACGGAGACCCGAACAACGTCAAATGGGTCATGGTGGTCAATATCAATCCCGGCGGGGTGGCTGGCGGCTCGGCGGGTCAGTACTTCGTGGGCAGCTTCGATGGCGTCACGTTTACCTCGGAGACCACGAAACCCAGCGATGCGCTACCCTCCGGAACCCCCGTGGCGGGATTCAACGACGGCACATACAACGGGTGGGCCGTGAGCAATGAACCCGGCAACTGGAAGAACGGACCCTTCACTGACGCTCCGGCAGCCGGAACCCTGCCGGGCCAAAACCTCGTTGGCGGGTTCGTAGGCGCGGGCTTGGTAAATTCCTTCAACGACGGCGACTGGCCCCTGGGGTCCATGTCCTCGCCTGGCTTTACCGTAGACAGCGACTACATCAACTTCCTGGTGGGTGGAGGCCAGCATCCGCGGGTCTCCGACAAGCTGGACAATACGCCGCCGCCGGGAGACCTGCTGTTCAATGGCTTCGAGGTCCCGGACGGCACTACCCTCGCCGAAGCCGGCTGGACCGGCACGGGCGACCTCGTGCCGTCGTATCAGCCCGCCACGGCGGGAGGCGACTACTACATCGGCGCTAAACGCATCAACACCTTCGAAACAGGCGCGGCCCCGGGTGACGACCGGCAAGGCAGCCTGACCTCCCCCGAGTTCACGCTCTCCCGGAACTTTGTGAGCATGCTGGTGGGCGGCGGGCACCGTTCCCCGGACTCCGGGCAAGTACTGGAGGCCCAGTTGCTGGTGGACGGGAACGTGGTGCGCACCCTGGCCGGGGACGACGCCGGCGCGCTCAACTGGAAGGGCTGGGATGTCTCCGAATTCGCGGGCAAGCAGGCCCGGCTTCGAATCGTTGACCAGGCGACCGGCGGCTGGGGGCACCTCACCGCTGACCATGTCATGCTGACCGACCAGGCTGCGGTGCCGCGCTCGGACGAAACCACCGTGAACCTGGTGGTGGATGGCAAAGTGGTGCGCACAGCTACCGGTGCGAACAGTGAGGTGCTGGACTGGGCTTCGTGGAACGTGGCGGAATTCCGCGGCCGCCAAGCGCAGATCAGGGTCGTGGACAACAACCGGTTCGGCTGGGGACACATCCTGGCCGACGAGTTCACCGCTTCCCCGCAGCCGGCCCGGCCGCGCCTCAACAGTTATGACTGGCTGGACTATGGCCGCGACTACTATGCCTCGGTTTCCTTCGGCAACATGCCCGAAGATAAGCGGGTCATGCTCGGCTGGATGAACAACTGGGACTACGCCAACAGCATTCCCACTTTCCCATGGCGCAGCGCGATGTCGCTGCCCCGCGAGATCGGCCTGACGCAAACGCCGGACGGCCCGCGGCTGACGCAGCAGGCAGTGAAGCAGGTGGACGGGCTGGCCTCTGCGCCCAGTTACCGGAATACCGCAGGCGGGACCATCACTCCCGGAACGCATGCCCTGCCTTCCGCGGCGTCGGGGGATGTGCAGCGGATCGATGTGACCTTCGCTTCCGGCACTGCGGCCAAGTCCGGGATCACCCTATTCGGAAACGGATCATCGTCCACAGCCGTCGGTTACGACGCCGCCACAAAAGAGGTCTATGTCGATCGCGCGAATTCGGGCAATGTCGGCTTCCATCCGCTGTTTGCCTCGGTCGATTCGGCACCGGTCAGCGTGGATGCCCAGGGAAATGTGACCCTCCGGATCTACGTGGACAGGTCCTCGGTGGAAGTCTTCGCCCAAGGCGGACTGCGGACAATCACCGATCAGGTCTTCCCTGCGGACGGAGCCAAGGAGGTAGCGCTGTTCGCCGAGGGCGGCGTTGCGCAGTTGAAGTCGCTCACCGTCACACCGATGAAACAGGCCATGTTCCTGGCGTCCCTCAAGGCGGTCAACGCCGGAGGGAAGGCCCGGGGCTGAGAAAGCAGGCTTCAGCATGCCCAGCCGGCGGCATCCGGTGGCTGGGCATGCTGAAGCCCCCGGCGAAACTATTCCACCGGCTGCAGCCAGGTCAGGACCGACCCGTCCTCTTCGATGTGCCGCGCCAGCTCGGCATTGAATGTGGCTCCGTATTCGGCGGTGATGTGCTCCTGGAAAGCGTCGTCGTCCCGGTACACCTCGAATACGAAGTACTCACGCGGGTTGGACTCCCGGGTATACGGAAGGAAATGTTCGTTGCCCGGCTCGCGGCGCACGCGCTCCGTCAGTTCCCGCATCATCTCCGCGACGCGTCCTTCGCTTCCGG
>Ga0247818_10001079_pt1 | contig 17092 bp, 15 predicted proteins | sample 13C_Glucose_Day1_FD_192424 | JGI IMG/M metagenome (GOLD analysis project Ga0247818, IMG submission 192424) | Soil microbial communities from agricultural site in Penn Yan, New York, United States - 13C_Glucose_Day1 | ecosystem: Environmental > Terrestrial > Soil > Agricultural land | place... | reverse complement strand
GCTTGACCGACTTCAGGCGTTTTTCCAGATCGCGCAGACGCTCTTCGAGGTCTTCGGCGCTGAACTGTCGGGACTGTGCCAGCGCACCGGCCAGTTCGTCGTGGGCGTCCTTGGCGGCCAGCAGTTGTTGCTCCAGCACCTTGACGTCATCGATCAGCGCGAAGCGATGCTTGAGCATCGACAGCTCGCCGAGCCAGCGTTGGATGCCGGTGATTTCCCGCTCCAGACGCATCAGTTCCTGGGTGCCGCCACGTTGATCGTTCTGCAGGGCGTCCTGCTCGTTGCGGTAGTGCTCGGCCTGAATGGTCAGCTCTTCCTTGCGCGCACTGGCGTAGTCCGACCAGGTGCCCAGCAAGGAGTCGAGCAACGGTGAGATCCGGTGCAGCTTGCCGCGCAGGATGTCGCGCTGTTTCACGCCGTTGGCCAGGGCTTCGACCAATGGGCCGGCGGCCACCAGCGAGTTGTAGTCCTGTTCCATGCGTCGTACATCACGGAAGGCTTCTTCGCACGCGGCGATATAATCGACGCTACCGGAGCGCAAGCTGTGCTCGAAGGCATCGAGGAACAGTTGCTTGAGCTTGGCCGCGGTGATTTCACGCATGTGCAGCAGGTTGATGAACAGGGCGCGGAAGGTCTTCAGGCTCTGTTCGCTGGTGGAGCGCAGCGGGATCAGCGTGAGGTCCAGCGGGATCGAGGTGTGGCCACCGACCAGCAGGCGCCGCAGTTCATCGGGCTTGAGTTCGTAGGCTTTCAGGCCTTCGCGCTCAAGGTTGCTGAACAGTTCTTTCTGGCGCAGGCAGGTGTCGTTTTTCTGGTAGTGCGCCAGGTCCAGTTGGCCGGCATAGGCGAAGAACTGGTGACCGAAGCCGCCACCCGGGCCGCGTCCGACCACGCCGATCACGTGAGGACCGTGGGGCAGGTTCACCTCTACCAGGATGTAGCTGGTGTCGGAGGCGAAGTAAAAGCGCCGGGACTGCTCCAGGCTGTACTTGCCGAAGCTCATGTCCGACATGCGCGCCAGGATCGGGAACTGCAACGCGTTGATCGAAGCGGATTTACCGAGGTTGTTCGCGCCGTAGACTGACAGTGGCTCTTCCAGCGGAAACAGGCCGAGGCTGTAGCCGGCGGTGTTCAAAAGGGCAAAGCGGCGGATGCCGTAGCGTTCCTTGCTCATGCGTCGAGCTCCTGTTCTTCGGCAATGGCGCGGGCCAGGGCGTCTTCTTCGCTTTCGTCTACAAATTCGGCGAGGTCAAGCGGGTCGTCGGTCTGCAGCAGTTTTTCGTCGCTGTCTTCGTCGATCAGCACCGGGACCGGCAGCGGCAGTACGCTGTGCAGGCTGGCCGCCAGGTCACGGTCCTGCTGCACCGACAGGCACACATCGAGGAAGCGGTGCATCGGCGGCAGGAAGCGGTATACGCCGTTTTCTTCGCCGGCGAAGCCGAGCTGGGTCATGCGCCGCATGATCTTTTCTTCCAGCTCGTCCTGGGTTTGCACTTCGGCCTGGATGAACAGGTCGCGGTACTTTTCCAACAGCGATGGCAGTTCATCGCGTCCGAGGCTGCCACCGTCGAGCACGGCGATCGGATCGCGGCCCTGGTCAGCCAGGTGCTCGACGAGGATGAAGGTGAACAGCGCCAGGCGCTGGGCGGTCTTGTTCACCGCCGCGGCGGCCCCGTCCGGCACGAAGTAGTAGAAACCACGGGTGTCGCAAACCAGTTCAAAGCCCAGGGCCTTGAACAGCGTGCGGTACTGGTCCTGGAAGTTCGACAACTGTGCGTACAGCTCCGGATCGCGGCGGCTGACGTGGTAGCCCTTGAACAGCTCGCGAAAGATCGGTGCCAGCTGGGACAGTTCGGAAAGATCAAGATGCATAAGGGGTGCTCGCAGAATTCTCGACGGCGTCATCACCGATCGAGAGCAGGGCGAAGGAGCGCAGGCTGACCTGATGCTCATGTGTGTGGTAATCGCGTCGTTCCAGGCGCTCGCGCTTGAAGCGTTTTTCCCGGGACAGGCGCGAGAACCAGTACAGCAATTCGTCGGTGGCACCGTCCGGCTCCTGCTCCAGCAGCCAGGTCATCAGGTCCGGCATCGGCAGGGCGTCTTCGCAGCGTTCGAGCATTTCGCGAACCGTGCGGGGCGCGCGCGGCGCTTCGCCCTTCTGAGTCTTGTGGGCCTTGGGGAAGCGCGCCGGTTTCGGTTCGAAGCGGGCCAGGGCATAGACGTAGGCCTCGACCTGACTGGCGCTGCCGAGGAAGGTGCTCTGCGGCCGCGTGAACAAAGGCATCGCCGCCTGGGGTACGGCATCGATGCCTTTGCGACGGATGGCCGCCAACGCCAGTGCCGCGCCACGGGTGACGGCGTTGTGGCGACGGGCTTCTTCGCGCAGCGGCAACAGCAGTTCGCGCGCGTGACGCAGGGTCAACTGCGCGCTGGTCTGCATTTCGAGGATGCGCGCGTGGGTGCGCAGCAGCATGTCGTCGTCGACCAGATGGCCGAGGCGTTGCTGCTCGGAGAGCATCTTCAACAGTACCGTTTCGACCTTGCGCACGCCTTGCTCGAAGGCGCCGTCGGCGTTCACCAGATCGATCATCGGCTCGACGTATTCGTCCCAGGTCGCCAGCACCTCGGCGTAACGCTGGCGCAAGGGAATCTGTCGGTCGCTGGTTTTCGCCCTTTCGGCGACGGCCACCAGTGCCTGTTCGTCGTTATCGAGTTTTTTCAGTACATCGCGAACCCGCATGTCGAGCAGGCGTAGCTGGCGGGCCAGGTCGTTGCCGTCGCGGATGTCGAAGGCGTCCTGGATATAGCCTGCCAGGCGCTCGAGATGGCGCAGGTAGGCTTCGATTTCCAGGCACAGGCCCAAACGGTGTTCACGGCGCAGGTAGGCGAGGAAGTCGTGAATTTGCGCGTTGAGCTCGAATCGGTTCGGGCTTTTCGCCACAGGAACCAGGATATCGAGGCGAATCCACACATCCAGCAGGCTGGTGATGTCCTGCGGCGTACTGTCGAGTTGCTGGGCGGCCAGTTGCGTGCGCAATTCGTTGAGGCTCAGTGTGCCTTGGTCGAAATGCTCACACAGAGGCTCCAGAAGTGCCCAGTGTTCAGCGAGGGCGCGCAAGACGCGCTTGGGTTCGATCATCGGAATGGCCAGCTGGTTGGCGATTAAAAGCGGCGATTGTACTGCATCGAGGGCGTATCGAATCACTTGCGGGACGGGCTGTTACCTTTTTTCATAGGTGGAAAGACTATCGGTGAAGTCAATTGATCAAAGCGGGCGATCTTCAGCGAAGGGCGGTAGAATCGGCGCACTTTAGTTATCCACAAGTGGCCGACCTTTGCTTATCGAGTCCCGTCGTCGCGCTTATTTGAACGCCATGCAGGTGGTCAATTGGCTGCCGCGCACCGAATTGCCCTTTGCCGCTCCTTCGCGGCCCGAGCTGCTGGAGCCGCCCGAGGCGCTGGTCGTTGCGTCCGTGGCACCGGTGCCGGTGGTCGAAGCGCCCACCACGCCCGCTACGCCTGCGGTGAAGCCAGCCGAACGGGTGAAAATCGAGGTGCCGCGGCCATCGCTGGCGAGCACGCGCAACGGCGCTACACCGGCGGCCGAGGAGGTGCCGGTCGTCGCCAGGGTCGCGCCGGTGCCGCCACCGCGCTTTGCCCTGCAACTGCTGCGCGCCGGCCGCTGCCTGCTGCTGGTGGAGTTACCCACAGGTGAATCGTTCCAGGCCCGCGACCCCGCTTATCTGCTGCTCAAGGACATGCTGCGTGCCGCCGGTCTGCCGGACAGCCCACAGATCGTCGGTGAGCCGGTACGCTGGCCGCTGCTGGTGCGCGGGACCATGGACCAGGGACCGGATGCGGCCCGTGATTTCGTGCAAGGTTTCCTTTCGGTACGTATGGAAGAGGCGCCATGCGCCTGCCTCTGGCTGATCGGCCTGCCCGCCGTGCGATTTGCCGGTGAGGCTGACGCCGATGCGTTCAACCGCGAACTGCAGATCGAAGGTCTGGGCTCGGCCTGGGCAATACCGGGCCTGGAATTGTTAATGGAAGAGCCACAGCGCAAGGCCGCCGTGTGGCAAGCCATGCGTCGGCTGATGGCGCGCTGGAATGAATCGAATGAGTGACGCTGTATCGTTCCGCCCGATGACCGAGGCGGACCTGGAAACTGTTCTGAAGATCGAATACGCGGCCTACAGCCACCCTTGGACCCGCGGGATCTTTCTCGATGGCCTGGGCAAGTACCAGATCTGGCTGATGTTCGAAGGTCAGCAGCAGGTGGGCCATGGGGTGGTGCAGATCATTCTTGACGAGGCGCATCTGCTCAACATCACCGTCAAGCCGGAAAACCAGGGCCGAGGCCTGGGTTTGACGTTGCTTGAGCATTTGATGTCGATTGCCTATAAGGCCGACGCCCGGGAATGCTTCCTGGAAGTGCGCGACAGTAATACCGCGGCGTTCAAGTTGTATGAGCGTTATGGCTTCAATGAGATCGGCCGGCGACGGGATTACTACCCGGCAGTGGGCGGGCGCGAAGACGCGGTAGTCATGGCCTGCACCCTGGTCGATTGAACATCGCGAGCTGGCTTACTCCTCCATTGTGGGAGCGAGCCTGCTCGCGAAGGCAATATTCCAGGATTCCAGGCGCTGAAGATCAACGCTTTTTATCCAGCGGATCACGCTGCGCCATCTCCGCTTCATCCAGTCCATTGCCACCGCCAATGTCGTCTTCATCGACAATGCTCAAGTCCCAATCGGCCTGATCACCGTCACCAGCTTCCTGGGCATCCCGGGCACCGTCTTCACGAATCAGCGTTTCCGGGCTCATGTCGTCGTCGGTGGGCTCATGGTCATCGGTCGATGCGCCCGTCATGCCGGCCTCACGCACGCGCTCGTCAGGCATCAGCTTCTCGCGTTCCCTTTGCGGCAATTCATCGCCGATTTTTGCGCTGGGTTCGTCCGCATCAAAATCCAGTTCATGTACCGAGCCCATGCGGTCTTCGTTATCATCGATGGGTTCCGGTTGCACCGCATCGTACGGACGTCGTGAATCAGTCATGGCAATTCCTCATACTGTTAGCCTTACTAGGGTGGACCCACTGGGTTGCAGAGAATTCAACCGGCATGGAGCGCCAAAGGCAGGTATCAGCGTGGCAACTGCATAACGCGCGTGACCCCGACGGGCGGTTGTCTGTCAAAGCAGCGCACCATTACCGAGGCTTCATTGCATGAACGAATTACAAGATCTGATTGATAACAACGAGCGCTGGGCCGACGCGATCACCAAAGAAGATCCTGACTTCTTCGCCAAGCTGGCTCGTCAACAAACCCCGGAGTACCTGTGGATCGGCTGTTCCGATGCGCGGGTGCCGGCCAACGAGATCGTCGGCATGCTGCCGGGCGACCTGTTCGTGCACCGTAACGTGGCCAACGTGGTGCTGCACACAGACCTCAACTGCCTGTCGGTGATCCAGTACGCGGTGGACGTGCTCAAGGTCAAGCACATCCTCGTGACCGGTCACTATGGTTGTGGCGGTGTGCGCGCCTCGATGCAGGATCGCCAGTTCGGCCTGATCGACGGTTGGCTGCGTTCGATTCGCGATCTCTATTACGAGAAACGTGAAGAGCTGGCCAAGCTGGCCACCGAAGAGGAGCAGGTCGACCGCCTCTGTGAGCTCAACGTGATCCAGCAGGTGGCCAACGTCGCCCATACCAGCATTGTGCAAAATGCCTGGCATCGCGGGCAGAGCCTGTCGATCCACGGCTGCATCTATGGCATCAAGGACGGTCGCTGGAAGAGCCTGAACACCACCATCAGCGGTTTCGAGCAATTGCCGCCGCAGTACCGGTTGCGTCCGGTCGAGACAAAATAAAGCCCTGCGCCGACGCCGGTGTTGCAAAACACCGGCGTCGGCGACCGCCGTTCATCGGTTTACAGCGGCGGCGCGGGTATCGCCGGGGCTGGCGCTGGCGCCTTGAGCAGTTTGAGCTGGGGCTTGATCGATGCGCTTGCACATTTGCCCACGGCTTGTGCGGACGTCAGCTTGCGGATCGAGGAGTAGAACAGCTCACAGGTTTTATCGGCCTGGGCCACTTGCCAGGTCTGGGTGCAGCTTTTCAGCTCGACGTCAGGATTGCTGTCCGGTTCACGGCCCATGGCGGCCTGCCAGCACGCGACACTCAAATCCTGGGCCATGGTTTTCAGGCCCGCGGTATCGGCCTGGGCCTGGGCATCTTTACCTATGTAGCTGGCCGGATCGGCGACGTGCCAGATGTAGCTCGGATGGTTGGCGCCCAACACCGGCACCTTTACCCCATCGACCGGGCTGATCGTCACCAGGCTCAAGACGTTGATGGTGGGCCCGTATTGCTGCTTGACCCAGTTACGCACCGGTACCCCGAAGGCAACCATGGGCAAGGCCATGCCGCTGGCGTGCCGGGTGACCTGTTTGACCATGGCGGTCTGGTAGTCCGTGAAGTAGTCGTAGACGCCCGCCAGGTCCTTGCCGGCGTTCGACGGCGCGGCAATCGGGGCGATATCGATGATCGTCTGGTAGCCCGGCGTCTGCTCGGCCGGGATGCCATTGATGGTCAGCAGCGTGGCCCAGCGATCCGAGGTGGCCGATTTCAGGTAGTCCTGGGCTTGGGTCAGCGAATAGTCAGGCGGAAAGTGCAGCAGTTCGACGCTTCTGCGGTTCTCCAGCGCCATGCCCAACGGCAGGAAAAAATGCCAGCTATAGCCCCACTTGCCGTCGGCGTTCAGTTTGCTGGCGCCGTTGTACGCCAGGTCGCCGGCGTCGAGCAGTGCTGCCAAGGGCTTTTCATAGCCATTGGGAACCCCCGTGATTTCGGCATGCAGTTGACCGTTATCGGTTTTCACCAGCACCTTCGCCTCGCCATAGCCATCGCGCTGCACGCTTTGGCTCAGGTAATGCTCGACGGTCTGCTCCAGTGTCCAGTTGCGAAAGCAGATCACGTTGCAGTTGTTGGGGTAGGCGAAGAGGCGGGTAACGCGTTCGGTACTGCCCAGTTTCAGGGCGACATCGGCGTAGGCAGCGGTACTCAGGGTGAGGGCCGCGAGGGTTAGGCCTGCGAGTTTCAGCATGCTCAGATCCTTTTCAGCGTTGGGGCCTTGGACGGGCCATACATACGGTGTAGCAAACGTAGCGTCAGTCACGCAGTGTTTGTCACTCCCGGGCACTGCTAGACTGGCCAATATTGCACTCCTCAAAGGTGAATCATGAAGCCTTCTGCCGCGCTTGATTTGCAACGAGCGGCCGTTCGGGAGGCTGTAGGCCGCTTCAGGACGTCCAACCCCCGGGTCCCCAGCAAGCGGTCATCATGAGTCTCAGCATTATTGGTGAGGCGGCAACCAACATCATGGATCGCTACGCGCAATTCACCCTGTCAAATCCGCAAGTGCCATGGCCCAGTATGCGAGCTATGCGCAACCGAATAGCCCATGGTTATTTTGATATCAACCTTGAGGTGGTGCGGGAAACCGTGCAAGCAGCATTACCTGATTTGCTGAAAGCTCTACCCGCCGGCCAATCCTGACTGCACCTGCCTTGCTGCAGGTGCAGTCATTCAAGTGTTACGGCATCACCGGCGGCGTGTACGCCAGCGTCGTCCCCAATGCCCACAGCAACAGCAGCACCAGCGGTGTGTGCACCAGCAGTTGCACGAAGGAGAATCCAATCAGGTCCCGCGCTTTCAATCCCAGCACGCCCAGCAGTGGCAGCATGTAGAACGGGTTGATCAGGTTGGGCAGGGCTTCGGCGGCGTTGTAGATCTGCACGGCCCAGCCCAGGTGGTAGTTCAGGTCGTTGGCCACTTGCATCACATACGGCGCTTCGATGATCCACTTGCCGCCGCCGGACGGAATGAAGAACCCCAGGATCGCCGAGTACACGCCCATCAGCAGGGCATAGGTGTCGTGGGAGGCAATGCTGACGAAGAAGGTCGAGATGTGGTGGGCCAGGGTCTGTGCGTCGGCGCCCTTGACCGTGGTCATCAGTGCGGCGATCGAGCCGTACAGCGGGAACTGGATCAGCACGCCGGTGGTGGTCGGTACCGCACGGGACACCGCGTCGAGGAAGCTGCGTGGGCGCCAGTGCAGGAGCGCGCCGAGCATGATGAACAGGAAGTTGTAGGTGTTCAGGCCGGAGATCGCACTGATCGCAGGCTTGGTGGAAAACTCATGGAACAACCATCCAGCCGCCAGCAGCACCAGCAGAATCGTCAGCAACGGGCTGTGTTCCAGCCATTCGCCGGGACGTGTACGCGGCTGCAGTGGTGGCAGGTTGAAGCTCGGGTCGACGCCACAGGCCTTGGCGTCTCGCGCCGTGTTCGGGCCGGGCGCGGTGGCGTAGGCGATGATCAGCGAGATGACGATCAAGGCCAGCAACATGACGCCCGATTGCCAGAGAAAGATCGTTTGAGTGAAAGGAATCACCCCGGTAATCGACAGGATCGACGGCGGCAGGCTGGCCGGGTTGGCCTGCAACTGCGCAGCAGACGAAGACAGGCCCAGGGCCCACACCGCGCCCAGTCCCAGATACGCCGCCGCCCCTGCGGCGCGGTAGTCCATCTTCAGGTCTGTACGGCGGGCAAGCGCACGCACCAGCAGACCGCCGAACACCAGCGACAGACCCCAGTTGAGCAGCGACGCGACCATGGAGATCAACGCTACCCAGGCCACGGCGGAGCGACCGTTTTTCGGCAGCTTCGCCAGGCGGTCGATCAGCTTTACCGCCGGTGGCGAACTGGCCACCACATAACCGCCGATCACCACGAACGCCATTTGCATGGTGAACGGGATCAGGCTCCAGAAGCCGTCACCAAAGGCCATGGCCGCGTCGGTCGGCTTGGCGCCCATGAACAGGGTGGCCACGGTGACGATGATTACCGCCAGGGCGGCAAATACCCAGGAGTCGGGGAACCAGCGTTCGGCAAAACTTGAACAGCGCAGGGCAAAGCGGGCGGAGCGGGTATCTTCGATATCAGCGGCCACGGGACTACCTCGGATTTTTATGTTTGTTGTGGTCTTCGGGGCAACAGGGGCCCTTCTGGACAGACGCCAACATTAATTCATGCGCATGTATTTTGCGGCGCAGTTTTTGCGCCTATGGGACTTTGGTCTAACGGGTTGTCCGAAGGCGCGTTTGCGTAGACCATGAGCGCCTTGGTTTTTGCCTGTGCCAGAGTTCTTTTCATGACTGCCAATACCGATCCACGTCCGCTGCCGTTCAGCCGCTCGGACTACAAGACCCTGGGGCTCGCGGCCCTCGGCGGCGCGCTGGAAATCTACGACTTCATCATCTTCGTATTTTTCGCCCTGACCCTGAGCCAGCTGTTTTTTCCGCCGGAAATGCCCGAGTGGCTGCGGCTGCTGCAAAGCTTCGGCATTTTCGTCACCGGGTACCTGGCGCGGCCCCTGGGTGGGATCCTGATGGCGCATTTCGCCGATAGCCTGGGCCGCAAGAAGGTGTTCAGCCTGAGCATCCTGATGATGGCGCTGCCGTGCCTGCTGATCGGGATCATGCCGACCTACGCGCAGATCGGCTATTTCGCGCCGCTGCTGCTGTTGGCCCTGCGCGTGCTCCAGGGCGCGGCGGTGGGTGGCGAAGTGCCGAGTGCCTGGGTGTTCGTGGCCGAGCACGCGCCGGTTGGCCATCGCGGCTACGCCCTGGGCTTCCTGCAGGCGGGGCTGACCTTCGGTTATTTACTCGGTGCCCTGACGGCAACGTTCCTGGCGCAGGCCTTCACCCCGGCCGAAATCCTCGATTACGCCTGGCGTTATCCGTTCCTGCTGGGCGGGGTGTTTGGCGTGATTGGCGTCTGGCTGCGGCGCTGGCTCAGCGAAACCCCGGTGTTCATGGCCATGCAGGCGCGGCGCGAGGCGGCCGTCGAGATGCCGCTGCGGGCGGTCCTGCGCGAACATCGCCTGGCCCTGCTGCCAGCGATGATTCTCACCTGCGTGCTGACGTCGGCGGTGGTGGTGTTCGTGGTCATCACCCCGACCATGATGCAGAAAACCTTCGGCATGACCGCCAGCCACACCTTCGCCCTGAGCGCACTGGGCATCGTGTTCCTGAACATCGGCTGCGTGCTCGCCGGTTTGCTGGTCGACCGCATTGGTGCCTGGCGCACTGTCATGCTCTACAGCCTGTTGCTGCCGCTGGGCATCGGCGTGCTCTATGCCTGCCTGATCAGCGGCGGCAGCTGGGTCGGCCTGGCTTACGCGGTGGCGGGGCTGAGTTGCGGGGTGGTGGGCGCCGTGCCGTCGGTGATGGTCAGCCTGTTCCCGGCACGGATTCGCGTCTCGGGCATTTCCTTCACCTACAACATTGCCTACGCCGCCTGGGCGAGCATCACGCCCTTGCTGTTGATCGGCCTGATGCCGTGGAGCCCTTGGATCTGTGTGATCTTCAGCGCGGTGATGGGCGCGGTGGGCGTGGGCAGTGCGGCGTATTTCGGCACGCGGATGCCGAGAATCGCCAATTGCCCGGCTGCCGGTGCGGCGTGACAGGCAGGGGAGTGGGCGCGGCGACTTTATTTTTGTAGGACAATCCTCGCGCGCTCTTCAGAAAACTCCCGCAAGGCCGATGGCTAGGCTGCAAGTCGCTTTCTAACCCAGCCCATCGGTGCACCCTCATGTTCAATAAACGCTTGAAGCAAGAGCTGTCGGCTCTTCGCGAAGAACTCTCCAGCCTTCAGCAAGTCAAGGAAAGCCTGGAAAGCGAGATGCTGGTGCTGACCCTCGATATCGATGGGCGGGTGCAATCGGTCAACCAGAACTTCCTCAGCGAGATGCATTACAAGAGCAACGAGCTGATCGGCCGGCACATTGAGGAGATCGTTCCGGATCACCTGAAAAACGACGAATTCCAGCTGCGTTTCAAGGCCGCGCTCAGCCGTGGCGAGCACTTTGCCGGGGCCGTGCGCCTGTTGCGCGGCACTGGCCAGGAAGCCTGGTTACGTTCGATCGTGCAGCCCGTGCGCACGGCAGACGGCCGGATCAAACATATCTCGATGTTTTCCAGCGACCTGACCCGCACCATCGAGGCCTCCCGCGAACATGAAAACCTGATTGGTGCGCTGGTGCGCTCGACGGCGGTGATCGAATTCGACCTGAGCGGCAACGTGCTGGCCGCCAACGACCGCTTTCTCAGCGGCATGGGCTACAGCCTGGCGCAGATCAAAGGCAAACATCACCGCACCTTTTGCTTGCCGGAGGAGTACAACAGCGCCGAGTACCAGAACTTCTGGCGCCGTCTGAACGCAGGCGAGTACGTGGCCGACCGTTTCAAGCGCGTCGACAGCCATGGTCGTACAGTCTGGCTGGAGGCGTCCTACAACCCCGTGACCGATGCCAACAACAAACTCTACAAAGTGGTGAAATTCGCCACGGTGATCACCGATCAGGTCAATCAGGAGCAGGCGGTGTCGGAAGCGGCCAACATTGCCTACAGCACCTCGCAGCAAACCGATCAAAGCGCCCAGCGCGGCAACGCCGTGGTGACTCAGGCGGTGGATGTGATGCGCGACCTGGCCAGACACATGCAAACCGCTGGCGATGGCATCGAGGCCTTGAATGAGCAATCGCTGGTGATCGGCAGCATCGTCAAGACGATCAGCGGGATTGCCGAACAAACCAACCTGCTGGCGCTCAACGCGGCGATCGAAGCGGCCCGTGCCGGTGAGCAGGGCAGGGGGTTCGCGGTGGTGGCGGACGAGGTTCGGCAACTGGCTTCGCGCACCAGCCAGGCCACCGACGAAATTGTCCTGGTGGTGCGGCAAAACCAGGACATGGCCCGTAACGCCGTGGCCCTGATGGCCGACGGCAAGCTCCAGGCGGAACAAGGCCTGGCGCTGGCGGCGGAAGCGGGCTCGGTGATCGTCGAGATCCAGGACGGGGCGCAGAAAGTGGTCAATGCAGTGGGGCAGTTTGCCAATCAGTTGGCAACCTGAGTGTAGGGGTTTCTATCCGGCTACAATCGGCTCTTTTCCCCAGGAGCAGACACCCATGAGTGCTTCCCATCGCCGTCCGGTCCCGTTGCCCAAGGCCTATCGCCTGCTCAATCACGGCCCGACCGTACTGGTCAGCGCGGCCCATGGCGGACAGCGCAATATCATGGCGGCAGCCTGGGCGATGCCGCTGGATTTCGAGCCGCCAAAAATCGCCGTGGTCCTGGACAAGTCCACCTGGACCCGTCAGCTGCTGGAAGCCTCGGCCACCTTCGTGCTGAACGTTCCCTGTGCAGCCCAGGCCGATATCGTGCAGACCGTCGGCTCGACCTCTGGCCTGGAACTGACCCGGGATCAGGGGCGCGACAAGTTCCAGGTCTATGGCCTGCCGACCTTCGACGCTGAGTTGATCGATGCGCCGATGCTCGACGGCTGTGTCGCCTGGCTGGAATGCCGGCTGTTGCCGGAACCCGACAATCATCAGCAATACGATCTGTTCCTGGCCGAAGTGATTGCCGCCCAGGCCGACGAGCGCGTGTTCAGCGACGGTCGCTGGCATTTCGAGGGCCAGGACGCGTTGCGCACCTTGCACCACGTCGCTGGTGGGCATTTCCTGACCATTGGCGAGCCGCTGGACGGCAAGACCTTGCAGCCGTAACGTGGCGGCTATCCGGGTTGCATGCACATCCATCATGAGGTCAGGCAATGAGTAAACTGCGTGTGGGCGTTATTTTTGGCGGTCGTTCGGCCGAGCACGAGGTGTCGCTGCAGTCGGCAAAGAACATTGTCGATGCACTGGATCGCTCACGCTTCGAGCCAGTACTGATCGGCATCGACAAGCAAGGCCACTGGCACCTCAACGATCCCTCGAATTTCCTGCTGAACCAGGAGAACCCGGCCCTGATCGCGCTTAATCAATCCAATCGCGAATTGGCCGTGGTTCCGGGCAAGGCCCGCCAGCAACTGGTGGAAACCACCGGACCCGAGCTGCTGGGCCATGTCGATGTGATTTTCCCGATCGTGCACGGCACCCTGGGCGAAGACGGTTGCCTGCAGGGCCTGCTGCGCATGGCCGACTTGCCGTTTGTCGGTTCCGATGTGCTCGGTTCGGCGGTCTGCATGGACAAGGACATCAGCAAGCGCCTGTTGCGCGATGCCGGCCTGGCCGTCACGCCGTTCGTCACCCTGACCCGCGCCAGCGCCGCGCGCACGGGTTTCGCCGAGGTCAGCGGCAAGCTCGGCCTGCCGCTGTTCGTCAAGCCAGCCAACCAGGGTTCATCCGTCGGTGTGAGCAAGGTGACCGACGAAGCCGAATACGTGGCGGCGGTCGAGCTGGCATTGGGTTTCGATGAAAAGGTGCTGATCGAGTCGGCGGTCAAGGGACGTGAGATCGAATGCGCGGTACTGGGCAACGAAGAGGCCATCGCCAGCGGTTGTGGCGAGATCGTGGTGCACAGCGGATTTTACTCTTACGACAGCAAGTACATCGACGAAAAGGCCGCGCAGGTGGTGGTTCCGGCCCAGATCAGCGTCGAAGCCAGCGAGCGCATTCGCGCCATGGCCGTTGAGGCGTTCCAGGTGCTGGGCTGCTCCGGGCTGGCGCGGGTCGATGTGTTCTTGACCGAGAGCGGCGAAGTGCTGATCAACGAGATCAATTCGCTGCCGGGGTTCACCCGGATCAGCATGTACCCGAAGCTGTGGCAGGCCGCCGGCATGAGCTACAGCGAACTGGTCACGCGCCTGATCGACCTGGCCCTGGCGAAACACCAGGCTCGGCAGGCGTTGAAAATCAGTCGTTGAGTGGGCAGGGCCTGCCTGCACCCAGGCAGGCCCTTTCCCGCAGCAGGCGACTCAATCCCCCAAGGCTTCCCCTTCACGCCGAGGATCGGCGCCACCGGCCAGCGACGCCTTCCCCTGTGCATCCTTGACCCGGACGATCGCCTGGGTGCCGCTGGTCATGTCGATTTCATTGACGGTGTGGCCCTTGTCCTTGAGTGCCTGGATCAGCGTCGCGCTGAACTGCCCGGTTTCCAGTTCGGTCGGGCCATTTCGACTGCCGAAGTTGGGCAGGTTGATCGCCGCCTGCGGATCGAGTTGCCAGTCGAGCAGGCCGATGGTGGATTTGGCTACGTATTCGATGATCTGCGAACCACCGGGCGATCCGATGCTGGCGAGGAATTCACCGCTGTGGCGATCGAAGATCAGCGTGGGGGCCATGGAGGAGCGCGGACGCTTGCCGGGTTCGACGCGGTTGGCGACTTTCCGTCCGTTCTCTTCGGGAATGAACGAGAAGTCGGTCATCTCGTTGTTGAGCAGGAAACCCTGGACCATCAGGTGCGAGCCGAACGCGGATTCGATGGTGGTGGTCATGGACACCGCACCGCCTTCGTCATCGACCGCCACCACTTGTGAGGTGGAAATTCGCAGGGGCGAGCGGTCTGGCGCGTAGGCGACCTGGATGCCCGGTGGCGTGCCGGGTTTCGCCGTGCCCATGCTGCGCTCGCCGACCAGCGCAGCCCGGCTGGCCAGGTAGGCCGGGTCAACCAGGCCCTTGACGGGCACCGGGACGAAGTCCGAGTCGGCCACGTACTGCGCACGATCGGCATAGGCCAGGCGCTCGGCCTCGCTGATCAGGTGCACGGCCTCGGCGGTCGGTTCGAAGCCGGCAGTGGTGCCGGTTTTCACCGGTTGCATCGGCGCCAGGGCCCAGCGCTGATCGCGCGTCTCCAGCGCTTGCAGGGTGCCGAGGATCTGCGCCATGGCGATCCCGCCCGACGACGGTGGCGGCATGCCACAGACTTGCCAGCGCTTGTAGTCGGTACACAAGGGCGCGCGTTCCTTGGCGCTGTAGTTGGCCAGGTCGCTCAGCGACAGGCTGCCAGGGTTGGCGTGGCCCTGGACCTTGGCCACGATCTCTTGCGCAACGGGCCCTTTGTACAAGGCATCCGGTCCTTCCCTGGCAATGCGTCGCAACACCGCGGCCAGGGGCGGATTTTTCAACAGCGTGCCGCTGGCTTTCGGGCTGCCATCGGCATTGAGGAAATATGCTGACATCTCAGCAGAGCGCCTCAGAGACGAATCCGCGGCGATCAGCCGATGCAGGCGGGGCGAGATGACAAAGCCTTTTTCCGCGAGCTCGATGGCGGGTTCGAAGAGCTGCGCCCACGGCAGGCGACCGTGTTTTTGATGGGCCAGTTCCAGGGCTCGCAATACCCCCGGGGTCCCCACTGAGCGCCCGCCAATCACTGCCTGGGTAAACGTCATCGGTTGGCCATCGGCCTGCAGGAATAGCCTCTCGGTGGCGCCGGCCGGGGCGGTTTCACGCCCGTCGTAAGTGCGCACCGACTGGCCATCCCAGAGCACGATCAACGCGCCGCCACCAATGCCTGAAGACTGCGGCTCGACGAGCGTCAGTACCGCTTGCATCGCAATTGCGGCATCGATGGCCGAACCGCCCCGTCGCAGCATCTCCCGACCGGCTTCGGCCGCCAAGGGGTTGGCGGCGGCCGCCATGTGCCTGGAGGCGTGTCGGGTCTGCAGGTCGGTGCGATATCCGGAGGCGCTTTCCGGTGCGGCCGGCAGCGTCGGTGCCGACGCGTTGTGGCAGGCGCCAAGGGTCAGCGCGGTAAAGATCAGCGCGAGGGCTGGCAGGCGAATGCGACTCGTGTGGGAGGCTGAGAACATGGGGCACTCCGTCCGTTGGATAAATGTACCGGCGACTGTATCGGCGACCTGGTAGTGACGCAAACAAGAAGGCGCGGTTGCCCTTCATCAATCGACGGAATTTCGGTAGGGTCGTTGCCAGCGATCAGGCCAGAAGACCTACAAGAGGCAGACATGCAGAGCGAGTTTCCAACCCAGCCGAGCTACCGTTCCCAGCGCGAACAATTCCTGGCGGCGGCAACCGCGGCCGGCGCGACGCTGAGCGAGTACCTCCATCCACTCAAGGGACCCTCAGGCGAAGCCCTGGCCACCGATGTGGCGGTGCTTGGTGATCCTGGCGCCAAACGCCTGCTGATCACGCTGAGTGGCACTCACGGGGTAGAGGGCTTCTATGGCTCGGGTTGCCAGATCAAGTGGCTGCAGGAACTCGCCAAGCGCTCGTTGCCGGCCGATGTCGCGGTGGTGATGATTCATGCGATCAATCCCTGGGGCATGGCGTGGCTGCGCCGGGTCAACGAAGACAACATCGACCTCAATCGCAATCACCTGGATTTCGCCGGTGCATTACCGGACAACCAGGCTTATGACGCGCTGCATGAGATCTATGCCTGCAGCCAGTTGCGCGGGCCCGAGCGTGACCGCGTCGATGCCTTGCTCGACGAGCAGATCCGCCTGCATGGCTGGCCCGCGGTCATGTCGGTTGTCGAAGGTGGCCAGCATGCGCATGCGGATGGATTGTTCTACGGCGGAGTGGGCCCCAGCTGGTCGAACCGCACCTTGCAGCAGATTGTGCAAAGACACGTGGCCCATGCGGACGTCGCGCTGTGTTTCGACTTGCACACCGGTGCCGGGGAGTACGGTCATCCGATGTTGCTGACGATCACCCAGGCGCCGTACCCGGCGTTGGCCGATGCCCAGGCGATCTATGGCCCGTGGCTCTACACCCTGCACACCGGTGCCGATACCCTGAGCGAAACCGGCGTGGCGGCGACGGCCACCGGCTACACCTCGCAAGCCTTGATCGATGCGCTGCCGCAGGTACGGTTGATGCCCTTTGTCATCGAGTGCGGGACTTATCCGGGACCGGACGTGCATCGGCATTTGCGCGATGACCATTGGCTGCATCTGCACGGTGATGTCCACGATGGGGTAGGGCGAGAGATCAAGTTGAACCTGCTTGAACAGTTCTATCCCGCCGACAGCGATTGGCAGGCCATGGTCTGGTTGCGCACCTGGCAAATCTGGGAGCGGGCGTTGAACGCCTTGCCGACGCTGGCGGCCTGAGGCGATGCGGTTGAGGGAAGGGCTCGACCGCAGTGCATTTTCTTGAGGCATAAAAAAACGGCCTACCTTTCGGTAAGCCGTTTTTAGCACTTGGTGGCTACACAGGGACTTGAACCCCGGACCCCAGCATTATGAATGCTATGCTCTAACCAACTGAGCTATGTAGCCAAGATGGCGC
>Ga0247818_10001075_pt1 | contig 17117 bp, 12 predicted proteins | sample 13C_Glucose_Day1_FD_192424 | JGI IMG/M metagenome (GOLD analysis project Ga0247818, IMG submission 192424) | Soil microbial communities from agricultural site in Penn Yan, New York, United States - 13C_Glucose_Day1 | ecosystem: Environmental > Terrestrial > Soil > Agricultural land | place... | reverse complement strand
CCCCCGAACCCGCCCACGCCAACGAATGTTGTTGATGGGTCCCCTCTGTCGACCGCCGCCGAACCCTGTGGGAGCTAGCTTGCTCGCGATGGCGGTGGGTCAGATGGCATCTTGATTGGCTGATCAGCAGTCTTCGCGAGCAAGCTCGCTCCCACAGTTTGATTGGCGCCGTGCACAAGATCTGTGTGCACTGGAGATACCTTGTAGGAGCAAGCTTGCTCGCGATGGCGGTGGGTCAGGCGGCATCTATATTGACTGATCAGCAGTCATCGCGAGCAGGCTCACTCCCACTTTTTGATTTGCGCCGTGCACAAGATCTGTGTGCACTGGAGATCCCTTGTAGGAGCAAGCTTGCACGCGAAAGCGGTGTGTCAGGCGGAACCTTTATTGATTGGTCGGCAGTCTTCACGAGCAAGCTCCACAGTGGATCGGGTACAGCCCAAGAGATGGGGCGTCTGTCAGGGCGCCATCGCCAGCGGGCTGGCTCCCACAGTGGATCGGGTACAGCCGCGAAAACACCTGCTGAAAGCTTGACCGGGAACAGAGTATCTACAGGATCAAACGGATCGCCCGCCCAACCATTGATCAAGCTTGGGCCACATCCGTTTGACTGCGGCCGGCCCCGCCACCAGGCTGACATGACCGCCCGGCAGCATCAGTTCTTCCTTGTCGCGTGAACCTGCGCGGGCCACCAAAGGCTGCGCGCAGTCCGGTGGTACCAGGGAGTCGTATTGCGCGATGACGTGCAGCAGCGAGACCTCGATTTTCTTCAAATCCACCGCTTGGCCACCGATACGCAAGCCACCTTCGTACAGCGAATTCCTTTGCCCCAGTTCCTGATGGATCTGCCGGAAATAATCGCCGGGAAGCGGCAAGGTCTCGTCATTGAAACGCGCCATCATCCGGTAACCCTTGACGTAGTCTTCATTCCACAGGTTGTCCAGGAGCCTGGCCTGGCCGGCGATTTTGCCTGCGGGGCGATGCAGTTCAATGGCCTTGATGATGGCCTGTGGCGGGACAAGGCCCGTGGCATCGATCAAGCGCTCAGCCTTGAAGTGACGTTGTTTGGCCAGGGGCATCTTCGTCCAGTCGATGGGCGTGGTGAAACACACCAGGTTCTTCAGCGGCCCACCGGGATGCAGTGCGGCGTAGAGGGCCGACAGGACACCCCCCATGCAGTAGCCGATCAGCGTGATGTCTTCCACGCCCGAGTCTTGTTGCACTCGGCGGATACAATCGGGAATGAAGTCGAGCACGTAATGCTCGAGCTTCAGATGGGATTCTTCCTGGCTCGGCGCATACCAGTCCATGACATAGACGTCGTAACCGCGGGCCAGAAGAAACTCGATCAGGCTCTGCCCCTTCGTCAGGTCGAAGATGGCGGCCTTGCTGGTCGTCGCCATGACGAACAGCAGCGGCACGCGGTAGATCTCGTCAGAGGTCGCATGATAGTGGTACAGGCACAAAGTGCCGCGACGGTGCAGCAGCGTCTTGGGCGACAAGCCAACGGCCGGCGGCGGCGTGCTGAGATATTCCACTGCGTTGCGGCTGCGCTGGACCATCATGCTCACCTCTGAGCGCAGTCTATCGACCAGCGACATGCCGGTGCCCCTGTCGTCATGCGGCCGAGTCATCGCCAACTCCTTCCTTTCTTTTACGTTTGGATGCTGGCTTGAGCGGCATTGGGTGCACTTCAGCCAATGGACGTCGCGTGCGGGGTGGGCGTGGTGCAATGGCCGTACTGGTCGGGGTGGGAAGCAATTGGTCGAGCTTGTCCTCCACACGCCGCAAGGAAGCGGCAAGGGCGTTGACTTCGTTGCGGCTGGGCAGATCCAGGCGCTTGTACAAAAGCTCCAGCGAAGCCTGCGACAGATGCTGCAATCCGAGCGTGACCCTGGAATATTGGTCGATCACCACGCCAAGCTCTTTTGAATCGATATTGCGGGCGGCCAAGGCATTGATGCCGTTTTCGAAGCGGGTGATCGCTTCACGATACAGTTTGAACGGATCAGGTAATGCCATGACGTACTCCTCGATCAAGGGTTCACAGTGCAGTTTTTTTCTGTGGGAAAGGTTTGGCGTGCGCACAGCCGATCAAGGCCTGAAATGGCTTTGCGCCGAATGATTACGGTGGGCAGGAGCCAGGGCTTGATCAGCAGCCGGCAGGCGCTGGCCGCCTTTGGCGTGAGCAATCGCAGCAAGGTGCTCCCCCACCGTTCGGTGACAACCCAGGTGGTCAGGGTATAAGTCGCCAGTTCGTCGGCGGTGGCGAGCAGGCGCGAATGTCGGCGTGGCATTCGGTCGGCGATCTCGATCGTCCTGTCCGCGGCCGGTTGCCGGGCAAATGCACTCGCCAGCGCATCGCCGATACGTTGCAGTGCATCGCGGCTGGCACCGTTGACTGAATCGAAATTGAGGAACCCGTGGAACTGGCCCCGGTAGTGCAACAGTTCCACCGGCACATCGGCAGCGCGCAGGCGGGCCGCATAGTCCAGGCCATCGTCGCGGATCGGATCGAAACCGGCACTGACGATGACTGCCGGTGCCAGGCCGCGCATGTCCGGATTTCGGCGTGGCGAATACCAGGGATCGAGCAGGTCCAGCGTGCCGAGCGACGGGGCCAGGGTCTTCTCGATCCATTGCACCGCGTGGTCGGTCAGCAACGTGCGACCGAACGCGTTTTGCGCGTAGGAAGGGAATTTGTCCACCAGCTCGGTTGCCGGGTAAACCAGCACTTGCAAGCTCAGCGCCGGGCCACCGCGGCGCAGGCTTTCCTGGGCAACTGCGGCGCAGAGATTGCCGCCTGCCGAATCACCGCCAATCGCCAGGCGGCTGGTATCGATACCCCATTGCGCACCGTTTTTTGCCACCCAGTCGAGCGCTGCAAGGGCATCGGCGCGGCCGGCAGACAAATCGTGCTCCGGCGCCAGGCGATAGCGCACGGCAATGACGATGCAGTTGGCGGCCAGAGCGATGCTGCGGCAGATGCCATCGGCTGTGTCCAGATCGCCGATGATGAAGCCGCCGCCAAAAAACCACATGAACGCGGGCAGCAACTGCTCTCCATGGTCAGGTTTGAAGACCCGTACCGCGATTGCGCCACCGGGCCCGTCGATCATTTTCTCGGTCACCGAGCTCACCGGCGGGTTGCGCCCCAGAGCAAGCGCCGTCAATCGCCAGCCCTGGCGTAGCCTTGACAGCGAGTAATCCTCTGCGGGGCGCAAATACATGGAAAAATTGGCCAGGCGCAAGAAGGCACGCGCCTCGCGATCGGGCTGGTGTGCGCGCAACACACGGGGCATGCCGATGGCCTGTCGCTCAGTACTCGCCTGTAGTTTTTTGTTGATTTTCATTGCCACTCCGTTCGCACGGAATCCATGTACCGCGCATCAGCGATAGCTTACGAAGCAACCAGGGTTTCGGTCGCTACCCATGATGGGGGGTAAAGCAACGAGCCCTACCCCACAGCAGCGAGCCGGCTCCCTACCTGTCAACGGTTTGCAAAAGCTTCCTGGAGTGTCTTTGCGCCCAGGTACGGGATCAGAACGTTCCCGTGCGCACCTCGCCACTGCGCACGTAACGGCCGATCAACACACCCCCGGGCGAGCAGGTCGAATGCTCCAGCGTGAACGCCGAGGCTTGCGCCTTGTCGTCGAACAGGCGCTTGCCGTGCCCGAGGACGACGGGGAAAGTCATCAGCCTAAGCTCGTCCACCAATCCGGCGGCCAGCAATTGGCGCACCAGCTCGGCGCTGCCTTGGGTCAACAGGTGGGCGCCGTCCTGTTGCTTGAGCGCGCGTATGGCGTCGACGAGGTTGCCCTGCAGTGCATGACTGTTGTGCCAATCCAGCGTATCGGGGCGATGGGTGGCCACGTGCTTGGGCACCGTGTTGAACAGGTCGGCGATGTAGTTGTGTGCCCCGCCGTTTATCCGTGGCCAGTAGGCCGCGAAGATGTCGTAGGTGCGACGTCCCAGCAGCAACTCGAATGGCTGTGAGAACAGGTCCTTAATAGCCTGGCCAGAGCTCTCGTCCGAATAAGGCACTATCCAGCCACCGAAACGAAATTCGCCGCTGGTGTCTTCATCCGGCCCGCCGGGTGCTTGAATAACGCCGTCGAGGCTGATGAAAGCGGCAACGATGAGTTTGCGCATGTTTTTCTCCTGATTAGTCCTCGTTCAGGGAACATCGACCCCAATGCATTCCCTGACCCATAGTCGAACGGGACTCTGCGAAATCGACAGCAGTTGCTCGTATTGCTTGCGCGACATACTGTTTTACCCCAACGCGATCGCAAGCGGTCAATGTCATCACTACAAACAATGGGGTCCATCTCGTGAGCAAAGCGTCTTATGTTCCGCCCAAGGTCTGGAAACACAACGCGCCGTCTGGCGGTCAGTTCGCCAGCATCAACCGCCCGGTTGCCGGCCCGACCCATGACAAGACGCTGCCGACCGGCAAGCATCCGTTGCAGCTGTATTCGCTGGCCACGCCCAATGGCGTGAAGGTGACCATCATGCTCGAGGAGCTGTTGGCGCTTGGGCATGTCGGTGCCGAGTACGACGCCTGGCTGATCCGCATCGGCGAGGGCGATCAGTTTTCCAGCGGCTTCGTCGATATCAACCCGAACTCGAAGATCCCGGCACTGCTGGACCGCAGCGCCGAGCCGCCGATCCGCGTGTTCGAATCCGGTTCGATCCTGCTTTTCCTCGCGGAAAAGTTCGGCGCCTTCCTGCCCACCGACCTCGCTGGACGCACCGAAACCCTTAACTGGCTGTTCTGGCAAATGGGTTCGGCCCCCTACCTGGGCGGCGGCTTCGGGCATTTCTACGCCTACGCGCCGGAGAAATTCGAATACCCGATCAACCGCTTCACCATGGAGACCAAACGTCAGCTGGACGTTCTCGACCGTCGTCTTGCCGAGAGTCCCTACCTGGCCGGTGACCACTACACCATCGCCGACATCGCGGTCTGGCCCTGGTACGGCCAGTTGGTGCGCGACAACGTGTACTCGGCGGCCGAGTTTCTATCGGCCCACCAATACACCCACGTGCAGCGCTGGGCGGAAGAAATCGCCAAGCGGCCGGCGGTCATTCGTGGTCAGCGGGTCAATCGGACGTGGGGGGATGAGGCGACGCAGGTGCCTGAGCGGCATCAGGCGCAAGATTTGGGCTGAAGACCGTAGTTGGTTTCAGCCCTGCCCCGTGACGTCTCGACACCGGCTAAGCTTCTACGATTGAGCTTCTTTTCCTGAGGAGATCTTCGTGAGCAGCCTGCCCCTGTCCGAACTCGATGCCGCCCTGCCTGGCCTTGTGCGCAAGATTCGCGTGCTGGACGCCCTGTCCTGGCCGGATGGGGTCGAGGAAGCGTTCCTGGCGAGTTGGCGCGCCGGGCAGCCCGAGTTGCCCAGGGTCCAACTGCAACCGCGTGATCACAGCGCCGACATTGACGCGCTCGAAGGCTTTATCGACCGCTGCGATGTGGGCCATCCGGCCGGGCGCCACCTGGCCATGACTGCGCGCAGTTATGCCACGGCCGGGCACATGCTCGGTGCCATTGGCACGCCCGCCTTCACTCAGTATTCGTCGGCGCTGTACCGGCGCCCGGACTTCTCCTACCCGAATCTGAACCTGAGCATGCTGGACGCGGCGAACTTCTTCCTCAACACCACCGACGCCCTTATTGGCGGTGCGCGGATCCCGCCGAGCCCGGCGGAGATTCCGGCCGAAGCCTTCGCGGCCTGGATGCAGCCGGAACTGGACCGCTTCTTCGGCCCCGGCCGGATCACCGTGCTGCTCGATCCGACCCTGGCGGCCAAGGCCATCGCCGGCGCAAGCCGCATTCGCCTGCGGGCCAGCGCGCTGTTTTCCGAACTGGACAAGAACCAGCTGTTGCAGCACGAGGCGTTCGTGCATGTGGCCACGGCGCAGAACGGCGCGCTGCAATCGAACCTCAAGAGCCTTGGCCTGGGCGCGCCGCGTACCACCCAGACCCAGGAAGGCATCGCCACCCTGGCCGAGCTGTTCACCGGCAGCATGGACATCAACCGCCTGCGTCGCCTGGCCTTGCGCGTGCTCGCGGTGCAACAGGCGCTCGATGGTGCCGATTTCATCCAGGTCTTCGAAGGTTTTCTCGCTGCCGGCCAGACCCAGGAAGAGTCCTTCCGTTCGACCCAGCGGGTATTTCGCGGCGCCGACCTGCGCGGCGGTTCGGCGTTCACCAAGGACGCGGCCTACCTGACCGGTCTGCTCGGCGTGCACACCTTGCTGCGCATCGCCATCCGTGACAACCGGCCGGAGCTGGTCGGCTATCTGTTCGCCGGGCGCCTGAGCCTGGGGGACACCGTACGCCTGGCCCCGCTGTTCGAGTCCGGCTGGCTGCAGGCACCGGTCCATGTGCCGCCCTGGGCCTGCGACCTGCGCCTGCTCGCCGCCAACCTGGCGTTCTCGGCGTTTATCTCGCGAATCAAGCTGGATGTGCTTGATCTGGACGTGCTAATGGCCTTCGCCGATGGGCATGAAGCCGATGCCAGCGCCTAGGCGAATCTGCAGTCCAGGCATCACAAGGTAATGGGTTGGAGCGGATACAGCCGATCATCGAACTGACTCAAGCGTGGGTATTGGATGGGCTCATCCGCTTCGATATTTTCCAGGCGCTGGCGATAGCTGAGCAAAAATGCCTGTCGGTCTTCAGCGCTGATGTACGGCACGTGCCAGCCGACAAAAGGCGGCAGCACCTCCAGCCCGACATAGGCCAGCGTCCCGCGCAACAGCGGGCGCAACATGTCTTCCAGGGGACCATGGATGGCTTCCTCGCCGAACATGTGTTCACGCCCGCCCAAGGTCACCGTCACCAGGGCTTTCTTGCCGCTCAGGCCGCCTTGATCATAGAAGCGCTTGCCGCCGTAGCAGATGCCGGATACCAGCACCCGGTCAATCCAGCCCTTGAGAATCGCCGGCGTGGAGAACCAGTAGATCGGGAAATTGAGGATCAGCAGGTCCGCCCACAACAGTTTGTCCAGCTCCTGCTGGATATCGGCGGCGAGGGTCTGCTCCTTGCTGTTGCGTCGTTGCTCGAGGGCGTAGACCAGGTATTCGGGATTCTCCCTGACGCAGAAGTCCTCTGCACTGGCCACCGGGTTCCAGTTCATCGCGTAGAGGTCGGATACCCGGACTTGATGCCCTTGCGCCTGCAAGGTCTCGACCGCCTGGTCGCGCAGCGCCGCGGTAAAGGATTTCGGTTCGGGATGGGCATGCACGATTAAAACGTTCATGGGGGGGTCCTTGAAATGGGGTTGATGCGTTCGTCACGTCAGAATTGATCGGCATCGAGCAGGAACAGGCTCTCGCTACCGGCCCTGACCGCAGCGGCCAGGGAGTGGACCCGAGGCAACAGGCGAGCGAAGAAGAAGCGCGCAGTTCCCAGTTTGGTCCGGTAAAAAACATCCTGGTCCTGCTTTTGCAACGCGGTACGCGCCATCAGCGCCCACATGTAGGCGTAAGCGGTGTAGCCCAATACGTGCAGGTACTCGACTGACGCCGCACCGATTTCATTCGGGTTGGATGCCGCCCGATCCAGTAGCCATGCGGTCAGTTCGTCGAGGGTCTGCACAGCGTCGTTCAGCGGTTGGGTGAACTCCATCAGGTCAGCGCCGACCGAAGCGGTGAATTGCCGAATTTCGTCAGCGAACAGGTGGTAGTACGCCCCGCCACTGCCGAGTACTTTACGACCCAGCAGGTCGAGTGCCTGGATGCCATTGGTGCCTTCGTAGATCTGGGTAATGCGGCAGTCGCGGATCAGCTGTTCCTGGCCCCATTCACGGATAAAACCATGACCGCCGAAGATCTGCTGTCCATGCACCGTGGTTTCCAGCCCCATGTCGGTGAGGAACGCCTTGGCCACCGGCGTCAGCAGGACCACCAGTGCTTGCGCGCGTTGGCGGGTGGCGGCGTCTTCGCTGAATTTTGCGCTATCGAGTTGCAGGGCGACGTAGCTGGAGAACGCGCGGCCGCCTTCGTTCAACGCTTTCATGGTCAGCAACATGCGACGCACGTCCGGGTGCACGATGATCGGGTCGGCGAGCTTGTCCGGATCGGCCGGGCCGGTTGGCGCCCGGCTCTGGATTCGGTCGCGGGCGTATTCGACGGCGTTCTGATAGGAGCGTTCACCGAGGGACAGGCCCTGGATCCCGACGCCCAGGCGTTCATAGTTCATCATGGTGAACATCGCCGCCAGGCCCTTGTTCGGCGCATCGATGATGTAGCCGGTGGCGCCGTCGAAATTCATCACGCAGGTGGCCGAGGCCTTGATGCCCATCTTGTGCTCGATCGAGCCGCAGGACAGGCTGTTGCGCGCGCCCAACGCACCGTTGGCATCGACCAGGAATTTCGGTACCAGGAACAGCGAAATGCCTTTGGGTCCTGGCGGAGCATCCGGCAGCCTGGCCAACACCAGGTGAATGATGTTTTCAGTGAGGTCGTGCTCACCGCCAGTGATGAAGATCTTGGTGCCGCTGACCTTGTAGCTGCCATCGGCCTGCGGCTCGGCCCTGGTGCGGATGATGCCCAGGTCAGTACCGGCGTGTGGCTCGGTCAGGCACATGGAACCGGCCCAGACACCGGCGTACATGTTCGGCAGGTACGCAGCCTTCAGTTCTTCGCTGGCGTGGGCGTTGATCGACAGGCAGGCGCCCGCGGTCAGCATCGGATACAGGCCGAGAGACAGGTTGGCCGAGTTGAGCATTTCTTCGACCTGGGCGCAAATCACCTTGGGCATGCCCATGCCCCCGAACCGTTCGTCGCCACCGACGCTGGTCCAGCCGCCAGCGGCGTAGGTCTGGTAGGCCTCGGGGAAGCCCTTGGGGGTCTGCACCGCGCCGTCGGCCCAGGAGCAGCCTTGCTCATCGCCGCTGCGGTTCAGCGGGGCAATGGTGCCGGCGATGACTTTGCCGGCTTCTTCGAGAATGGTGCTGGCGGTGTCTTCGTCCACCACATTGGCCAGGGCTGGCAGTTGCGCCCAAAGCCTGGAAACCTCGAACACTTCATTCAGAACAAAACGCATATCGCGCAGGGGTGCTTTGTAGTCAGCCATGATGAAATCGCTCGCTTGAAAATTGGACAATGCAGATTCAGGATTCGTTAGTGCCCGTATCGTAGTGAGGCTTGAGGCCGGTGACTTGACCCTGGACTCCCGCTTCCTGGCGGCGCCGATCGTCGTTCAAAAGGAAATACGACAGCGCCGGAATCAGGATCAGCGCCCCAAGCATGTTCCACAGGAACATGAAGGTCAGCAGAATGCCCATGTCGGCCTGGAACTTGATTGGCGACCAGACCCAGCACACTACGCCGGCGGCCAGGGTGATACCGACCAGCCCGACCACCCGGCCGGTGAAGGCCACGGCCTTGCGATAGGCCTCGGACAGCGACAGTCCCTGGCGCTGGTACTGCAGTTGCACGCTGAGCAGGTACAAGGCGTAGTCCACCCCGATCCCTACGCCCAGGGCAATCACGGGCAAGGTCGCCACCTTCACGCCGATGCCCATGGCCACCATCAAGGCTTCGCAAAGAATCGAGGTCAGCACCAGCGGCAGCAGCGCCACCAGCGTGGCGCGCCAACTGCGGAAGGTGATCAGGCAGAACAGCGTCACCGCCAGATAAACATAGAGCAGCATGGTGCGATTGGCCTCGCGTACCACGATGTTGGTGGCCGCTTCGATGCCGGCGTTGCCGGCGGCCAACAGGAACTGGCGATCCTCGCTGCTGTTTTCCCTGGCGAACTGCTCGGCGATCTCCACCACGGCGTCGAGGGTCTCGGCCTTGTGATCCTTGAGGTAGGCGATCACCGGCATCAGCGAGCAGTCAGTGTTGAACAGCTCCGGGGCGTTGACCGAGGCCTGTTGCGCGGCGTAGTTCAGCACGTTTTGATTGCGCTGGATGTTGTTGAGCTTGGGGTTGCCCTCAAAGGTGCCGGCGGTGATCTGGCGCACGGCATTGACCAGTGACACGGTGGTCTGCACCCCCGGGTGCTGCTGCAGCTTCCAGGCCAGGCGGTCGGCCAGGATCAGGGTCTTGTAGTCCAGGCAGCCTTCCGGCGCGGTCTTGATCATCACCGCGAACTGATCGCTGGATAGCGCGTAGTGGCTGGTGATGTAGGCGTTGTCGCGGTTGTAGCGCGAGTCGGCCCGCAACTCCGGCGCCCCGCTGTCGAGGTCGCCGATCTTCAACTGCAGGCTGACCATGAAGCCGCCGATGCCCAGCAACACAGCGACCAGCACGGTGCCGGTGGCCCACTTGCGGGTGGTGAAGCGATCGAGCAGGTCCCAGAGTTTGCCGAAGCCTTTGTGGTGCTCGGCACGGGTGTCGATTTTCAGCGCGCGCTCGGCCGCCTTGCGCCCGACGCCGATATAGGACAGCGCCACCGGCATCAGCAGCAAGGAAGTAAAAATCAGCACCGCCACACCGATGCTGGCGGTGATCGCCAGGTCCTGGATCACCGGAATGTCGATCAGCATCAACACGGCGAAGCCCACCGCATCGGCCAGCAACGCGGTGACGCCAGCGATGAACAGACGGCGAAACGTATAGCGCGCGGCGATCAGCTTATGCGTGCCACGGGCGATGTCCTGCATGATCCCGTTCATCTTCTGCGCCGCGTGGGACACGCCGATGGCGAAGATCAGGAACGGTACCAGCACCGAGTACGGGTCGATGGCATAACCCAGCCAGGCGACGATGCCCAACTGCCAGACCACCGCGATCAGCGAGCAGCCGACCACCAGCAAGGTGCTGCGCACGCAACGGGTGTAGGCGTAGATGATCAGCAGCGAGGTGACAACGGCCAGGCCGAAAAACATCATCACCTGGATCAGGCCGTCGATCAGGTCGCCCATCAATTTGGCGAAACCGATCACACGGATCTTGTATTGACCTTTGCCCTCCTCCCCGGCCATGTGCACGGCGTCGCTGGCGAACTCGATCCTGTCGCGCAAGCGCTCTTCGAGCTGGCGGGAAAAGGCGTGGTAGTTGATGCCCTGGCCGGTGGCCGTGGCCTTGTCCAACAGCGGCACGATCAGCATGCTGGACTTGTAGTCGCTGGCCACCAGGCTGCCGACGATGCCGGCACGGTTGATGTTCTGGCGCAGTTGCTCGATGTCCGATGCAGAACCCTGATAACTGTCAGGCATCACCGGGCCGCCCTGGAAGCCTTGCTCGGTAACTTCGGTCCAGCGCACCGCCGAACTCCACAGCGATTTCATCCAGGCGCGGTCGACGCCCTGCATGAGAAACAGCTCGTCATTGACTTGCTTGAGGACCGTCAGGTAGTGCGGATCGAAGATGTCGCCCCGGGTGTTTTCCACCACCACCCGCACCGAGTTGCCCAGGCCGCGCAGCGACTGGCGGTTCTCCAGGTAATTCTGGATGTAGGGCTGGCTCTGCGGAATCATCTTTTCGAAGCTGGGGCGCAGTTCCAGACGGGTCATGGCCATGTAGCCCAGGACCACGGTGGCCAGGGCCATGAGCAGCATGAACAGCGGTCGATGGTTGAACACCAGCCGTTCCAGCAGATTGCCGGAGCGCCGGTCGAAGTCCGGCAGTTCGCGGATCACCGGCAGGGTGTCTTGCTTCAAATTGCCCATGACTGGGTACTCACTCTGGTTCTTATCGTTATTCGACGGGCAGCGTACGCACACCAAGACCGCCAACCAGCACCAGCGCACCATTGACGGCCAATGCGGCACCGGCCACCGGTGACTGTCGGGCTTGCGGCATCAGTTGCAGCGGGGCATTACCCCCTCGGCTCATGAGCATGTGCCCGGCCTGGGTGAACAGCCGGAAGCGGCCGTCGACGTCCAGCGTGGCAGCGGTGACGCTGACCTGCAGGTCATTGTCGAGCCGGGTCCAGCTGAGCCCGCCATCGGCGCTGCGATATACATGACCGCGCAGGCCATAGGCGAGTACTTCGCCGGGCTGGCCGACCACACCGAAAAAGCTGCCCTCATAAGGCGTCTGCAGTGCCATGAAACGCTGGCGGGCGTCATCCCATTTGAGCAGCAGGCCTTGTTCGCCGGCGATGTACAGCGCATCGCCGGTGGAGGTGATGGCGTTGAGGTGGAAACCTTGCGGGTTGTCGGTACGATCCTGGAATGGGGTCCAGGTCTGGCCGCCGTCTTCGGTGCGCAGGATCACGTTGAACACGCCGACCACATAGCCGACCTTGTCGTTGGCGAACCAGACGTCGAGCAGCGGTTTGTCGGCACCCTCCTCCATCAGCCGCTGGCCGTCGGCGGCCAACAGGGCCCATTGCTCGACCTGCGGCTCGGCCTTGGCCAGGGCGCTGTAGTGCTTGAGCATCAGCTCGCCGATCTGGCGGCCATCGAGTTGCCGGGTCCAGGTGACGCCGGCATCGCTGCTGTGCAACACCACGCCGTCATTGCCGACCGCCCAGCCGTGGGTTGCCGAAGGGAAACTCACCGCCGTGAGGTCAGAGCTGACCGGCACGTCGGCTTGCTGCCAGCGCAGGCCGGCGTCATCTGAATAAAGGATATGGCCACGCTGGCCCACTGTGACCAGGCGCTGCCCTGCCTGGGTCACCCCGAGCAAGGGGCTGCGCTGCACCAGTGCACTGGACTGCGCCGGCAGGTCCAGCACGTCAACGTAGGATGATGCCTGCGCGCCGCCCTGCAGCAATACCAGCAGCATCCCCAGCATCCCCAGCACCCGTGGCGCGATCTTCTTGTTACAGGAGCCCATGTTGCGCCCTCTTGGCAAAAAGGCGCCGGGTGGTACCTGGGTACGACCCGGCGCAAAAACTGCGCGATCAGCAATCGGCAGTAGCGGCGAAGCTGTCAGCGGATACCGGAACCCGCCAGCGATTCAGGAGACCACTGGGTCTTGCTCAGCGCCTCGCTGTACTTGATGCCGCCGTAGGGGCCTGGAAAGCCGACGGCGCTGTACGTGCCACCGACCAGGTCATAGCTCAGGTAAGGCGAGGCATCCGGCACTTGCTGGTCGTAGCTTTGGCTGAGGAAGGTGAAGACGCCGCGGTAGAGCTGGCCGTTCGCGTCGTACTGGTCGGATGCCAGGGCGACCCAGCTGTCCTCATCCAGGTAGAAGCGGCGCTTGGCGTAAATGTGCCGGGCGCCTGGCTTGAGGGTCGCCTCGACCACCCACACCCGGTGTTTTTCCCAGCGCACGAACTCGGGCGCCAAGTGGTTGGGGGTCATCATCGGCTTCAGGTCGTTCTGATAGGTCACACGGTAAGTGTTGTACGGAACGATCATTTCCTGCTTGCCGACCAGCTTCCAGTCGAAGCGGTCCAGGGCACCGTTGAACACAAAGGAATCATCCCAGGTCGAGGCGCCCGCGCTGCCCGGGTTAGGTGTGTCGTAGGCCAGGCTCGGCGCCAGCTTCACGCGGCGCTGGCCCGGCAGGTATTGCCAGCCACGGCGCGGTTGCTCCAGCGGATTGACCGCATCGCGCACCAACACAGCCTCGCCGGCACGACGGGCAGGACCGGTGAAGGCCAGCTTGATCTGGTAATAGGTGTCCGCGGCGGCGAGCGGTTTGGCCAGGTCGTCATAGGCGGCATAGTTGATCTGGGCGATACCGGTGGTGGCCAGGCTGGCGACGCCGGCGGAGTCGACATTCCAGTTGTCGTACTTGGTCTGCAGGTTGACGCCCTGATAACGCAGCAAGTGGTTCCAGATCGCCTCGGCACCGGTCTTGGGGATCGGGAATGGAATGCCTGGCAGCGCGTTTTCGATGGAATTGCCGCCTTCGGTGGAGCGTGCCGCCGTGGCATTTTTTACCGTATTGTCCAGCACGCCTTTAGGCAACGCGGCGGTGCGGTGGGTCGGGAACACCTCGATTTTGAAGCTGGGATAACGTTTGGCCAGCTCGGCGGTCACCGCGGTCAGTTGGCCCTTGTACTGGTCGACGTTCTTGCCGTCGATCACCAGCAGCGGCTTTTCGGCAGCGAAAGGGTCCGGGCGCAATTTGTCGCCCGCCTTGAAGCCGGCCGGGGGCGTGCTCAGGCCACCTTGATAGGCCGGAATGGAACCGTCGGCATTACCGGCTTTTTCGGCGCCGACCTGGGTCAACTGGTTCCCCAGTTTGGCGGCTTCAGAGGCATCGACGGCGGCGTGGGCAGGCCCGGCAAGGGCCAGGGCCAGAGAAGCGGCCATCAGGGTATAGGCGAATTTCATCTTGTTGTTCTCCTGCTTTCGCGAGGCTGGGTGAATCAGAAGGTGGTTTTCAGTGTCAGGTAAACCGCGCCCCGGTCCTCGGTGGCACCGGAACCGGAGGCCGAGGCAAGACCGCCCGCATAGCAGGTGTACCGCTGCGTGCCATCAAGGGCGTTAGGGGTCGCACCATCGGTGGCGCCGTCGTTGCAGTCGGTGGTTTTGCCGAAGGCGTCGACGTACTTGAGGTCGACGTAGTACTTGTTGTAGATGGCCGCGCTCACTCCGACCGCATAGTTGCCGGCATCTTCCGCACCGCCCGCTACCACAGGCGAAACACCGTCGATACCGACGTTGACCGACATTGGCGCGCTCAGGTCCACACCGGGAAACACCTGGTACCAGGTCGGCGTGAAGTTGACGGCGATGCCCCAGTTGTCGCGGGTCGGCTTGTCGACACCGCGATAGGTGTCTTCGCCCTTGTAGAGCGCCTTGTTCTTGCTATCGAGGCTCAACAGGTTGCTGTAATACAGCTCGCCCAACAGGGTCGCTGAATCGAACAGCGGCGTGTCGGCAATGGCGACCAGGCCGTTGATGGTCCAGTGCAGTGTGTCGCCCGTGGCGGCCAGGCTGTCACCGTCGCGTGGCACATCGGTGATCACGCCGGTACCCGGATTACGCGCCGGCAGCAAGCCAAGCCCGGCCTGCAACCCGCCAGGCCCTGCGGCGCTGATGATTGCCGGAATGCTGGCCAGCGGCATGTTGTGGCGAATGTTCAAATCACTGCCGATGCTGACGCCGCCCACTTCCTTGGACAGGCTCAGGCCGTAGATGTCGATGTCATCGCCATAAGCGAATTCATAGGAGGTCGTGCCGATCGAGTTGCGCAGTCCCGCCACTCCCCCGACACTGGTCAAGCCTCGGGTGTCGAGAACAGCTTGCGGGAGGATGTCCGAAGTCTTGCGATAGTAGGCACCCAGGGTTCCGTCCAGCCACTCGGGCGACCATTTGAGCATCAGGCCCCAGTCCCCGCGGTTGTCCGGGGTGTAGTCATGCCCGCGTCGAACGGTGGTCAGCGTGCCGTTCGGCCCCGCCAGTCCCGCACCGCCGGTATGCCCCAGGAGGAATGACTGAGCGCCGAAGCCCACCACGTCGGACCCACTGTAGAAGGTCCCGGCCTCAGGCAAGCGCGCGCCTTCCCAATCGAGGAAATACTGGGCGCCGAAGGTCAGTTCGGGGTTGAGGGTAAAGGTCGTGGAGATCTGGTTGCGTGGAACGAACAGCTCCTTGGCTTCGGTACCGGGCGATGCGGCCGCCTTTGCCAGGTCGAGGGACGCCTGGCCATAGCTCAGCGAATGCACCGGACTGAGTACCGTCTCGCCCCAGAACACGTTGTGCTGGCCAGCCTTGATACTGAGCTGGGAATCGTCGCCCACCTGGGTGTTGTAGAACACGAAGGCATCGAGCACTTCACCGGACGGCCCGTTGTAGTAGCGCTGGGCATAGTTGCTCAGGTGCGGGCTGCCAAACACGGCCGGCGCGCCTGGACGACCGCCAAACCCGGCGATCGAAGAATAATCGTCGTTGCCATTGGGGAACGGGTTGGCGTTCGAGCCGGTATTTTCATATGCCTTGTCGTACCAGCTCGCCGTGCTGACACGAAAACCGGTCTTGTTCTGGTAGACCACATCCAGCTCGGTCAGCAGGTCGACACGGTTGGTGATGTTGGTGCCGGATTTGCGGAAGTTGTAATCACCGTCGTTACTGTTGGGCGTACCCAGGATGCGCGTGTCGGCACTTTCCGTCCGCACGCCATAGTTGTACTTGACGGTGTTGTCGAAACGGACCGACCAGTCCTCGCTACCGGTATCCAGCTCGAAAGCGTGGGCAGCCGGCAGGCTCGTGGCCAGGATAGCCGTGGCGAGCAATTGGCGTCGCGCAGACAGGAGATTGCGACTCTTCATCGGGTGATACACCTTTATTGTTTTTGTTGTGGCTTGAGGTCAGCCATGGCGGCTAACGACGTGTAATTGGGGTCGTGCTACGGGTGGGGTTAGCGCTGATCCCGGAATTCACTTTAAGAAAATCGCTGTGAACCGGATTGACTTGCCGGGGCATGGGTTTGACATTTCGGGACGCCGGACAGGCGGTCGTTAAAACCGGTCAGGCCGGCCGGTCGCCCCATCATCGAGCGGCATTCGCAAGACCTGTGGGAGCGGGCTTGCCCGCGAAGAGGCCATCACAGCCGACATTGATGGTGACTGGCCCATCGCATTCGCGGGCAAGCCCGCTCCCACAGTGGATGGGATACAGCCGCGAGAGATTGGCTGGCTGTCAGGACGCCTTCGCCGGCAAGCCGGCTCCTACAGTTGATTGGGGACAGTCGCGAGAGATTGGTTGGCTGTCAGGACGCCTTCGCCGGCAAGCCGGCTCCTACAGTTGATTGGGGACAGCCGCGAGAGATTGGCTGGCTGTCAGGACGCCTTCGCCGGCAAGCCGGCTCCTACAGTTGATTGGGGACAGTCGCGAGAGATTGGCTGGCTGTCAGGACGCCTTCGCCGGCAAGCCGGCTCCTACAGTGGGACATCGAGCGGTCAGGTGAAGGAATCGCTGGCGAGCTGTTTGTTGCGGTTGCGCCATTCCCGTGGTGCACAGCCGAATTCGGCGCAGAACCAGCGCGTGAATGAGGTGGGAACCGTATAACCGAGCATCATCCCCACACGCTGCAGGGAATAGTTGCGGTTTTCCATGTAGCGCAGCGCCAGTTCGCGACGTACCGCGTTGAGCAACGCGGAAAATGTCAGGCCTTCTTCGTCGAGTTCCCGTTGCAGGGTTCGCACACTGACCGCTTGGGCGTAAGCCACCTGATGGATAGTGGCGCGTCCAACCGGCATCAACAGATAGATCGCCTTGCGCACGTCGAAAATCACCGAGCGTTCG
>Ga0247818_10001071_pt1 | contig 17136 bp, 11 predicted proteins | sample 13C_Glucose_Day1_FD_192424 | JGI IMG/M metagenome (GOLD analysis project Ga0247818, IMG submission 192424) | Soil microbial communities from agricultural site in Penn Yan, New York, United States - 13C_Glucose_Day1 | ecosystem: Environmental > Terrestrial > Soil > Agricultural land | place... | reverse complement strand
CAGCGTTTCCGTGGATTCGGCGTAGGCTTCGGCTTCCACGCGCAGCAGTCGGCCGTCTGTATTGCGTTGCACGTAGAACATCGAGCATCCCTCAGAAGTGAACCGCGTCATGCTGTCAGCAGCATAGCTAACACCGTGCACAGCAGCGAGATTTCACATCGTCACCGCATATCCGCATAGGGTGTTACGGGTTCGATCGGCATCGGGAGGTTGCCCTGCCATTCATCGAAGGTGTAACGCAAATACAGCATCGCGCGGCTTGGGGCGTAGCCTTCGCTGTGTTGCAGGGTGATCCCCGAGCCCACGACCATATGATTGGTCAGGCGGCGTTCGACCAAACCCTGCAGGCGGATACTGGCGCCGCTGCTGCTGCTTCCGTCCTTGGTCAGGGTCGTGTCTGGATCGATTTCCAATCCAGCGGCGGCGGCCTGGCTGAATAGCTTGCCCGCCGGACCATCCAGTGGATACAAATCGCTTCCATCGGTTTTCGAGACAGACCAGCCCACCGAACTGTCCAGCTGAGCCGACCAGTTGGCATTACGCCACGCATAGCTGAAGGGTATGCCGATCGAGTAGTACCGTTGTGGACTGTAATAGCCGCCCTGACCCAGGGTGTACTCGCTCAAGTCCTTGTCGTAACCCCAATACATGAGGGTCAAACCGGTCCGCATGCGCTCGTCGGCGCGGTCCACCAGTCGGTAGTAGTAGCCGGTCATGGCCGAAAGGCGCTGATTGTCGACCACGTTTTTGCCGCGTAGCCAATGGCTGCCGAGACTGGCCCACACACCATCAACGCCACCTTCATCATGGCTCAGGCTCAAGGTCACACCGTTGCTGGTCACGCCACCCCAACGTGTACCGGACACAGGATCGACGGCTCCGGCGTATGACACGACCGAGTTGCTCATGGGCCGGCGTGAGGCGGTCAACGTCCAGCCAATGGACCTCCAGTCACTGCTGTAGGCGATACCTCCAAGCCAGTTGCCCACTTCGAAACCTTGCGGCGAATGGCCAAGGTCGAGCGCCCATTGATCGTTTTTCCAGCCCACAGCGAGGCTTGGCCCGCTGGTGCTCAGTGAAGTGCCGGGACAGCCATTGGGCACAGGCGCACCTGTCGCCTGAACCCGATATTGCACGGCGCAGGTGCCGAACTGTTCCCGGTGTAAACCATCGGCGTCGGTGTCGAAGGCGCTGGCGTCAAGGTCCACCTGTTCGGCCTGAACGAAACCCTCCCCTTGGGCGAACGGCGAGTCGATACGCACAATGGTTATCTGCGTCGTCAGGTCGGAGATGCCCGGTGCCGTGTTGTCGGTACGCCAAGCGTAGTCTTGGTAAAGATTGACGGTCGGGTTCTGCTGTTTGTAAAGCTCGTCGACATCACTGCGCAGGCTTCGCGCCAGCCACTCATCGCTGTCCTTGGCGCGACTGGCCTCGGTCATGGCTACGTCGTCGCGGGGGCTGGCTTGGGCAGGTGAAATCAATCCTGCTGCGGCCATGCTGCGGGCGTAATTATCCAGCGCCTGTTGCGGCTGATCCCTGGCCATCAGACGCGCCGCATCGCGGTAGATCAGCGGATCGGTCTGGGGTGTTTTCAGCAGATTGGCGAACATCGCGCTGGCTTTGTCCTTTTCACCCACCGCAGACCAGGCATTGATCAGGCGTCGTTGCCAGGGCGCAGGTGCCGAAGGCGACGGGACGATTTTTTCCAGGCCGGCACGCGCTTGCTGGATGTGCCCGGTGGCAATCTGCATTTCGATCAAGCCCAACTGCGCCTCGTCATTCTGCGGCTGGAGCTTGAGCACCTTGCGGTAGTAACGTTCGGCTTCGACGTAATCTTCACGCTGGGCGGCCCAATCGGCGAGGGTGCCAAAATCATCCACCGTTGGATCACGCAACAACAAGGCAATGGCCTCAGACTCATGCCCGCTGTTACGTCGCTGTTCGACCTGAGCCATCAACTGCCGACGTTTGATCCGAGTCTGCAGTTCACGCATGTTATCGGTCCAGGCGGTGGCCGGAATCTGCCCGAGGGTGGCCAGCACTTCGCTGTCGCGGTTCTCATTGGCCAGGTACAGACCATGGGCGTAACGAGCCTCGGGATTGCGGCTTTGCAGCGCCAATAATTCATGGAACGCTTTATCAGCCTCTCGCGGTTGTCCCATGGCAATCTCGGCGGTGGCCAGGCGATAGGTCGTCCATGGATTGTCGGGGTCCAGCGTGCGGATTTTCTTCAGTAGTGATGCCAACTGAGCCCAGTCCGAATGCTGACTGGCGAGGTCAGCCTGCACATTCAGCCGCTCAAGTTCAATGCTCCGACGCAGGCTGGCAAACTCAGGCTGGTTGCTGGCCGGCAAGGTATTGAGGAAGGCTTCAGCGCGCTCGCTTGATTGCCCGCGATACAGTCGGACCAGTGCGCGCACCACGCTGCCATTGCCCGGTTCGACCTTGCGCGCCTGTAACAACAACGCTTCGGCCTCGATTTCATTGGACTCGGCCATAGCGACATTGGCGAGGCCGATCAATGGGTCGGCGGAATCAGCCTTGAGGGTTCGCGATTGCCGATACGCACTACGCGCCGCCGCATAGTCCTTGCGTTGCAGGGCTTCACCGCCTTTCTGCAGGAGCATCCAGTTGCGCGTAACAGCCTGTAGATCCTGCCATTTGCTGATGTAATCGGTGTCCTGTTCCTTGCTCAGAGCCGTGGAGAAAGCCTCATGTGCCGCCGAGTATTTGCCTTGGCGCATCAACGCGGTACCCAGTGCGCCGTAAAGGCTTGAATCTTGCGGATAAGCCTTAACGGCACGGCGTAACAGTCCCTCGGCTGTTGCAGCCCTGGCCACAGCGTCCGTGGCATTGTCTTGCTCAAGCAGGCCCTTGGCCTTGACGCCGGCCTGCCAGGCAGGATCGGTCAACAATCCTTGTTGCAGCGCAAGTCGCTGCGTAGCGTCTTTAGCCAACGGTGAATACGGGTAATAGTGAATGAATGCCTGCCATGCCTGCGCCGTTTTCGGGCCAGTTGGCAATTTGATCAGGTAGTTGTATTCCCGTTCCGCCGCATTGGCACTGGCCTGAGGATCAGCCGCCAATTGATGCAGCGTGGCCAGAGCCTCGTCGTCGCGACCCTCGGCGAACAATAGGCCGACCAGCATCTGTCGTACGCCGGTATTGCCTGGATAATCCCGGTCCAGCGCCTGCACATGACCGAGCACAGCCACTCTCTGGCCGCTGATCCGGCTGCGTGCGCTCCAGTATTCAAGCGCTGAGGCGAGGTCCGGCGGCTCTTTTGCGAATAGCTGTTCAAAGGCTTCACTGGCTTCGTCGTAGCGCCCGGCGGCAGCCAATAACCGCGCCTGCTGCAACTGACGCTGACCATCCTGGCTCTGCAATTTGATCAATGCTTGAGCCTGGCGCAGTTGCGCGGAGTCCGGTGCTAACTGGCGCAGGCGAGTCAATCTCTGCTCGATCCAGGCGCTGTTCTGCGCCTGAGACTTATCAGCCAACGCCTGGCGTATTTCACCCACCAGGACCTGGGGATTGTCGGGGGCGATCAGTTTCAGCCGCGCCAAAGAGTCGCGAACCAGATCTTCGCGTTGCAACGCTTCACCGATACGCATCTGTTGCAGCAGCCATTGCTGTTGCTCCTGTTGAGTAACAGGAACCGTCGCTGCGAGCGTGGCACCGCTCAGACAGGACAGCAGCAGTGTGCAGCGCAAGACCAAAACCTTGAATGCACTGGTATGGGGGGCTCTGTTCAGTGCGTGCATGTACTCGTCCAGTTCGGTTGCAGTCGCCCATCCTTGTCGAACCGATAGCGCTGTTCGTCCCAGCCCTGGCCAAACATCAACAGCGACTGGTTGTAATAGGCATCGGCCAACGGCGGCGATTGACGCAGGCGTTCACGCTGGGCAGAGAGCACCGCAGCCGTCGATGCATCGTTGGTCAACAACGGCAAGAGTGCCGCCGAAAACCCGACCGGCCCAGAGCCCACGGTCTTTGCGGAGACGGAGTCGACGTGCTCCGGCACATAGCCCAGGCGGGCGGTGGCCTCAAGCATGGGTTTGAAGTGATCGAGCAAGTCGGTGCGCCCGGGGGCATCGGTCGCCAACATGCCGAGCCACAGATATACACGAATAGCGTCGTAGCTTCCCTGCGCGTCCTTGCCATCGACGGAAGCAACTTGCCCGGCCTGCCACACCAGCCAGTCCGGTGCGAAGCCTTTGGGAGCGCCCTCGATCAGCAGGCGCCGAGAGTTTTGCGCCACTTCGGCCCATACCGGTGCGATGAGCGCAAAGCGCGATAACAATTGTGGTGGCAGATAGCTGGGGTTCAGGCGCCAGCCCTGGCTGGATTCGAAGCCGACATCCCCTGGGAGCAACATAAGGCCAAGACCCGGCAGCTTGCGCAGGGTTTGTGCGGCGCTTCGCCACAGCAGGTGATTACCTGACGCCAGATAATCAGGCCGGTGCCACAGGCGGCCTGCTTCCAGCAGGCTGTAGGCAATCCATAGATCAGCATCGCTGGCGTTGTTGGCGTCAAGTACGCCCCATTGACCGTCCTTGTCGAGCCCCCATTTCCAGGCGGGCAGACGATGGCTGAGATCGCCGTCCGCCAGATTGTTGCGGGTCCAGGTCAACAGCCGGCCGAAGCTTTGCTCATCGTTGGCCACCAACGCAAAAAACAGCCCGTAGCTCTGCCCTTCAGACGTGGTTATCTGCTGCGGGGAGGACGCGTCTATAACCCGCCCATCATCGCTGATCATGTGCTGCTTGAAGTTTTCCCAGGCTGGCCAGACGCATTGGCTCGCGCCTTGCGCAGGCCATGCCAGGATTGGCAAAACCGCTGCAAGCAGTCGCGCCCGGGCATTACTCACCGACTTATTCTTCATAAGCCAGACGACGACGAGCTGCCCATTGCAGGACGCGCCAGATCAGGAACGCACTGAGCAGGACGCCAGACACGGCGAGAAATGCGAGCAGGACCGGGTGCTCGGACAACTTGAACCAGAGCATCAGCCACCATGGCAGACTGCCGACGTAATAGTGGTCGCCGACCATATGGCCCTGGACGCCACTACTGCGGATCAACACCACTGAGCCGGCCACCGCGTCCATCTTGCCGCTGTCATTGAGCGTCTCGCGCAACAACTGGAAGCCTGCATCTTCATTGGCCAACAGGGCCACGATGCTGCGCTGTTCATGGAAAGGTGATTGCATGCCGACCATTGCAGCAATCGGTCCTTCAGCTGAGACCTCGACCCGACTGGCAGCCGGGTTACCCGCGTTATTGTTTTGCGACGAACCCGGCCCCTGGTGGTTTGCTTTCAGCAGCCAGTCCCGGGAGCGGTCCAGGAGCACACTCATGTCCTGGTTATCGCGCATGCCTGGATCGAAAGAACCGAGGATCAGCACGTCTGCATCGCGCTTCGACACCTCGTCCCAGCTGTCGGTCAAGGTCAGGTTCATGGCGGGCAGACCCGAGCGCGCCGAAATACCGGCGATGGCTTCCAGGTACGTGCTCAGCTGCACGGCACTGGGCTGCGCTGGCACCATCACCACAGTCTCGGAAAGATCCGCCATGCGGCTGAAGGGGAAGCCACTGCGGGCAAACGCTGCCAGATCAGGCATGGCGATGTAATGGTGATAGCCCGACAAATCGATAGTCGACTGATCGTCGATCACCGCTTGAGTGTCCACCGGTAACGAGGTCTGGCAACGATCTCGCTGGGAACTGCTGGTCGTGGTGGCGAAGCTGAAATTGAACCGCAGGTTGTTGCGGTCGCCGATTTTCAGTGCCGGGACCGACAGGTTTTCATTGATGTTCGCCGACTCGCTGGACAACACGGCAAGGCGCAACTCTTCGAGCCGGTCATTGCTGTTGACCAGCAACGGCAGGCTGGTGATGAACTGATTGTTGAGGCTGATGTTCAGTCGCGAACCGTCATTGGTGGCCGATGGCGTGTAGCGGTATTTTGTTTGCAGCGGAATGCCCTGGTTGCGCCAGACAAACAGATCTGGCGGCAGGTTGATGTCCAGGCTGATAGGCAGGGGCTGCAGGCCGCTGGTACGCAATTGCTCGGGATACTTGACCAACTCTGCGAAACGAACGGCTCGATCGGTACGCATCCAGTTCGGAGCGTCATAGGGTTGGCGCGGCTGGATCTGCTGCACCTTGTCGATCACAACCCGCTCACCACGAAACAGATCGCCACCCAGCACCAGTGCCTGCGCAGCCACGGACAGATCGGCCTCGTCACGGCCCAGCACCAGCAACACCTTGCTGAAGCGGTCGGAGGGGTTGTCGATCATTTGCACCACCGGCGCCTCGACCGGCGGGAACTGCTTCATGTCACTCAGGAATGCCGGGCGACGCGTGTTGGTGGCAAATACGATGGCGGCGGTTACGGGCGTCGCGGGCGTCGCGGTGGGCAGTTGATCGAACAATACCGGGAGCTTTGTGCCGCGCCACGCGGCCTTGCTGCCGAAGTACGAGGCAAGAATACCCGCCGCACGCTGTTCGCCAAGCGTCGGCGAAGCCGCGAACACCATGTTCAGAACAGGCTTTTCATAGTCGCGCGCGTCAAAAAAAGGCATCGGGAAATAGGCCAGATCGTTTTGCACGATCAACGCCTGCTCTTTCAGGGATACCAGACTGGCCCGGCTGATATTGACCCACAGCGCGCTATTGGAAGGCTCTTCGCAAATGTCGGTGTAGTGGCCGACAAACTCCAGCCTCACGCGGTTGAAGTCGCTGATCAGGCGCGGATCGAGATCGACTTGGCGGACGGTCTTTTTCCCCAACTGCTCCTTGTCGATGGTGATCACGCTCATCAGCACGTCGTTGAGGTAGACCCGCAGGTGCGAAAGTGTTGGCAGCAGTGCCGGTGACGGTGTGTATTCAAGTTGCAGCTTCGCATCGCTGGCGATGCGGTCGCGACGCATGGTGAATTCAAACTGTTCGGTGTTGTGCGTGCCGAGCAACAGACTGTCAGCCACTCGCCCCAGCTCTTCGAAATTACGCGATACGTCCCAGCCAGGCACGCTGCTCACTGCAACCGAGACTGACGCTGGCGTCGTGACCGGTGGTTGCTCCTTGAGGGTTTGCTCCTTGATGGGCTGCGCCTGGGCGCAACTCATTGCCAGCGACAGCAGGCTTACCAGCGTGAAGTTGAAATAGCGACTCATGGGGCGCATACCGATCGAGAATTGGAAGAAAGGGGGGGCGCTTTGGCGAAACGCGGCACATAGCTGATCAGCCAAGCGAGCAAACGCGTGAACGGTCGGGCCAGGTTCCGTGTCCAGGCAGGCAAGTATTGATACAGGCGGTAATAGCCACTGGCACCCAGGCGCAGCACGTCGATAAAACTATGCAGCGGCCGGTCCGGCTTGAAGTCTTCGTTCCAGTTCAACCAGGCATCGGCACGGGAAAAAGTGCATTGCACGTAATCGATTTTCTGTTGCGAAGTAAGCTCGTTGAGGGCGATACCAATAAAGTTCTTGTGGCTGCGGCTGATGATGCCGGAGAACAGGAACTCGCGTTCTCCGCGCTGCATCATCAGGTAAATCCGCTCACCGATTGACAGGGAAAGCTCAACGTCCAGCTCGACACCGGTGCCCCCTTCGGAGTAGTCCACCAGCATGCAGGGATAGAATTTTCCGTTTTGCAGGCGCACCGCCGCCGGCAGCTTGGCCTGCACACGATGGGTCTCGCGCACCTGGCGAACCTCAGCGGCAATGGCCACCGCGGAGCCGACGATCAGCAAGTTGTAAATGACCCACAGACTGCTGACCAGCGTGGTGCCGATTTCATTGCTCGGCCCGTAGAACAGACGCCATATCGCAAAACCCAGGCCAATGATATTCAGCAGCGCCAACACCAGGTACGGCCTGGCGATACCCCAGTCGAACTGATCTTCAGTCATCAAGCCGCCCTTGGCGGTCACGTTGAATTTGCCTTTCTTGGGGTTGAACAGGGCAACGGTGGTCGGCCGCGCGATGTACCAGGCGAGCACGGTTTCATAGACCTCTCCCCAGAACGTCAAACGGTGTTCTCCCTGCATGCGTGAGTTGGTCAGGCTCGCATGAACCATATGCGGGATCACATACAGAATGATCATCAAGGCCGGCGCGTAGATGATGTAGGCGTGCAACAGCAGGAACGCCAGAGGCGCGGTAAGGAACACCAGGCGCGGCAGACCTGCAAGAAAGTGCAGCATGGCGTTGGCGTAGCAGATGCGTTGAAAGATCGTCAGGCCTTTGCCCAGCAACGGGTTGTCCGTACGGAAAATCTGCGCCATGCCCCGAGCCCAGCGAATCCGCTGGCCAATATGTGCAGACAGGGTTTCAGTGGCCAACCCCGCAGCCTGGGGAATGCGCACATAAGCCGAATTCCAGCCCTTTCGGTGCAGGCGCAACGCGGTATGGGCATCTTCGGTAACGGTTTCCACGGCAAAGCCACCGATTTCATCAATAGCCGAACGCCGTAGCACGGCACAGGACCCGCAGAAAAATGCGGCGTTCCACATGTCGTTGCCATCCTGTACCAGGCCGTAAAACAGCTCGCCTTCATTGGGCCGCTGCCGAAAGGTATCGAGGTTGCGCTCGAAAGGATCCGGCGACAGAAAGTGATGCGGCGTCTGCACCAAGGCCAGCTTGGGGTCGCGCAGGAACCAGCCCACCGTGAGTTGCAGGAATGAACGCACTGGCACGTGATCGCAGTCGAAAATGGCCACCAACTCCGCATCGAGCTGCTTCAAGGCCTGGTTGAGATTGCCAGCCTTGGCATGCTTGTTATCGCTACGAGTGATGTAATTCACCCCAGCCTGTTCAGCGAACAACCGGAATTCATCACGCTTGCCATCGTCGAGTATCGAAATACGCAACTTTTCCTGGGGCCAGTCGATACCGAGGGCGGCATACACGGTGTTGCGAACGATGGACAGGTCTTCGTTGTAGGTCGGGATCAACAGATCGACCGTAGGCCATAACCTTGTATCACCAGGCAGTTGCGCCGGTGGGCGGTTCAACGGCCAGCAGGTCTGGATGTAACCGAGCAACAGCACCAGCCATGAGTACGTTTCGGCAATCAGCAACAGGACCCCGCAAGCCAGATCCAATGGGCTGTCCCAGTTCAGGGTCGCGGTGTAGCGCCACCAAAGGTAACGACAGGATACGATGATCGACAGCATGATCAGCAGCAGCGTCGGAAACCGGCCCGGAACGCGCCGAATCACCATGGCTACCACCCACAGCAGAATCACGAAAATCAGTTGCGATATGTAATTGAAGGGCTCGGTGATGCACACCACCACGAGGATCAACCCGACGGCGGCGCAGATGTAATTCAGCCAATGCTGCTGGCGAGGATCAAGGTTGCGCCACCATTTAGCACCGTCATGCATGACTTTGCTCTCGCTGGCGTGCTCCGGCAGGCCAGTGAGAAAAACACCGATACGACTCCAGAGGCGCTGGTTGGATTTGCCAACGCTCTTCGCCCATTGCGGTGCAGAGCGCGGGCGGGCTTGCGGCCAGGGACGGAATACCAGTAACCACAGGCTTTGCAGGGCAATGCGCAAAGGGTCACCCACACTTGGAGCGGCTTTGCTGGCCAAGTGCGGATACCAGCGCTGGCGCTGCTCTATCAGACGCTGCCAGGCCGGCGACTCCAGTCGCAGGAACAGCCAGGCCAGCGCGGTGAACGACGCCAGCAGCAAAGCCGTCAACGGGTAGCAGTCGTAGCGACGACGCAGATACAGGTAAGGAAACCATTGCCTGATCATGTCAGCTCTCGGCGTCTTGCCAGGCACCAGGTCGCCAGACTCAGTGCATCTTGCGCAGCAAGGCTGTCCGGTGCGTATTGCCCCACTGACTGCTTGAACGCGAGCGCTTCGCGCACGGCTTCGTCTGCATGTACTTTCATGGGCAAGAGACGAGCTGCATAGTGTTTTCGCCAGATGAGCAGCAGATCGCGTTGCAGCTGGCTGCCGGGATCAAAGCGATTCACCAGGACGGGATTGTTACCCGCCTGCTGCAACAGCAGCACATGGCAAGCTGCATCAGCCTCGGCTACCTGAATCGGGAGCAGGCAGGGGCCAAGGGTGGCATGCCCCGGCAAGCGTTGCGGTACATCGAATAGCAGCCAGTCAAAGTGAGCCGCCAGACTCGCCTGACGCCGGGCCCAGATCTGCGGGTCATGGAGCAGTTGCTGCTCAATGCTCATGGTCTCTTCGGCACTCAGGCGACCATAAGGCAAAAGCTGCAGAAACGGCTTCAGGCTCCAGGCCTGCTTGTGCCAGTCCTGACCATCGAGCATCGCCCGCGCCCAACCCGAATCCTGGGAGTCCAGCAGATTGAAATGCAGACGCAGCAGGTTTTCCGGGCACAGGTCGATCATCAGTACCCGCTCACCGAGGCTTTCCAAGGCATGACCGAGCGCGGCCACCAACGACGTGGTACCGACTCCTCCACGGACACCGCAGATACTCAGCGATGTCACTTGAGCGCCCCGAACTTGCCCTGGCGTACTGGCTGGGCAACCGGCGATGACGACTGTTTGCCAGTGATCGCGAAATCAGCCAGCAACGGCCAGCGCTTTTGCGCCCGGCTTAATTCCAGCAGTGCCGAAACATCGACATATTCCAGGCTCGGCAAGTGCAGCTCGGCTTTAAGCCGGGCAATATCATCGGCTCGCTCGCTGCGCGAGAGCGTCTGGTTCTTTACTTGAGACTTTGCGGGTAAGGAAGCCAAGCTCCTTTCTCCTTGATTCGAACATAAGGCTTGCCCGCGTAGTCGAGGACAACGGTGCCAGCGTTTTCCGAGACCGCCGGGGTTTGCGGCAGATTGGCCAGCAATGCCTGCCAGTCCGGGCCCAGGCCATCGCCTTGAGGAGGCGCGGCGTACAGGCGCGAGATAATTTCCGACAGAGCCAGATAACTGCTCGGTCCCTTGATGAGAATCGGCTCAGATCGCGGATTCTTACCCATGCCCACTAACTTGATGCCGACCGGCACGTGGGTAATCGACGAACTCGGGATTTCCCGCATTCCGGATATCTGCATGCGGTCACCGTGCAAGGCGGCACCATGTTCAGGCACGATCACCACCGCCACCCGGCGTCCGCTCTTTTCCAGGTCTTTGAGGAAAGCGCTCAGGTCATCGATCAATGCCTGGGCGCGGGGCTTGTACTCGGCGCTCTTGGTGCCGCCATCGAGGGTCAGGCTGCGGTTGCCGTCATGCAGCGTCGTGGTGTTGTAGAACAGCGCTACCCTGGAATCACTCTGCCCCTCTCGGTGTTGCCACCATTTGTTCAGGACTTCACGATCACGCCAGATTGACGAACCATCGAAACCCACCAGGGCGCGCTGCAAACTGGCGACACTGACTGCCGGCGCCGGCAATGACCCTTGGGCACGTACTTCGTCGATAAAGCCTTCAAACTGGCCGGTGTGGTTGAGCATGACTTCGCTGTTGAATCCCAGTTTGCGCAGGTCATCCATCAACAGGCATTGCTCGGGCGCCGCGTCGTAAAGCTTGCTGTGCGACTGCTGGCCGCAACTGGCGCGCAATAGCCGAATGGCCGCCGGCCCACTGTAGGAAGTGGCCGAGTTGAAGTTCTCGAACACGATGTCCATCTGCCGCAACAAGCTGTTATCACGCAAACCAACAGCGTCCAGGTCATCCCAGGCCATTGAACAGATATTGATGAGCAACAGATCGAACGGCTGAGCCGCCGATGGTGATGGCTGGAATACAACCTGCCGACCGGCCTCGGTGCTGTAGAAGTTTTGCAGATAAGCGTCGAGTGTCGCACTGTCCGGTTCGGCGCTGACGATCGGCGCGCCACCGGAAACGGGTGCTTGAGCAGTACTTTGCGGTACCTGCGCATGCATTGCCATCAACCCTGCGCCGCCCAGCCAGGCGAAACCGGCAAGGGTCAAGGTGGTCAGGCGCAGCCACTGACGCACGAAGAAATAGGCCACCACTAAAACCAGCAATGCACCGCACAGGTTCAGGTCAATGAAACGGCCGGCAAGATCGAGCAGATAATCGGCGCTGAAATTCAGCACGCCCGGCTGGTCCAGTAACCTGCTGAAAGGCGGCAGCCAAGTGTCCTGATAGAACAACGCTACACCCAGCGGCAAGGCGATCAACGTGCGCAGCAACGCCAGGTATCGATTGCGCAGCGGCACCAGCAATACAGCGGCGAAGACCAGGTTCGGCAGGATCTGCAGGTTCAGGTAACCGCCCCAGAACAGCGCCAGCTTGATGAGGAAATACAGGTTCCACAGTCCCAGGCCCGGCCAGGTCCAGTCGCTTTGTGCTGCTGTCTTGTCTACTTCGATTCGCTCAGGACGGTTCATGTGCGTCACTCTCAACGGGCGACACAGGTTTGCGCCGACGCACCCCCCGCGGCTGCAGATAACGCGGTGATAAATACTGCTGGAGCAAGCGATTGAAGCGCTGCAAAAAACTGCGCAGAACCAGCATTATCGCGACGGTCATCAGGCAGCTTGCCGCGATAACCTGCAACAATTGGACGTAACTCATGGGCACGGCTCCGACAACGGCAGCGTAATACGTTGCGGCGTGTAACCGCTCTGGGTAATGGCGCGAGTCAAATCAGCGGTTACCTGCCCGGTGGCCAGGCGTGATGCTTCAAGAGTTTCGGGAGCATCGAGAAAATCCTGGCGCGGCAACACATCCACGCCGGAAAGCACCTTGCACTCGCTGAAAATGTCGCGCCATGGCAGGCGGCAAATGTTGCCCAGTGCTGGTTCCAGTCCGTCGCCACGGCAAGCGAACAGAAACAGATAGAACACGCCGTCGAGTGCGCAGGCGACATCGCCGAAGCGGCGCAAGGTGATCTGACTCAAGTATTGGTCGATGTTCAGTTCGCCTCTTGGGCGCAACCGCAACAATTGATGGACAAGCTCGCCCGAAGCGCCGCCGTAGACCTCATCAAGCAAGTCGATAAATTCACGAGGTGGCAATATCCCGCGCTGCGCAGGAGGACGTAGACGTGCAAACAGTGATTGGATATCGGGTGTCTGACGATAACGCCAGATCTGTCCCTGGGCGCTTTCCACCATGCTGAGGAAGTTTGCCAGTGTGGTTTTGGCAGGCACGATGAGGTTGGCCCCGCAAGTCAGCAATAAGCGTTCGTCGCGGTACCGCAGGCAAGGCTCCATTTCCCGCACGATGATCTTCAAGGCGGCGCCACATTGCTCGCGTAATCCGTGTAATTGCCGAGCCAGCGGTTCTACATCCTGGTTGCTTTCCAACGTCAGGATCACGCAGGCTGCCCGCGCGCGTGCCGCCTGCTGAAGGAGATCGGCACGATGTTCAAAAAGTCGCCATTGCTCGGACAAGGGTGCCGACCCCTCAAGGGCAGAGCGCTGGGTCAGGTAGATACGCTGGTCATCGGTACGGGTTTGCGAGGGAGTCGATAGCTGCGAATCGCTCAAGGAAAAACCACTGTCGGACACTTCCAGGTCAAATGTTTGAGCGGCGCAAACACCTAACTCACTGTGCCAAAAATTCAATTGGTAGTGAATCGCGCCATCTTGGCGATACAACTGCGCCAAACCTGAAAGTTGCTCATTAAGACGGGACAAACACTCATGTAATAGTGGCGCTTGACCGCTGGACAGAACTAAGAGAGTGCAGTCGATATTCAACAACCATTGGCGGGTACTTTCACACCAGCGTTGTAACTGTTGGGTACCCAGGCTTTCCAGATGGGCCGAATTCAGCATCAACACGAGCTGACTGCCGCGTGCGATTTTTATTCGCTGCAGATCAGAGGTCAAGGCCGTGAAGGCCTGACGAGCAGAGGTGTCATGAGGCATGGAAAACATGCGCAGCGCCGAAGGACCGCAATCTGCAGCCAAAGTCTCGGCGATGGCTTCGGGGTCGGTGCCGCTGCATATCAACGTGGCAGTATTGTCTTCAGATAACGCCGATAAAAACTGACGCGCAAAAATTTCCGCATCGGTCGTACGGTCCAAAGCAATCCAATACAACCCGCCTCTTCGTAGCAGCATTTGCTCATCCTGCAGATGCCGGATGGCTAACGTGACATGACCCACAGCCTTCTACTCCAATCCGAATGCACGAAAAACACTCAACCCGAATGGTTAAGAATCGGCAAAACATGAAGGCCGCTAACTAAGAGAAGATGAGACAAAGAGTAATTAGCATCGCTTTCTGCGGCGAAGCTCGTCTCAATAAAATGATAAAAAACTTTCATCAATCAACTAAGCCAGAGAAACCTATCACCGCACCAGAGCCTGATGGCCTTTTTGCAGGGTGCGAATAATGTGATACCAAATTGCCCGTGTCAATATTTTGTAAGAAAGACTTTAGGGTCGAAGGGACGAACGGCGAATAATCGTCATTTTATTGGCGCCTTTGATTGGTTAGCGAAACTATATCGCAGCGCTACAAATGCCATATCGTTATTCTTTAACGGTATTTAAATTAGTCTTCTTATATCTATAAAGTTAATTCCCTGCGTACCTGCCGACCAATCGGCGCGCCGCACGACACGAACCAACACGACATCCGTGAGTTTCTGATCGACGCGCGCGCCCTTGAGCGTGCCGTGCGTGGGAGTGTTTTATGTCTGCAGCTTCAGCATCGCCAAGCATCGCGCCACAATTCTTCGAAATCCGCCCGTTCAGCGGCGCGGTGGGTGCCGAAATCATCGGTCTCGATTTGTCCCGCCCGGTCAACGAGCAGGACTTCGTACGCATTCACCGTGCGCACCTGGATCATCACGTGGTGGTGTTCCGCGACCAACGCATTACCCCCGAGCAGCAAATCGATTTCAGCCGCCGTTTTGGCGTGTTGCAGATCCATGTGCTCAAGCAATTCCTGCTGGCCGGGCACCCGGAAATCCTCATCGTTTCCAACATCATCGAGAACGGCCAATCCATCGGCCTGGGAGATGCCGGCAAGTTCTGGCACTCCGATCTTTCCTATAAGGAACTGCCAAGCCTGGGTTCGATGCTACATGCCCAGGAACTGCCGTCCGAAGGCGGCGACACCCTGTTCGCCGACATGCACAAAGCCTGGGACAACCTGCCCGAGGCGCTGCGCAAGGCCGTCGAAGGGCGCTCGGCCGCGCACTCCTACACGGCGCGCTACAGCGAGACCAAATTCGAAGGCAACTGGCGCCCGACCCTGACCCCTGAACAACTGGCGCAAGTCGCCGAAGTCATCCACCCGGTCGTGCGCACCCACCCGGAAAACGGCCGCAAGGCGTTGTTCGTCAGCGAGGGTTTCACCACCCGCATCGTTGGCTTGCCGGAAGACGAGAGCAAGCAATTGCTCGACGAGCTCTACGCCCACAGCGTGTTGCCGCAAAACATCTACCGCCATCAGTGGCAGCCCCATGACCTGGTGTTCTGGGACAACCGTTCGCTGATCCACCTCGCCGCCGGATGTCCCAGCCATCTGCGCCGCAAGTTGTATCGCACCACCATCCAGGGCGACGCGCCTTTCTGATTTGCCGGAGATTTGACCATGTCCAAACGTCTACCCTTTGCACCGCTGGCCGCGGCCCTCGGCCTGGGTTTCAGCCTGATCGCCGGCAGCCTGGTGGCACCGACCGTGGCCCACGCCGAAGGTGAAATCCGCATCGCCGAACAGTTCGGCATCGTCTACCTGCTGCTCAACGTGGTGCGCGACCAGAACCTGATCGAGAAGTACGGCAAGCAGGAAGGCATCGACATCAAGGTCGACTGGACCCAGCTCTCCGGTGGCGCGGCGGTCAACGATGCGCTGCTCTCCGGTTCGATCGACATTGCCGGTGCCGGCGTCGGTCCGCTGCTGACCATCTGGGACCGCACCCACGGCAAGCAGAACGTCAAGGCCGTGGCCTCCCTGGGCAACTTCCCGTACTACCTGGTGAGCAACAATCCCAAGGTCAAGACCATCGCCGATTTCACCGAGAAGGACCGCATTGCGGTGCCGGCCGTGGGCGTGTCGGTGCAGTCGCGCTTCCTGCAATACGCGGCCGCCAAGCAGTGGGGTGACAAGGAATTCAATCGCCTCGACAAGTACACCATCGCCGTCCCTCACCCTGATGCCACGGCCGCATTGATCGCCGGCGGCACCGAGTTGAGCGGGCACTTCTCCAACCCGCCGTTCCAGGATCAGGCGCTGACCAACCCGAACGTGCACGTGGTGCTCAACACCTATGACCTGCTCGGCCCCAACTCGCCGACGGTGCTGTTTGCCACCGAGAAATTCCGTGAGGAAAACCCGAAGACCTACAAGGCCTTCATCGATGCGCTGACCGAAGCCGCGCAATTCGCGCAAAACGATAAAGGCGCGGCGGCGGACACTTACATCCGCGTCACCAAGGCCAAGATCGACCGCGCCGAACTGCTGAAAATCATCGACAACCCGCAGTTCGAATTCAGCGTCACGCCGAAAAATACCTACCCGCTGGCCGAGTTCCTCTACCGTGTGGGCGCGATCAAAAACAAACCGGATTCGTGGAAGGACTACTTCTTCCAGGATGCCAAACCGCTGCAAGGGAGCTGACCGACATGAACGCCCCCTTGCAAGGCCACACGGTCAGCAAACCGATCGCCGCAGCCCAGGCGCTGTTGTCGGTCGATAACGTCAGCCTGGAGTACCGCACGCCCCAGCGGGTGGTGCGGGCCACCCACCAGGTCAGCTTCGAGGTCGATCCGGCGGACCGTTTTGTCCTGCTCGGGCCGTCCGGTTGCGGCAAGTCGACATTGCTCAAGGCCGCCGCCGGCTTCATCCAGCCAGTCGAAGGCGAGATCCGCCTTCAGGGTCAGCGCGTCGATGCGCCGGGGCCGGACCGCATTGTCGTGTTCCAGGAATTCGATCAACTGCCGCCGTGGAAAACCGTCAAGCAGAACGTGATGTTTCCGCTGCTGGCCTCGAAAACCCTCAAGCGTAAAGAGGCCGAAGAGCGGGCGCTGCACTACCTGGAAAAGGTCGGCCTGGCGGCATTTGCCGACGCCTATCCACATACCCTGTCGGGCGGCATGAAGGCGCGCGTTGCCATCGCCCGGGCGCTGGCGATGCAGCCGAAAATCCTCCTGATGGACGAACCCTTCGCCGCGCTCGACGCCCTGACCCGACGCAAGATGCAGGAAGA
>Ga0247818_10001070_pt1 | contig 17138 bp, 16 predicted proteins | sample 13C_Glucose_Day1_FD_192424 | JGI IMG/M metagenome (GOLD analysis project Ga0247818, IMG submission 192424) | Soil microbial communities from agricultural site in Penn Yan, New York, United States - 13C_Glucose_Day1 | ecosystem: Environmental > Terrestrial > Soil > Agricultural land | place... | reverse complement strand
GGGTCTTGCGGTCGCTCATGCCGTCATCATCGACCGTCCGCTCGCGCCCGGGTAGTCCAGTGACGAACGGTCGTCCGCGGGCCCGCGAGGCGACCACTACGCACTGGACTACCCGCGGTCGGCAGCCGGATCTCACTGGAGTACGCCGGCGGCGTCACGAACCGAGCGCGAGGCGGGCGGCGATCGCCAGCATCACCAGGCCGACGAGCACGTCGAGCACCTGCCACGCGCGGGGGCTCGCGAGCCTGGGAGCGGCGAGGCGGGCGCCGTAGCCGAGGCCGGCAAACCAGGCGATGCTCGCCACGCACGCGCCGAGGGCGAACCACCAGCGTCCGGGGGTGCCGTGGGTGCCGGCGATCGACCCCAGCAGCAGCACGGTGTCGAGGTAGACGTGCGGGTTGAGCCAGGTCAGTGCGAGCGCGCGAGCCACCACCCCGCGCCGCGACTCCACCACGCCGTCGCCGGCGTCGAGCGCCTGCGCGCGCCGGGCGCGGAGGAGCGACCCGACGCCGTAGACGGTGAGGAAGGCGACCCCGAGCCAGCGGACCACCTCGACCGCCCAGGCCGCGCGGTCGACCAGGACGCCGATGCCGGCGACCCCGGCGAGGATCAGGACGACGTCGGAGACCGCGCAGATCGTGACGACCAGGCCGACGTGGCTGCGACGAAGGCCCTGTCGGAGCACGAACGCGTTCTGCGCACCGATCGCCACGATGAGCGACAGCCCGGTCAGCAGGCCCGCGACGACGTCTCCCACGCGGGACAACCTAGGGCCCACCTGTCCGGGCCCCTCCGGACCCTGACAGATGTCAGGGTCGGCTACGGGTCTTATCCCATGGCAGCCCGTCGGAGCGCCCTGCAAGACTCCAGCCATGACTGAGCAGCCCACGGGAGGGGCGCCGGACGGCGTCGCAGCAAGTGCACGGGACCTGGTGAAGGTCTACGGATCGGAGGAAGCCCAGGTCCGGGCCCTCGACGGAGTGACGGTGGACCTGATGAAGGGTGAGTTCACCGCCATCATGGGCCCGTCGGGCTCCGGGAAGTCCACGCTGATGCACTGCCTGGCTGCGCTGGACACCCCGACCTCGGGCGAGGCGGTCGTCGACGGCACCTCGCTCGGCAGCCTCAAGGACAAGGCGCTGACCACCTTGCGCCGCGACCGCATCGGCTTCGTCTTCCAGGCCTTCAACCTCGTGCCGACCCTCACGGCGAAGGAGAACATCCTGCTGCCGCTCGACCTGGCGGGCAAGAAGCCCGACCAGGAGTGGTTCGACGCCGTCATCGACGCCGTCGGGCTGCGGCCCCGGCTGAGCCACCGTCCGAGCGAGATGTCGGGTGGTCAGCAGCAGCGGGTGGCCTGTGCCCGGGCGCTCGTCAGCCGTCCCTCGATCGTCTTCGCCGACGAGCCCACCGGCAACCTCGACTCGACCAGCTCGGCGGAGGTGCTGGGCTTCCTGCGCCGCAGCGTCGACGAGTTCGGCCAGACGGTCGTCATGGTGACCCACGACCCCGTCGCGGCGTCCTACAGCGACCGCGTCCTGTTCCTCGCCGACGGCAAGGTCGTCGACGAGCTCCGCGACCCCGACCGCGACGCGATCCTCGAGCGGATGGGCGCCCTGTCCGACGCCGCTGCGCGCAAGGCGGGCTGAGCGGTGCTCCGACTCACCTGGCGCAACCTGGTGGCCCGCAAGGTCCGCCTGGTGATGAGCACGCTGGCCATCGTGCTCGGTATCGGCTTCCTCGCCGGTGTGCTGACCTTCAGCCACGGCCTGGGGGCGACCTTCGACAACATCATCGAGGGGTCCACGTCCGACGCCGTCGTACGCACCGAGGGCGAGGTGTCGTTCCAGGCCTCCGGTGCCGGCACGACCAAGCTCATCGAGCCGGCGGTCGTGGAGCAGCTGTCCGAGCTGCCCGAGGTGGCCGCCGCCGACGGCTCGGTCGACGGTGTCGGCGCCTCGCTCCTCGGCGAGGACGGCAAGCTCGTCGGCGGGACCGGCGCTCCCACGCTGGTGTTCAACTACTACGACGGCGTCAACGTCGCCGGCGACCCGATCCTGATCCTGGAGTCGGGCGAGTGGCCCGACCAGCCCGGACAGATCAACCTCGACGTCTCGTCCGCGGAGCGCGGTGGCTACGAGATCGGCGACGAGGTGACGCTGCTGATGCCGACGGGCGAGCTGCGCCAGGAGTTCGAGCTCGTCGGCACCTCCAACTTCAACGGCGGCGGCACGGCCGGCGCCACGCTCGCGCTGCTCGAGACCAGCCAGGCGCAGGACGTGTTCCTCGAGGGCGAGGACGCGTTCACCACCGTGAACCTGACGGCGGCCGACGGGGTCAGCCAGACCGAGCTCGCCACCTCCGCCGAGACCGTCCTGCCCGACGGCTTCACGGCCGTCACCGGCCAGGAGGTGATCGACGAGTCGGACGAGCAGATCGGCCAGTTCATCGACGTCATCGGCTACTTCCTGACCGCCTTCGCGGTGATCGCGATCGTGGTGGGCGCCTTCATCATCTTCAACACCTTCTCGATCCTGGTCTCGCAGCGCGTGCGCGAGTCGGCCCTGCTGCGTGCCCTCGGGGCGAGCCGACGGCAGGTCACGCGGTCCGTGCTGGTCGAGGCGTTCCTCATGGCGGTGCTGGGCTCGACCCTGGGCCTGGTGCTCGGGCTCGGGCTGTCGCGCGGCCTCGCCGCGATCTTCCGGGCGCAGGGCCTCGACATCGCCGGCGACGTGCTGGTGCTGACGCCCGCGACGGTCGTCGTCGCCTACGCCGTGGGCATCGGTGTGACGATGGTCGCGGCCTTCGTGCCGGCCCGCCGCGCCGCCAAGGTGCCCCCGGTCGCCGCCCTGCGTGACGACCTGGTGGTCCAGGAGAAGGCGCTCGGCCGGCGCCGGCTCGTGCTCGGCACGATCGCCCTGCTGGTCGGCGCCGCGCTCATGGGAGCCGGGCTGGTCGGCGCGCCCGGTGCCGACCCGGCGTGGATCGGTGCCGGCGCGGTCATCTGGGTGATCACCGTCGCCGTGATGGCACCGGTCCTCGGGCGGCCGGTCCTGCTCGCGTCACGGGCCGTGTTCAGCAAGCTCTTCGGCACCACCGGCAAGCTCGCCGGCGAGAACGCCCTGCGCAACCCACGGCGTACGGGTGCGACCGCGTCGGCCCTGATGATCGGCCTGGCCGTGGTCTCGGCCGTCGGCGTGCTGGCGTCCTCGCTCAGCGCCACCAACGACGAGCTCGTCGACCGTGAGTTCCGCAGCGACTTCCTCGTCCAGTCCCCGAGCTTCCAGGGCTTCCCCACCCAGGTGGGCGACCAGATGGCCGCGGTGGACGGCGTCGGCACGATCTCGCGGATGCAGGGCTCGGTGGCCCTGGTCGAGAAGGACCAGAGCTTCGTGATGGGGGTCGACGAGGCGTTCGGTGAGATCTACGAGCTCGACATGCGCGCCGGCACCCAGCAGATGAGCGGTGACGAGGTGATCCTCAGCGCGTCGACGGCCGACGAGCTCGACGCCGGCGTCGGTACGACGCTGCCGGTGGCGTTCCCGGGTGGTCAGACCGTCGGGCTGGAGGTCGTGGGCGTCTTCGAGGACACGCCGGTCACCAACGGGGTCACGCTGCCGATCAGCGTGCTGGAGGACGCCGGGCTGCGCCGCAACGACAGCGTGCTGAGCATCAACGTCGCCGACGGTGCCGACGTCGACGAGGTGCACGACGCCCTCGACGCGGTGGTGGAGGACCTGCCGATCGTGACGGTGCAGGACAAGGAGGGGTTCGCCGAGCTCATCAAGCAGCAGGTCAACCAGCTGCTCTACCTCATCTACGGCCTGCTCGCCCTGGCGGTGATCATCGCTGTCATCGGCATCGTCAACACCCTCGGCCTCAGCGTGATCGAGCGGACCCGCGAGGTGGGCCTGCTGCGCGCGGTGGGGCTCTCGCGACGCCGGCTGCGGCGGATGATCACGCTGGAGTCGATCGCCATCGCGGTGCTCGGTGCGGTGCTCGGCCTCGCGGTCGGCCTGCTGATCGGCATCGCGCTGCGCCAGTCGCTGTCGGAGGACCTCACCGTGCTGTCGCTGCCCCTCGGGTCGCTCGCGGTCTTCCTGGTCATCGCGGTCGTGTTCGGCGTGCTCGCCGCGATCGTGCCCGCCGTCCGCGCGTCGCGCATGAAGGTGCTCGACGCGATCGCGACGGAGTAGCGGGGAGATGCTGGAAGCGCTCGGGTGGGGCGCTCTGGCTGCCAGCTCGCTGGTGGTCGGTGCGTTCCTCGCGCTCGTGCGCACCTGGTCGGACACCGTCGTCGGGCTGGTGCTCGGCTTCGGTGCCGGCGCCCTGATCGCCAGCGTCTCCTTCGAGCTCGCCGAGGAGGGCCTGCGCATCGGCAGCGCGTACGCCGTCGCCTGGGGGCTGGCGCTGGGCGGGCTGACCTACTTCGTCGCCGACCGGCTGGTCGAGTGGTGGGGCGGCCGCCGGGGCGGGTCGTCGGCCGGAGCGCCGCTGGCGGTCGGCGCGTTCCTCGACGGCATCCCCGAGCAGGCCGTCCTGGGCATCGGCATCGCGTCGGGCGAAGGGGTCAGCGCCGCGCTCCTGGTCGCGATCTTCGCCTCCAACCTGCCCGAGGCGATCGGCTCGGGTGCCGACATGCGGTCCGCCGGCAGGTCACGACGATCGGTCATGGTGCTGTGGACGGCGGTCGCCGTGTGCTGCGCCCTGGCGACCGTCGGCGGCACCGCGCTCGCCGACACGGTCACGAGCGATGCGCAGGCGTTCGTCGACGGCTTCGCCGCGGGGGCGCTGCTCACGATGCTGATCGACTCGATGGTGCCCGAGGCCAAGGATAAGGCGAGGGACTGGGCGGGCCTGGCGACCGTCGCCGGATTCGCGCTGGCCGCGGGGCTGTCGCTGCTCGGGGGCTAGTAGCCCCCCTCGGGCGGGACCATCTCGCCACGCACTCCCAGCAGCCGCACCGGCCGGGCGTCGTCGAGGGCGAGGTAGAGGTCGAAGGCGGTCTGCGCGATCACGTCGACGTCGTACGTCGGCTCGGAGAGCTTGCGGATGCGGGTGAAGGTGAAGAACGGCGCGAAGCGGATCTTGAGGTGCACCCGCTGTACCGCCCGCTGCTCCTTTCGGACGTCGTCGACGACCCGCGCGGCCAGCTCGCGCAGCGCGACGCGTACGTCGTCGGGGGTGAGCAGGTCGGCCTGGTACGTCGTCTCGCGGCCGTGGGCGCGTGCCACCCACGGGGTGTCGTCGGGACGGGACCGACCACCGCCGCGGCCGAGGCGCCCGAGGTGGGGTCCGTTGGTCGGGCCGAACGCGGCGACGAGCGCCTCCTCGTCGGCGCCCGCGAGGTCGGCGACAGTGCGGATGCCGATGGCCTCGAGCCGCCTCGAGATCTTCGGGCCGACACCCCACAGGGCCGTCGTCGCCCGCTCGCCCATGACCTCCATCCAGGTGTCCCTGGTCAGCTGGAAGACGCCCTGCGGCTTGCCGAAGTCGGTCGCGATCTTGGCCCGGACGAGTGTGTCACCGATGCCGACCGAGCAGTGGAGACCCGTCGCCTCGAGCACCGCGGCCTGCACCTGCCGGGCCGTGGCGACCGGGTCGTCGGTCACGACGCCGACGAACGCCTCGTCCCACCCGAGCACCTCGACCACCGCACCGGGCGTCGCGCGCAGCGTCTCCATCACCCGCGCCGACGCCTCCTCGTAGACCGGGAAGTCCACCGGCAGGAACACCGCGTCGGGTGAGCGCCGCTTGGCCAGCTTGAGCGCCAACCCGCTGCGGACCCCGTGGGCGCGGGCCTCGTAGGACGCCGTCGACACCACTGCCCGCTCGGTCGGGTCGCCGCGCCCGCCCACCACCACCGGCAGCCCGACCAGCTCGGGCCGGCGCAGCAGCTCGACGGCGACGAGGAACTGGTCCATGTCGACGTGGAGCACCCAGTGAGGCACGCCCTCATTGTGTCCGAGCCCGCCGACAGGGATCCGTCCTCTTGCCAAAAGCGTTAGTGGTCACTAACGTATTTCTGGTGACCGACGCCTTCTCCGCAGCCGCCGAGCCCACGAGGCGACGCATCCTGCAGATGCTGGCGAGCGGTCCGAGGACGGTCTCGGAGATCGCTGCACCCTTCGACGTGACGCGATCCGCCATCAGCCAGCACCTGCTGCTGCTCGTCGGCGCCGGGCTGCTGGAGGCCGAGAAGGTCGGCCGCCAGCGCGTCTACCGGGTCCGGCCGGACGGGTTGCAGCAGCTGCAGGCCGAGATCAACCGCTTCTGGACCGACGAGCTCGACCAGCTCGTGGCCGATGCGCGCGCCCTCCGGGCGTGAGCCCCCACTTCCCACAGGAGAACCCCATGAGCTTCACCTCTTCCGTCACCCTGCCCTGCACGCCCGACGAGGCGTTCGCGCTCCTCACCGACCCCGAGCGGCTCCGTCGGTGGCAGGCCGTCTCGGCCCAGGTCGACCTGCGTGCCGGCGGCGACTACCGCTGGGTCGTCACGCCCGGGCACATCGCCGAGGGCACCTTCCGGGAGGTCGAGCCCGGGCGCCGCATCGTGTTCGGCTGGGGCTGGGACGGCAACCCCGACCTCCCGCGGGACGCCTCCACCGTCACGGTGACGTTCGAGCCGGGCGAGGACGGCACCGTCGTCACGCTCACCCACGAGGGCCTCACCGAGCAGCAGGCGGCGATGCACGCCGAGGGGTGGCACCACTACCTCGAGCGGCTCCAGAAGATGGCCGCCACCGGCGACGCCGGCGCCGACGAGTGGGCCTGGGCGCCCGAGGAGCTCACCCCGGCCACTGCGGCCGACGCGGCCCTCGCCGCGTTCCAGCCGGTGCTCCGTTCGCTCACCGACGCGGACCGCGCGAAGCAGACGCCGTGCGCCGACTTCACCTGCCACGACCTCGCCGAGCACCTCCTCGGGTCGCTCGTCCAGCTCGGCGCGACCGCCGGCGGCACCGTCACCGACCCCGGGACCGGCCCGCTGGAGCACCGCGTCTCCACCGTGGCGGCCCAGGCCATCGACGCGTGGCGCGGCGTCGACCTGTCCGGCACCGTGCCCGGACCGGGTGGTCAGGAGCTGCCGGCGGCGTTCCTCGCGTCCGTGCTGCCGCTCGAGATCGCCCTCCACGCCTGGGACCTCGCCCAGGCCACCGGCCAGACGCTCCGCATGTCGGACGAGGTCGTGGCCTACCTCGCCGACCTCGGCCAGGACGTCGTCCCCGGCGGTCGCGGCAGCTCGTTCGGCGAGGAGGTCACCCCGGCCGCCGACGCCGGACCGCTCGACCGGCTCGCCGCCTACGCAGGCCGCGCCGCCCTCTGACCCAGCCCCACCCCCGCAACCAGCAAGGAGATCCACCATGAAGTTCCTCGTCCTCTACAAGTCCGACACCACCGCCCAGGAGCAGATGGGCCAGGCCACCCCCGAGCAGGCCGAGGCCGGCATGCAGGAGTGGATGAGCTGGGCCGGCCGCGCCGGCTCCGCCATCGTCGACATGGGCTCGCCGGTCGCGCCCAGCAGCGACGGCGCCGACGGCTCCATCGGCGGCTACTCGATCCTCGAGGCCGACTCGCGCGAGGCCCTCGACGGCGTCCTCGAGGGCCACCCGCACCTCGCCATCGGCACCATCGACGTGCACGAGTTCCTGGCCGTGCCCGGCATGTGACCCCCGCGGGTGGCGGCACCGCACACCGGGCGGATCGCTCGGCATGCGACCTGCCGCCACCCCTCAGGAGGATCGCGGCGCTGGGCCGGCGGCGTACGGTCGAGAGCATGACGAACGACGAGCAGTCCGGGCCGGACCCCTACGCCGAGCACCCGGACGAGTCGGTGTTCCCCGGCGCGGGCGAGCGGGTCAGCGACGCCGACCGACAGCGCGCGCTCGACGCCGAGCCCGCGGGCAACGCCACCGTCGGCGACACGGTGGACACCGACGACGTGGACTCACGCGCTCACGAGGCGGGCGCCGGCGCGCGGGAGTTCTCCGAGCAGGTCGACGGCGGTCACTCGGCCGACTGAGCTAGGCGCCGAGGGCCTCCGACAGCCCCTCGAGCAGCCGGTCGACGTCGCTGTCGTCGGTGTAGGCCGCGAGCCCGATCCGGAGCCCCGAGTCGACGGGCAGGCGCAGTGCGCGGAAGGTCTCGTGCGCGTAGAACGTGCCGGCCGGGACCAGGACGTCGCGCTTGGCGAGGTGCTCGAAGACGTCGAGCGGCGACCGGTCGCGCAGGGTGAGGAAGAGGGTCGAGGTCCGGTCGGCCGCCCGCGAGTGGAGGGTGAGGTGGTCACCGAGGGCCGCGAGCCCCTCCTCGATCCGCTCCCGCAGCCGCAGCTCGTGGGCGGCGATCAGCGCGGCAGCCGAGACCAGGCGCGACCGGCGGGTGTCGCCGGAGCCGACCGACGCGATGAGGTCGATCGCCGCGGTGACGCCGGCCAGCAGCTCGTACGGCAACGTGCCGAGCTCGAAGCGCTCGGGCACCACGTCGGTCGAGGGCAGCAGCTTGTCGGGCCGCAGCGTCTCGAGCAGCGCCGGGTCGGCGACGAGCGAGCCGCAGTGGGGGCCGAAGAACTTGTACGCGGACAGGACCAGGAAGTCCGCGCCCATCGCGGTGATGTCGGGCGCGGCGTGCGCGGTGTGGTGCACCGCGTCGACGTGGACGAGCGCGCCGACCTCGTGGGCGCGGGCTGCGACGGTCGCGACGGGGGGACGGGTGCCGAGGAGGTTGGAGGCCGCGGTGAGCGCCACGAGGCGCGTCCGCGAGGTGATCTCCTCGAGCGAGGCCAGGTCGAGCTCGGCCGTCGCCGGGTCGAGGCGCAGCCACCGCACGGTCACGCCGGCCCGCTCGGCGGCCTGGATCCACGGGCGCACGTTGGAGTCGTGGTCGAGCTCGCAGAGGACGATCTCGTCGCCGCGCGACCACGTGCGTGCCAGCGTGCGCGACAGGTCGTACGTCAGTGCGGTGGCGCTGCGGCCGTGGACCACGCCCCCGGACTCACCGCCGACGAGGTCGGCCACTGCGGACCGGTAGCCGGCGACCGCGTCCTCGGCGTTGCGCTGGCTGACCAGGGCCGAGCCGCGCTGCGACAGCGGCCCCGTGAGGGTGCGGACGATCGCGTCCCCGACGACGCGCGGCGTCTGGGTCCCGCCGGGGTTGTCGAAGTGGGCGATGCCGGAGTCGAGGGACGGGAACCCGGCGCGGAAGGCGCCGACGTCGAAGGCAGCAGTGTCGGAGGCGGGCACCCCCGCACTCAACCAGACGCTCAGCTGGCGATGTGCACCACGGCGTCCCCGGAGTTGACCAGCGGCGCCTCGGTCCGGCCGATCACGATGCCGTCGCGGTTGGAGTAGACGGCGCGCAGCGTCTTGCCGAAGGAGTCGAAGAGGGTGCCGAGCCGCTCACCGTCACTGACCTTCTGGCCGAGCTGCGCGTCGAGCTGCAGGATGCCGGTGCGGCGGGCGCGGACCCACCCGCTCGAGCGGCACTCCAGGCTCGGCTCGACGGGCTCCTCGTCGACCGGCTCGGTCATGCCGAGCGCGGCCAGCACGCGGCGTACGCCGGCCACGCCCGCATCGACGGCGTAGGCGTCGAACCGCAGCGGCTCGCCGGCCTCGTAGAGCAGCACCTTCGCGCCGTGCTCGCCCGCAGCATGGCGCAGCGACCCGTCCCTGATCCGCGCGTGCAGCATCACCGGCGCACCGAAGGCCGCAGCGAGCTCGCGGGTGCGCGGGTCGTCGAGGTCGGCGCGCACCTGGGGGAGGTTGCTGCGGCGGTCGGAGCCGGTGTGCAGGTCGATGCCGACCTCGCAGCCCTCGACGATCTCGCGCATGAAGAGGTGGGCGATGCGGCTCGCGAGCGACCCTCGGCGCGAGCCGGGGAAGGACCGGTTGAGGTCGCGGCGGTCGGGGAGGTAGCGGTCGCCGTTCATGAAGCCGAGGACGTTGACGATCGGCACCGCGACGAGGGTGCCGCGGAAGGTCTTCGGGTCGAGGCCGGCCATCACCTGGCGCACCACCTCGACGCCGGCGACCTCGTCGCCGTGGATGGCCGCGTCGATCCAGATGCGCGGACCGTCCTCGCGCCCGTGCACCACGCGCACCGGCAGCGTCACGTCTGCCCCGGTCACCAGACGGGTGATCGGCAGCTCCAGCGCGCGCACGGAGCCCGCGCGGATCCGCACGCTGCCGATCGCGAACGACTCGCGGGGCACTACTTGCCCCAGTTCTTGCGGCGGACGGCGCGACGCGGCTTCCCGCCGGCGTACGACAGCGACGAGTCGACGAGGAAGCCGCGCTCGAGCGCCTCGCGGCCGATCAGCATCCGGAAGCCCATCTCGTCGCGGTTGCTCAGCGTCATCACGGTCGTGATGGTGCGACCGGCGAGCGTCACGTCGAGCGCGACGGCGTACCTCTTCTCCACGTGGCCGTTGCTGGAGCGCACCTCCCGCATGTCGAGCACGGGCAGGCTCAGCCCGACGTGGTCCTCGTCGGAGCGCTGCCACGGGTGGATCGAGAAGCGCACCCACTCCTCGCCGTCCTGCTCGACCACCTCGAGGTCGAAGGCGTGGATGGACGACGACCGCGCGCCCGTGTCGATCTTCGCCTTCACCCACGACACCTCGGCCTGCGGAAGCCCCACCCACTCGCGCCAGCCGACGACGACCTTCTCGGGATCGGTCGGCTCGGGGGCGGGGTCCACGGGGCCATCTTGGCAGGTGGGGGCCCGCGGACAGGTGGTTGGATGACGTCCCATGAAGCTCGCCATCCTGTCCCGGGCCCCGCGGTCCTACAGCACGCAGCGGCTCCGCACCGCCGCCCTGGACCGTGGCCACGATGTCAAGGTGCTCAACACGCTGCGCTTCGGCATCGACCTCACGGGTGACGAGCCCGACCTGCTCTTCCGCGGCAAGCAGCTGTCGACGTACGACGCGGTGCTGCCGCGCATCGGCAACTCGATCACCTACTTCGGCACCGCCGTCGTGCGGCAGTTCGAGCAGATGGACGTCTACACGCCCAACACCAGCTACGGCATCGCCAACAGCCGCGACAAGCTGCGCGCGACGCAGATCCTGTCGCGCCACAAGATCCCGATGCCGGCCACGACCTTCGTGCAGGACCGCGCCGACGTGATCCCGGCGATCGAGCGCGTCGGTGGAGCCCCGGTGGTGATCAAGCTGCTCGAGGGCACCCAGGGCATCGGCGTGATCCTGGCTCCGACGCTGAAGGTGGCCGAGGCGATCATCGAGACGCTGCAGAGCACCCGGCAGAACGTGCTGATCCAGAGCTTCGTCAAGGAGAGCAAGGGCCGCGACATCCGCGCCCTCGTCGTCGGAGACCGCGTGGTGGCCGCGATGCGCCGCGTCGCGCAGGGCGACGAGTTCCGCTCCAACGTCCACCGCGGCGGCAGCGTCGAGCCAGTCGAGCTCGACGAGGAGTTCGAGCGCGTGGCGGTGCGATCCGCGCAGATCATGGGCCTGCGGGTGGCCGGTGTCGACATGCTCGAGGGCCGGAAGGGCCCACAGGTCATGGAGGTGAACTCCTCACCCGGCCTCGAGGGCATCGAGACCGCCACCAAGCTCGACGTCGCCGGCGCGATCGTCGACTACGTCGCCAACCAGGTCGCCTTCCCCGACATCGACGTACGCCAGCGGCTGACCGTCTCGACCGGCTACGGCGTGGCCGAGATCGTCGTGCACACCGGGTCCGACATGGTCGGCAAGAAGCTCGGCGACTCCGGCCTCGACGAGCGCGACATCACCGTCCTCACGCTCCACCGCGGGCCGCACGTCATCCCCAACCCTCGCCACAAGACGGTGCTCGAGGGCGAGGACCGCCTGCTCTGCTTCGGCAAGCTCGAGGAGATGCGGTCGATGATCCCCGACCGCAAGCAGAAGCGCGTGCGGCGGCTGATGAAGAAGCACCTGCCGCCGACCACGCCCTGATCAGGTGTGTCGGTCAGCCGTGCAGCTTCCCCTGCACGGCGCCGGCGGGGTACGTCCTGTTGTGGACGTTGACGTAGTACTTGCCGGGCGCCCCGGTGATGTTCTTGATGATGCGACTGGTGGCGCTCACGCACCTGGCCCCGCCGGTCACCGAACCGGTGAGGTCCACGACGACCTGCCCGTCCGAGCGGCGGTGGATGTGCGCGGCGAACGGCTGGTCGATGCCCGCGTAGGTGATCCTCGCGCACACCCGGTTGCTCGACGGGCGCAGGCTCACCACCGCCGCTCCGGAGCCGTCGGCATCGCCGCTGGGCTTGAGCGTGGCGTGCAGGACCGTGACCCGGCTGGTGGTCGGCACGGCGATCGCCGACGTGGCAGGGAGGAGCAGGAGTGCGGCAACGATCGCGGCCGCGGCGCGGGTGGGGGTGCTCATCCATCGATGCTGCGCCGCCGAAGCTGAAATGGGAAGGGCGGTCCAGAGCGTTCCGCCCCGCCGGCTCCGGCCCGTGTCCTCCGCCGCGGGTGATGCCGGGGGCGCCCTGCCGCTCCACGATGGGTGCGACCGGTCTCCTCCCCGGCGATGCCCGGACGTCGCCACGGCACCGACGGGCGTGATCCATGGCTGCAGCCGACAACTCCGACGGGACCCCCCGCCAGGGCATCCTGCTGGCGGCGGCGATGTTCGTCTTCGTCATCGACACCTCGTTCATGAACGTGTCGATCTCGGCGGTGGTCGAGGACCTGGACACGACGGTGAGCGGTGTCCAGTCGGCCGTGGCGATCGAGGCCCTCGTGTCCGCTGCCTTCATCCTGATCAGCAGCAAGGTCGGCGACCTGTTCGGGCGCAAGCGCGCGTTCGTCCTCGGCATGGTGTTCTACGCCGTCGGGGCGCTGGCCATGGTCTTCGCCCAGGGCCTGGCGGCGATCATCGTCTTCTGGGCCGTCCTCGGCGGCCTCGGCGCCTCCCTCTACCTCCCGGCGATGCAGTCGTTGATCCACGGGAACTTCGAGGGCAAGGCGCGCGCCAAGGTGTTCGCCCTCGTCGGCGCGTCGGGAGCGATCGCCGCCGCGATCGGTCCCCTGATCGGAGGGTTCGTCACGACCGTGCTGGACTGGCGCGTCGGGTTCATGCTGGAGGCGCTCATCATCGGGGTCGTGCTCCTGGGGAGCCGCGGCATCAACGACGTGCCGTACACCGGGGACCGGTCCGTCGACCTCGTCGGTGCATCGCTCTCGGTGATCGGCATGGGCGGTCTCGTCCTCGGCGTCCTGGCGTGGCAGGAGGGCGGCGAGTCCGTCGGACTGCTGCTCGCGATCGGAGCCGCTGCGATGGCGGGCCTCGTCTACTGGCTCCGTCGACGCAAGCGCGATGGCCGGCCCGCGCTGCTCGACCCGGACCTGTTCTCGTCGAAGCTGTTCAGCACCGGTGTCACCCAGATCTTCCTGCAGCAGGTGGCGCTCGGCGGCCTGCTCATCGCGCTGCCGATCTTCCTGCAGCTCGTCTGGGGCTACAACGCGCTCCAGGCGGGCATCACCCTCGCGCCGCTGTCGCTCACGATGTTCGGCGTGGCGCTGCTCGCCGGGCGGAGGGCCGGTCGGCGGCGGGCGAGCACCATCGTCCGCGCCGGCTTCGTCCTGCTCGCCGTGTCGATCGTCGGCCTCATCCTCCTGGTGCCGCGGGCCGACTCCGGTTGGGCCCTCGTCATCCCCCTCGCGCTCGCCGGTGCCGGCCTCGGCCTCCTCGCATCCCAGCTGAACAACTACGCGCTCGCCCCGCTCTCCGAGGAGCGGGTCGGCGAGGGGGCGGGCGTCACGTCCGCGACCGGGTCGTTCGGGCTGTCGTTCGGCCTCGCCTTCGCCGGCGCGATCATGCTCGCCACCTTGTCGTTCTCCTTCACCAACCTGGCGGAGTCGAGCAGCGTCCTGCCGCCGGCCGACCAGGAGCGTGTCGCCACCGTCCTCGAGGAGGACGCCCAGGTGATGAGCGATGCGCAGCTCGAGGAGCTCCTGGCCGAGCAGCCAGAGGCCACCCAGGACGAGATCCTCGCCATCAACGACGAGGCTCGCGACCGTTCGCTCCAGGTGGCGCTGCTCGTCGGGCTCCTGGCGGCGCTCGCCGGCATCGCCGTCGCGTTCCGGATGGTGCGGCTGCCCGACCCTGCGCCTGCGGCCACCGACCACGACGCGGGACTCCTGTGACCCAGTAGCGCTGGACAGCGCGTCGGGCGCGGTCGATCCTGAGACTGACGCCAACCGCGGGTGAGGGAGGTGGGATGAGCGCCCTGCCACGCCCGGACGTGCCGATGGGATCGCACCGCGACCTCGTCGACGCCCTCCACGCCCTCCACCACCAGGCGGGGTGGCCGTCGCTGCGCACGCTCGCGAGGGCCACGGGTGTCTCGCACACCACCGTCTCGAAGACCTTCTCGACCGCGGCCCTCCCGTCGTGGGGGACGGTGGAGCTGCTCGTCCAGGCCATGGACGGCGACGTGTCCCAGTTCCACGACCTGTGGGTGGGCGCCACGAGACCGGTCGACGGCGCGGAGCGGGACGTGCCGCGCATCGCCGGACGTCAGGTCGAGCTCGCCGCCCTGCGTCGCCATCTCGAGGGTGGCGACGGCCTCGTCCTGGTGGGTGGGGAAGCAGGTATCGGCAAGTCCGTGCTCGTCGAGTCAGCCGGGTTGTCGACCGACGTCCTCGTGGCCGTCGGTCACTGCCTCCCCCTCTCCGCCGCCGTGCCGCTCATGCCGGTCGCGGACGCCTTGCGGGCGGTGGTCCAGGTCGACGATGGCCGATGGCTGGAGGAGGCACTCGGCCGGTGCCGGCCGTACGCCGCCAGGGCGTTGGCGCCCTTGCTGCCCGAGCTCTCCCCCGATGTGCCGGAGGACGCCACCGGCGAGTTCGCACGGCACCGCATGTTCACCGCGGTCGTCGAGGTCCTGGGGGCGCTGGCGCGCCTCCGTCCCATGGCGCTGCTGCTCGAGGACCTGCACTGGGCCGACCTGCCCACCCTCGACCTGGTCGAGCACGCCCTGAGCGGGCAGCTCAGCCTGCCGATGGTGGGCACCTGGCGGCTCGACGATCCCGACGTCCCCCCGACGCACCGCGAGTGGGAGGCCCGCGTCCGCCGGAACCACGCCGTCACGTCGATGGTGCTGCCACCCCTCACGCGCGAGGAGACGGCCAGCCAGCTGCAGCTCACCGTCGGCCGCACCCCGTCCGAGGAGGTCGTCGACCGCATCCACGCACTCGGACAGGGTCTCCCGCTCTACACCGACCAGCTGGCCGGTGCCGCGGACGGCGAGGTACCCCGGCAGCTCGCAGACCTGCTCGACCTCCGGCTCGGACAGCTCGAGGGGGAGCCGTGGCAGGTGGCGCGCGTCCTGGGGGTGGCCGAGCGGCCGCTGGCCCCGGACGACCTCCGGGCAGCCACGGGGTTGACGGCCGATGAGCAGCTGCGTGGGCTCGCCGGGCTGATGGAGCGTCGGCTGCTGCGAACGGACGCGACCGAACGTGTCGCACTCTCGCACCCGTTGTTCCGCGACGCGATCAGGCGTCGCCTCCTTCCTGGGGAGGCCGCCACCGTGCATGCTGCCCTGGCGCCCGTGCTGGCCGCGCACCCCGACGCCGAGCCCGGCGAGGTCGCCCGGCTGTGGGAGGGAGCCTCCCGGTTCGACGAGGAGATCGTGTGGCGCATCGCCGCGGCGCAACGGGCGCGGGATCGGCATGCCGCGGTAGAGGCGTACGAGAGCTGGCGGCGCGTCCTCGTGCTGCGCGACCTGACGGACCGGGCCGTCGACGTGCCGCGGTGGCGGATGCTGTGCGAGACAGCGGACGCGGCGTGCGACTCCCAGGACATCACGGCTTCCCTGGCCCTCGTCGACGAAGCCCTCGCGATGGACCTCGACGACGCCGCCCGGGTGCGGGTGCTCCGGATGGCGGGCGGGATCCACGGCTACGCCGGCGACCTCGAGGAGGGGTTGGCGTTCCTCGACCAGGCGAGAGTGCTGGTCGACGCCCTTCCCCCGTCGGTGGATCTGGTGGACGTGCTCATGACACGGGTCGGGACCCTGTCGCAGGTCGGTCGCTACGACGAGTGCCGCGCAGACCTGGTCCGGGCGACGGAGCTTCTCGGTGGGCACGACGACGGAGTCCGGCTGCAACGGGTGCTCATGTGGTCGGCGTGGTACGCCATGGTCGACGGGGCGTACGACAGGGCCGACGCGCTCGTGGCCGAGGCGCGCGATGCCTCCGAGCCGGGCGCGGACCCGCACGCAGACCTCTTCCTCGCAGTGAACGCCACGGGCATCCTGCTGCACACGGGCGCGCCGCCCGCCGCGCTGGCAGCAGTGGCCGCGGACCCGTTGGAGGCGGTGGAGCAGAGCGGTCTGAACGGGACGTACCTCGCCGCCGTGCTGAGGGGCAACGTTGCCGACGCCTTCCTGCGCACCGGCGACGTCGACCGGGCGGCGCAGGTGCTCGAGCCCGACATCCTCGAGCCGCCGACCCTCAACACTGCGTTGTCACACGTCACGTACGCCGCCGCCGAGCTGCGGCGCGGTCACATCGGTGCCGCGCTCCACCGCTGTGAGGAGGCCGACGCGGCTCAGGGAAACCGGCACGGGAACTGGGCCGAGGTGGTCCCGGAATACGCCGAGGTGCTGCTCTGGGCAGGGTCGCCGGACGCCGCTATCGCCCTCCTCGAGCAGACGCTGGCCGACTCCCTCCCCACCGACAACGCGCGGACCGCGGCGCCCACGCTCGCATGGTGCGCCCGGGCCTCTGCGGACCTGATGGACCTCGAACAGGCGACGGCCGCCGAGCGGGACAGGGCGCGGCAACGGCTCGCGGCGCTGCTCGGGCAGGCCCGCGTCGACCCCTTCGGCCCGGACGCGACCGGGGTCTTCGTCCCGGCGTGGGAGGCGGTCTGGAAGGCGGAGCTGGCACGTGTCTCGCGGTCCGACGTCGTGGCGGCATGGACGGACCCGGCCTCGACCTGGGACCGGCTCGACCTCCCTCACGACGCGGCGTACTGCCGTTGGCGGGGCGCTCAGGCCGCCCTCCGCGACGGACAGGGCACTCTCGGCAGACGACTGCTCGCCCGCGCTGCGACCGACGCCCGGACGCATGTCCCGCTGCGTCTGGCCATCGGCGCCACCGCGGGCTGAGGACGGCGGGCGGGTTTTCACGGAAGTTTT
>Ga0247818_10001068_pt1 | contig 17147 bp, 14 predicted proteins | sample 13C_Glucose_Day1_FD_192424 | JGI IMG/M metagenome (GOLD analysis project Ga0247818, IMG submission 192424) | Soil microbial communities from agricultural site in Penn Yan, New York, United States - 13C_Glucose_Day1 | ecosystem: Environmental > Terrestrial > Soil > Agricultural land | place... | reverse complement strand
GCGCGTGATGAAACGGCGGTACCCGGGGTCCAGGAATCCCGTGGTGAACAGCACGAATTTGGGCGGGCGGCTGGAGGCCTGGGTGCCAAAGAGGATGCGGGGCTGCTTGCCGCCGCGGACCGGGTGGGGGTGGGCGGCCACGAGCTCACCCAGGAAGGCGTTGAGGCGCCCGGTGGCGATCCGCTTGTCCCAGTTCTCCAGGGCAAGGTCCAGGGCCGGGACCAGGCGGTCCTTGTGCCAGCCGGTCTTTGCCGAAATGTTGACCCGCGGCGCCCATTCCACATGGGCCAGGTCCTGCTCGATCTCGCGCTCCAGGTAACGGCGGCGTTCATCGTCGAGCAGGTCCCACTTGTTGAATGCCAGGACCAGCGCGCGGCCGGACTCGATGGCCAGCTGCAGGATGCGCACGTCCTGTTCGCTGAGGACCTCGTCCACGGCGAGGAGCACGACGGCGACCTCCGCCTTCTCGAGCGCGGCCTGCGTCCGAAGTGAGGCGTAGTAGTCAGCGCCCTGCGCCATGTGCTGGCGGCGGCGGATGCCGGCGGTGTCCACAAAGCGCCAGGTGCGGCCGCCGAGTTCAATGAATTCGTCAACGGGGTCACGCGTGGTTCCTGCGGTGTTGTCCACCACTACGCGCTCGGATCCTGCAAGCTTGTTCAGCAGCGAGGACTTGCCCACGTTGGGGCGGCCGATCAGGGCGATACGGCGCGGGCCGCCTGAGCGGTCCGTTCCCTCGATCGTTGAGTATTCAGGGAGCACGTCCATGACGTGGTCCAGGAGGTCCGCGACACCTCGGCCGTGAAGGGCAGAGACCGGGTAGGGCTCGCCGAAACCGAGGCCCCACAATGCGGCGCTGTCCGCTTCCTGGGCGAAGTCGTCCACCTTGTTGGCCACCATGATGACCGGCTTCTTGCTGCGGCGCAGCATCTTCATGACGCCTTCGTCCGTGGCGGTGGCGCCCACTGCGGAGTCCACCACGAAAAGCACGGCGTCGGCGAGTTCCACGGCCATCTCGGCCTGCTCGGCGACGCGGGCGTGGATGCCGCGGGCGTCGTGCTCCCAGCCGCCGGTGTCCACCAGCGTGAAGTTGCGGCCGTTCCAGTTCGCGGAGTACATGACCCGGTCACGGGTGACGCCCGGGGTGTCCTCCACCACTGCTTCGCGGCGGCCCAGGATGCGGTTCACCAGCGTGGACTTCCCCACGTTTGGCCGGCCGATGATTGCCAGGACGGGATCCAGCTTGACGGGACCGTCAAAGTCCTCGTCGCCGTACTCCCCGCTCAGCAGGGCGGCATCGTCCTCGTCAAGCTCGTAATCCTCCAGGCCGGCCCGGAGGGAGGCGGCACGCAGCTCCGCTTCGTCGTCGCCAATCGCTGCCAGCCGTTCGGCAACCTGGTCGGTGCCGGTGGGAGTGTATTCGTCGTCGGTGCCGGAAGGCCCGGAAGTCTGGGTGGTGTCGCTCATTGCACTGTCCTTAGTGGTCATCTGCCGGCGTCCCCGGCTACTGCTGTCAAGTCGTTGTGGTCAGCGGAAGGCAAAGGCTGCCCGCTGAGTTGGATAGCGTCCTGGACGTGCCCGGCCAGCGCTGCACGGATGTCCTGCGCCGCCCTGTCCATTGAAGCACGCCCGCTTTCACCGGCCCGGCGGGCCAGGGTAAGGGCTGATCCGAAGCTGACGTGGAATCGCCGCCCCGGCCGCGGGACGAAGTCCAGGTGCTCGTCGCCCTGCCGGGTGCCCAGGATGGCCACCGGAACAACCGGTGCCCCGGAGTTCAGCGCCAGCCAGGCCACGCCCCCGTTGATGTCCGCGGCTGCCCCGCTCCCCCGCGTCCCTTCCGGAAGAATCCCAACGCAGCGTCCGGCGTCGAGCACGTCCTTGCAGCGCTGCAGCGCCGCCCGGTCACCCTGCCGGTCCACCGGAAGCTGCCCGGAGGCGGTGAGTACCCGGCCCAGGAAGCCCTGGAACATCTCCTGTTTTACCAGGATGTGCATGGGCCGCGGCGCCGCGCCGAACATGACCGGCCCGTCGAGGAAGCTGATGTGGTTGGCTGCGAAGATCACCGGACCGCCGGTGGGGACGTTGCTCCTGCCCGTCACCGTGGTCCGGTAGACCACGTGGTCCAGGATCCATCCCACCGGCCTGCTCCACGCCATGGTCAGTCGGGTTGGCACACCCGCCCGGGCCTCAGTCACGGTTGAGGACCTTTGTAACGATCACGAGGGCGGCATTGACGGTCTGCTCGAAGTCCAGGTCCGAGGAGTCCAGCGTGACCACGCCGTCTGCCGCCTGGGTGAAGTTCACCACGGTTGAGTCCCTGGCATCCCGGTGGGTCACCTGGGCTGCCAGCTGTTCGGCGTTCTGGGTACCGCCCAGCTGGATGCCGCGCCGGCGGAGGCGGGCTTCCTCGCTTGCGGTGAGGAGCATGCGCACCTCGGCTCCGGGCGCGACGACGGTGGTGATGTCCCGGCCTTCCACCACCATTCGGCGGTGGTGCTTTTCAATCAGGTCCCGCTGCCTGCGGATCAGTTCGGTCCGGGCACCAAGCGTGGTGGCCACGGAGCTGACCGCGGCGGAAATTGCCGGTTCGCGGATGGCATCGGTGACGTCCACGCCGCCTACCCGCACGTATTCCTCCTGGGGGCTGGTGCTCAGTTCCAGCGCAAAGTCCCGGGAGGCCTGTTCCACGGCCGGCGTGTCATCAAGGTCAATCCCCTGGTTTACGCAGTACCAGGTCAGTGCGCGGTACATCGCTCCGGTGTCCAGGTAGGCCAGCCGCAGCCTGCGGGCAACCTCCTTGCTCACGCTGGATTTACCGGAGCCGGACGGTCCGTCGATGGCAACCACCAGCGGCCGGCCGATGCGCAGGGCGCGCATGGTCTCGAGGAGTTCCTGTGTCATTACTGAAGTACCCGCCATCCGCGGTCGTTGAGAGCTTCGATCAGGTGGTCGTGCTTGTTCGGCAACACAGACAATTCCACCATGCCAACGTTCTGTCCGGAGGAATGGTCCAGCCGAAGATCCTCGACGTTCACACCGATTTCACCGATCTCGGTGAGCAGCTGCGCGATCTGGCCGGGCTTGTCATCCACCAGGACGGTGAGCCAGGAGTATGCCTGCGGCGGGCCGCCGTGCTTGCCGGGAATCCGGGCCTGGCCGGCGTTGCCCTCACTGATCAGCTGTGCCAGGTCCAGCCGGGCTCCCGGTGCCGTGGGCTGTTCCAGGGTTCCGATGAGGCGGTTCAGGTCCTCGCGGACGCCGTAGAGGATCTCCACGACCTTGGCTGCATTCCCGCCGAGGATCTGCACCCAGAGGGTGGGATCGCTCGCGGCAATCCTGGTGACGTCGCGGAGGCCGTTGCCGGCCAGCGACAGGGCGTGCAGTGGCGTTCCCTGGAGGCGGCTGGCCAGCAGGGATGACATGACCTGGGGCAGGTGCGACACCAGGGCCACTGCTTCATCATGTTCGTCCGCCGTGAACTGCGAGACAACCGCTCCAAGATCCGAGGCAAGCGACCGTGCCACTTGCAGGGCAGCGCCGGAGGTCTCCCCGGAGGGGCACAGCACCCAAGGCATGGAGGTGAACAGCTCGCCGCGGGCGGCCACCGGTCCCGATTTTTCCCGCCCGGCCATGGGGTGGGTGCCCACGTACCGGGTGAGGTCGGCACCGAGGCTGCGCAGACGGGCCAGGATGTCAGCCTTGACGCTGGCTATGTCCACCACGACGGCGTCGGGGTAGTCAGCCAGCGCCTGGCACACGACGCCGGCCGTCACGTCCGGCGGGGCGGCAACCACAACCAGTTGCGGTTTGCGGCTGCCCAGCTCGGACAGGGGACGCCCGGCACCGATGTCCACCGCAACCGCCTGGTTGGTGGGTGACGGGTCGGAAAGGAACACAGGTACGCCACGCCCCCGCAGGCCCAGCCCAATGCTGGTGCCCAGCAGTCCGGTACCAATCACCACCACCGGGCCATCCAGGTGGCCGCGGCCCTGGCTTTTGAACGCGGACATGCGTCAGAGTCCTACGGATGCCAGCAGGTGGCCGACTTCCTGCTTGCCCAGGTTGCGGATGCTGCCCTGGCGCTGGTCCCCGAGTCCGATGGGGCCCACCTTGACGCGGACCAGCCGCTGGACCGGGAAGCCGACAGCATCAAAGAGGCGGCGGACAATCCGGTTCTTACCCGAGTGGAGCACAACCTCGATCAGCACGTGGCCCGGGGTGGAGTCCACCAGGCGGAAGGAGTCAACGGACGCGAACCCGTCCTCCAGTTCCACGCCGGCTTTCAGCTGGGCGCCGACGCCCTGCGGGAACGGCCCGCGCACCTGCACCAGGTAGGTCTTGGGAACCTCGTAGGACGGGTGGGTCAGCCTGTTGGCGAGTTCGCCGTCGTTGGTCAGCAGCAGCAGGCCTTCGGTGGCGACGTCGAGCCTTCCCACATGGAAGAGGCGTTCGCCGGTGTTCTTGTTGCTCTTCAGGAAGTCGCTGATGCACGGCCGGCCCTCGGGATCCTCCATGGTGGACACCACGCCCTTGGGCTTGTTGAACACCATGTAGACCAGGTTCTCGTCCAACTGGATCCGCAAGCCGTCAACATGGATGACGGCGGTCTTGGGATCGACGCGCATGCCGAGTTCCGTAACCACCTGGCCGTCCACCTCAACGCGGCCCTCGGCGATCATTTCTTCGCAGACGCGCCGGGATGCGACTCCGGCGGACGCCATTACTTTCTGGAGGCGCACGCCGTCTGCATCATGGAGTTCGGACTGCGGAACGTTACCGCGGGGGCCCTTCTTCCGGCCGGGCTTGCGGACCGGACCCAGGTTCTGGCCGAAGCGTTCGCTGCCGAATGCACGGGAAGCGGCTGTCCCGGGTGCACCGGTACGCGGCTTGGGCTTGAGGGCACCGGGAGTTCCGGGAGCCTTCTTGGCGCCGGGCTTGCGTGCCGCGGGCTTGCGCGACGACGGCTTGGCGCCACGGGCGCCCTCCGATGCCCGTGCCTGCTGGTCCCCCGCCAGATCGGGGTCGATGAAGCGTTCCTCGCGCGGCTTGGGGGCGCGGTGGGGCCGGTCCCCGCCGAATCCTGCTGCCCGCTTGGCTGTTCCGCCGCGGGAACCGCCGCTGAAGCCGCCGCCCTGTGCGCTGCGCTGCTGGGAGTTGTTGCGCTCGTTGCCGCCGCGTCCCGAACTGTTACGTGGTGAACCCTGGCGTCCCGCCTGTGTCATGACCCGTCCTTCAATGTGTTTTGGCCGGCAGAGATGTCCAAGGACAACCCTAGCCAGCCGCGCAGACTTCGTCTGCCCTGATAGAAAACCTGATAAACAAACTGCTCATGAGACCGCTGCCGGCAGAAGGGTCCTGCCTACATGGTCCCGGCGTCGTAGAACTCTGCGATCCCGTCGAGTCCCGGAAGGTGCGGCGACAGCTGGGGCAGGTCCTCCACTGAACTGATTCCCATCCGTTCAAGGAAATAGGAGGTGGTCCGGTAGAGGATTGCGCCGGACTCGGGATCCGTTCCCGCGTCCTCGATCAGCCCGCGCTGGGCAAGCGTCCGTACGACGGAATCAACATTGACACCGCGAATTGCAGACACCCGGGCCCGGGAAACGGGCTGGCGGTACGCGATGACTGCCAGCGTTTCCAACGCCGCCTGGGTAAGCCTGGCGGTCTGCCCCTCAAGCACATATTTGCCGACAATGTCGGCAAACTCCGTGCGCGAGTAGATCCGCCAGCCACCGGCGATGTTCCGCAATTCAAAACCCCGGGGGCTGGAACCAATGCCAGTGTGGCTGGCATCCTCCATCTCCGGGGCTTTAACAGTATAGCCGTTATACTCACGCTGCAGTTCTGCCAGCAGGGAGCGGACCGCTGTGACCGTCAGGCCTACCCCGGCTGCCAGCTCTTCCTCCGTGGCGGGTTGGTCCAGGACCATGAGCACCGCTTCGAGGGCAGCCTTGGCACCGCCGGGGAGGTCGTCGAAGTCCGGGCCGTGGTCCGCGTCCTCCCGTGGCGCCGTGTCCTCCGGCTTCCCTGTGTCCTCAAGCATTGCCCCGCCTTCCACGGCCAGGTCCTGCGGCTTGGAATTCACGCCTGCTCCTCATACTCTTCGCTCAGGTTTTCCGCCGACCAGTCGCGGCCTTCGGCTGTCCAGTGGATGGCAAGCTCGGACAGCGGGGACAGCTGGTCGAACGACACGGCCCGGTCCCGGAACAGTTCCAGGAGCGCCAGGAAGCGGGCCACCACCACCAGGGTGGAATCGGCGTCGGCAATCAGGGAACGGAAGGTCTGGGGCGACTCCTGTTGCAGGCGAAGCCCCATCATCCGGGCCTGTTCCTTGACGCTGACGTTGCTCCCATGCAGGTGGCCGAGTGCCACTTGCGGCGGCTGGGCGGGCGCTTTGGGCCGGAGCGCGGCCTCGGCCAGCGCGGCGAACTGTTGCGGCGTGTGTTTCCACACCAGTTCAGGGAGCATCGACGCGAAGTGCTCCTCCAGGGCCACCTGGCGTGGAAAGCGCCGGCCTTCCTGGTGCAGGGTTTCGCCCAGGATTCCTGCCACCTGCTTGAAAGCCTTGTACTGCAGCAGCCGGGCAAAGAGGAGGTCCCGCGCTTCCAGAAGGGCGATGTCCTCGTCGTCCTCCACCTCACCCGCGGGAAGGAGCCGTGCCGCCTTGAGGTCAAGCAGCGTGGCGGCGATCACCAGGAATTCGCTCGCCTCGTCCAGGGCCCACTCTTCACCGAGCCGCTGCAGTTTACGGATGTACTTGATGAACTCATCCGTGACGGTGGCAATGGCCACTTCTGTAATGTCCAGCTGGTGTTTGGCGATCAGCCCCAGAAGGAGGTCGAAGGGACCCGTGAAGTTGGCCAGCCGCACCTCGAAGCCGGGTTTGGATTCGGCCACGGCGTGGTTAGGGTGCGCCGCCGCGGGAGATCAGCTCCTTTGCCAGCCGGCGGTAGGCGTCGGCGCCCACGTGGTTTCCGGCGTAGCTGGTGATGGGCTCCGCGGCCACGGTAGCGTCTGCGAACTTGATGGAGCGCTTGATGACGGTTTCGAAGACCTTGTCGCCGAACGCCTCCACCAGGCGGGTGATCACTTCGCGGCTGTGCAGTGTCCTTGCGTCGTACATGGTGGCCAGTACGCCGTCCACCTGAAGGCGAGGGTTCAGCCGGTCCTGGACCTTGTCGATGGTTTCGACCAGCAGCGCCACGGCGCGAAGGGCGAAGAACTCGCAAATGAGCGGGATGATGACGCCGTGGGCTGCCGTGAGGGCGTTGACGGTCAGGAGGCCCAGGGAGGGCTGGCAGTCGATGAGGACGACGTCGTAATCGTCTTCGACTTTCTTGAGCGCACGGTCCAGGACCTGTTCGCGCGCCACCTCGTTGACCAGCTGGACTTCCGCGGCGGAGAGGTCGATGTTGGCGGGCAGCAGGTCGACGTTCTCGACGCCCGTGTGGTGGATGGCGTCACGGATATCCACCTTGCGGTCCATCAGGACGTTGTACACCGTGAGGTCCAGCTCATGCGGGTTGACACCAAGGCCGGCGGAGAGCGCGCCCTGGGGGTCGAAGTCCACCAGGAGGACGCGGCGGCCGTACTCGGCGAGCGCCGCGGCGAGGTTGATGGTGGAGGTGGTCTTCCCCACGCCGCCCTTTTGGTTGACCATGGCGATGACGCGGGCCGGACCGTGGGAGGACAGCGGCGCGGGTTCCGGGAACTCCCGGTATGGGCGCCCGGTGGGCCCCATCACCGCGTTTTCCAGGTCGAATTCCGTGCCCTCCAGAGTTGCTGAACCCTGTTCGCTGCTCACGTATCTGTCCACACTTTCGATGACGGTGATTTCCTGCCGCTGGCTCACCAGCGCCGTTCGTTCTGCTCCCTAGGTTACAGCGCCCGACACGGCATTCGACGGAACTTGACTTTCCGCGAATGTTGAGCCTTGACCCTCTAGCTGAGGTCGAAGGTTGCACTGCCTGGGAACGCAGGACCGCCCCCGCAGCATGGCTGCGGGGGCGGTCTCGTGGGGTGTCCTGGCGGTGGCTAGGCCTTGGCAGCCTCGCGGGCGCCCTCTTCCTTGGGTGCCATTTCGCCGTGATGGTGGACCATCATGGTTGCCTCGTCGAAAGGTTCTTCGCCGGACAGCACCCGGCCAACCTGGCCGCCGTCGATCTCCTTGACCCAGGTGCCGATCAGGACGGTGGCCACCGCGTTGCCCGTGAAGTTGGTCAGGGCGCGGGCCTCGGACATGAACCGGTCGATGCCGACGATCATGCCCACGCCGCCGAGCAGTTCGGGCTTGTGTGCCTGCAGGCCGGCCGCGAGGGTTGCAAGGCCGGCACCGGTCACACCGGCGGCACCCTTGGAGGCGATGATCATGAACACCAGCAGGGAGATCTGGGCGCCGAGGTCCAGCGGGGTGCCCATGGCGTTGGCCACGAACAGGGACGCCATGGTCAGGTAGATGGCGGTTCCGTCCAGGTTGAAGGAGTAGCCGGTGGGAACGGTGACGCCGACGACCGGCTTGGAGACGCCGAGGTGTTCCATCTTGGCGATCAGCCGCGGCAGTGCCGCTTCCGAGGACGACGTGGAGAAGATGATGAGGTACTCACGGGCCAGGTACTTCATCAGCTTGAAGATGTTGACGCCGGCAACCACCTGGAGCAGGCCGCCCAGGATCACCACGATGAACAGTGCGCAGGTGATGTAGAAGGCGATCATCAGGGTGAACATGCTGACGATGGCCTGCACGCCGGTTGCGCCCACGACGGCGGCGATGGCACCGAAGGCACCTACCGGAGCGAGCCACATGATCATGATGAGGATGCGGAACACCAGTGCCTGGCCGTAGCCGACAGCCTTGAGGATCGGGGCACCCTGGGCGCCCATCTTCTGCAGCGCGAAGCCAACCAGGATGGCTGCCAGCAGGGTGGGCAGCACGGGGACGTCACTGGGGATGATGCCCAGCAGGAAGTCCACGGTGCTGTCGGTCGCCGCCTTCTTGTTGGGGTCGTACGGCGTCAGCTTCAGGCCCTCGCCGGGGTGGATGATGTTGCCTACCACCAGGCCGATGGCCAGGGCGAAGGTTGACATGATGATGAAGTAGCCCAGTGCCAGGCCGCCGACCTTGCCGACGGTGGCTGCCTTGGCGATGGAGCCGATGCCCAGGACGATGGTGCAGAAAATGACCGGTGCGATCATCATCTTGATGAGCTTGACGAAGCCGTCGCCCAGGGGCTTGAGGGACTTGCCCACCTCCGGGAACAGCAGGCCCACCACCGCGCCGAGGACGACGGCGGCGATAACTGCGATGTAGAGGTAGTGGGACTTGTCCAGTCCCTTGCGCCGCGGGGTCGCGGTCTCGAGCGACTCTCCTCGTTGAGAAGCCATGATGTGTCTCCTTGTGGATATTCTGATAGACGTTGCGGCGCAGTCTCTGGGCTCAACACGTCCGTCCAATGTGATATCCATCATTGGGCACCCCGTGATCCAGCTCACCGTTGCGTTCATATTGGTCGCGGTATCGGCAGGGTCCAAGGGAGGCAGGCATGATCCACCGCTGGAGTATCGCCCGCCGGCTCTTCCTGGCGAACCTGCTGATCGTCGTGTCGTTTATCGCCATCGTGGGAACGGCCGCCTACGTGGACGCGCGGGACCGGACGTATGACGAAGCGGGCCGCCGGATGGAAGGCGTGGCTGCCTCCATCGCCGCCAATCCCCTGGTGCTCCAGGCTGCTGCCACGCCGGACCCGTCCGCCGTCCTGCAGCCGTATGCCAAAGACGTCACCACCGCGGCCCACGTGGACTTCATCACGATCATGGCGCCGGACCGTACCCGCTGGACCCACCCGCGGGACGAGGAGCTGGGCCGGCCCTACATCGGCTCCATCGATGAAGCACTCCGCGGCCACACCTACACCGAAGTGACGGCAGGTACGCTGGGCCCGTCGGTGCGGACCATTGTTCCGGTCAAGGATTCCGCGGGGACAGTCAAGGCCCTCGTAGCGGTGGGTGTTACCGTCCGCAGCGTCGATATCGCCTTTGCCGGGCGCCTTCCCGTCCTGCTGGCCGTCGGCATGGCCCTCCTGGTGGGCGGTTCACTGGCGTCGTGGCTGCTGGGCAGGTACCTGCGGCGGGTTACCCGGGGCTGGGGTCCCGAACAGCTGGCACAGCTGTTCGCCTACTACGAGTCGGTGCTGCACTCGGTCCGGGAAGGGCTGATCCTGATCGATGCCCGGAAGCGCGTGGTGATGTACAACGACCAGGCTGCCGAGCTGCTGGGCCTGGCCGACACCGGCAACAATGACCCCACCCGGCCCCCATCGCTGGCAGACCTTCCCCTGGACGACGAACTGCGCAGCCTGTTCGAGTCCGGGCGGACCACCAAGGACGAGATGGTCCTGACCGGCTCCCGCGTGCTGGTGGTCAACCAGGGGCCGGCCCGGGGTCCCGAGGCCCGGGGCACCCGCGGGAAGGTCCCCGTCTACGGGACCGTGGCCACCCTCAGGGACCGGACAGAAATCGAAGCGCTGGGCAACGAACTGCAGACCATGCGCACCCTTTCCGACGCGCTGCGCGCCCAGACCCACGAGCACGCCAACCGGCTGCACACCATGGTTTCGCTCCTGGAACTCGGCCGGACCAGGGAAGCCCTGGACTTTGCAACCCAGGACCTGGCCCTGAGCCAGCAGCTGACAGATGACATGGTGAGTTCGATCGATGAACCGGTGGTGGGCGCCCTGCTCATGGGAAAGGTGGCCGAGGCCCACGAACGCGGCGTCCAGCTGGATCTCTCCACCCTGGGCTCCGGCACGGCACCCGGGGTGGCCGTCCAGGACCTGGTGACGATCCTGGGCAACCTGCTGGACAATGCCATCGATGCCGCCGCCGATGCACCCCCTCCGCGGAGGGTGGTGCTGACGCTGGAGGCCGATGAAGAAGGCCTGGACATCGCCGTCAACGATTCCGGAACGCCCATCGACCCCACCGATGCGGAAAAGATCTTCCGGCACGGATTCAGCACCAAGCCTGCGGGGGCCGGGGGCCGGGGAATCGGCCTGGCCCTGGTGCGGCAGGCGGTGCAGCGTTTGGGCGGTACGCTGGCCATCAACGGCCGGCGCGGCGCCAAGTTCGAAGTATTCCTGCCTGCAGCGGTGTCCGCGGAGAAGGAGCACAGACAGTGAGCAACATCCGGGTCCTCGTCGTCGAAGATGAGGCCATCGCTTCGGCAGCGCACGCGGCCTACGTGGGGAGGCTGGAAGGATTCGAGCTCGCCGGGACAGCCCCCGACGGCCAGTCGGCCCTGCGGCTGCTGAACGAATTCGTGGCCGCGGGAGAGCCCGTTGAACTGGTCCTGCTGGACATGAACCTGCCCGACCTGCACGGCCTGGACATCGCCCGCCGGATGCGTTCGGCGGGGATCCTGGCGGACATCATTGCGATCACCGCCGTGCGCGAACTGGCGATCGTCCGCAGCGCCGTGGCAATCGGCGTGGTCCAGTACCTGATCAAGCCCTTCACGTTCGCCACGTTCTCCGACAAGCTGGAAAATTACCGCCAGTTCCGGCAGCAGTTGGCCGGTTCCGGCGGTGGCCCCGGCAAGGGGGGCGCCTCGCAAAGCGAAGTGGACCAGGCCTTTGCCAGCCTCCGGGCGCCATCCGAACTCCCGCTGCCCAAGGGACTCTCAACCTCGACGCTCGGATCCGTCCAGGAGTTCCTCCGGGGGCAGCCCGAAGCAGTGTCCGCCACGGAGGTCATGGACGCCCTGGGGATGTCGCGCGTGACGGCTCGGCGCTACCTTGAGTACCTGGCCGATGCGGGAACAGTTTCCCGGACCGCCCGCTACGGCACCCCCGGCAGGCCGGAGAACGAATACCGCTGGAACACCCGCTGAGCCGCTCGGGGTTGGACGTGCGCGCCCCGGCCATGCGCCTCAGCCAGCCTCCGCCTCCCCCGCCCGGAGTGCTCCGATCAATTGATCGATGACGCCTGGATCCTCGATGGTGGACGGAACGGTGTACTCCTCGCCGTCCGCTATCTGGCGCATGGTCTTGCGGAGGATCTTCCCCGAACGGGTCTTGGGCAGTGCATCCACCACTGTCACCTGTTTGAAGTCCGCAACCGCACCAATGTCCCGCCGGACCAGTGCCACTAGATCCTTGGCCAGGACATCTTCGGCGATGTCCACCCCGGTTTTGAGCACCACGTAGCCGCTGGGACGCTGGCCCTTCACGGGGTCGGCGAGGCCGATCACGGCGCACTCCGCAACGGCCGGATGCTGGCCGATCACCTGTTCCATGGCGCCGGTTGAGAGCCTGTGGCCGGCAACATTGATGATGTCGTCCGTACGGCCCATGACAAAGATGTACCCGTCCCGGTCCTGGTAACCCGAATCGCCGGTGGCGTAGCAGCCCTCGAAAGCCTGAAGGTAGGAAGAGATGTAGCGCTCATCATTCCGCCACAGCGTTGTGAGGGTGCCCGGCGGCAGCGGCAGTCCAAGCACGATGTTGCCCTCGGTGCCGGGTTCCACCTCTCCGCCTGCGCCGTCGAGGATCTGCAGCCGGAACCCGGGCATGGGCACGCTCGGGGAGCCGGCCTTGATGGGCAACTGCTCCAGGCCACGCGGGTTGGCGCAAATGGCCCACCCGGTCTCGGTCTGCCACCAGTGGTCCACCACCGGCACGCCGAGGGCCCGTGATGCCCAATGGAAAGTGTCCGTGTCCAGCCTCTCGCCGGCAGTGAACAGGGTCCGCAGGCTGGAGATGTCGTACTTCCGCAGCAGCGACGCCGCCGGATCCGCCTTGCGGATGGCCCGGAGTGCCGTGGGCGCAGTGAAGAGCACATTGACCCTGTGGTCCCGGACCACGCGCCAGAATGCGCCGGCATCCGGGGTGCCTACGGGCTTGCCCTCGTACATCACCGTGGTGGCGCCGGCCAGCAGCGGGCCATAGACAATGTAGGAGTGCCCCACTACCCAGCCGACGTCTGACGCGGTCCACATCACGTCGCCCGGACCGACGTCGTAAATGTTCTCCAGGGTCCAGCGCAGGGCGACGGCGTGGCCGCCGTTGTCCCGCACCACTCCCTTTGGCGTGCCGGTGGTTCCGGATGTGTAGAGGATGTAGAGCGGATCGGTGGCCTTCACCTCAACGGGAGCGGCAGGCTCTGCGGAAGCCATTTCCGTGTCCCAGTCCAGCCAGCCCGCATGGTCCGCAGCCTTGGACGCGAATCCGTCGCGCTCCTTGACCAATACGGGAAGATCCGGCATGCCCGCCAGTTCCAGCGCCTCCGCGACGGCCGGCAGATACTCGATGCGGCGGGCGGGTTCGATCCCGCCCGAAGCGGTCACCACCGCAGTGGGTGCGGCGTCCCGGATCCGGGCCGCGAGCTCCTTGGGCGCAAAACCGCCGAACACCACGGAATGGACCGCGCCCAGCCGGGCCGACGCCAGCATGGCGATAGCGGCTTCCGGGATCATTGGCATGTAAATCACCACGCGGTGCCCCTTTCCCACGCCATGGCCGCGCAGCACACCGGCAAAGCGCGCCACGGCGTCCGTGAGCTGGGCATACGTGTAGCGGTGCCGGGTTCCCAGCATGGCCGAGTCATGGATCAGGGCCACCTGCTCCCCGCGGCCTTCGGCGATATGCCGGTCAAGGGCGTTGTAGCAGGTATTCAGTGTGCCGTCGGGAAACCAGCTGTAGAGCGGTGCCCGCGTGGAGTCCAGCGCCTGCGCCGGAGGAGAGCTCCAGGCGATGTTTCCCGCGGCCTCCAGCCAAAAGTCGTCGGGCTCTTCGATGCTGCGCCGGTAACTGTCCCGATAGCTGGTGGTGATCATAACGTAATCCCGTCCACGACGTTGTGATGCAGCTCATGCTAGCTGGCGGAGTTAACCACCACAAGGGTCGCTGTATACAAGGAAGTCAATTTCTGGCATATTTTCTCAAAGGTCCATTCTTTTGAGCCCAGTTGTGTATACACTGATGCAGTCAGCCGAGGAAGGAGACGAGCATGCGCGCCAGCGACAAGGCCTATGCCGCCCTGCGCGATGACATCATCGAATGGCGCCTGGCGCCGGGTACGGTCCTTGCCGAGGTGGAACAGTCCGAGCGTCTGGGCGTCTCGCGCACACCGCTGCGGGAAGCCTTGGGGCGCCTTACGGCGGAAGGCCTCACGACGGCAGGCGGCCGCGGCGTCGTCGTCACCGACATCTCGCTTGAGGACATTGACGAACTGTTCGAACTCCGCGAAACCCTTGAGGGCAGGGCGGCGGCACTGGCTGCGCGGCGCGGCGAGGCTGCGACGTTCGAGCGCCTGCAGCGCGAACTGCTCGAGGCTCCCGCATTGATTGGCGGTGACGAGCCGGCCCTGCATGACTACTACGAACTGGTGGGCCGGCTGGACACAGCAATCGACGCCGCCATCTCCAACTCCTACCTGGCCCAGGCCATGCGCAGCCTGCGCGTTCACCTGGTCCGGATCCGCCGGCTTGCCGCCGACGATGCCTGCCGGCTCACTGCCGCAGCCGCCGAGCATGCCGCCATCGCGGAGGCGATCGCGGCCGGCAACCCCAGGCTCGCCGAGGCGGCCACCATCGTCCACCTGCACCGAAGCCTCTCCCACGTCAAAGCAACCCACGCATCCCACCCGAAGGAGCACCATGGTTAAGGAACACCACGTCCGCGTCTATAAAAGCGAAGAAAACCTGCCCCGCGAGGACCAGCTGGCCTACAAAATCGCCCAGGTCGCCGCGGACCCGGTGGCTGTGTCTGACGACGTGACCGCTATGGTGATCAACCGCGTCATCGACAACGCCTCGGTGGCGATCGCTTCCCTGAACCGCGCGCCGATCGTCGCCGCCCGTGCCCAGGCGCTCACCCACGGCCCCAGCACCGGCGGCAAGGGGTCCAAAGTCTTCGGCATCGAGGACCGCGTGTCCCCGGAGTGGGCAGCCTGGGCCAATGGGGTGGCTGTCCGGGAACTGGACTACCACGACACCTTCCTCGCGGCCGACTACTCCCACCCCGGGGACAACATCCCGCCGATCCTCGCCGTCGCCCAGCACGTTGGCGCCAGCGGCCACGACCTGATCCGGGGCATCGCCACCGGGTACGAGATTCAGGTCAACCTGGTCAAGGCCATCTGCCTGCACAAGCACAAGATCGACCACGTGGCCCACCTCGGCCCCTCGGCCGCGGCCGGGATCGGCACCCTGCTTGGCCTCGATGTGGAGACCATCTTCCAGTCAGTGGGCCAGGCGCTGCACACCACCACCGCCACCCGGCAGTCCCGCAAGGGCGAGATCTCCACCTGGAAGGCCCACGCCCCGGCCTTTGCCGGCAAGATGGCCATCGAATCAGCGGACCGGGCCATGCGCGGCCAGACCTCCCCCGTGCCCATCTACGAAGGCGAAGACGGCGTCATCGCCTGGATGCTCGATGGCCCGGACGCCTCCTACATGGTCCCGCTTCCCACCCCGGGTGAAGTCAAGCGTGCCATCCTGGACACCTACACCAAGGAACATTCCGCGGAGTACCAGGCCCAGGCGTGGATCGACCTTGCCCGCAAGCTGCACGGGGAACACCCCGAGGTCACCGATCCGGCCAACGTCGAGTCAGTGCTGATCAAGACCAGCCACCACACGCACTACGTGATCGGCTCCGGCGCCAACGACCCCCAGAAATACAGCCCCACCGCGTCCAGGGAAACCCTGGACCACTCCATCCCGTACATCTTCACCGTGGCCCTGCAGGACGGGGCCTGGCACCACGTGGACTCCTACGCCCCGCAGCGCGCCGCCCGTCCGGACACCGTGGAACTGTGGCACAAAGTCAGCACGGTGGAAGATCCCGAATGGACCCGCCGCTACCACTCCCTGGACATCGCAGAGAAGGCTTTCGGCGGCTCGGTGGAGATCACGCTCAAGGACGGCACCGTCATCACCGACCAGATCGCCGTTGCCGACGCCCACCCGCTCGGCGCCCGCCCCTTCGCCCGGGAACAGTACATCAACAAGTTCCGCACCCTCGCCGCCGGGCTCGTGGAGGAGGCTGAGATCGAAAGGTTCCTCACCGCCGTCGAACGCCTCCCACAGCTCGCCGCCGGTGAGCTGGACCAGCTGAACATCACCGCCGCTCCCGGCGTCATCGACCTCGCGGCGGCACCGAAGGGACTGTTCTAGATGCTGTACTCAAAGACCACCCCGGAACAGAAGCGGGTCCGCTTCCGGGAACTGCTGGCCTCCGGGACCATCCAGCAGTTCCCCGGCGCGTTCAACCCGCTCTCCGCCCGGCTGATCGAGGAAAAGGGCTTCGCCGGGGTGTACATCTCCGGCGCCGTCCTCGCCAACGACCTCGGCCTGCCGGACATCGGCCTGACCACCCTGACCGAGGTAGCCACCCGGGCCGGGCAGATCGCCCGCATGACGGACCTGCCCTCGATCGTTGACGCGGACACCGGCTTCGGGGAGCCCATGAACGTGGCACGCACCGTCCAGGAACTCGAGAACGCAGGCCTGGCCGGCTGCCATATCGAGGACCAGTTCAACCCGAAGCGCTGCGGCCACCTGGACGGCAAGAACGTGGTGGACCAGGACACCGCCACCAAACGCATCAGGGCCGCGGCCGACGCCCGGCGGGACCCGAACTTCCTGATCATGGCCCGCACCGACATCCGCGCCACCGAGGGGCTGGAAGCCGCACAGCAGCGCGCCAAAGCCCTCGTCGAAGCCGGCGCCGACGCAATTTTCCCCGAAGCCATGAAGGACCTGGGCGAGTTCAAGGCCATCCGCGACGCGGTGGACGTGCCGATCCTGGCCAACATGACCGAGTTCGGCAAGAGCGACCTCTTCACCGTGGATGAACTGGCCGGCGTCGGCGTCAACATGGTGATCTATCCGGTGACGCTGCTCCGTAGTGCCATGGGGGCTGCTGAGCGTACTCTGGAATCGATCAAATCCGACGGCACCCAGGAGGCGCAGGTTCCAAACATGCTGACCCGTGCCCGGCTCTACGACCTCGTTGACTACGAGGCCTACAACCGCTTCGACACCGGCGTGTTCAATTTCCAGATTCCCGGAACATGACACCCGGCACCTGACACCCAATCGGAAGGCCGGCCTCCGCCGGACGAACAGGCTTTAGGAACAAAGGAGTTTCAGC
>Ga0247818_10001067_pt1 | contig 17154 bp, 11 predicted proteins | sample 13C_Glucose_Day1_FD_192424 | JGI IMG/M metagenome (GOLD analysis project Ga0247818, IMG submission 192424) | Soil microbial communities from agricultural site in Penn Yan, New York, United States - 13C_Glucose_Day1 | ecosystem: Environmental > Terrestrial > Soil > Agricultural land | place... | reverse complement strand
GTCCGGAGCTCCTCCGTCCTGCTCGGGGTGTCCCGGGTGATGCCCGCTCAGGCTTCCAACTGGTTCACGGACTTCTCCTCCGTCCTCGCCCAGAACGGCTTCCCGCAGGTCTTCAGCCCCTTCGCCAACGAGCCCATCACCGAGGTCGAGCCGCCGGATCCGGCGCTGGCCGGAAGCCCCGTCGCCGCCCGCGCCAAGAAGTCCATCGTCAAGGTGGTCGGGATGGCCCCCGGCTGCGGCAAGGTCCTCGAAGGGACCGGTTTCGTCTTCTCCGACCGCCGGGTGATGACCAACGCCCATGTGGTCGGCGGCGTCGACGAACCCACGGTCCAGATCGGTGGCGAGGGCCGGCTGTACGACGCCAAGGTCGTCCTCTACGACTGGCAGCGGGACATCGCCGTGCTGGACGTCCCGGACCTGGACGCCCAGCCGCTGCGCTTCACCGACGCGGACAAGGACGCGGGGAGCGGCGACAGCGCCATCGTCGCGGGCTTCCCGGAGAACGGTGCCTACGACGTGCGATCCGCGCGTATCCGGGGCCGCATCGATGCCAACGGCCCGGACATCTACCACCGGGGCACCGTGCGGCGCGACGTGTACTCGCTGTTCGCGACCGTCCGGCAGGGCAACTCCGGCGGCCCGCTGCTCACTCCGGACGGGAAGGTGTACGGAGTGGTGTTCGCCAAGTCGCTCGACGATCCGGACACGGGTTACGCGCTGACGGCCGACGAGATCCGCGAGGACATCGAACTGGGCAGGGCCTCCGCGCAGGAGGTCGACAGCCAGGGGTGCGCGCTCTGACGCCTTGCGTCCGGACGCTCGCCGAGGGCGCCGTCCGGACGCCGCCGACCCGTGGCCCGCGCAGGGCGGCCCCGGGTGGCTGAGGCCGTCAGCCGGACGCGACCGTCACGAGCCGGCCACTGTCATGCGGAGTGGCCGGCCGGCGCGGGGGCCGTGGCTCCGGGCCACCGACTGCCGCTGTGCCGTGTCGATCTCGCGTACAGGCGGATTCACGGAGTGCGGGAGCCGGGTACCGGGCCTCGACGGATCCGGTTCCCGGCGTGTGGAGTGTCGTCCGACGGCCTCCGCGTCATCCGCGGGGATGGCGCAGGCGCGCCGAGACCCAGCGGGCACGGCGGTGGAGGATACGCGGAATGCCCAGCCGGAGTTCATGGAAATCGCTCACATCGTGCACCCGGCTCAGCGAGCCGCCCCCCTCGTGAATGCTCGGACCGGCAGGAGCGGTCGAGCGGCGGTTGCGTGCTGCGTCATTGAAGTCGCGCGTCCAGCCCATACCCCGACGTCTGCCCCCGACCCAAGGTCGGTAATCGTGAGCGAGTCAGCCAATTGGCTTATGCGGAAGGCAATTGGCTGTTCGTCGGACGTGTGTGCCTCTCGACTACCGGTCGGGCTCGGGGTCCTTGAGCCAGTTGATGAGTTCGGTCGAGAAGCCGACCGGATCCTCCTCGTGCGGGAAGTGCCCCAGACCGTCGAAAAGTCGCCATCTGTACGGCGCTTCGACGTACTCGCCGGATCCCGCGGAACTGCGTGTCCTTACGGCCGGATCGAGCGATCCGTGAAGATGCAGCGTCGGCACCCGGACGGGGCGCTTCATCCGCCGGTTGAACTGGACACCGTCGGGACGCGCCAGTGAACGCACCATCCAGCGGTACGGCTCGATCGAGCAATGAGCCGTCGACGGGATGCACATCGCGCGGCGGTAGACGTCCACCGTCGCGTCGTCCGGGAACTCCTGGGTGCGGGGGCCCGACCAGTCGCGGATCATCCGGGCGACCAACGCCGCCTCGTCCGCGACGAGCTGACGCTCCGGTACCCAGGGGCGCTGGAAACCCCAGATGTGCGAACCCGCCCGGGACTGAGCGAGGTCCGAGAGCATCGAGGAACGCCAGCGGCGCGGATGCGGCATCGAGGACACCACGAGCCGTCGCACCAGTTTCGGCCGCATCACGGCAGCCGTCCAGGCGAGATATCCGCCCATGTCGTGCCCCACGAGCGCCGCGTCCGGTTCGCCGAGGGAACGGATCACGCCGGTGACGTCGAGTGCGAGGTTCGCGGGGTCGTAACCCCGGGGCGTACGGTCGCTGCCGCCGACTCCGCGGAGGTCCATCGCGACGGCGCGGTAACCCGCGTCGGCCAGGGCGGTCAGCTGATGGCGCCAGGTCCACCAGAACTGCGGGAAGCCGTGCAGCAGCAGAACCAGCGGCCCGTCGCCCAGCTCGGCGATGTGGAAGCGTGCGCCGTTGGCTGCCACATCGCGGTGGGTCCACGGCCCGTCGATGCGGACAGGGCCGCCGGAACCGGCGGCCGGCCCCAGCGGGCCCACCGGGCCGGATGTGCTGAAATCGGGGTCGGTCATGTGGACGAGCGTGTCACAGAGACCGCCTTGTCCTGGACAGGACGGTTCTCGATGGCCCTGTCCGAGAGCGTGCTGCCCTGCGCCTGCTCGATCGCGAGCGCCCCGGCGGGGCGCGGGTGCGGCTTGACGCCCTGCAGGACCGCCGCGGTCTGCTTGGCCGAGGCGATGGACTTCTCCGGCGGCTTGACCTTCTTGAACTTGGCGAGCCCGAAGAGGGCGATCAGAATCCCCAGCAGGATGAACGCACCGCCCACGATCAGGAACGACCAGGCCAGTCCGAGCCCGAGATTGTGGATCCCGTAGGCCGCGGCGAAACTCAGCACGGGGATCGCGAAGAGGATCAGCACACCCGTGACGATGAACGCCACACTGCCGATCACGCCGCGCTTGACGTCCTGACGCACCTCGGCCTTGGCCAGTGCGATCTCGTCGTGCACCAGCGCGGACATCTCAGCGGTCGCCGAAGCGAACAGCTGTCCGAGACTACGGTCGGTGCTGCCCGCGTAGTTGCCGGGGTCGCTCATCCCTGACTCCCTCTCCTCTTCCGTACATCCGATGTCAGATCATGCCGGACTGTCCGGCTTGCTGCTCGTTGCCCCCGCCCGTTCGGCAAGGCGGCGGTGCTCGGCCGCCTTCCGTTCGTGGATCGCGGCCATGCGCAGGTGGTACTCCGGGTCGTCCTGTTCGTAGACGTCGGGAACTCCCGACGCGTCCGCGTCGAGTTCCTCGGCCTCGTACAGCGCCCTGTATCTGCGTACCCGCAGTTTGAGCAGTACACCGGAGAGTACGGCCGCAATCAGGGATCCGATGAGGACCGCGGCCTTGACCTCGTTGATCATGTCGTCGTCGCCGGCGAAGGCGAGCTCCCCGATGAGCAGCGAGACGGTGAAGCCGATGCCGGCCAGCGTGGCCACCGCGAAGACATCGGCCCAGGCGAGGTCCTTGTTCAGCTCGGCCCTGGTGAAGCGGGTGACGAGCCAGGTACCGCCGAAGATGCCGACGGTCTTGCCGACGACCAGACCGAGAACCACTCCGAGCGTTTCGGGCCGGGTGAAGACGCCTGCCAGAGCATCGCCCTTGAGGGTGACGCCCGCGGAGAACAGGGCGAACAGCGGGACCGCGACGCCCGCCGACAGAGGGCGCACGAGGTGCTCGATGTGTTCCCCGGGGGAATGCGTCTCTCCCTCGCGCCGGGTGCAGCGAAGCATGAGGCCCATCGCCACACCCGCGATCGTCGCGTGGACCCCGCTGTTGTACATGAGGGCCCAGATGACCAGGGCGAGCGGTACGTAGACGTACCAGCCACGCACCCCCGTGCGCAGCAGTACGTAGAACACGGCGAGGCCGAGGAACGCGCCGCCGAGCGCCAGGAGGTCGATGTCCTCGGTGAAGAAGACCGCGATGATGAGGATGGCGAACAGGTCGTCGACGACTGCGAGGGTCAGCAGGAAGGCACGCAGCGCTGCGGGGAGCGACGTACCGATGACCGCGAGGACGGCCAGTGCGAACGCGATGTCGGTGGCGGTGGGCACGGCCCAGCCGGCCAGGGACCCGTCACCCAGCACCGTGGTGACCGTGTAGACGACTGCGGGGACGGCCATGCCGCAGAGTGCCGCCGCGACGGGCAGGGCGGCGGCCCGGGGGTCGCGGAGCTCCCCGGCGACCAGCTCACGTTTGAGTTCGACCCCCGCCACGAAGAAGAACACGGCGAGCAGTCCGTCGGCGGCCCAGTGGGACACCGAGAGATGCAGTCCCAGAGCTTCGGGGCCGAAGTGGAAATCGCTGACGGAGGTGTAGGCGGCGCCGAAGGTGTTGGCCCAGATCAGCGCGGTGACGGCGGCGACCAGCAGGATGACGCCGCCCACCGTCTCGGTGCGCAGGGCCTCGGCGACGTAGTTGCGTTCGGGGAGGGATAGCCGGCCGAGCAGGGTACGGCGGCCGGAAGGGGAAGAGGGCGGGACCACGAGGGAGACCTCCGGGTCGGATGACGGCAGTGGTGGCATGGCGGATACACATGCCGACCAGACTTCCCGGCGCCCCTGTGAACATTTCTATGCGGTTGTCGCCGAGTCCTCGCACCTGCCTGCGGACCGGCGGCACGTACCGGCGTGAACGTGCCCGTGAGCCGCCGGGTGGCCGGACTGCGGACGCGTACTGCTCGACGTGATCACCACTGTACCCGGGGTACGGGGAACGTATCCGGATCCGCTGCCCGCCGCTCGGCGGGCCGTTCCCGGAGTCGTCCGCCTCTGTCTCTCCGCGCGCGACGCCCGGCCTCCGACAGCTTTCGGCGGAGCCCCGCCCAGGACAGCGCGGAGGGGCACCCGGTTGCTCCGGGTGCCCCTCGACGGTGTGCGGGCGGGCACTTCGACCTGGCCGTCCGGACCTCTGGTCCGTTCGTCCTTGCAGGTCCCGCCGGTCCTGCTTGTTCGTCTCGCTCTAGTCGTCGGACGAAGCCGAGGGCAGCTGTGTCTGGATGAGAGCCATGACCGAGGAATCGGTGAGCGTCGTGACGTCGCCCAGCTCGCGGTTCTCGGCGACATCCCGGAGCAGGCGGCGCATGATCTTGCCGGACCGGGTCTTCGGCAGCTCGGCCACCGGAAGGACGCGCTTGGGCTTCGCGATCGGACCGAGCGTGGTGCCGACGTGATTACGCAGCTCGGCGACCAGTTCCTCGGACGCTGTGGCGGTGCCACGCAGGATCACGAAGGCCACGATGGCCTGACCCGTCGTCTCGTCGTTGGCGCCGACCACGGCAGCCTCGGCGACCGCGGGGTGCGACACGAGAGCCGACTCGACCTCGGTGGTCGAGATGTTGTGCCCGGACACGAGCATGACGTCGTCGACCCGGCCGAGCAGCCAGATGTCACCGTCCTCGTCCTTCTTGGCGCCGTCGCCCGCGAAGTACTTGCCCTCGAAGCGGGACCAGTAGGTGTCGATGAAGCGCTGGTCGTCCCCCCAGATGGTGCGGAGCATCGACGGCCACGGCTCCGTGAGGACGAGATAGCCGCCCCCGCCGTTCGGTACCTCGTTGGCCTCGTCGTCGACCACGGTTGCGGAGATGCCGGGCAGGGCCCGCTGGGCCGAACCGGGCTTGGTCGGCGTGACTCCCGGGAGGGGCGAGATCATCATGGCGCCGGTCTCGGTCTGCCACCAGGTGTCCACGATGGGACAGGTGTCGGCGCCGATGTTCTTGCGGTACCAGATCCAGGCTTCCGGGTTGATCGGCTCACCGACCGAGCCGAGGACACGCAGGGACGTCAGGTCGAACTTCGCGGGGATGTCGTCTCCCCACTTCATGAACGTACGGATCGCGGTCGGCGCGGTGTAGAGGATCGTGACGCCGTACTTCTGGACGATTTCCCAGAAGCGTCCCTGGTGGGGCGTGTCGGGTGTGCCCTCGTACATGACCTGCGTCGCACCGTTGGCCAGCGGACCGTAGACGATGTAGGAGTGGCCGGTCACCCAGCCGATGTCCGCGGTGCACCAGTACACGTCGGTCTCGGGCTTCAGGTCGAAGACCGCATGGTGCGTGTACGCCGCCTGGGTGAGGTAACCCCCGGAGGTGTGCAGGATGCCCTTGGGCTTACCCGTGGTCCCCGAGGTGTACAGGATGAAGAGCGGCTGCTCCGCTTCGAAGGCCTCGGGAGTGTGCTCGGCCGACTGCCGGCCGGTGATCTCGTGCCACCACACGTCCCGGCCCTCGGTCCAGGCGGTGTCCTGACCGGTGCGACGGACCACCAGGACGTGCTCGACGCTGTCGATACGGGAAACGGCGTCGTCCACGGCCGGCTTCAGTGCCGAGGGCTTGCCGCGCCGGTAGCCGCCGTCCGAGGTGATGACGACCTTGGCGTCGGCGTCCTGGATGCGGGCTGCGATGGCATCCGCGGAGAAGCCGCCGAAGACCACCGAATGCGCTGCCCCGATACGGGCGCAGGCCAGCATCGCCACGGCGGCCTCAGGGATCATCGGCAGGTAGACCGCGACCCGGTCTCCCTTGCCCACGCCGAGTTCGGTGAGTGCGTTCGCCGCGCGGGAGACCTCGTCCTTCAGCTCGGCATAGGTGATCGCACGGCTGTCGCCGGGCTCGCCCTCGAAATGGATCGCGACCCGGTCGCCGTTGCCCGCCTCGACGTGGCGGTCCACGCAGTTGTACGCGACGTTGAGCTTGCCGTCGGCGAACCACTTGGCGAAGGGCGGATTGCTCCAGTCGAGCGTCTCCGTCGGCTCGGTGGCCCAGCTGAGGCGGCGGGCCTGCTCGGCCCAGAAGCCCAGCCTGTCCGCTTCGGCCTGCTCGTACGCCTCCACCGTCACGTTGGCGTTCGCGGCCAGATCGGCAGGCGGTGCGAACCGCCGCTCCTCCTTGAGCAGATTGGCCAAGCTTTCGTTGCTCACGACATCTCCCATTCCCAGGGTGTCCGTTGTGTCCCGGGGGACAGCTCATCAGGCCGCGGGCCAGGTGACAAGTGTCTGCCGGAAATTGGTTTAGACCTGTGTCCCGCGCGGCGGAACTCACGGGTCCCGCTTCCGCAGACAGCGCTGCGCGGTGCGAAAGCGGGACCACAAGGTCTCACGGACCGGATGAGGGAGTGGTTCAGGCACCGACCGTGGTGCCGGGGGCTGCTTCCAGTGCTTCGGCTTCGGACTCCACACCCCATACCGCACCGGGTGCGACTCGGGCGAAGACCTCGTCGGGCCCGGTTCCTGAACTGGCGCCCTCGGTCAGGAGGTAGGCCTGGGCTTCGCCGACATGGAAGTACATGCCGTGCAGCTGCAGGGTGCCTGCTGCCAGTCTGCGTGCCACCGACTCATGGGCACGCAGGTGTTCCAACTGCTGGACGACGTTGGTCAGACAGAGCTGCTCCACCGCGTCGGTGGGCAGTCGGCCGGCGATGCGCGCCCAGGAGTGGTGACGGGAGCGCATGCGCTCCAGGCTCGGCAGTCCGTGCCGCAGCCAGCGCCACAGAGGTGTCCGGGGCGTTTGCGGCTCTGCGCCCAACAGGGCCTGCATGGCGCCGCATCCCGAGTGGCCGCAGACGGTGATGGATTCGACTTCCAGCACGTCCACCGCGTATTCGATCGCGGCAGCCACGGAGTCGTCGTTACCCGTCGCCCCCTCGGTGTCCGGCGGTGGCACCAGATTGCCGACATTGCGCACCGTGAAGAGATCGCCGGGGCCGCTCGCGGTGATCATGCTGGTGACGAGGCGGGAGTCGGCGCAGGTGAGGAAGAGCTGTGAGGGCCGCTGCCCTTCGGCGGCGAGCCGGGCCAGCTCCTCACGGACGAGAGGCGCGGTGGTGCGCTGGAACGAACTGAGCCCGCTGAGGAGTCGATGGGACCCGTGCCGACGGCTCGATGAGCCTGCCGGGGGTGTGGTGGCGGGGGTGATCCTGGGAATGACGTCCGAGGGCGGAGCGGCCACGGTCGTTGTGGTGTCCTGTCCACCGTCGTGGCAGTGGTGGTTGCGCCACGGTGTCCAAGGACGGCAGCACGAGTGGGCCGCCGACGCCGGTTCGGCGATCCGGCCGCCGGAGCGCCCGGTGAACTCGATGTGACCGCCCATCGCGGTCTGCGCCGCGTACCAGTCCTGGATCGTCTCGTACGCGGCGTGGTCCATGAAGAAGCCGTCCAACTCGACCACGGCGTCCACTCCGTGGGGGAGTCTTCCGAGCAGGCGGCTGAGCCGGGGGACGGCCAGGAAGGTCAGCTGCCCTCGAGCGGTCACCAGGTAGCGGCCGTCCTGTTCCGTCACGGTGATCCTGGTGCGGGCGAGCCGGTGCAGCGCGACGGCGACCGCCACGACGATGCCGATCGCCACGCCCTCGAGCACCCCGGCGAGGATCACCCCGCTGATGGTCGCGCCGTACACCAGGAACTCCCGGTGCCTGTGGACCTTCCGGATGTGGGCGAAGTTGACCATCTGGATGCCGACCACCATCACCAGGGCGGCGAGCGCGGCCAGGGGGATCCACTCAAGGGCTGTGACCAGCAGCAAGGCGGCCAGCAGTACCCAGACTCCGTGCAGCACGGTGGAGGCGCGGCTCTCCGCGCCGGCGCGCACGTTCGCCGAACTGCGGACGGCGCCACCGGACACGGCGAGGCCTCCGACCAGTCCCGACACCGCGTTGGCGATGCCCTGGGCCCGGAGCTCACGGTCCAGGTCGGCTCGTCTGACCGGTGGGGGAGGTGGAGTCCCGTCCTTGGCCGTCGTTGTCGACCGGTCGGCGGCGAGCTTGTCCACGGAGACCGCGGCGAGCAGGGATTCCAGACTGGCGACGAGCATCACCGTGAACACCGCTGCGGCGAGCGCCGCCACCGGGCCGTGGGGCAGCTCGGGCAGCGCGTGCGAGCGCCAGGAGGGCAGGTCCACGCGGTCGATTCGAGGTGTTGCCACAGCTGCGACAGCCGTGGTGAGGGCCACTGCGGCCAGCGCCGCAGGAATTCTGCTGAGCGACCCACCGATCCGTCCGGGCAGGCGTGGCCACACGATGAGGAGAAGGATCGTGAGCGCGCCGATGACGAGGGCAGCCGGCTCGGACCGGGCCAGGTGCGAGGGCAGCGACAGTGCATTGTCCAGGGCCGAGCTCTCCGGTGCCCCGCCGAGCACGATGTGCAACTGGGCGAGGGCGATGGCCACGCCGATACCCGCGAGCGTGCCGTGAACGATGGCCGGGCTGACGGCGAGTGCGCTGCGGGCTGCTCTCAGCGATCCCAGCAGGATCTGCAGGAGGCCCGCACCGACGGTGATCGCGCACGTGGTGCGCCAGCCGTAGACCTGGATCAACTCGGCTGTCACGACGGTCAGTCCTGCGGAGGGGCCGCTGACCTGGAGGGGCGTTCCGCCCAGGAGCCCAGCGACGATTCCGCCGACCGCGGCCGAGACGAGGCCGGCGGCGAGTGGGGCGTCCATGGCCACGGCGAGACCGAGAGACATGGGGACGGCGATCAGGAAGACAGTGATCGATGCGGACAGGTCCGCACCCGAGACGCGGAAGCGCCGGCGGTGAGGAGGCGGCGGACTGTGCGGACGCTTGATTCCCGAGTCGCTCGAGGGGCGCGAACTGCGGGACGAGTGGTTGTTGCGGGTAGGGACGCAGGCAGACATTTTCCCGTCTCCTCCGGGGCAGCGCGGTCGCGGTAGGTGTGTGACGGCGGCCGTTGAGCACGGCGTGCAGCGGTGGGGCACAGCGGCGGGATTTCCAACTCTCCGTAAACGAATCGTAATGGAGAGTAAAGAATGGTGTCCATGTTTTCGAGCAAATAGCCCAGAGCGTCACCCCTTCAAGTGAATAAGCAGCTTTTCATTCGGCTTGTCGTACTGATTCCGGTGGGGCCGCGTGTGAGGTTGACGGCGCCGTGTCGGCACTTCAACGCACGAATCCTGCAAGGAAGAGGGTGGACGGATGATGGCCGCCACGAAGCGGATCGCACTGGGTGCCGTGGTCGCGGCACTCGTCGCCGGCCTGGCCGGTTGCTCGGACGCCGGCCCCGGGACCGTTCCCGGTGCGGGCGAGAAGTCGGCTCCCGGCGCGGAGGGCAACTCTCCCGCCGCGGCGCCGAAGGGGCCGGTCAACCTCATCGGTGACGGCTCGACCGCGTTCACGGGGGCCCAGCCGAAACTCCCTGTCGCCAAACGCCTCAGGCCCGGTCAGAAGCCCCCGCAGTTCGTGGTGTTCTCGTGGGACGGGGCAGGTGAGGACAGTCAGAAACTCTTCTCGCATTTCCGTGCGGTCGCGAAGAAGTACGACGCGAGGATGACGTACTTCCTCAGTGGCGTGTACCTCCTTCCGGAGGAGAAGAAGGGGCTCTACGACCCGCCCCAGCACTCCGCGGGCCGCTCCGACATCGGTTTCAACGACACCGAGGGGATCCGCCACACGCTCACGGAGCTGCGGGCGGCGTGGCAGGACGGCAACGAGATCGGCACCCACTTCAACGGGCACTTCTGCGGACCGGACGGGGGAGTCGGGACCTGGTCGGTCGAAGAGTGGAAGAGCGAGATCAGCCAGGCGAAGTCGTTCGTGAAGAGCTGGAAGACCAACACCCCGGCCCTCAAGGGTGAGGCACCGCTCCCCTTCGACTACGACAAGGAGCTGATCGGAGCCCGCACCCCGTGTCTGGAGGGGCAGAAGAACATGGTCGCGGCCGCGCGGACCATGGGATTCCGTTACGACTCGAGCGGCGTCGGCAACCAGGTCTGGCCGGCCAAGAAGGATGGCCTCTGGGACCTTCCCCTGCAGCTCGTCCCGGTGCCGGGACGAGCCTTCGAGACTCTCTCGATGGACTACAACTTCATGTTCAACCAGTCCGGCACGACTCAGGGGGATCCGGCGCAGCACGAGTACTGGGGCAACCAGATGCGAGACGGGCTGCTCCAGGCGTTCAGTCGCGCCTACAACGGCAACAGGGCTCCACTGATCATCGGCAACCACTTCGAATCCTGGAACGGTGGCACCTACATGCGTGCGATCGAGGAGACGATCAAGACGGTCTGCACCCAGCGGGACGTGCAGTGCGTTTCCTTCCGCCAGCTCGCCGACTGGCTGGACGCTCAGGACCCCGCGACGCTCGACAAGCTCGGGACCCTGAAGGTGGGGCAGGCGCCGAAACCGGGCTGGGGCGCGTTCCTCGCAGGGACCGCTCCGGCCCAGAAGCCCGCGGGTAGCCCCGTGCCCGCCAGGCCGGCCGACCAGCCGGCAGGCAGGGCGGCCGACGGCAGCGCGGACTAGGGGCCACCCTGCGGCACCGTCCCTCCGGCTCAGGCCGGTTGTGCGGCGCTCGGTTCCGAGAGGTGTTCATGCAGGACGAAGGCGGGGTCGACCTGGGCAGCCAGGTCGGCGCCCGTCTTCTCGTTGCCCCAGCTCTCCGCGTTCTTCAGATGGAAGTGGACCATCTGCCGCGTGTAACGCTCCCAGTCGCGCAGCTCGTACGAGTCCTCCGCGGCGTTCTGCAGGGCCTGCAGCGCCATCCGGTTGTCCGCCTCGAGCAGCTCGAACGGCGCCGGACGGCCCTTCTCCATCGTCCTGACCCAGTCGGACTGGCCGATTCCGACCAGAAGGTCGTCACCCACCTCGGAGCGCAGGAAGTCGAGATCGTCCTCGCCCTGCACCTTGTTGCCCACCACCTTCAGCGCGACGCCGAAGTCCCGTGCGTAGTCCTTGTACTGGCGGTAGACGGAGACACCCTTCCGGGTCGGCTCGGCAACCAGGAACGTCATGTCGAAGCGGGTGAACATGCCCGACGCGAACGAGTCCGACCCCGCCGTCATGTCGACCACCACGTACTCGTCCTGGCCGTCGACGAGGTGGTTGAGGCACAGCTCCACCGCCCCGACCTTCGAGTGGTAGCAGGCGACCCCGAGATCGGTCTCGGTGAACGGCCCGGTGGCCATCAGCTTGATCTCCCCGTCGTCGAGCCGGACCGTGCGGGCGCATGCGTCGTAGACGGGGTTGTCCTCCCGGACGCGCAGGAGCCGGGACCCCTCTCCGGGGGGCGTCGTCTTGATCATCGTCGCGGCGGAGGAGATCCGGGGATTGGTCCCGCGGAGGTAGTCCTTGATGAGTGGCAGCTGCGCACCCATGGCGGGCAGCGCGGCGGCCTCGTTCTCGTCCAGACCCAAGGCGGCGCCCAGATGCTGGTTGATGTCGGCGTCCACAGCTACGACGTGGGCTTCATTGGCAGCGAGGTGGCGGATGAAGAGCGAGGACAGCGTTGTCTTTCCGCTGCCGCCCTTCCCCACGAAAGCGATCTTCATGTTCACCTAGGGTAGCCGCATAGTCGCTCGCTGCTGTCGTTCTTCGTGAAGAACGCCACTCCCTGGCGGTATCGGGGCCCTAGGCGCGTAGCCTCCCTACTTATGAGTACGACTCCTTCGGACCCGCTTGCCGCCCTGGGGGACCTGCCGGGGGTCGCCGACGCGGTGGACTCCGTACGCAAGGCCGTGGACAGGGTCTACGGACACCGGGTCATGCGGCGCCGCAGCAACGAGGTCACAGCCGAGGCGGCCCTGCGTGGAGCCCGCGGTTCGGCATCTCTCTCCGGGGCCGACTGGAATCTCGAGGAAGTGCGCCGACGCACGGACTTCAGCGGCGAGGATGAGGCCCGCATCGTCGGAGCCGCTCTGAGGCTCACCGCGGAGGCAGGGCAGTTGCTCTCGATCTGGCGGCAGTCACCGCTTCGGGTCCTGGCCCGGCTTCATCTTGTCGCAGCAGGCGGTGCAACTCCCGACGACACGGTCGGCAGGCCCCGGCTGGCCGGTGAGCCGGTCGACGAGCCACTGATCGAGGCGCCCGTCCCCGACGCGGACGAGGTGTCCGGACGTCTTGAGGGGCTGTCGCAGCTGATCATCGCCGGCGGCTCCGCGCCCGCTCTGGTCACGGCCTCGGTGGTGCACGGTGAACTGCTGGCGCTGCGCCCCTTCGCGTCGCACAACGGTCTCGTCGCCCGGACCGCCGAGCGCATCGTGCTGATCGGTAGCGGCCTCGACCCGAAGTCGATCTGTCCCGCCGAGGTCGGTCATGCGGAGCAGGGACGCGCGGCCTATGTCGCAGCGTTCGAGGGATACGTCTCGGGAAGCCCTGAGGGGATGGCCGCATGGATCGCGCACTGCGGCCGCTCGGTCGGACTGGGTGTCAGGGAGTCGACGGCGGTGTGTGAGGCGCTGCAACGCGGCGCGGCGTAGGTGCCGCTCCTCCGGGGGCTGGGGGCCGCGCGTGTGAGGGATCGGGCCTGTGGGCCAAGAGGCTTCGGAAAGGGTTGCGGCGGTACCGGTTCCGGTACCGCCGCTGGCACGTCCGCCCAGTTACCAAGCGTCCTCGATATGTGCCCATCAGGTCGGGTTCTTTGCCCGTCACCTGGTGCGGCTGGCCCGTAATCGACGGGTCGACGTCGCGTGGGTGCTCGACTTCCGTGCTCGGTCCGTGGGGCCTCATGTGCGTAAAAGGTGATCCTCGCGGATGTCCCTGGTCTCGCGGGCCGTTGAATCCTTTGTACTCCTGGACCAGAGGGAGTGGAAGGTTCTGCCGCTTTTCTTTACTTTTGCATTCAAATGCAGGCGACTATGGGTATTGCCGAGGGGGCGGCTGCGCGGTGGTGAGCCGCACTGCCGGGCTCGGGGGTGAGGTCGGCCCGGCCGCACGTCTGTCAGGTGGCGAGCGTCGAGGCCCGGCGCCGGTTGGTGTACCAGACCAGTCCGGCGGTCACGGCAGCCGCGCCCAGTGCGGCCGCGGCCACCAGTGCGGGGCGTGGTGGCATCGAGAACGCGGGCAGACGCTGCTTGAGACGAACGGGGCGGTCGAAGACGAGAATCGGCCACTCCCTGAGGGCTGCCTCGCGTCGCAGGGTCCGGTCCGGGTTGACGGCGTGCGGGTGCCCGACGGACTCGAGCATCGGTACGTCGGTTGCCGAGTCGCTGTACGCATAGCAGCGTGAGAGGTCGTAACCCTCTGATTCGGCGAGAGCCTTGATCGCCTCGGCCTTGGTGGGGCCGTAGGCGTAGTACTCGATTTCGCCTGTGTAGCAGCCGTCGTCACCCACGACCATCCGGGTCGCCACCACTCTGTCCGCACCGAGCAGTTCTCCGACCGGTTCGACGACCTCGGCGCCCGAGGTCGAAACGATGACCACGTCGCGCCCGGCGGTGTGGTGCTCCTCGATGAGGGTCGCCGCCTCGTCGTAGATGATCGGGTCGATCAGATCGTGCAGGGTCTCGGCGACGAGGTCCTTGACCTGCTGGACGTTCCATCCCTTGCAGAGCGCTGAGAGGTATTCACGCATCCGCTCCATCTGGTCGTGATCGGCACCTCCGGCGAGGAACACGAACTGTGTGTACGCGGTGCGCAGTACAGCGCGTCGGTTGATCAGCCCGCCTTGGTAGAAGGACTTGCTGAAGGTCAGTGTCGATGACTTCGCAATGACCGTCTTGTCCAGGTCAAAGAAGGCTGCTGTACGCGGCGAGAAGCAGTTTTCCACAAAGGTGAGCATAGGGGCCCGCCATTCGGCGTAAAGTCCGGTGGGTGGGTTTGCTTGAGAAGGTGCTCGGGTACACCATGGAAGTCACGGATCGTTCGCGACCGTGCTAACCCGGTCCGACTCCTCCCCCCCCGAGTCGGCCGTGGGGACGACCCCCGCTCTCCCCCCCGGCGGGGGTCGTCGCATGTCCGGACGCGTTTTCAGACAGTGGATCGAGGCACTCTCTCCCCTGTCAGCCTCCACCGACCACTTCTGGCGGCGACGCACTCGATCATCCATGGTCACTTTGCGTAGCGGAAGTGCTGCGCTGTGAAAGTCCCCTGTACGAGCTACCGAGTTATTCACAACGTCGGAGTTGTCCACAGTTTCTGGGCAAGATCCACATGTTTTTCCGTGGAGTCGCATGGTGATTCCACCCGTGAAGTCCGCGGGTTCCGGAATCGCGTCTCTCGGAAGCGTTCGAGATCGCCGCGAAACCGCACTGAGGGGCAGTGGGAGGGGCGGAGATCGTGGCTGGATCTTTCATGGGCGAAGGCCCGTCGAGCATCGAAGGGTGCCGGAGCGGACCGCTGATCGTGACCGAGGACGCCGAGCTGCTGGACGATCTGCTCAGGTTGTGCGCGGCGGCAGGAGCGGTTCCCGAGGTCCATCACGGACCTCCGGGCGAGAGGGGCGGCTGGGAAAGGGCCCCGATGGTTCTGGTGGGCGACGACGCGGCGGGAGCATGCCGTGGGATTGCCCGCAGGCCTGGCGTCATGCTCGTCGGCAGGGATCAGGACGATCCTGATGTATGGCGCCGCGCGGTGGAGATCGGGGCCGAGTACGTGCTGAGGCTGCCCGATTCCGAAGGGTGGCTCGTCGACCAGATCGCCAATGCGGCGGAAGGCGTGGGCAGATCGGCGCTCACCGTCGGAGTGATCGGAGGACGTGGTGGTTCCGGTGCGTCCACGCTGGCCTGTGCGCTCGCCGTGACAGCGGCGAGGTCAGGCCGGCGGACCATGCTCATCGACGGGGATCCTCTGGGTGGCGGGATCGACGTGTTGCTGGGCGGCGAGATGTCCGAGGGCCTGCGGTGGCCGGATTTCGCCCGTTCGAAGGGGAGAGTGGGTGGAGGGGCGCTGGAGGAGTCCTTGCCGGCGTTGCACGGGCTGCGCGTGCTCAGCTGGGGCAGGGACGACGAGGTGGTCGTTCCGCCGCAGGCCATGCGATCGGTGCTCGCCGCAGCGCGTCGACTCGGCGGTGTGGTGGTCGTCGATCTGCCGCGGAGGGTCGACGAGAGCGTGGCGGAGGCGCTGGCTCAGCTGGATGTCGGACTGCTGGTCGTGCCCGGGGAGCTGAGAGCTGTCGCGGCGGCGCAGCGCGTGGCGTCGTCCGTCCGCATGGTCCTGGAGGATCTGCGGATCGTCGCCCGGGGACCCTACTCGGCCGGGCTGGACGAGCACTGGGTGGCGAAGGCTCTGGGACTGCCGCTCGTCGGCGATCTGCCCCCGGAGACCGGGTTGTCCGCGGCCCAGGACAGCGGCTCGCCCCCGGGCACGAGTTCCCGCGGGACGCTTGCTCGTTTCTGCAACGCCTTCTGGGAGCTGGCGGATACTCCGGCACGCTCGGACGGCGCTCTGTCCCGGCCTCGGGTGGGAGAGACGCGATGACCGACGCGTTGTTCGATGCCGTGCGCCAGCGACTGGCCCGTAGCGGTGTGGCGCCCACTCCCGCGGGGGTGGCAGCCGCCCTCAGGGAACAGGGCCGGCTGCTCGGTGACGCGGAAGTCCTCGGCGCGGCCGAGGAACTGAGGGGCGAGCTTGTCGGCACCGGGGTGCTGGAGCGGCTGCTGGCCGACCCTGCGGTGACCGATGTGCTGGTGTCGGCTCCGGACCGGGTGTGGGTGGACCGCGGTGGTGGACTCGAGCTGACCCGGGTCGTCTTCCAGGATGCGGCCGCCGTCCGGCGGCTGGCTCAGAGGCTTGCCGCGGTGGCGGGGCGCCGGCTGGACGACGCCCGGCCGTGGGTGGACGCCAGGCTGCCGGACGGAACGCGCATGCACGCGGTCCTGCCACCGGTGTCCGTCGGCTCGACGTGCCTCTCCCTGCGTGTGGTGCGGCCCAAGGCCTTCACGCTGGCGGAGCTCGTGGCGGCGGGGACGGTTCCGCCCGGCGGAGACCGGTTGCTCAAGGCGCTGGTAGAGGCCAGGGTCTCGTATCTGATCAGCGGAGGAACCGGAGCTGGGAAGACGACCCTGCTGTCAAGCCTGCTGGGTGCTGTCGGTGAGCGGGAACGCATCGTGCTGGCCGAGGACTCGGCGGAACTTCGGCCCGATCACCCGCATGTCGTGCGACTGGAATCGCGTCCCGCCAACCAGGAAGGTGCCGGACGGGTGACGCTGCGGGATCTTGTGCGTCAGGCGCTGCGCATGCGTCCTGACCGCCTGGTGGTGGGGGAGGTCCGGGGCGCCGAGGTGACGGAGCTCCTGGCTGCCCTCAACACCGGACACGAAGGCGGATGCGGCACGGTGCATGCGAACGCGGCCGAGCATGTTCCGGCACGTCTGGAGGCTCTGGGGACGGCTGCCGGCCTCGACCGGGCGGCTCTGCACAGTCAGCTGGCCGCGGCGCTCTCCGTAGTCGTCCACCTTGTCCGGGACAGGAACGGGCAGCGGCGCCTGTCCGAGGTCCATGTACTCGAACGCGATTCCGCGGGCCTGGTCGTCACTGTGCCCGCCCTGAGTTGGAGCGCCCGAGGGTTCGTTCCGGAGCGGGGTTGGGAGCGGCTCGGCCTGCTGGTCGGGGAGCAGCTGTGACGGCGACCGGCTT
>Ga0247818_10001064_pt1 | contig 17173 bp, 9 predicted proteins | sample 13C_Glucose_Day1_FD_192424 | JGI IMG/M metagenome (GOLD analysis project Ga0247818, IMG submission 192424) | Soil microbial communities from agricultural site in Penn Yan, New York, United States - 13C_Glucose_Day1 | ecosystem: Environmental > Terrestrial > Soil > Agricultural land | place: USA... | reverse complement strand
GCAGTTCAAGCTGCTCGAGGCGTTTTTCGCCAACGGCCCCAGCGGCATGATTGATGAAATGCTCCGTCAGGATGATATCCATCAACAAAGTCGTCTGGACGGTACATTGATCGCTTATATACCGGATGACCCTGATCACCCGCTCAAGGAATATGCATCGTTCACTGAGTTCATGAAGGCGCTGATCAGCCAGTTGCGCTCGCCGGCCTATCAACAGTATTTCAGCCGGTTCGTGGCGCAAAAAGACAAAGGCCGTTTCTTCTCGCGGGTCAACGAGCGGCTCACTACCTTTACCTGGCATCAACGCGAGCCCTTGGATATGGGCCCCTGGTGGAGGGAAACCGCCACGGAAAACCCCGATGCAGAGCCGGTCACCAACCTCGTCACGGGCGATATCTGGCGTCATATTTCAGGTTGGCGCAGGGAGAAAGCCATCGCCGACGCGCGACACATTGCCGTCCCGACGGGTGATGAAGATGCCGCCACTCGCTGGGCGCGGTTGACCAGTTACTTGAGTCTGGGCTGGAACGTGTTCAATTTCGGCGCCCTGTTGGTGCCCGGGCTGGGCGAAGCGATGTTGGGCATCATGGTCGGGCAAATGCTGCTCGAAACCATGGAGGGCATTGAAGACTGGAGCAAAGGCGACAGGGACGAAGCCGCGGGTCTGCTAGCCGGGGTCATGATCAATGCGGCCCAGGTGGCACTGATGATGGCCGGCCACGTATTGCCCGCTCGGCTCCCGACGCCAGTCAGGGCGTCGTCTTTTGTTGACCAACTGAAAAAGGTCGAACTCCCCGATGGCTTTACCCGTCTCTGGAACCCGGACCTGAAACCCTATGAGCACTCGGTTTCCCTGCCCAAGGATGCACTGGCGAATGAGCGAGGTCTTCATCGACACAATGGCAGGGACTTTCTTCCACGGGAGGGCAAGCACTTTGAGGTCACCGACGATCCGCTGACCGGCCAGCCGCGTTTTCAGCACCCGAACAGATCGACGGCCTATCAGCCGAAGATGAAACACAACGGTGCCGGTGCCTGGCAGACCGAATTCGACCGTCCCATCGAATGGGACAAGACCACCCTCATGCGGCGTCTGGGACCTATGGTCGACGGGTTTGATGAAGCGACGCTGGAACACGTCCGTATCGCCAGTGGTGTCGAAGAAAATGCACTGCGCAGGTTGCAGGTGGAAAACGCCGCGCCACCGGCGTTACTCGTCGACACGATAAGACGCTTCCAGGCATGGGCTGAAACCGAGAAACAGCAAGGCCCGTTGACCTACCTGCAACGAAAGACCCGTTTCGATACGCTCTATAACGCCCATCAATTTTCAGGCAATGCCGGTGTGCGGGTGATACAGGACGCCTTTTCGCACTGCCCGGCCAACCTTGCCGAAGAGCTATTGGCCGCCGCTGCGCCCGAAGACCTGCGTGCGGTTTTGGAGAAAAAACGTCTTCCCTTGAGGCTCAAGGAGCAGGTGCGTGCAGCCTTGCTGGAGGTGCGTACGACGCGTGCCTATGAAGGGCTTTTCCTTGAATTTCTGCACACCGCAGATACCGAAAGGCTGGCGTTGCACACCCTGGAAACATTGCCGAACTGGCCTGGCGATGTGCGCATCGAAATCCGCGAGCATTCATTCACCGGTCCCCTGCGAGACAGCATTGGCCCGCAAGACGCAAGCGTGCGAAAAGTGCTGGTGAGTAGCGACGGTGACTATCAGGCGCGGGACGCTGCCGATGAGCATCTGCATGGTGCCGACAATCTGTTTGCTTCGGTGCTGCATGCGCTACCCGACACGCAACGTATTGCGCTCGGTTATGAGATCAATCAAGGGGAAACACTCAGGCAAGCGGTTCAAAGGGCACCACTGGCGCGGGACCGGTTGCAACCGATACTGGCGGACAACCCGATCCGCAAGCCGTTTTATGATCCGCAAACGATGAAACTTCGCGGCGGTATGCAAGGTGGCGTTCAAGGCATTCAACGCCTTTCCGCACGGCTGACTCCACAGGAACGGGTCAGGAGTGTGCGTCCCGGCTGGACAGAAGATGAAGCCCGGGCCTTTCTGGAGGGCGACGGTCGCGAAGGCAGCCCGCAGCAGCGGGCCAGTGAACTTGTGTCGCAGTTCAACCGACTCAACGCCAACTTCCAGCGCTGGCTGAATTCACCCACTGACTCCTTCAGGTTCAGCGCCGCAGGAAGAGCCGAATGGCAGTCAAGAAATGCCTTATACACAGCGATCAGGCAATGCTGGCAGCACACCGGGGCGAGGGATATGGACGTCTTCGGCAATGTGCATGGAATAACACTGGACCTGAGCGGTATGCCACTGGGCAGGCATTTGGCGACGATTCCGCCTCTGGAGGGTGATTTCGGGCATGTCACCCACCTGAATCTGCTGAACACCGGGTTGGCCGATGCTCAAGTGTCGCTGCTCGATCACTTCCCCAGGCTTCGCCACCTGAACCTCAACGAAAACCCGCTCACACGGTTTCCTCGCGTGGTGGGCCGGATGCATGGGCTGACAGAGTTGAATCTGCGTGGCAATCGGATGGTGCTGGACGAACCGGCGGTGGCCGATCTGGGCGGGCTTGTGCGCCTGGAAAGCCTGGACCTGATGGGCAATCCGTTGGGATGCGTTCCCGATATCGGCCGCATGCCCATGCTGCATACACTGCTGTTGACTGATACGGGCATTTCCACCTGGCCTGACGGATTGTTTTCCCTGCCCAGGTTCCGGCATTTTTATCTGGATATTCAATTGAACCGGATCCTTGAGGTCCCTCCGGTTGCGCGGGGCAGCGCCGATGCGGAACTGTTGGCGCGCACGGTATTGAGTCGCGATCCGCGGTGGTTGCCGGAGGCCAATCTGCAGACGTTGCGCGACTACATTCAGTCCGTCGGTATGGACCCTGATCGGCCTTATCCGCCCCGTGGCATACGCGATAGCCTCGATTGGGAACAAGGGCTGACCCGGCCTGAGTGGGTCGCCCGACAGGAAGTCTGGAATGAGGTCGAGGATGAGCACGGTTCAGTGCCATTTTTCAACGAGATCCGCAAGCTGACCGAGTCGTATCACTTCAAGCATGACATCGCCTTTCGGGTGGACATGACCGCCAAGGTCTGGCGCATGCTCGACGCCATGTCCCAAGACACCCCGCTGCGAGAAAAACTGTTCACGATGTCGACGGCGCCGACGCAGTGTGTCGATGGCGGGGCTCAACTGTTCAATGCCATGGGTGTGGAAGTGTTGATTCACGAAGCCTATGAACTGACGAGCCGGAATCTGGTGGAAGCAGAGCTGCTGCAGCTGGCGCAGGGCAAATCCCGTCTGGATGAGCTGAGCAGAATCGCCCACAAGGTCATTGGTGAGCGAACGAGTCAGGGCGAGCAGTTCAGACGCGTCAATGCGGCAGGTGAGGTCACGGGCACCATTGATGAAGTCGAGGTCCATCTGGCCTACATGACGGACCTGGCCGACCGCCTCGAACTGCCCTGGCAGTCTCGAAAAATGCAGTTCAGAAACATCGCCGCGGTCACGCCACAGATGATCGAAGCGGCCGGTCAGCGTGTGCTGGATCTGGAGGCCGGGGACTTGCTGCGTGATTCGATCAGCGAGCAGCCGTTCTGGTCTTCTTACATCCAGGGCTCCAATCGTCGTGCGTTCAACGCCATCCGGCGCCGTATCGACGCGACCACCGATTTTTACATGGCGCTGGAAAAACGGGCGACTCCGTCCCTCTCCTTGCCGGAAAAAGCGCAATTGAAAGAAAAAATCCGGGTACTCGCCGCCGAGCTTGGCAAACCGGAAAGCGAGTTCGCCCCGGGACTGGTCATGAGCGCTCAAGCGTATGAAAGCGAAATGGGCCAGCTCAATGCCCAGACGCAAACATTGCTCAAGACGCTGACCCGACAAGCGATGGACCGGGCAAAACTGCAACGGGCCGAAACGCCCCTCACCCTGAAACACTGAATCGACGTGGATGTCGATGACGGCACGAAAACCGATGGTTTCGTGCCGGCCTATTACTTCGTACATAAGGAAATGTACCTTGCGAAACACTCACGAAAGCAGCAACAAAAATGCTGCGCAACCACCGGCTACCGAGCAGCAAAGTGTTCACGCCGAATTCATGGCCAGCGCCGTTCCGGCCTGGCTGGTAAATGCTTCCCCCGAACGGCGAGAGGCAGTGAAAAACGCTGCGCTCGTTCTTCCCGACTGGTACCAGGCGGCATCGCCGGCGCAGCGTCAGGCCTTGAACGCGAGTTTTGTGGCGAGTGTGACGTCGCAGACCCTGCTGGATAAAACGATGTCCCGCCTGCAGGACATTGATGCTTTTGCGCAGCCGTTACTGGTCAAGGCGCTCAAGGATCAGTTCGCCGTGGAACTGGACGTCACTAAAACCTTCCTGCAACTGAAAAAGCCTCTGGAGATGGGCATTCTGGACATCGAGGTCGGCACCTTTGAGGTGCTGAAGTTGCCGCTGCTGCAAGCCGCGCTGCACAACTTCGAAGCGCAGGAGTGTGCGCCCGCTTACTTCCATTCCTCCTCAGGCTTTGTTGTCGAATCGACGCCGGGCCAGTTCAGCGAAGTTCCCACGGCCCTGACGGTGATGCAGTACCTGAAGCTGTGTCGGGAGCTGGACATTGGTGCGAAGTATCAGGCGTATCTGAAAGACTTTTTGCAACCTTCCAGTCCCGTGGCCGAAGCCGTGCTGCGCAAGCGCTTTGTGGACAGTCAAAAAGCTGCGATGCGCGCGGCTGCCGAGCTCGCCTTGCTGAAGAAGGACATCGAACCCAAGGATTACTCGATGATCCTGTCGGTGATTGACGGAGAACTCAACCCGAAGATCGACAACACACCCGTGTGGATATGCGACCTGGTGTTGATGAAGAAACGAATGACCGGCTGCGTGCTTTTCCATATCTGCGAAAAGTATCGCTACTCCGATGATATCCTTCTCTACATTCCCCACGACCCGCAGCACCCGTTGAAACGCTACAAGGGCCGGGAAATGGAGGCGACCTTGAAGCGTCTGTTCATGGCCTCTGACGCCTCGCCACCGGCTAACGGTGGCCCGACGGCGTATCAACGCTTTTTCAGCCAGTTCGTTGCCTATGCCGATCGTCCATATTACTTCAGTCAGTTCACACGCAAAGCCGCGGATGCCCCGCCAGACCGGCTAGCGCCCTTGCGATCGCCCTTGTGGAAAGCGATTGAAGTGCTCCCTCCGTTTTTTTCTGCCTTCTACCAGCTTAACGAGCTACCTCCCGAATCACCGTCCCGACAGGAACCGGTCGATGAACTTTATCTCCCGATCAAGGGCTACCGGCAGCATGGTTTCTGGGGGCCGAACGTCGATCCCTGGGTGGATCTCTATGAGCAAAGTCGTAACAAAATCCTGGCTGATGCCCGCAGCCACGCAGTTCCCTCTGCCGATGTCGATGCCAGGGTCCGGGCAGAAAAAATGGCTCGGCTGCTCAATATCGGCATGCTGGTATTGAACGCCGCCTCGATGTTTGTACCGGTGCTGGGTGAGGTGATGATCGGGGTGATGGCCGGCCAGATCCTGTACGAGACATTTGAAGGGGCCATTGAGTGGAGCGAAGGTGATCGCAACGCGGCCTGGGCTCACCTGACCGACGTGGTGGAAAACCTCGCGCTGATTGCCGTGCTGCACGGGGCAGGAAAAGGCCTGGGCAAACTGGCAGCGGTGAAGCCCGAACCCGTGGTCGAGGCGTTGAAACCGGTCACGCTGGCCACGGGACAACAACGGCTGTGGAAGCCGGACCTCGGCCCTTACAAGTCTCCCGTTATGCTACCGGCGGATTCACAGCCTGACGGACTGGGGCTGCATTCGGTCAACGGCCACGCCATTTTGCCGCTCGATGAGGCGCGCTTTTTGGTCAGGCAAGATTCCGCCAGCGGTGAGTATTGCATCCTGCATCCACGCCGCCCCGAGGCTTATTCACCGCACCTGGACCATAACGGTGCGGGCGCGTGGAGCCACGAAGGTGAAGAACCCCTGAGCTGGGACGGTTCGGTCCTGATGCGGCGGTTGGGCTATCGAACACAGGCCTTCACGGATGCGCAACTGGAGCAGGTGCGCATCGCCAGTGGCGTTGAGCACGATCAACTGCGTCGCCTGCATGTCGAACAACAGCCACCTGGTGCGCAGCTGTCCGACACCCTCACGCGTTTTCGAATCGACCGGGACATTGAAACCTTCAGGGAACAGATCGGCAGCGCTGACCCTGGGGTCTACGCCAAGGCTGATCTGCGCATGCAATTCAGGCTCATGCGCAGTCAGGAGCTGTTGCCCGCATCCCCTCCGATCAAGGTCCTGGACAGTCAGGCAAACCTGATCTGGGAAGACCCGGTAACAGGCGCCGGACAAGCACGCCGTTTAACCTTCGTCGTGAGCGATCGGGACGCGGCGAACGGCAACGTGCTCACGTCACTGCTGGACATGTTCAAGGCGCAACAGGTTGATATCGAGCGCGTTCCGGGAACATCGGATTTGACGCTGGAACAACGCGCCGCTGAACTGCGCAAGGAAATCGCCCGCGCCGTGCAGAACAGAAAATACTCATTGTTCGAGTCCCTGTATCGAGAGCAGGATGCCAACGGCCAAGGTTCCGTGGCTCGAATCAAAGTGTTTTTCCCGCAGCTACCCAACGTCGTTGTAGACGAGATATTGCAAGGCGCGACTCAGGCAGAACGGTTGGCGATGGACCAACCCGGGCCCTTGCCGCCGCGCCTTTACGAGCAGGCCGAACGGGCCCGGCAGGAGCTGCGTGTGGCTCATGCCTATGAAGGCCTCTATATCGAGTCCTCCTCCAGCATCGACAGCGAACGGTTGGCCCTGCACAGTCTTGAAGCGCTGCCTGGCTGGCCGAAGGACGCGCATTTCGAGCTGCGCGAGTACGGGGCACAAGGGAAATTACTGGACGCAATCGGTCCTGTGCAGAGTCCGGTCCGAGCGGTGCTGGTGGTTGATGGGAACATCCGGTTTGCTCAATCGACTTCTGCAAGCCTCTATTCGTCTGTATTGCAGGCCCTGACGTCAGAGGAGCGCCAGGCATTGGGCTTTACGCTGCAAGAGGCCGAACGATTGAAAATGACGGTGCAACAGACGCCGTTGCCGCGAGATCAATTGAGGGCGGTACTTCAGAAGCACCGCGTGCTCAAGCCTAGCGTCGAGCCGGGCATGAAATTGCTCGGCGGCGTTGGCCCGCTGCCCTCAGGGCTGGCCAGTTTTTTCCGAACGCCGAGCGCGCGGGTGCTCAAGCTGTATCCCGACTTCAGCGAGGCCGAGGTCGAATCCTTCCTGCGTTCATTGGGTGAAGACGTTCGAGGCGGACTGAGCCGACGTGAAGCCGAATTCACGACCCTCAAGAATGAGTTGGATGCCTGGGTTCAATCCCGTGTCACGGCAGAAAGCAGCCCCGCTGTAGCAGGGCGGATCCCGGGGGCGCGCGAGCGTCAGATAGCCAGCAACCTCAAGCGTTGCTGGCGTCGGCAGAGCGGCTCGACATTGAGCATCGACTCGACCGTTGAGCTGCCCTCGTTGAGTGCCCGATTCGAGCATGTCGAGACGCTCGCGCTGACCGGTACCGGCGTGCGCAACCTCGATGCGTTTCTCAAGGGGTTCACCGCGCTCAAGACGTTGAGACTGGAGGGTATGTCCCGGCTCAGCGAATTGCCCGAGACGGTTGGTGAAATGCAAGGTTTGACTCACTTGAGCCTAAGAGGCAGCCGCGTTCGATGGAATGAACACACGGCTGCGGTGCTCGGGAAATTGAGTGCCCTTGAAACGCTCGACCTGTTGAAAAACCCGCTGGGTATCGCACCTGACTTCAGCGCCCAGACTCGATTGAAAAACATCAACCTCAGTGGCACCGGCATCGACCAATGGCCCTTGGGCACGAGGAATCTGCCCGACTTGCAAGTGCTGGACTTGCGCGAGAACCACCTGAGCGAAGTGTCCCAAGAGATGCTCTCTATGACGGGTGATCATCTCGAAGCAAACGCCAGGGTGAATCGGGTCACGCTGCTTGAGGGCAACCCGTTTACCCGCGAGGGCTGGCAGCAACTCAACGACTATCGGGACCGTCTGCAAGCGCTAAGGCCTGAACTCCTGGAAGGAAGCTTGCCGGATGCCTTTAAAGTGCAGGACTCAATGAGCGCCAGGGTTCGTCAGCTGTACCCCGACTTCGACGAATTCGAGGTTGAAGCGTTTCTGCAAACCCACGGGCTCGCGGCTCAGACCGAGCTGGCTCGCCTTGAGCGTGAGTATGAAACGCTGAATCAGCAGCTGTCGGCCTGGGCGTTTTCCGGGGGCGGCGCACGTTCGCGCTACGTTCGCGCCGGTCAAATGTCCGCAGGTTTGTCCGAACGGGCAGAGCGCTACACCGCCGCCGATCGCATTCGAGAATGCTGGAGGCGGCAATCCCCGCAAAGGAACGCGGTCGACGGTAGCCCGATCGGTTTTGAGCTCGACTTGAGTGGCCAGACGCTCGACAGCGTGCCGGACCTTGAGGCCGATTTCAGTCATGTGGGTTCGCTCAAACTCAACAACATGGGCCTGAGCGTTTCGCCAGAAGGGTTTCTTGCGCATTTCAAAGGCGTGCGCTGGCTGGACCTGTCGAACAACCAACTGACGGCTATACCCCCGGCGCTGGATGACATGCACGGGCTGACGCGTTTGTTTTTGCAGCGCAATCGCATACGCCTGACGTCGGAGACGGCGGCGATCCTTTCGCGAAGGACAACACTCAGGGCGATGAACCTGGGGCGAAATCCGTTGGGCATGGCGCCGGACTTTACTCAAATAACCGATATGCGCTCGCTCAATCTGAATTCGATCGACATTGAGACATGGCCGGTGGGCCTGGGTGGGCAACCGCTACTGGATGTCATTGATTTGAGAAATAACCGGATCACGACGATCCCGGAGGCGGTTATTGCACCGCCTGCCGAAAGGCTGGAACAGGTGGCAGGCCTCAACAACTTTACTCTCATCGGTGATAACCCGTTGTCCGAGGTCACCCAGCAACAGCTGCGCGATTATTGGAGCCGGCTCGAGCGCGAACGTCCGGATTTGTGGGGAGTCAGGCGACCGGGCGTCTTCGAGTATCGAGCCCCAACCGGGCACGCAATAGTGGGAGGGCAGGAGATGGCTGGGCTTCAGCGTTGGCTCAAAGACCTGCCCGCTGACCAAGTCCCGGCGAGACAGACCCAATGGCAATCACTGTCCACGCAGGAGGGCTCCCAAGGTTTTTTCAGTGTGCTCAGCAAACTCGAGAATGCCGGCGCCGGCCATGCTGACCTTCAACTACGCGTATGGGAAGTCGTCGACACCATCACCGAGGTCAACCCCGAGTCTTTGGCGTTACGTCAGGAGATGTTCGAGTGGGCCGGCAGGCCTGCCTGTTGTGATCGTGCCGCGTTGTCATTCAGTAACCTGGAAATCATGGCGCTGGTGTACCGGGCGCGGACGCTGGCCATGGACGGCGAGCAGAGTGCAGGCCTGCTTAAACTGTCCAGAGGCTTGTTCCGGCTGGACGAGCTCGAGAAAATCGCCTTGGCCGATATTGAGCAACGCACCACCGCGATCAATAACACGCCGGGTTTGTCGGCGGGCCTCAAGGCACAGCAGATCCGGTTACTGGAAGAGGTCGAGATCAAACTGGCCTATCGTTACGGGCTCAAGGACCGGCTCGGATTACCGGGACAGCCTCGGCAAGTCCGTTTCGTCCACATGGGCAAAGTCACCCCCGCGATGCTTGATCAGGCCTGCGCCAAGGTGCTGGCGCTGGACGGCTCGCCTGAAGAGTTTCAGTCGCTGGTGGCGAAGGATTTCTGGAAAGATTTCATCACCAACAAATATCGGGTGCAATTCGAAGCGCAGCGCGAGCCCTATCAGGATCGTCTGGCCAGTCTGCGTGATCGTCAGCAGGCAGGTGAACTATCAGAGGCGCGATTCAAGGTGCAATCCGCTGACCTGGATGCTCAATTGCAGATTGAGGAAGCTGTGCTGATCGAGAAATTCACTCGTGAGGAGCTGATCAAACACCCGCTCTGATCAAACGCTGTTGACCGATGAACAAAGGCCTGGATCTGCGCAAGCATCCAGGCCTTTTCTGTGTGTCGCTCAACCGGTCAAAACAGGAAATAGCGCTGCGCCATCGGCAACACATCCGCCGGCTCACACCACAGCAACACACCGTCGGCCTTGACCTGATACGTCTGCGGATCGACGTCGATGTTCGGCAGATAGTCGTTGTGGATCAGGTCGGTTTTCTGCACCTCGCGACAGCCTTTCACCACTGCGATTTTCTTCTTCAGGCCCAGTGCTTCGGGAAGACCTGCTTCCTGCGCCGCCTGGCTGATGAAGGTCATGCTGGTGGCGTGCAGCGATCCCCCATAACTGGCGAACATCGGGCGGTAGTGCACCGGTTGCGGCGTCGGAATCGAAGCGTTGGCGTCGCCCATCAGACTGGCGGCGATGGCGCCGCCCTTGAGGATCAGTGTCGGCTTGACCCCGAAAAACGCCGGGCGCCACAGCACCAGATCGGCCCATTTACCCACTTCAATCGAACCCACTTCATGGCTGATGCCGTGGGTGATTGCCGGGTTGATCGTGTACTTGGCGATGTAGCGTTTGGCGCGGAAGTTGTCGTTGCCTTCGCCATCACCGGGCAGCGGGCCGCGCTGTTTTTTCATTTTGTCGGCGGTCTGCCAGGTGCGGGTAATGACTTCGCCGACGCGGCCCATGGCCTGGCTGTCGGAGCTGATCATCGAGAACGCGCCGAGGTCGTGGAGGATGTCTTCGGCGGCAATCGTCTCGCGGCGGATGCGGCTTTCGGCGAAGGCCACGTCCTCGGCAATGCTCGGGTCCAAGTGGTGGCAGACCATCAACATGTCGAGGTGTTCGTCGATGGTGTTGCGAGTGAAAGGCCGGGTCGGGTTGGTGGAGCTCGGCAGCACGTTGGCAAACCCGCACGCCTTGATGATGTCCGGCGCATGGCCACCGCCCGCACCTTCGGTGTGGTAGGTGTGGATGGTGCGACCCTTGAAGGCGGCGAGGGTGGTTTCGACGAAGCCGGATTCGTTGAGCGTGTCGGTGTGGATTGCTACTTGCACGTCGTACTGGTCGGCGACACTCAGGCAGTTGTCGATACTTGCCGGGGTTGTGCCCCAGTCTTCGTGCAGCTTGAGACCGATGGCGCCGGCCTTGACCTGCTCGATCAAGGGCTCAGGCAGGCTGGCGTTGCCCTTGCCGGTGAGGCCGATATTCATCGGGAACGCGTCGGCGGCCTGGAGCATCCGCGCCAGGTGCCATGGCCCGGAGGTGCAAGTAGTGGCGTTGGTCCCTGTAGCCGGTCCCGTGCCGCCGCCGATCATGGTAGTGACGCCGCTCATCAGCGCTTCTTCGATCTGCTGCGGGCAGATGAAGTGGATGTGGGTGTCGATGCCGCCGGCGGTGAGGATCATGCCTTCACCGGCAATGACTTCGGTGCTGGCGCCGATGGCGATGGTCACGTTCGGCTGTACGTCCGGGTTGCCGGCCTTGCCGATGCCGGCAACGCGGCCGTCCTTGAGGCCCACGTCAGCTTTGACGATGCCCCAGTGGTCGATGATCAGCGCGTTGGTGATCACGGTGTCGACGACCTCGGCGGCCAACAGTTGGCTCTGGCCCTGGCCATCGCGGATGACTTTACCGCCGCCGAATTTCACTTCTTCGCCGTAGGTGGTGAAGTCTTTTTCGACTTCGATCCACAGCTCGGTGTCAGCCAGGCGGACCTTGTCGCCGACGGTGGGGCCGAACATGTCGGCGTAGGCCTGTCTTGAGATTTTCATGGGTTTGCCTTGGGATTCAATTGTTCTTCAGACCGCTCGCATAGCTCGCTATCGCAGCCTCGCTGCGCTCGACAGCTCCTACGGGTGTTCGCGTAAATTCCCTGCTGCGCCCGGTCCCTGTAGGAGCTGTCGAGTGAAACGAGGCTGCGATCTTTTGGACGCACTGCAGAAATCAGTCGAGGTCACCCATGATCCTGCCGGCAAAGCCAAACACCCGGCGATGTCCGGCCAGGTCCACCAACTCGACTTCCCGACTCTGCCCCGGTTCAAAGCGCACGGCGGTGCCGGCGGGGATGTTCAGGCGCATGCCGCGGCTGGCGCCGCGGTCGAAGGTCAGGGCGTCGTTGGTTTCGAAAAAGTGGTAATGCGAGCCGACCTGGATCGGCCGGTCGCCGCTGTTGGCCACTTTCAGGCTGACAGTGCGGCGGCCAGCGTTGAGTTCGATATCGCCGGGCTGGATCTGGTATTCACCGGGAATCATCAATGGGCTCCTTGCAGAATTTTGTAGTAGAGCGCGGTCGGTTTGTAGTGACCGTTCGGGTCGCAGGCGTAGTCGGGGATTTGCCCCGCACGGGTGTAACCCAGCGCCTTGTAGAAGTCTTCAGCGGGTGAACCCGCCTCGGTGTCGAGGTAGAGCATGCCGCGCTTGTGCTGGAGCGCAGCCTGTTCCAGTGCGCTCATCAACTGTTGGCCCAGACCCCGCCGACGCGCGTGTTCACGAACCAGCAGTTTTTGCACCTCGGCGCGGTTCAAGCCATTGGCTTTCTGGCACAGGGTCAGTTGCACGCTGGCTTCCACTTGTTCGTCGCGAACCACCACCCACAGCAGCACATTGCCCTTGTTCAGGTTCTCCTGAACCTCATCGAAATAGGCGCGCGCCTGTGTGGCATCCAGAGTGGACAGGAAGCCGACGCTGGCGCCATACCCCACGGCATCGAGCAACAAATCGATCAAGCCCTGGCGATAGTGCGCAAAGCTTTCAACATTCACGCGGCGCAGTTGGGCGGCGTTCATCAGCGATTACTCCTGGTGGGCGACTGGCGGCTCCGCGCCGGGATTGAGGGTCAGTTGCATGAAGGTCAGGTCCAGCCAGCGACCGAACTTGGTGCCCACCTGGGGCATTTGCCCGGTGGTGATGAAACCGGCGCGCTCATGCAGTCGAATGGAAGCGGCGTTACCGCTTTCGATAGCGGCGACCATCACGTGCTTGTCGCAGCCTTTGGCGCGTTCGATCAGCACGGTCATCAGTTGCGGACCGAGGCCGTTGCCGCGCTGGTCGCTGCGCACGTACACCGAGTGCTCGACGGTGTGGCGAAACCCGTCGAACGGCCGCCAGTCTCCAAATGATGCGTAACCGAGCACACTGTTCTCAGCGTCGACGATCACCAGAATCGGGTACCCCTGAACTTGCCGGGCACTGAACCAGGCCTGGCGGTTAGTGAGGTCGACGGCCTGTTCGTTCCAGATCGCCGTGGTGTTGAGCACGGCGTCGTTGTAGATGTCGCGGATCGCCGGCAGATCGGCCTGTACCGCTTCGCGAATGTGGTAAGTCATGACGGGGCCTCAGGCGATAGGTTGGTGGACGGTGACCAGTTTGGTGCCGTCGGGGAACGTCGCTTCAACCTGAATTTCCGGGATCATTTCCGGGATACCTTCCATCACTTGTTCGCGGGTTAGCAGGGTCGTGCCGAAGTGCATCAAGTCGGCCACGGTCTGGCCGTCACGCGCGCCTTCGAGCAGCGCCGCGGAAATGTAGGCCATGGCTTCCGGGTAATTGAGTTTCACGCCGCGCGCCAAACGCCGCTCGGCCACGAGGCCGGCGGTGAAAATCAGCAGCTTGTCTTTTTCGCGTGGGGTCAGGTCCATCGTTGGAATCCATTGTTGGCAGAATGAAAATCTAATGTCTTGCATCCTCTTGTAGGAGCTGTCGAGTGAAACGAGGCTGCGATCTTTTGATCCTGATCTTCAGCTGCATCGATACAAGATCGCAGCCTCGTTTCACTCGACAGCTCCTACAGAGATAGGTGTTCAGGTGTTCCATATTCTCGGTGGGACCGCTTCCCGGCCAAGCAACGTAGGCCTGAGCAGTCGCCACAATTCAATCAACCAGCCGCGCGCCAACAGCGCTTCACTGGCCAGGCACCGAGCCACCAACAGCCCCGGCAATTGGGTCAAATCCCCGCGCACGTCATTGGGCAGCGAGCGACAGGTTTCCAGCAACGGGCTATCAATCTCGCCGGTCACCAGCAACGTCGCAAACACCGGTTGCCCGTCCAGACCAATCGGCGAATCCAGCAAGCCGTCATTCCCGACAATGCGCTGGCGTTCGTGCCATAGCAACTGGCCGTCGCGGCGGATATCCAGATGCGCCTGAAAATGTCCAAGATCAAAGCGCTCGCCACAGGCCGGCCGGCCCAGCGCCACAACGTCCCAATAGAACAACCGCGCATCGCCTTCCAGCTCAATCGAGGTGCTCAGTTCGGCTTGGGCATCGCTGAAGATAATCGTCTCTTGCGGCAACCATTCCAGTGTCGCGCCAGCAGCCACGTTCAGATCCAGTTTCTGATAGGCCGGGCCCGCCGCGCGATACCACTTGGCCGCGCCGGGGCTGGTGATTTGCGCCCAGGCGTTGGTGCCGACGCTGGCCGAAATGTCCAGCCGATCCCCGCCAGCGATACCGCCCGGCGGGTGAACGATGATGTGCTGGCACACCTCGGGGCCTTCGGCATACAGGTGCTTTTGCACCCGCAGCGGGCCTTTGTGGCGGCGCTGGATCGGGCGTGTGCTGTCGCCGAAACGGGCGTAGCCCAGCTCCAGCTCGGCGTGCCAGCTGGGGGTAAACAGGGCAGTTGGGACAGGTAAATTCATGGTTTCCAGTTTTCGTCGTGACGCTACAGATTAGATCGTTACCAATCCACGCACACCTTCGGCTTCCATGTTTTCACCGCGACCCTGCTGCACGATCTCGCCCCGGGACATCACCAGGTATTGATCGGCGAGTTCGGCAGCGAAATCGTAGAACTGCTCCACCAGCAAAATCGCCATGTCGCCACGGGCTGCGAGCTTCTTGATCACGGCGCCGATTTCCTTGATCACCGACGGCTGGATGCCCTCAGTGGGTTCGTCGAGGATCAGCAGGCGAGGACGGCTGGCCAGCGCACGACCAATCGCCAATTGCTGCTGTTGGCCACCCGACAAGTCACCGCCTCGCCGCTGCTTCATTTGCAGCAGCACCGGGAACAGCTCGTAGATGAACGCCGGGACTTCCTTGGCTTCGGAGCCTGGGAAGCGTGACAGGCCCATCAGCAGGTTTTCTTCCACGGTCAACCGGCCGAAGATTTCCCGACCCTGCGGCACGTAAGCGATCCCGGCATGCACGCGCTGATGCGGCTTGAACGCGGTGATCGGTTTGCCTTCCCAGTTCACCGCGCCTTCTTTGGCCGGTAGCAAACCCATCAGGCATTTGAGCAGCGTGGTCTTGCCCACACCGTTGCGCCCGAGCAGGCAGGTGACTTCACCGACTTTTACCTCGAACGTCAGGCCGCGCAGGATGTGGCTACCGCCGTAGTACTGATGCAGCTTGTCGACTTGCAGCATTCTCAAACTCTCCTCAATGATCGTTCCCACGCTCTGCGTGGGAATGCATCCCGTGACGCTCCGCGTCACATAACGGCGGACGCGGAGCGTCCATGGCGGCATTCCCACGCGGAGCGTGGGAACGATCAATCCCACCGAATCAGCGACCGAGGTACACCTCGATGACCCGCTCGTTGTCCTGCACTTGTTCCAGCGACCCTTCGGCCAGTACGCTGCCCTGGTGCAGCACGGTGACATGGTCGGCAATCGACCCCACAAACCCCATGTCGTGTTCCACCACCATCAATGAATGCTTGCCGGCCAGACTTTTGAACAGCTCGGCGGTGAATTCGGTTTCGGCGTCGGTCATGCCCGCTACTGGCTCGTCGAGCAGCAGCAATTGCGGGTCTTGCATCAGCAGCATACCGATCTCCAGAAACTGCTTCTGGCCGTGAGACAGCAGGCCTGCCGGGCGATTGACCGAAGTAGTCAAGCGAATGGTTTCCAGCACTTCAGTAATGCGATCTTTCTGCTCACCACTCAAACGCGCGCGCAGGCTGGCCCACACCGACTTGTCGGTTTTCTGCGCCAGTTCGAGATTCTCAAACACACTCAAGGCTTCGAACACTGTCGGCTTCTGGAACTTGCGACCGATCCCGTCCTGGGCAATCTGCACTTCGCTCATCTGCGTCAGGTCGAGGGTTTCACCGAACCAGGCCTTGCCGTGACTGGGGCGGGTCTTGCCGGTGATCACGTCCATCAGCGTGGTCTTTCCCGCGCCGTTGGGGCCGATGATGCAGCGCAGTTCGCCGACGCCGATGTATAGGTTCAGGTTGTTCAGCGCCCGGAAGCCGTCGAAGCTGACGCTGATGTCTTCCAGGGTCAGGATCGTGCCGTGGCGGGTATCGAGGCCTGGGCTGACGCGTTGGCCGTGGCTGATGGCGTCGCGGCTGGTGCCGGCGTCCTTGTTCGGCTCCACGGGGAAAAAGGCCGGTTCGAGCATGAATTCAGCCGTCGCAGTGACTTTCATTGCTCACCCCTTTTTTTCAGCAAACCGATCACGCCTTTAGGCAGGTACAGGGTCACGACAATGAACAGCGCACCCAGGAAGAACAGCCAATATTCGGGGAACGCCACGGTGAACCAGCTCTTCATGCCGTTGACTACGCCGGCGCCCAACAGTGGGCCGATCAGCGTGCCGCGACCACCAAGAGCCACCCAGACCGCCGCTTCAATGGAGTTGGTCGGCGACATTTCGCTCGGGTTGATAATCCCGACCTGCGGTACGTACAACGCACCGGCCAGGCCGCATAGCACCGCGCTCAACACCCAGACAAACAGCTTGAAGCCGCGCGGATCGTAGCCACAAAACATCAGGCGGTTTTCCGCATCGCGCAGGGCGGTCAGCACTCGACCGAATTTGCTCTGCGCCAGACGCCAGCCGATGAACAGGCTCGCCACCAGCAACACCACCGTGGCGAAAAACAACACGGCGCGGGTGCCCGGTTCCGTGATGCCGAAACCGAGAATAGTGCGGAAGTTGGTGAAGCCGTTATTGCCGCCAAAACCGGTTTCGTTGCGAAAGAACAGCAGCATCCCGGCGAAGGTCAGGGCCTGGGTCATGATCGAGAAATACACGCCCTTGATCCGCGAGCGGAAGGCGAAGAAGCCAAACACCAGCGCCAGCAATCCCGGCGCCAGGACCACCAGGCACATGGCCCAGAGGAAGCT
>Ga0247818_10001062_pt1 | contig 17186 bp, 17 predicted proteins | sample 13C_Glucose_Day1_FD_192424 | JGI IMG/M metagenome (GOLD analysis project Ga0247818, IMG submission 192424) | Soil microbial communities from agricultural site in Penn Yan, New York, United States - 13C_Glucose_Day1 | ecosystem: Environmental > Terrestrial > Soil > Agricultural land | place... | reverse complement strand
GTGGTGTTGCCATGAGCCGCCAGCATGCCGTCGGACAGTGCCGCAGCGTCGGCCACGGCCCGGTCGACGGGGCCGGAGTACACCGTGTGGGTCGTCAGGTCGTCAGGCGGGGTCCCGTCGGCGCGGAGCAGGCCCAGTGTGCGGGCAACCGAGTACCGGGTAGCCGCCTCAGCCTGGACTCGGAAGTCCTCGCCCGAGCAGTTGAGGCACATGCCAGGGCTGTTCACGTCCAGGGTCTCGGCGCCGTCCCAGGACACCTCCATGTCGGCAGCCCCGTCGTAGGCGCCGACCCGCACCCGCGTGGCCGGAGGGGGAGGAGTCCGCAGGGCCAGCACGCCGATCCCGCCGCGGAGCGCAACGCGCTCCCAGTCACGCTTGACCGTGCCGTCGGGCTGAACCCTTACGTGAGGCGAGACCTCGGCCGTCGCGACCTCCGGAGCGGCCAGGACGAGCAGCTGCCCGCCGGGGTCGCTGACCTCGCGGAGCACGATCACCCCCGCTGCCGCCGGGCTTCCCGCGCCCGCCACCCGCAGATCGACTGCCTTGGCCCCCCTCGGGCCTGACACGGCCGTGATCCGGCCGTGCTCGGTGCCCTCGTCGTGGCCCCACACCAGCAGCACCCTCACGGGACCGAGGTCCTCGGCGTAGACCACGTGACCCCCGCCAGCCAGGTCAGCGGCCGCGGCGAGCAGCCCGGCGTCCCCGCGCAGGCCGCCGCGAGTCGGCCACGTCGCAAGGGTGTCCCAGGCCGACGCGGAGGCCGGCGGCAACGGCAGGAGCTGGCTCTGTCGGGCTGGAGGCGCGGTGCGGTCGACCGCCTCGACCAGCGGAACGGCCAGCGCCAGAGCGGCCACGGCAGCCACGCCTCCCACAGCTGCCCGCCGGCGGCGTCGACGTTCGGCAGCGATCGCGCTCGTCACGCGCTCGTACGGGTCCGCGACGGCGGGCACCTCGTCGGCGCGGGCGCTGAGCGCCTCGCGCAGCTCGGTCTCGATGCTCATGCCAGACTCCTCTCGCCTGTTTCGTTGACCTGCCGCAGATCCGCCCGCAGCCGTTCCAGCCCACGTGACGCCTGGCTCTTGACCGAGCCGACTGACATGCCGAGGGCCCGGGCCGTCTCGGCTTCGGACAGGTCCTCGAAGTACCGCAGCACGATCACCCCGCGCATGCGCGGCGGGAGCTGCAGCACCGCCCTGGCCAGCTGGTCGCGGGTGTCGACGTGGGCGTAGTGGTCCGAGGGGTCCCGGTCGGCGTGCGCTGGGACCTCCCCGAGCGTCTCGGCGACGCGGCGTCGCCGCCACCACGAGGCAGACTCGTTGACGAGAGCGGCCCGGGTGTACGCGTAGGGCGACTCCGCGCTGGCGATGTGCGCCCAGCGGCGGTGCACCTTCACCAGGGTCTGCTGCACGAGGTCCTCGGCGCGGCCCCGGTCCCCGGTGAGGAGGTAGGCCGTGCGCACGAGCGCGTGCCAGCGCGCCTGCACGAAACGGCGGAACTCCTCCTCCGCTCCTGCGTCCATGCGCTGCCTCCACCGCTCTGGGTCCCCTGCTGTCGCCCTCTGACCAGCAAGACGCCGGTCAGCATGGCGGAGGTTGAGAGGCTGCCAGCCCTTTTTCGCCAGAACACGCGACAGGCCCGGTGTGCCGCGTGGGCGGCACACCGGGCCTGCTGCGAGATGTGGACGCGCGCCTGCCGCGCGGCCGGCGCCGGACTCAGTCCGTCGCGTCCTCTTCCTGCTCCTCGTGGTCCATGCTCGTGATCCCCTCGTCCCACTCACCGGTCACCAGGTAGATGACGCGGTGGGAGACGGTCACGGCCCAGTCCGCGAAACGCTCGTAGTAGCGGCCGATGAGGGCGAGGTCGACGGCCGACTGGACGCCGTACTTCCACTTGCCCTCGAGCAGCTGGCTCAGGAGCTCGCGGTGCAGGTCGTCCATCGCGTCGTCGTCGCGGTCCAGGCTCTGGGCTGCCTCGACATCCTTGGACGCGATGATCGACCCCGCCTTGGCCACGATCTGCTCGGCGACGTGGCCCATCTGGACGATGTCGGAGCGCACCTCCGCGGGCACCGCCGAGTCGGGGTAGCGCAGCCGCGCGACCTTGGCGATGTGCCGGGCGAGGTCGCCCATCCGCTCGAGGTCCGAGCTCATGCGCATCCCGGTGACGATGATGCGCAGGTCCGTGGCCACGGGGTTCTGCCGGGCCAGGAGGTCGATGGCGAGCTGGTCGATGTCCTCACGCATCCGGTCGATCGCCTTGTCCCCGGCGATGACGGTCTCAGCGAGCTGGATGTCGGCATCGAGCAGGGCTCTCGTCGCGCGCGACATCGCCGAGCCGACGAGTCGGGTCATCTCGACCAGCTGGTCGGAGATCTTGTCGAGGTCCTCGTGAAAAGCGTGGCGCATGTGTGGGTTCCAGTCCTTGCTGTCTCGGCGGCGAGGTGAGCCTCCCACCCGCTCGTGAATGCTTGGGGTTCGTCAAGTGAACATATAGAAACCCCTTGCCCACAACAGTCGGACGCGGCGGGACTGCCGGGTGGCCTTGCGTACATTGAGTGTCGTGGACGTTGCGACCATCGCGGTGCTCTCCGGCTTCGCCGGTCTCGTGATCGGCGTGTTCGCCGTGGTCGCGGTGCGCTACTCCGAGCGCCAGCAGCAGCGGGTCCCGGAGCCGGACGAGCCGCCGCCGCTGCCTGCCGGGGTGGCCGATGTGCTTGCGGTTCTGCGCTCGAGCGGCATCGTCGTCGACGCGTCGGACGAGGTCATCAAGGCCTCGCCGGCCGCGTCGGCCTATGGCCTGGTCCGGGGCCGCGAGCTGGTTCACTCCGAGCTGCGCCACCTCGCCCGGCAGGTCCGCCGCGACGGCGTCATCCGCGAGGCGGAGCTCGAGCTCGCCCGCGGCCGGGTGGGACGAGGGCGGGTGTTCATGCATGCGCGCGTGGCGCCGCTGGGCAGCAGCCACATCCTGCTCCTCCTCGAGGACACGACACAGGCCCGGCGGGTGGAGGAGGTGCGTCGTGACTTCGTCGCCAACGTCAGCCACGAGCTCAAGACACCGGTGGGCGGCCTGGCCCTCCTCGCGGAGGCCGTGCTCGGAGCCCGCGACGACCCGGAGGCCGTCGAGCGCTTCGCCCGCAGGATGCAGGTCGAGGCCGCCCGGCTGAGCGAGCTGGTGAAGGAGATCGTCGACCTCTCCCGCCTCCAGGTGGCCGACGCGCTGCACGAGCCACGGCTCGTCGACGTCACCGCGGCGGTGCACGAGGCGCTCGAGCACTCCCGCCTCGTTGCCGAGGCCAAGGACGTCGAGCTTGCCGAGGCCTGCGAGCCCGACCTCAAGGTCTTCGGCGACGACGCCCTGCTCGTCACCGCCGTCCGCAACCTCATCGGCAACGCCGTTGCCTACTCCGACCCCGGAACCAGTGTGGCGGTGGCCGGCCGGCGCACCGACGACGTCGTCGAGATCACTGTGGCGGACCGCGGCCACGGCATCCCCGAGGGCGAGCAGTCCCGGATCTTCGAGCGCTTCTACCGGGTGGACTCCGCCCGGTCCCGTGCCACGGGAGGCACCGGCCTCGGCCTCGCGATCGTCAAGCACATCTGCGCCAACCACGGTGGCGACGTCTCCGTCTGGAGCGAAGAGGGCCGTGGCTCCACGTTCACCATCCGACTGCCTGCCGCCGCGGACCGCTCCGGCGAGCGCGCTGGCGCTGTCCACCCCACCGACCGACGAGAGGCCCCTGAATGACACGGATCCTGGTGGTCGAGGACGAGATCTCGTACTCCGACCCGTTGTCCTACCTGCTGCGCAAGGAGGGCTACGAGGTGTCGGTGGCCGAGACCGGCCCCGATGCGCTGGAGGACTTCGACCGCGCGGGCGCGGACCTCGTCCTGCTCGACCTCATGCTGCCTGGTCTCAGCGGCACCGAGGTGTGCCGCGCGCTCCGGCAGCGCTCCAGCGTGCCCGTCATCATGCTCACCGCCAAGGACAGCGAGATCGACAAGGTGGTGGGCCTCGAGATCGGCGCGGACGACTACGTGACCAAGCCGTACTCCTCGCGCGAGCTGCTCGCACGGATCAAGGCGGTGCTGCGCCGCCAGGCAGAGCCGGAGGAGCTGGTCCCCTCCACGCTGGAAGCCGGCCCGGTGCGCATGGACGTCGAGCGCCACGTCGTGACGGTCAACGGCGCCCAGGCCTCACTGCCGCTCAAGGAGTTCGAGCTGCTCGAGATCCTGCTGCGCAACACCGGCCGGGTGCTGACTCGGATGCAGCTCATCGACCGGGTCTGGGGCAGTGACTACGTCGGCGACACCAAGACCCTCGACGTCCACGTCAAGCGGCTGCGCGCCAAGATCGAGCCGGACCCCGCAGCACCGCGCCACATCGTCACCGTCCGCGGCCTCGGCTACAAGTTCGAGGCGGACTGAGCGCCGGCGCCGGCCGTCCCGCCAGGGCCTGCCTGACGCCGAGAGCCTCCCGCCGGTGGCGGGAGGCTCTCGTGTGAAGCAGGGAGTCGTCAGGGGGCGAGCGTCTCGTAGTAGCCCTCGGGCAGGAGGATCGGCACCTTGACGATGTTGGCGCCCGAGGGGCCGGTGCCGACCTGCAGGGTCGCGAGCCCACCGGGCTCGCCGGTCACGGCCGACAGGGACACCGGGGAGCCCTCGGAGATCTGCTCCTGACCGTAGGCGGGGACCTGGAAGGTGGCGCTGGCCCCGCCCTCGCCGGCGAAGGTGATGGTGGCCGGCTGCGCGCCGCGGTTGATGGCCGAACCGGAGATCGTACCCTTGCCGCCCTTGGACTCGGCGACGACGACGAGGTTGCGGATCTGCACGTCCTGGAGGTCGACGTCGATGCCGTCGGCGGAGGTGTAGGGCACGTCGGTCTGGATGGGCGAGGTCATCTGGCACCCGGCCAGCCCGAAGGCAGCCACCGCGACGGCGAGAGGCGCGAGACGGCGGGCAACGGGGGCGGGAGAGGAGGTTCGGCGCGTCACGGTGGACACCCTACCGGGGACCGTCTGTACTGCGCGCACCCGTGCGCGTTGCACGGAAGCGCCCCGTCTGTCAAGACCGCGATCCGTCCCAATTTGCCCCCAATAAGGGCTCTGACCTGCGCAAACGCCGAGGCGTGAAGTTCCAGATTGACGGCGTGGCGTGTTATTCTGGATGTCGCGAAAGGGGAAAACAGCACATGGTTTTCAAGGTCGGCGAAACGGTCGTGTACCCGCATCACGGGGCTGCACTGATCGAAGAAATCAACACCCGCACGATCAAGGGCGAGGACAAGCTCTACCTCAAACTGAAGGTAGCCCAGGGCGACCTGACAATCGAGGTGCCAGCAGAGAACTGCGACCTCGTCGGCGTCCGTGACGTTGTCGGCCAGGAGGGCCTCGACAAGGTCTTCGAGGTGCTGAGGGCCCCGCACACGGAGGAGCCGACCAACTGGTCGCGCCGCTACAAGGCCAACCTCGAGAAGCTGGCCTCCGGTGACGTCATCAAGGTGGCCGAGGTCGTCCGCGACCTGTGGCGCCGGGACAAGGACCGCGGTCTTTCCGCAGGTGAGAAGCGCATGCTGGCCAAGGCCCGCCAGATCCTCGTCTCCGAGCTCGCGCTCGCCGAGAAGACCAACGAGGACAAGGCCGAGGCCATGCTCGACGAGGTCCTCGCCTCCTGAGCGTCGCTGTCGTCCTCGTCGCAGGAGGGCAGGGCTCCCGGCTCGGGGCTTCCGAGCCCAAGGCGTTTGTTCCACTGAACGGCGAGCCGCTGCTCGGGCATGCCCTGGGCCGCGCGCTCGCCGTTCGTGCTGTGGACCATGTCGTGGTCGTGGCGCCGGCCTCCCACCTCGAGGAGGCGCGCGCGATCGCGGCCGCCTCTGCGCGCCCCGGCATTGTCGACGTCGTGGCCGGGGGCTCTGACCGCTCCGCCTCGGTGGCTGCCGGGCTGGGCGTGCTGTGGTCGGCGGACGAGGTCGTCCTCGTCCACGACGCGGCCCGGGCCCTCGCGCCACCCGAGCTGTTCGACGCCGTCATCGACGCCGTGCGCTCGGGTCGGCCGGCCGTCGTGCCGGGTCTCCCGGTGGCCGACACCGTCAAGGCGGTCGACGCATCCGGGGTGGTGGTGGCCACGCCGGAGCGGGACGCGCTGCGCGCTGTCCAGACCCCTCAGGCGTTCGCCCGGCAGGTCCTCGAACGGGCCCACGCGAGTGGCGCCTCGGCCAGCGACGACGCGGGGCTGGTGGAGAGGATCGGCGGACAGGTCGTCGTCATCCCTGGAGACGCCAGGGCGATGAAGGTCACGACCGCCCACGACCTCGCGGTCGCAGCGGTCTTCCTGCGCGAGGAGTAGCCCGCTCAGCCCGGGCGGCGGGACTGGCGCACGTGCTCCTGCAGCGCGGCATACGTCTCGTCCCACGGCCGGGCCGGCTCGCGGTCGCTGTCGGGCTCGAGCACCGAGTGCCAGCCGTCGAGCATCCGTCCCCGGTGGAGGAGCAGGCCGGGGACGAGCAGGGGCAGGGGGAAGCCGTTGCGCCAGGCGGCCTTGTAGCTGGCGATGTTGCCGACGTTGGCCTGCCAGGCCACCAGCTCCCAGCGCAGTGTGTCGAAGGCGTGGTCCGCGACCAGTCCGACGGCCTCGGACATCACACCCCTGCCGCGCGCCCACGGGTGGGTGACGAAGCCGATGTTGCCGCTGCTGTGGTCCGGCTCCCGGCTCCACGCTCGCAGGTCGATCGTGCCGGCATACGCGCCGTCGCACTCGATGGCCCACGAGATCTGGTCGGCCGAGGGCTCCATGATGCTGGCGAGGTACTCGCGCCCCATCTCCTCGGTGTAGGGCGTCGGCACCGTTGTCCACCGGATGCTGTCCGCGTCGTTGCAGCGCTCCACGATCGGCCCGAGGTCATCGGCGGTGTGCGCGCGCAGGGTGACGGTGGGGCCGGTGAGGACGGGGATGGGCATCGGCTCGCTCATGGGACCGCACGCTATCGACCCGGATCGGCCGCGGGCGACGGGGTTGCGGACGCGGTGGTTGGATGGGCCGCATGACGCAGACCGGTATGCCGCGGGTGGGGGTCGGCGTGGACGTCCACGCCTTCGCGGCGGAGGGCAGCAGCCGGGAGCTGTGGGTGGCGGGGCTGCTCTGGCCGGGGGAGCGCGGCCTCGACGGGCACTCCGATGCCGACGTCGCGGCCCATGCCGCCTGTGACGCGCTGTTCTCTGCGGCGGGCATCGGCGACCTCGGTGCGCACTTCGGCACCTCGCGCCCCGAGTTCGCCGGGGCCTCCGGAGCGACGCTGCTCGCGGAGGCTGCGCGCCTCGTACGGGACGCCGGCTTCGAGATCGGGAACGTCGGCATCCAGGTCATCGGCAACCGGCCCAAGATCGGCACCCGCCGTGACGAGGCGCAGCGCGCCCTCTCGGCGGCCTGCGGGGCGCCGGTGTCCGTCAGCGGAACGACGACTGATGGCCTCGGGCTGACCGGGCGCGGAGAGGGCATCGCGGCGATCGCCACCGCACTGCTCTCCACGGCCTGACCCACCGGCCCGACAGCAGCGGGTCGGTACACAGTCGGGCGCACGGCACCGAAGCCCTGCTTCCCAGGTCCCGCTGACGCCGGGCCGCTGACGCCGGGCCGATGCCGCCCCGTCGGCCAGCCCATAGGGTGGCGGCAGCAGGGCCGTCCGCCGAACCCAGGAGGGAACGCATGCCGCAGACCGTCAAGGGAGTCATCGCCCGCCGCAAGGACGCCGAGGTGGAGCTCGTCGACATCGTCGTCCCGGACCCGGGGGCCGGCGAGGCCGTCGTCGCCGTCCACACCTGCGGCGTGTGCCACACGGACCTGCACTACCGGCAGGGCGGCATCAACGACGAGTTCCCCTTCCTGCTCGGGCACGAGGCAGCCGGGGTGGTGGAGTCGGTCGGCGAGGGCGTGACCGAGGTCGCCCCCGGCGACTTCGTCATCCTCAACTGGCGTGCTGTGTGCGGCCAGTGCCGGGCCTGCCTCAGGGGCAAGCCGTGGTACTGCTTCGCCACCCACAACGCGACGCAGAAGATGACCCTCACGGACGGCACGGAGCTGAGCCCCGCCCTCGGCGTCGGCGCCTTCATCGAGAAGACCCTCGTCGCGGCCGGCCAGTGCACGAAGGTCGACCCCGAGGCGGACGCGGCGGCGGTCGGCCTGCTCGGCTGTGGGGTCATGGCCGGGTTCGGGGCGGCCGTGAACACCGGCAACGTCGGGATGGGCGACTCGGTTGCCGTGATCGGCTGCGGCGGTGTGGGCAACGCAGCCATCGCCGGCGCCCACCTGGCCGGCGCGACGACCATCGTGGCGGTCGACGTCGACGACCAGAAGCTCGAGGGGGCCAAGCGGTTCGGGGCAACCCACACCGTCAACAGCTCCAAGGCCGACCCGGTGGAGGCGATCCGCGAGGCCACCGGCGGCTTCGGCGCCGACGTCGTCATCGAGGCGGTCGGCAGGCCCGAGACCTACGAGCAGGCCTTCTACGCCCGCGACCTCGCAGGCACGGTCGTCCTGGTCGGGGTGCCCACGCCGGACAAGCAGGTGAACCTGCCGATGATCGAGATCTTCGGCCGCGGCGGCGCCCTGAAGTCCAGCTGGTACGGCGACTGCCTGCCCAGCCGGGACTTCCCCATGCTGGTCGACCTCTACCGGCAGGGCCGCTTCGACCTCGACGGCTTCGTCACCGAGCGCATCGGCCTCGGCGACGTCGAGAAGGCCTTCCACAAGATGGAGCGCGGCGAGGTGCTCCGCTCGGTCGTGGTGCTGTGAGCGGCGACGACAGCGGTATGCCGTCGATCGCGCCCTCCCGGGGCGGCGTGCGCGTGGAGCGGCTGGTCACCTCCGGGACGTTCGAGCTCGACGGCGGCTCGTGGGAGGTCGACAACAACGTGTGGATCGTCGGTGACGACCGCGAGTGCGTGGTGATCGACCCCTCACACGACGCGCGCCGGATCGTGAAGTCGATCCCGCGTGAGCGGACGGTGACGGCGGTCCTGCTGACGCACGCCCACAACGACCACATCAACGGCGTCGGCGAGGTCTGCGACGCCACGCGCGCCCCCGCCTACCTGCACCCGGAGGACCGTGTGCTCTGGGACCAGCTCTACCCGGTGACCCCGGACCGCGAGCTGCGCGACGGGGACGTCGTCACGGTGGGCGACGTCGAGCTGCACGTCATCCACACCCCAGGGCACTCACCGGGGGCCTGCTGCTTCTACGCGCCCGTGCTCGACGTCGTCTTCACCGGCGACACGCTCTTCAACGGCGGCCCGGGCGCGACGGGTCGGTCCCACAGCGACTTCCCGACGATCATCGAGTCGATCCGCGACAGGCTGCTCACGCTGCCGGACGAGACCGTGGTGCTCACGGGCCACGGCGACTCGACGGTCATCGGGGCGGAGGCGCCGCACCTGCAGGAGTGGATCGACCGCGGCCACTGACCCAGGCCGCCTTTTCGTCGTTTAGTCCGGAGGAGGCGCCCGCAGGTAACCTTGCGCGCGTGAGTCTCCGCCTGTACGACACCGCCGCGCACGAGCTGCGCGACTTCACCCCCCTGGTGCCCGGTCAGGTGGGGATCTACATCTGTGGGCTCACCACCCAGAGCGCCCCGCACATCGGCCACGTCCGCTTCGCGGTCTCCTTCGACGTGCTGCGCCGCTGGCTCGAGGGCCGCTACGGCTACCAGGTCACCCTGGTGCGCAACGTCACCGACATCGAGGACAAGATCCTCGCCAGGTCGGCCGAGGCGGGCGAGCCCTGGTTCGCGCTGTCCTACCGCAACGAGATGGAGACGGCGCGCGCCCTCGACCTGCTCGGGGTGCTGCCGCCGACCTACGAGCCGCGCGCCACCGGCCACGTCCCGGAGATGGTCGAGCTCATGCAGATCCTCATCGAGAAGGGCCACGCCTACCGGGCCCCCGACGGCAGCGGTGACGTCTACTTCGACGTGCGCAGCTTCCCCGAGTACGGCGCGCTGACGCACCAGCGGATCGAGGACATGGCCGCGGCGGAGGACGCCGACCCCCGCGGGAAGCGCGACCCCCGCGACTTCGCGCTCTGGAAGGGCCGCAAGGAGAACGAGCCGGTGAGCGCCTCGTGGCCCACCCCGTTCGGCGTCGGGCGCCCGGGCTGGCACCTCGAGTGCTCGGCCATGGCCCGCAAGTACCTCGGCGACGCCTTCGACATCCACGGTGGCGGTGTCGACCTGCGCTTCCCGCACCACGAGAACGAGCAGGCGCAGTCGCGGGCCGCCGGGCTCGACTTCGCCAACTTCTGGCTGCACAACGCCTGGGTCACCGTCTCGGGCGAGAAGATGAGCAAGTCGCTCGGCAACTCACTCGTCGTCAGCGAGGTCACCAAGGTCGCCCGCCCTCTCGCTGTCCGCTACTACCTGACGGCCGCGCACTACCGCTCGACCATCGAGTACCACGAGGGCTCGCTGCAGGAGGCCGAGGCGACGGTCGAGCGCATCGACGGCTTCCTGCGTCGGGCGCTGCGCGTGCTGCCCAACGGCACGGACACCACGCCTGACCACAACCGCATCCCCGCTCCGTTCGCCGAGGCGATGGACGACGACCTCAACGTCTCCGGCGCACTGGCCGTCGTCCACGAGACCGTCCGCGCCGGCAACACGGCGCTCGACGACGGCGATGACGAGGCCGTGCGCGAGGCGTTCGAGGGCGTGCTCGCGATGACCGACCTGCTGGGGGTCAACCCGCTCGACCCGCGGTGGGACTCCCACGCCGCCGCGGCGGGCTCCGAGGCGCAGGCAGCCCTCGATGCCCTCGTCGCGGTTCAGCTCGAGGCCCGCGCCGCTGCCCGGGCCGCCCGCGACTACGCCACCGCCGACGCCATCCGCGACCAGCTCAGTGCTGCCGGCATCCACATCGAGGACACCGCATCTGGCGCGAACTGGTCGCTCGCCCGACGCACCGACAGCTGAGAGGCACAACCATGGCAGGCAACTCCCAGCGCCGAGGAGCGATCCGCAAGGGCAGCTCCAAGAAGGGCGCCACCGTCGGCTCCGGCGGACAGCGCCGGCGCGGGCTCGAGGGCAAGGGCCCCACGCCCAAGGCCGCCGACCGTCCGCAGCACAAGGCGCACAAGATGGCCAAGGCGGCGGCCAAGCGCGGTGGCACGGGGACGTCCCGCGGACCGGCGGGCCGCAGCGGCTCGGGCCGTCGGCCCAAGGGATCGAGCGAGATCGTGGCGGGGCGCAACTCGGTCGTCGAGGCGCTGCGTGCCGAGATCCCGGTGACGACGATGTACGTCGCCGGGCGGATCGACGCCGATGACCGCGTCCGCGAGGCCCTGAAGACGGCCACCGAACGGGGAATTGCCATCCTCGAGACCCCGCGCGGCGAGCTCGACCGCCTCACCGACGGCGCGGTCCACCAGGGACTCGCGCTGCAGGTGCCGCCGTACGAGTACGCGCACCCCTCGGACCTCATCGACCCCGAGGCGCCCGGCATCCCGCTCGTGGTCGCACTCGACGGGATCACCGACCCGCGCAACCTCGGCGCCATCATCCGCTCGGTGGCGGCGTTCGGAGGCCACGGCGTCGTGGTGACCGAGCGGCGTTCGGTCGGCATGACCGCGAGCGCGTGGAAGACGTCCGCCGGTGCGGCTGCCCGGGTGCCCGTCGCGCTTGCCCCCAACCTGACCCGCACCCTCGAGGACTACCGCAAGGCCGGGTTCTTCGTCCTCGGCCTCGACATGGACGGCGACGTCGCCCTGCCCGACCTCGAGCTCGCGACCGAGCCGCTGGTCATCGTGGTGGGCTCGGAGGGCAAGGGACTGTCCCGCCTGGTGCGCGAGACCTGCGACCAGATCGTCTCGATCCCCATGTCGTCCGTGGTCGAGTCCCTCAACGCGGGCATCGCCACCGGCGTGACGCTCTACGAGATCGCCCGCCAGCGCCGCCGCTGACGCCGCCCGCCAGCGCCGCCGCCCTGCGAGCGCCCGGCCAGGCGGCGCACGACGAAGGCCCGGCCCCCGAGGGGACCGGGCCTTCGCACCGCGCAGCGTGCTACTTCGCGCTCACGACAACGGTCTTCACGATCTTGTCGGCGAAGGTCTGCCGCTTGCCGTCCCAGAGCGGCCACAGCCAGCCGATGTAGAACGGCAGGCTGTCGAGGATGTGGGCGAGGTCGCGCACGAACGCCATGCCGGTGCCGATCGGCTGGCCGGTCTCCTCGCCGACGAGCGTGATGCCCACCATCTTCCGGCCGATGGTCTGGCCCTTGCCGCCCTTGATCCAGCGGTTCCAGACCTGGAAGACGAAGAGGCCGATGTACCCGATGCCGGCGATGACGAAGCCGAGCGGGTTCCCACCCGTCACGGCACCGGTCGCGGGATCGGTCGTGGCGCCGGATGCGCCCATGGCCATGCCGATGCCGATGAGGATGGAGGCCGGAATCGCGGGCAGGAAGCCGTCGATGAGGTAGCCGGCAACGCGCAGCGGCCAGCCGGCGAGCGCGGGCCCGTTGGGCGCCAGCATGCCGCCGCCGGCCGGGGCCGGAGCGCTGCTGTAGTCGCCGGCCGCGGAGGGCGCGGGCGGCGGAGTGCCATAGTCAGACATGGAGATCCCCTCTGTGGTGCGGGCATTCGTGCCCGCGTGCGGCGCACAGACTAGAGGACCAGCACCACGAAGAGCGGATTACGTGCGCCGGGAAATGCAACGAAATGGGAACGCCTTGCCCGACGCGGGTGGCATGGTGGACCGCCGTCGGTGCAGGTGAAAGGCTCGGAGCAGCCGCTCCTCGGCCGGGGAGCCTGAAGGGGAGGACCCCATGAGCAACCAGTACCCGCCGCCTCCGCCGCCACCGGAGCAGCCCGGCTACCCCGGGATGCCGATGCCCAGCGCCTCTGGTGGCCCGATGCCCGAGATGCCAGGCATGCCGCCGGCACCCGGCACGGTGGCACGGCCGCAGTCGGTCACCAACGCCGTGCGGCTCATGTACGCCGGTGCGGCACTCAGCGTGCTCAGCATGATCCTGACCCCGATGAGCACCGACGGGATCCGCACCCAGATCGAGGACGCCATGGCGGGGCAGCCCGGCGCCCCGAGCCCCGACGTGATCGACGGCTTCGTCACCTTCGCCGTCATCATGAGCATGGTCGTCGGACTGATCACCGTTGGCCTCTGGCTGCTCATGGCGTGGGCGAACGGCAAGGGCCGCAACTGGGCCAGGATCATGGCCACTGTCCTCTTCGCGCTCGGCACGCTGTCCTTCCTCACCAGCCTGCCGCAGATCGGCTCGGCGCCCCTGCTCGTGGCGGTGTCCGGCATCAGCACGCTGGTGGGCGCCCTCGCGATCTACTTCCTGTGGAGGAAGGAGTCGACGGCCTACGTCCGGGCGCAGTCGGCCCCGCGCTACTAGCCCCACCCCAACCCACCACGACGGCGGGTATGCCGCGCGGCCCAGGCCCGCGGCATACCCGCCGTCGTGCTGTCGGGGAGGATCAGCGGCCGCCGAGCTCGTCGCCGAACATCGCCACCACCGGCATCTCGACCGTGTCCACCCCCAGGACGGCCTTCTCGTCCGGCTTGCCGGGCAGGACGGTGGCGACGTAGTCCGCGATGGCGTCCTCGATGGGGACGTCCTCGCCGGCCTTCTCCGACATGTACCAGCGGTGCTCGAGGACCTCGTGGAAGACCTCGGCGGGCTCGAGCTTGGCGGTGTACTCCCGCGGGACCTTGCGGGTGATCGGCTCGTACACCTTGGCGAGCCAGTCGTGCGCCACGATCTCCTCGTCCTCGTTCTGCCGGTCCTGCGAGGCGCGGTAGGAGTCGAGGTCGTTGAGCAGGCGGCGCGCCTGGTTCTCCTCGACGTCGAGTCCGGTGAGGCGCAGCAGGCGGCGGGAGTGGTGACCCGCGTCGACGACCTTGGGCTGGATCTGGATCTGGGTCCCGCCGAGGTCGGTCGAGATCGCGAGCTCGTCGACATCGAAGCCGAGCTCGTTGAGCCGCCGGATCCGCGCGTCGACCCGCCAGCGGTCGCCCTTCTCGAAGCGCTCCTGGCCGGTGAGCTCCTGCCACAGGTCGTGGTATCGCGTCACGATGCGGTTGGACGTCTCGACCGGGTCGGCCGACTCGTGCAGCAGGCCACCCGCCTCGAGATCCATCAGCTCGCCGGCGATGTTCACCCGGGCGATGTCGAGGTCGTGCTCGCGCTGACCCCGGGTGAGCTCGTGGTGGAGCTCACCGGTCTCGGCGTCCACGAGGTAGGCCGCGAACGCGCCGGCATCCCGGCGGAAGAGGGTGTTGGACAGCGAGACATCGCCCCACCAGAAGCCGGCGAGGTGCAGACGCACCAGCAGCACAGCGAGGGCGTCGATGAGTCGCTTCGCGGTGTCGGGCCGGAGGCTCTGGCTGAACAGCGCGCGGTAGGGCAGCGAGAACTGCAGGTGCCGCGTGACGAGGCAGCCGTCGAGCGCGGTCCCATCACCCTGCTCGCGGCCGCTGACGATCCCGAACGGCTCCACGCAGGGAAGGTCGAGGCGGCCCAGCGTCCGCAGCAGGTGGTACTCGCGGAAGGCGATGTCGGTCTTGATCTCCTTCACCGCGAGCACGCGGTTGGACAGCCGCACGAAGCGCACGACGTGCCGCGAGATGCCTCGGGGGAGCGCGGCGAGGAACTCCTCGGGCCACTCCTCCAGCGGTGTCTCCCACGGCAGGTCGAGCAGGGCAGGGTCGGGTCGTGCCGCGGTGATCTCGAGAGCCACGCGACCATCGTGGCAGATGCCGGAAGGGCGGCACCCCTTCCGGGTGCCGCCCTTCCACGAAGCGGACGGTCGCGGTGCTGGCGCCGGTCAGTCGCCGAGGCGGTCGCCGCTGTCAGCGTCGAACACGTGCACGTGGCCCGGGTTGGGGGCGAGGTAGACCGTCTCACCCTTCTGCGGGGGACGGCGTCCGTCCACCCGGGCGATGAACGGCTTCTCGGGGATCTCGGCGCCGGACTCGTCGTGGTCGGCGTGGAGGTGGGCCTTGGTCGAGCCGTAGATGTACGCGTCGGCGCCGAGCTCCTCGACGACGTCCACGGTCACGGGGATGCCGTGGCCCTCGGTGGTCATCTCGAGGTCCTCCGGACGGACACCGAGCGTGACCTGCTTGCCGGTGGAGCCTGAGAGCCGGTCGCGCTCGACGGCGATCTTGGAGCCGCTCACGGACACGCCGCCGTCGATCACCTCCACGTCGAGCAGGTTCATCGCCGGGGAGCCGATGAAGCCGGCCACGAACACGTTGTTCGGGTGGTCGTACATGCGGCGAGGGGTGTCGCACTGCATCAGCAGGCCGTCCTTGAGCACCGCCACGCGGTCGCCCATCGTCATGGCCTCGACCTGGTCGTGGGTGACGTAGACGGTGGTGACGCCGAGGCGGCGCTGCAGCGAGGCGATCTGGGTGCGGGTCTGCACGCGCAGCTTGGCGTCGAGGTTCGACAGCGGCTCGTCCATGAGGAAGACCTGCGGCTGGCGGACGATCGCGCGGCCCATGGCCACACGCTGGCGCTGCCCGCCGGAGAGGGCCTTCGGCTTGCGCTCGAGGTAGGGCTCGAGGTCGAGGATCTTGGCGGCCTCCTGGACGCGCTTGTTGATCTCGGCCTTGTCCACGCCGGCGATCTTCAGGGCGAAGCCCATGTTGTCGGCCACCGACATGTGCGGGTAGAGCGCGTAGTTCTGGAAGACCATGGCAACGTCACGGTCCTTGGGGGAGAGGTTGGTGACATCGCGGTCGCCGATCCAGATCCTGCCCTCGTTGACCTCCTCGAGCCCCGCGAGCATGCGGAGCGAGGTGGACTTGCCGCACCCGGACGGGCCGACGAGGACGAGGAACTCACCGTCTTCGATGTCGATGTTCAGCTTGTCGACCGAGGGCTTGTCGTTGCCCGGGTAGATGCGGGTTGCCTCGTCGAACTTGACTGTTGCCATGGCGTCTTTGCCTTTCCTTCACCGGCAGGAACGTGCCGGACGATCCGTTGTAAAGGGTGGTTCTCCGCGCGCGTCGGTGCCCGCGGTGGCGTAAGTCTGACGCACGCCGGCGGGTTTGGCCACCGGCGCCCACGGCGTGGTGAGCCGCATCCCTGTGCACCGCGCTGCAGGAGTTACCGAATCGGTGCAAAAACTTGCACGCTCAGGGTCCCGCTGGATTGCAAGTTCTTGCTATCTTCCCTTCCACCGTCAGGGCAGCAAGGGTGCGCCCTGCGCATAACAAGGAGAATTCATGCACAAGCGTGCCTTTGGCGCAGCGGCCGTGACGGGTGTCGCTGCCCTGCTCATGAGCGCCTGTGGTGGCGGCGGCGAGGCTGCCTCCCCCTCGGCCTCGAACACGGCATCTGCCTCGGAGACCACCTCCGCGGCCCCCACCCCCACCGGGACCGAGGCCCCCGTCCGCGACGCGGCGGCCGACCTCGTGATCTGGGCCGACGCCGACCGCGCGCCGATCATCACGAAGTACGCCGAGGAGTTCGGCAAGGAGAACGGCGTCAAGGTCGCCGTCCAGATCTCCGTCGACACCCGCGAGCAGTTCAAGGACGCCACCAAGGTCGGCAAGGGCCCGGACGTCATCGTCGGCGCCCACGACTGGCTCGGCGAGCTGGTCCAGAACGGCGCCGTCGCCCCGATCCCGCTCTCGGCCGACGTGGCCGGCAAGTTCGCTCCTAACGCCATTGCCGCCACCAAGTTCAACGGCCAGGGCTACGGCGTCCCCTACGCCGTGGAGAACATCGGCCTGATGCGCAACACGGCCCTCGCCCCCACGGCGCCCAAGACCATGGACGAGCTCGTCACGATGGGCACCGAGGCCAAGGGCAAGTCCGGCGGCAAGGTCACCAACGTCCTGATCCAGCAGGTCGGCAAGACCGGTAACGCCTACTACAGCTACCCCTACCTCAGCGCCTTCGACGGCGGCATCTTCGCCACCAAGGCCAACGGCGACTACGACCCGAACAAGGTCATCGTCAACAGCGCCGGCTCCATCAAGGGCGCCCAGGCCCTCGCCGCGCTCGGCAAGAAGAAGGTCCTCTCCACCAACGTCGGCGACGACAACGCCGAGGGCCTGTTCACCAGCGGCAAGGCGCCGTTCTTCATCACCGGCCCGTGGTCGGTGCCGAACGCCAAGAAGGCCGGGATCAAGTACGAGATCACGAGCCTCCCGGCGCTGTTGACGATGAC
>Ga0247818_10001061_pt1 | contig 17198 bp, 16 predicted proteins | sample 13C_Glucose_Day1_FD_192424 | JGI IMG/M metagenome (GOLD analysis project Ga0247818, IMG submission 192424) | Soil microbial communities from agricultural site in Penn Yan, New York, United States - 13C_Glucose_Day1 | ecosystem: Environmental > Terrestrial > Soil > Agricultural land | place... | reverse complement strand
TGGACGGTGCCCATTGGTGCAAGGTATTGGCCTCCAGCAATCTGGTGGCGCTGGCCGCAGACGGTCGTGAATCCGCGCAATCTCGGCCTCTGGTTTTATCCGGCAAGCGCCTGTACCTGCGCCGCTACTGGGCTTACGAAAGACGCATCGACGATGCCTTGCGCCTGCGCTTGGCTGAACACGAAACGACGCCGGATGATTTACCCCAACGCTTGACCGGCTTGTTCGGTTCCGCCAAAACCGGTGAAGTGATCGACTGGCAGAAACTCGCCTGTGCCCTGGCGACTCGCAGTGCGTTCAGCATCGTGACCGGCGGCCCGGGTACCGGCAAGACCACCACCGTGGTGCGTTTGCTGGCCTTGCTCCAGGCGCCCGCCGTGGAAGCCGGCAAACCCCTGCGCATCCGGCTTGCCGCACCCACCGGGAAAGCGGCGGCCCGGCTCACGGAGTCGATCAGCCAACAGGTCCGGACCCTGGCCGTCACCGAGTCGGTTCGCGGCCAGATCCCCTCTGATGTCACCACCGTGCACCGTTTGCTGGGTAGTCGTCCCGGCACACGACACTTCCGCCATCACGCGGGTAATCGATTGCCACTGGATGTGCTGGTGGTGGACGAAGCATCGATGATCGACCTGGAAATGATGGCCAACCTGCTGGACGCGATGCCGGCCCACGCGCGGTTGGTGTTGTTGGGGGATAAGGATCAGCTGGCATCGGTGGAGGCCGGCGCTGTTTTGGGCGATTTGTGCCGGGATGCCGAGGCGGGTTGGTACAGCCCGCAGACTCGCCAGTGGCTGGAAGCGGTCAGTGGTGAAAGCCTGGAGGCCAGTGGTTTGCAGGCCGACACCCTGGGCACTCATCCACTCGCCCAGCAAGTGGTCATGCTGCGCCATTCGCGCCGGTTCGGTGAGGGCAGCGGCATTGGACAATTGGCGCGCTGGGTCAACCAGCAACAACCTGAACACGCCCGCAAGTTATTGGCCGCTCGAAGCCACGACGATGTGTTTTCCCTGCCGCTCAAGGGTGAGCAAGACCGGGCGCTGGAGCGCTTGTTGCTCGAAGGCCATGGTGAAGGGCCGCAAGGCTATCGCCACTATTTGAATATTCTGCGCAGGCTGCGGCCAGCGCTCGACAGCCCGCTCGACGATGCAGGCTGGACCGAATGGGCGCGAGAGGTGTTGCAAGCCTTCGACGCTTTCCAGTTGCTGTGTGCCGTCCGTAAAGGGCCATGGGGCGTGGAGGGGTTGAATCAGCGAGTGACCGCCGCGTTGCTCAAGGCCCGACTGATCGACAGCGATCAGCAGTGGTACGAAGGGCGCCCCGTGTTGATGACCCGTAACGACTATGGCCTGGGGTTGATGAACGGCGACATCGGCATCGCCCTCAAACTGCCGGAACGTGAGGGACCCGACGCCGGCAAACAGGTGCTGCGCGTGGCGTTCCCACGCAATGATGGTCAGGGCGGCGTACGTTTTGTCCTGCCGAGTCGGCTCAACGATGTCGAAACCGTCTATGCCATGACCGTGCACAAATCCCAGGGCTCGGAATTTGCCCATACCGCGCTGATTCTGCCGGACGCCCTGAACCCGGTGCTCACCAAGGAACTGATCTACACCGGGATCACCCGGGCCAAGCACTGGTTCACCTTGATCGAGCCACGTGCCGGCGTCTTCGAAGAGGCCGTGCGGCGCAAGGTCAAGCGCTTGAGCGGGTTGATGCTGGAGCTCGAAGAGGGGATTGCACCAAGCCCTTGACGCCAGATTGCCCCTTTTCCACTACACTGTTGATGACATCTGTTTCCTGCATTGGAGACGCGCAGCATGGCTGAGGAAGGCAAGCAATCGATCACTATCAAGGCTATGGCCTACTTGGCTGGCGGCTTTCTTGTCGTCTTGGTATCTGCCACGAAGCTACTGGACACTTACTTCGAGATGACGCTGTTGCCTGACGCCAAAGTCTGGTTGTTAGGTGTGTGGGACTGGCTGCTGTTAGAAACGGCAATGCCGAATTGGTCACTGCTGATGATTACCGTGGCTTTAACCAGCATTGTGACTGTAGCGTTTTACTACTACCGCACCGCTGACGAACCCTACAGCGAGTTACATGAGATAGAGCGAAAAATTTACAAAACCAACAACCCTCAGTTTCCACGGTTGACCGATAACCAAACGCTGCTGATGGAAGCTTTGGCCTATCATGCAAACTTCAGAAAGGTTGCAAATCTAGACTCCATTTGCAAACTTGTCTCGCTCGGCAAGTTGGAAGTTGAGGACGGTCTAAAGCAACTACAAGTTAAACGTCTTGTGAGGCAAAAAGTAACCCGGGGTACGTTCGGTGCCACCATTTTCGAACTTACCCTGGCAGGTAAGGACTATGCGTTAGAGCGACTTGAGTTAACGTAATAGAACACCGGACACCTATTTACGTTACGGTTCCGCTACCTGATTCCGTGAAGATTCTTAGTCGGCAAACAACATCTCCCGGCTTTCCCCCATCAACAGGCCCTGATTCTGTTCAGTGACCGAGCGGATGTAATCCCACAACAGGGTGATCCGCTTGAGCTTGCGCAGGTCTTCGCGGCAGTACATCCAGAATTGCCGCGTAATGTTGATCTCTTGCGGCAACACCGGCAGCAGCCGTAGGTCCTGAGCCGCGAGGAAGCACGGCAGAATTGCAAGCGACCGCCCTTGCTGCGCCGCCACGAATTGCGCGATCACGCTGGTGCTGCGCAAATTGGCGCTGGCGCCGGGCAGCACATTCGCCAGGTACAACAGCTCTGAGCTGAATGCCAGATCGTCGACATAACTGATGAATGAATGCTTGCCCAAGTCTGCCGGGCGGCGGATGGGTGGGTGTTTGTCCAGATAGTCCTGGGTCGCGTAGAGCTGTAATTTGTAGTCGCAGAGTTTGCAGCAGACGTACGGGCCATGCTCCGGGCGCTCCAGGGCGATGACGATGTCCGCCTCGCGCTTGGACAGGCTGATGAAGTGCGGCAGCGGCAGGATGTCCACCGAGATCGCCGGATAGGCGTCGACGAAATGGCTCAGCTGCGGGGTGATGAAAAAGCTGCCGAAGCCTTCGGTGCAGCCCATGCGCACATGCCCGGATAACGCGACCCCGGACCCCGAAACCTGCTCGCAAGCCATATGCAGCGTGCTTTCAATCGACTCGGCATAACCGAGTAACCGCTGGCCTTCGGCGGTCAGGACAAAACCGCTGGTCCGGGATTTCTCGAACAATAAGGTTCCCAGCGCCGCTTCCAGCGAACTGATGCGCCGCGACACGGTGGTGTAGTCCACTGCCAGGCGCTTGGCCGCAGTGCTGGCCTTGCGGGTGCGGGCGACTTCGAGGAAAAACTTGAGGTCATCCCAGTTCAGCGAGCCTAAAGACGTGATGTTTTTTTGCATGATGGACCGGCTTTTATGTGCGTTCTTATTAGAAGTTTGCACATCTATACTCCAAAAACAGCCCCATAACCAATTCGCAACACACGTCTCATCACAAGGCGACTTTCTCGCCTTGGCTCCCAAGATAAAAACAAGCATCCGGAGACCCACATGAACGCATCGCTCACGCCTAACGAAACCACCGTGCAGAAGGTCAAGCTGTTGATCGACGGCCAGTGGGTCGAATCCAAGTCCACCGAGTGGCATGACATCGTCAACCCGGCGACTCAGCAAGTGTTGGCCAAGGTGCCGTTTGCGACCACCGAAGAAGTCGACGCCGCGATCAGCGCTGCCCATCGTGCCTTCCAGACCTGGAAGCTGACGCCGATCGGCGCGCGGATGCGCATCATGCTCAAGCTCCAGGCGCTGATTCGTGAACACTCCAAGCGTATCGCCGTGGTGCTGAGTGCCGAACAGGGCAAAACCATCGCCGACGCTGAAGGCGACATTTTCCGTGGCCTGGAAGTGGTCGAGCACGCCTGCTCCATCGGCAGCCTGCAAATGGGCGAGTTTGCCGAGAACGTGGCCGGCGGTGTCGACACCTACACCCTGCGTCAACCCATCGGCGTGTGCGCGGGCATCACCCCGTTCAACTTCCCGGCGATGATTCCGCTGTGGATGTTCCCCATGGCTATCGCCTGCGGCAACACCTTCGTGCTCAAACCGTCCGAACAGGACCCGATGTCGACCATGCTCCTGGTGGAACTGGCCATCGAGGCCGGCGTTCCGGCGGGCGTCCTTAACGTCGTGCATGGCGGCAAGGAAGTGGTTGACGCACTCTGCACGCACAAAGACATCAGGGCGGTTTCCTTCGTCGGCTCGACCGCCGTCGGTACTCACGTCTACGACCTGGCCGGCAAGCACGGCAAGCGCGTGCAATCGATGATGGGCGCGAAGAACCACGCCGTGGTGCTGCCGGATGCCAATCGCGAACAAGCGCTGAATGCCCTGGTCGGCGCCGGTTTTGGCGCAGCGGGTCAACGCTGCATGGCCACCTCCGTGGTGGTATTGGTGGGCGCGGCCAAGCAATGGCTGCCGGACCTGAAAGCGCTGGCGCAGAAACTGACCGTGAATGCCGGTAGCGAGCCAGGCACCGATGTCGGCCCGGTGATCTCGAAAAAAGCCAAGGCGCGCATTCTCGATCTGATCGAAAGCGGCATCAAGGAAGGCGCCAAACTGGAGCTGGACGGTCGCGAGATCACGGTTCCAGGTTACGAGAAGGGTAACTTTGTCGGCCCGACCTTGTTCTCCGGCGTGACCACCGACATGCAGATCTACACCCAGGAAATCTTCGGCCCGGTGCTGGTGGTGCTGGAAGTGAATACGCTCGACGAAGCGATTGCGCTGGTCAACGCCAACCCGTTCGGCAACGGTACCGGCCTGTTCACCCAGAGCGGTGCGGCGGCGCGCAAATTCCAGAACGAAATCGACGTCGGTCAGGTCGGCATCAACATCCCGATTCCTGTGCCAGTCCCGTTCTTCAGTTTCACCGGTTCGCGCGGCTCCAAGCTCGGCGACCTCGGCCCGTATGGCAAGCAAGTGGTGCAGTTCTACACTCAGACCAAGACCGTCACCAGTCGCTGGTTCGATGACGACAGCGTCAACGACGGTGTGAACACCACCATCAACTTGCGTTAAGGAGCCGGACATGAAAATCGCTTTTATCGGTCTCGGCAACATGGGCGCCCCGATGGCGCGCAACCTGATCAAGGCGGGTCACGCCTTGCGTCTGGTCGACCTGAATAAAACCGTGCTGGCAGAGCTTGAGCAACTGGGCGGCAGCATCAGCGCTTCGGCCCGTGAAGCGGCGCAAGGCGCGGAACTGGTGATCACTATGCTCCCGGCCGCTGTACATGTGCGCAGCGTGTGGCTGGGTGAAGACGGCGTTCTCGCCGGTATCGGCCAAGGTGTACCGGCCGTGGATTGCAGCACCATTGATCCACAGACGGCGCGCGATGTAGCCGCCGCGGCTGCCAAGCAAGGCGTGGCCATGGCCGATGCGCCAGTCTCTGGCGGCACCGGCGGTGCAGCCGCCGGCACGCTGACGTTTATGGTCGGCGCCACCCCGGAACTGTTCGCCACCCTGCAACCGGTGTTGGCGCATATGGGCCGCAACATCGTCCATTGCGGTGAAGTCGGTACCGGGCAAATCGCCAAGATCTGCAACAACCTGCTGTTGGGGATTTCCATGGTTGGCGTCAGCGAAGCCATGGCGCTGGGTGATGCCCTGGGAATCGACACGACTGTGCTGGCCGGGATCATCAACAGTTCCACCGGGCGTTGCTGGAGTTCGGAGATGTACAACCCATGGCCGGGCATCGTCGAAACGGCGCCGGCCTCGCGCGGTTATACCGGAGGCTTCGGTGCTGAACTGATGCTCAAGGATCTGGGGCTGGCCACGGAAGCGGCTCGTCAGGCGCACCAGCCGGTGGTGCTCGGCGCGGTGGCCCAGCAGTTGTATCAGGCGATGAGCCTGCGCGGGGAAGGGGGCAAGGACTTCTCGGCGATCATCAATAGCTATCGCAAACCGCAGTAAAAGAGCGGCTGCGAGAAGCCTGCATTGAAATGAAGACCTGTGGGAGCGAGCCTGCTCGCGAAGAGGGTGTGTCAGTCGACATAGATGTTGGATGACACACCGCATTCGCGAGCAGGCTCGCTCCCACAGTGACTGCATTTATCTGGAGACATTTACCGGGAGATCACATCGTGTGATCTCCCGGTTTTTTGCATCAGGCAAACACGAAATACTTGCGCACGGTTTCAACCACTTCCCACGTGCCTTTCATTCCCGGCTCGATGACGAAAATGTCGCCGGCACGCAAATGGATCGGCTCCTTTCCTTCGGGGGTGATGATGCAGTAGCCCTCGCGGAAATCGCAGTATTCCCACTTCACGTATTCGACATACCACTTGCCCGGCGTGCAGATCCAGGTACCCATGATCTTGCTGCCGTCTTCACTGGTGTAGGCGTTGAGGTTGACGGTGTGCGGGTCGCCTTCGAGTTTTTCCCATTTGCAGGCGTCAAGCACCGGCAGTGGATGAGTATCGCGAAGGACAGTAATCGGTGCGGTCATGTGGACTCCGGGCAGTGGGTTCAGGAACTGAAGTCGCACCCTATAGCGCCCGTGCACCGGTCAGTTGTCTGAACTCGACATCGAGGTGTCCAGAAACGCTCGATCCCGCGACTAAAGGGTCAAGGCGTGTAACAAGGCCTTCGCATAGCCGGGCAGCGCTTCAAAGTCCCGGGCGCAGAGCAGCAGTTTGCGTTGCGCCCAAGGTTCTTGCAGATCCCTGCACTTGAAAGGTGGTTCCCCCGGCCAGCGCTCGACGGCGGCCAGGGGCACGATTGCCATCCCGGCACCGCGGGCGACCATGCGCATCACGCCCTCGAAACCGTCAGTGCGGATGCGGATTTGCAGGCGTGAGCCGATGTGCAGGGCCTGTTCTTCGAGGTACACCGCGAGGGCGCTGTTGGCGTTCAGTCCTATGTAATGGTGGTGCAGGGTGTCGCTGAAACTTAAGGATTCACTGTCGGCCAACGGGTGATCTCGCGGCAGTATCAGCACCAGCGGATCGTCGCGAAAGGCGCGGGTCTGCAAGTCATCGGTGTCCACGGCGTCGGATACGATGCCGAGGTCTGCCGCGCCCTGGCGCAAGGCGTGGGTGATGCGCGCGCTGGGCAGCTCTTGCAGATCGATGTCGAGGTTTGGGTGTTCGTGCAGAAAGTCGGCGAGCAGCTCCGGCAGGTACTCGGTGATCGCCGTGGTATTGCACAACAGCCGCACCTGACCTTTGACGCCCTTGGCGTATTCGGCCAGGTCCTGTTGCATGCGTTCGGCTTGTTGCAGCAGCGCCCGGGCGTGTTTCGCCAAGGCTTTGCCCGCCGAGGTCGGCGTGACACCGCGCCGGCCACGCAGCAGAAATTCGATGCCGAACGAAGCCTCCATGGTGCGGATTCTCGCACTCGCTGCTGCCAGTGACAGATGACTGCGCGCGGCACCGGCGGTGATGTTGCCGCTGTCGAGGATGTTCAGGTAGAGGCGCAGGTCGGTCAGGTCGAAGTGCATGCTTAGTCCCAAGCTCGTTCCCACGCTCTGCGTGGGAATGCCTCAATGGACACTATGCGTCCGCTTCGGCAAGTGACGCGGAGCGTCACGGGCTGCATTCCCACGCAGAGCATGGGAACGATCAAGTCTCAGCCTCTTGCTTTGAAAGAGGCTGCCTCAGTATATGGCAGATTTTCACGAGGCCAATCCAGGCTCAGGATAGCCCCATGAATACACTCGCCGCGTTCTATCAAAACCTCGGACTAGCCTTGTCTTTGCTGGTCATCGTCACCTTCATGCTGGCCGGTATCATCAAAGGGGTCATCGGCCTCGGCTTGCCAACCATCGCCATGGGGCTGCTGGGGCTGGCTATGGCCCCGTCGCAGGCTGCCGCGCTGTTGATCATCCCGGCAACGCTCACCAATGTCTGGCAATTGGCATTTGGTGGACATTTACGCGGGTTGATCAAGCGTCTATGGCCAATGCTGCTGGCCATCTTCTTCGGCACCGGCGTGGGCACGCTCTGGATCGGCATGGCCGGAGGTCATTGGGTGGTACGGGGGTTGGGCGCTGCGTTGTTGCTCTATTCGCTGAGTGGTTTGTTCCTGCCAACCTTGCGCGTGGGCAGTCGTACCGAAGACTGGCTCGGTCCGCTGTGCGGCGTACTGACAGGCGTCATCACCTCGGTCACTGGCGTCTTTGTGATTCCGGCTGTGCCTTATCTGCAAGCGCTCGGTTTGAGCAAGGACGAACTCGTGCAGGCGCTGGGCTTGTCGTTCACCGTTTCGACCCTGGCGCTGGCGGCCGGCCTTTGGTGGCGCGACGCCCTGGGTGGAGGTGAGTTGAGCGCGTCGTTGCTGGCGCTGATCCCGGCAGTGCTCGGCATGTGGCTGGGCCAATGGCTGCGTCAGCGGATCAGCGCCGCATTGTTCAAGCGTGTGTTCCTCATCGGCCTCGGCGTGCTCGGCGGCCACTTGCTGATCAGCGGATAGCGGACGACGGGCTGAGCATGTCGATGGCGCGGATTTCGAAGTCCCGTTCCAGGTATTCATCACGCTGTTCGAGAAAGTGCTTCATATGCGGCAGGTTCGAGTGCACGTCCAAGTGGGCCTGGGACTGCCAGATCTCGTAGAAGATAAACAGCGTCGGGTCGTGTTTGTCGCGCAGCATGTGGTACTCGATGCACCCGGGCTCGGCGCGGCTCGCTTTCACATAGCCGCGGAAAAACGCTTCGAAGGCGTCGGATTTTTCCGGGCGCGTCTTGGCGTGCAGGATGAAGCCTTGCAATTCACTCATCAGAAACCTCCTCAAATTAAGAATCGGCGCAAGTCTATGGCAACAATCACCTATTGATTCGTGCGTATTGGTCAAAAGGTTTTTGCGCATTCGGGGCTTATTCCGCGCGAAGCCAATCGCTAACCTGCCGCCATCCAATTTCTGACCTTCCGAGATTTCTCATGAAAAAAGTCCTGTTGCTCAATGGCGGCAAAAAATTCGCCCACTCTGACGGCCGCTACAACGCCACCCTGCATGAAGCCGCGTTGAGCGTATTGGACCGTGGCGGCCTGGATGTGAAAGCCACCTTCATCGACGAGGGGTATGACGTCGCCGAAGAAGTCGCCAAATTCCTGTGGGCCGACGTGATCATTTATCAAATGCCGGGCTGGTGGATGGGCGCGCCGTGGACCGTGAAAAAGTACATCGACGAAGTTTTCACCGAAGGTCATGGCAGCCTCTACGCCAGTGATGGCCGCACCCGTTCCGATGCGTCGCAGAAGTACGGCAGCGGCGGACTGGTGCAAGGCAAGCAATACATGTTGTCGCTGACCTGGAACGCGCCGCAGCAAGCGTTCGACGATCCGACCGACTTCTTCGAGGCCAAAGGCGTGGACGCGGTGTACTTCCCGTTCCACAAGGCCAACGAGTTCCTTGGCATGACCGGGTTGCCGACATTCCTCTGCGTGGACGTGATGAAGCGCCCGAACATTGAAGCCGATGTGGCGCGCTATGAGCAGCATTTGACCGAGGTGTTTGGCCTGTCCGCGTGAGGTTCCATTTGCCCCGCATCCAGCTACTATCAAGCCAGTTTTTGAATGAGGGGCCGCTGTGAAAGCCAGATCCGATGAGTTGCAGATTTTCGTCTGCGTGATTGAGTGCGGGTCGATTTCCGCGGCGGCCGAACAGGTCGGGCAAACCCCCTCGGCGGTCAGTCGCACGCTGTCACGGTTGGAGGCGAAGCTCGATACCACGCTGATCAACCGCACCACACGGCGCATGGACCTGACCGAGGAGGGCAAGTACTTCTTCGAGCACGCCAAGCGGATTCTCGATCAGATGGACGAACTCGAAGAGCGCCTCAGCTCACGTCAGCAAACTCCGTCCGGGCGCTTGCGGATCAACGCCGCTTCACCGTTCATGCTGCACGCCATCGTGCCGTACATTGACGAATTCCGCAGGCTCTACCCGGACATCCAGCTGGAACTCAACAGCAACGATTTGATCATCGATCTGCTGGAGCAAAGCACCGACATCGCCATTCGCATTGGCACGCTTTCCGACTCGACCCTGCATGCACGCTCCTTGGGTTGCAGCCCGCTGCACATCGTCGCCAGCCCGGCTTATCTTGAACAACAGGGTACGCCACGGGCGGTTGCGGATTTAAGTGAGCACGCGTTGCTGGGGTTTACCCATAACGAAGGCCTTAACCAATGGCCGTTGCGCTCGGTGCATGGTGATCGCTGGCCGATCGAGGCGTCGATCAGTGCCTCCAGCGGCGAGACCATCCGGCATCTGGCGCTGGAAGGCCAGGGCATTGCCTGCCTGTCGCACTACATGACCATCGACGACATTCGCGCCGGGCGATTGCAGATGCTGCTGGCGGACTTCAACAGCGGCTATCGCCAGCCGATCAACGCGGTGTACTACCGTAACTCGCAACTGGCCCTGCGAATTCAGTGCTTTCTGGACTTCATGCAGGGCAAGCTGGCGGCTTATGCGAATTCAGACTTCAAGGGCTGATTCGTGATTCCTGCGCAAGAGTGAATTGGGTCAGAGGGGATTTTTCATCAGTGATCACTCCTCGATACTCGTTGCATCACTTATTCACGCAGGGAGTTTCTCCATGAACGTATTCGTAACCGGCGCAGCGGGTTTCATCGGCGGCTCCATCTCCACCGGCCTGATCCGGGCGGGCCACAAGGTCACCGGCCTCGTTCGCAGCCAGGAACAAGCCGATGAACTGAGCGCGTTGGGCATCACCCCGGTGATCGGCACGCTCGACGACAGCGCACTGCTGGCCGAACAGGCTCGCGCTGCCGATGCGGTGATCAACGCCGCCAGCAGCGACCATCGCGGCGCGGTGGAAGCCTTGCTCAGTGCCTTGCGCGGCTCCAACAAAGTGTTCCTGCACACCAGCGGTTCGAGCATCGTCGGCGATGCCTCGGGCGGAAAAACCAGCGACGTTATCTATTTCGAAGACAAGCTGCCGGAACCGACCGTCGACAAGGCCGCTCGCGTGGCCATCGACAACCTGATCCTCGCAGCAGCGAAAGACGGCGTGAATTCGGCCGTGATCTGCAACACCCTGATCTACGGCCACAGCCTGGGCGTCAACCGCGACAGCGTGCAACTGCCACGCTTGCTCAAACAGGCGCGTAAAAGTGGCGTGGTCCGGCATGTCGGTCCGGGGCAGAACATCTGGTCCAACGTGCACATCGAAGACGTGGTGTCCCTGTACTTGTTGGCGCTGACCAAAAACCTGCCCGGCACGTTCTACTTCGTCGAAAGCGGCGAAGCGTCGTTCATCGACATGACCACTGCCATTGCCCAGGCGCTGGAGTTGGACGCGCCGCAAGACTGGCCGTTGAAAGATGCCGAATCCGAGTGGGGGTACGAAATGGCCAACTATGGTTTGGGTTCCAATAGCCGGGTGCGGGGGAAAAAGGCGCGTGAGTTGCTGGGTTGGGTGCCGAAGCGGATGTCAGTGATTGAGTGGATTCGGGACGAGATGGTTTGAGTTCGCTTTAGACCGCGTCGCTGCCTTCGCGAGCAGGCTCGCTCCCACAAGGAATTTGTGATCGACGCAAATCCCCTGTGGGAGCGAGCCTGCTCGCGAAGGCATTTCTGAATCCGCATAAACTGGCCGGGCCATCCGCAATTCCGTACCATCCGCGCACTTTCTTCTCGTCACTCCCTGCATGCGGTCCCCTCCATGAAACCAAAACGTCTACGCGCCGATGTCCTGGCCGGGCTCACGACTTCTTTTGCCCTGCTGCCCGAATGCATCGCCTTCGCGCTGGTGGCCCACCTCAATCCGTTGATGGGGCTTTACGGGGCGTTCATCATTTGCACCCTGACTGCGCTGTTCGGTGGGCGGCCGGGCATGGTGTCTGGCGCTGCCGGTTCGATGGCCGTGGTGATCGTCGCGCTGGTGGTGCAACACGGCGTGCAGTATTTGCTGGCCACCGTGCTGCTCGGCGGGTTGATCATGTTGGCGTTTGGCTTGCTCAAGCTGGGCAAGCTGGTGCGCATGGTCCCGCACCCGGTGATGCTCGGTTTCGTCAACGGCCTGGCGATCATCATTGCCTTGGCGCAACTGGAACATTTCAAAAGCGGTGACACCTGGCTCAGCGACACGCCGCTGTACGTGATGACGGGGCTGGTGGCCGTCACCATGGCCATTGTCTACCTTCTGCCGCGTCTCACGCGTGCCGTACCGCCAGCACTGGTGGCGATTCTGGGCGTGGGGCTGGCCGTTTATCTGCTGGGTTTGCCGACCCGTACGCTGGGCGACATGGCGCACATTGCCGGTGGCTTGCCGACTTTTGCATTGCCTGATATTCCCTGGAACCTGAAAACCCTGCACATCATCGCGCCCTACGCGATTTTGATGGCGCTGGTCGGCCTGCTGGAAACCTTGCTGACCCTGAACCTGACCGACGAAATCACCGAGAGCCGTGGCTTCCCGGATCGCGAGTGCGTGGCGCTGGGTGCGGCCAACATGGTCTCTGGTGTGTTCGGCGGCATGGGCGGTTGCGCGATGATCGGCCAGACGGTGATCAACCTCAGTTCCGGTGGGCGTGGGCGGTTGTCCGGGGTAACTGCGGGGGTGATGATTCTGCTGTTCATTCTGTTTCTATCGCCGTTGATCGAACGCATCCCGCTGGCGGCGCTGGTCGGGGTGATGTTTGTGGTGTCCCAGCAAACGTTCGCCTGGGCTTCGCTGCGGGTGCTGAACAAAGTGCCGTTGAACGACGTGTTGGTGATCATTGCCGTGACGGTGATTACCGTGTTCACCGATCTGGCGACTGCGGTGCTGTGCGGGATTATCATCGCGGCACTCAACTTTGCCTGGCAGCAGGCCCGGCAGCTTTACGCCGACAGTCATCTGGAAACCGACGGCAGCAAACTGTACCGGGTGCACGGCACGCTGTTCTTTGCCTCGACGACACCCTTCCTCAATCAATTCGACCCGGCCAATGATCCCGCTCAGGTCACGCTGGATTGCCGTCATCTGAGCTTCGTCGATTACTCGGCCATTGCCGCGCTGAATGCACTGCGCGAACGCTACACCAAGGCCGGCAAGCATCTGCGCGTGCTGCACTTGTCGGAACGCTGCAAGAAACTGCTCAAACGTGCGCGCGTGAGTCATGACTGAGGTTTAACGCAGCAGGTGTACGATGACCGCGGCGGACGATCCCCTGCCGCTGGGAGACTGACATGATGTACGACACGCTGATTCGCAACGCCCTGATCATCGACGGCAGCAACCGCCCCGGCTACTCCGCCGACGTGGCGATTCTGAACGGTCGCATCGAGCGCATCGGCGACTTGCACGACGCCACCGCCACTGAAGAAATCGACGCTGTCGGTCGCGTGCTGGCGCCGGGTTTCATCGACGTCCACACCCATGACGACACCGTGGTTATCCGCCACCCAGAGATGCTGCCCAAACTCAGCCAGGGCGTGACCACAGTGATCGTCGGCAATTGCGGGATCAGTGCTTCGCCGGTGAGTCTGAAGGGCAATCCACCGGACCCGATGAACCTTCTCGGCACTGCTGCGGCGTTTGTCTATCCCAGGTTCAGCGACTACCGCGCGGCGGTCGAAGCGGCAAACACCACGCTGAACGTCGCCGCACTGGTCGGCCACACCGCGTTGCGCAGCAATCATCTCGATAACCTGTTTCGCACCGCCACGCCGGAAGAAATCAGTGCGATGCGCGAGCAACTGCGAGAAAGCCTTGAGGCTGGCGCGTTGGGTTTGTCCACAGGCCTGGCGTATGCCAGCGCGTTCTCCGCGACCACAGACGAAGTGATGCAACTGACTGAAGAACTGACGGCGTTCGGCGCGGTGTACACCACCCATTTGCGCAGTGAATTTGAACCGGTGCTGGAGGCGATGGACGAGGCGTTTCAGATCGGTCGTCATGCGAAATCCCCGGTCATTATTTCCCACCTGAAATGCGCGGGTGCCGGTAACTGGGGACGCAGTCCGCAACTGCTAGCCTCTCTTGAAAACGCGGCGAAAACCCACCCGGTGGGCTGCGATTGTTATCCCTACGCGGCGAGTTCATCGACGCTGGACCTCAAGCAAGTCACCGATGCTCACCGCATCACCATTACCTGGTCCACGCCGCACCCGCAGATGGGTGGCAGCGACCTGATGGACATTGCCGCCGAGTGGGGCATGTCGTTGCTCGACGCCGCCCGCCAATTGCAACCGGCTGGCGCGGTGTACTACGCAATGGACGAATCAGATGTACGAAGCATCCTCGCGCATCCGCTGTCCATGGTCGGCTCTGACGGATTGCCGGAAGACCCGTTTCCGCATCCGCGCTTGTGGGGCGCATTCCCTCGCGTGCTTGGTCATTTCAGTCGCGATGTCGGACTGTTTCCGCTGCACACCGCCGTACACAAGATGACCGGGCTGTCGGCGGCGCGGTTTGGCTTGAAGGAACGTGGCGAAATCCGCGAAGGGCATTGGGCGGATCTGGTGTTGTTCAATCCGCTGACCATTCGTGACGTGGCGGATTTCAACGACCCGCAACGGGCGGCGGAAGGGATTGACGGGGTGTGGGTCAACGGTGTGTTGAGTTACCGCGATGGGAAAGCGAACGGTAAACGGAAAGGGCGGTTTTTGGCGCGGGAAGGGGATCTGCGTGACGGGTTTCAGTAAGCGTTATTAGTGGTCCGTCGCACTAGTGGCACATTGCAATTAAAGAAAGCCGCCGCCAAGCCGAATCGCTGTTATTCGACCCAGCTACAATGGGGGTCTTTTCAGTCAGGGAGTAACTGCATGAGCTTCGGTAAAATCACCCCGATCCTGCGGATTTTCGATGAAGGCAAGGCGTTGGAATTCTACGTCGACTTCCTGGGTTTCAAGGTCGACTGGCAACATCGCTTTGAAGCGAATTTCCCGCTGTACCTGCAAGTCTCCCGTGGCGAGTGCGTGCTGCACCTGTCCGAACACCATGGCGACAGCACGCCGGGTTCGGCACTGCGCATCGAGACGGATGAACTGGAGGCGTTTCAGCAGCAGCTGATCGCCAAGGAATACACGTTTTCGCATCCACAGATTCAGGCCATGCCGTGGGGCAGTCAGGACATGACCATTGCCGACCCGTTCGGCAATCGGTTGGTGTTCACCAACGCAATCAGCCTCTGAGTGCAAAAGTTGTAAGCCGCGCAAAAAAGCCCGCGGCCAAACTATTACGGTTTGGCAGCGGGCTTTTTCGTTCAGGGATCAGAGGCCAAGGTGGCAAGCGTCCTCGCCAGCGCATTGATCACTCCGTTGGCACTAATTTATCCAGCACTTGATTGACCGCCATTTCCGCCACCATGACTACTTGGGCGATACCTTGCACGGTTTTGCGGTGCGAGCCTTCGAGCAGGGCGGCGAAGTCGTTGAGCATGACGGTGGCTGAGCCCAGGGTCTCGCAAGCGTCGGTCAGCAAGGGTTCGGTGCCGGACTCCGGGTTGGCCATGTAGAGGCGGTTGGGTTGGTAGGGCGTCGCCATGATGCGGGCGGCCGGTGGGCCTGGATAGTGGTTGAGGGCGCGCTCGGCGGCTTCGTGGAATTTCTGTGATTCCGGTGTTTCGGAGGGGGATGCCGGATCGGTGTCCGGTGGGTTTGGCGTAACTTTGAACATGGGGGACTAACCTCTAGTAAGGCTGCGTCCATCTCGCTGCTAAACGAAATTGGGTGGCAGCTGTGCGCAAGTTAGCAGACCGGTAGTCACCCAAACCCGGCGCACCCGAAGGTGCCATGCGCACAGCCACCATCAAGCGTAGGCAAATGCCTGACTGGATGAGACTCGTACGACCGGGTAACTAGCCGGGCTGCTAAACCCGATCACTGGGAATCAGTGACGCGATCCAAGTTACCGAGCAGCCCGCCAGCGCACAAGCCGGCGGATTCTGGCGTAGTCGTAGGCAGCGGCGCAAGGATTTGTGGGCGTTGTCGCGTAACGCTGAGTGTCTTTAAACACTCGTGCTGAAAGGCGTTTATTGCGCTGTAGCGACTGACGCCTTCGCGAGCAGGCTCGCTCCCACAGGGGTTTTGTGTAGTTCACAAAATTGGCGGTCAATGAAGATCCACGGTGGGAGCGAGCCTGCTCGCGAAGAGACCCGCACAGTCACCCCCGATGAGTCTGGCGAAACTCGCCCGGGGGCATCCCGCGCCGGCTTTTGAACGTACGGTGAAACGAGCGGGGTTCGGTGAAACCCAGGTACTGGGCGATGTCCTGAATCGGCAGCGTACTGTTGAGCAGGTAATGCTCGGCCAGCTCCTGACGCAGGTCATCGAGGATTTGCTGGTACGACGTACCGGCCTGATGCAGCTGGCGTTGCAGCGTGCGCACTGACACAGCGAGATGTTCGGCCACTTGCTCTTTGCGCGGCAGACCTTCCTTGAGCAATTGACGCAGTATGCTTTTGACTCGCTGTTCCAGCGAAGCGTCTTCCAGCGTGGCCATCAGCCCCATGGCATGCTCTTCCAGGGTGCGCAGCAATTGCGCATCGGCCTGGCGCAAGGGCAACTGCAAATACGGCAACGGAACTATCAGTGCCGAATAAGGCTGGTCGAACAGTACCGGGCAGTCGAAGAACTGCTCGTATTGCGCCAGCGTCGTATCAGCCGGTCGTGCATGTTCCAGCCAGACAGCGGCCGGCGACATCTGCGTGTCTGCGATCCAGCACGCGTATTGCAGCCAGGAGCCGAGCACGTTTTCCACCAGGTGCCGGCGGATACGCGGGCGTTGATAGCGACATGTCCAGATCAGGTGCACGTCGCTGTCCTGCACCTCGGTGCGGCTGACACCCATGTCTCCCACCAGTTTCTCGAACGGCATGATGCGGCTCATGGCATCGCCCAGTGTCGCGCAGTTCATGGTGATGTAACCCAGCACGCTCCAGGAGTTGGGTAACACAAAACGCGCGGCGTTGAGCCCGAACAACGGATCGCCCGAGTGTTCGCAGAAATAATCGAGCAGCCGTTCATGGGCTTCACCCGGCAACCGCAGGCTGTTGTCACTCAACTGCTGCGCCTGCAACCCGGCAGCCGCCAACGCAGGCTCGATGGCCACGCCCAGTTGTTCGGCATGGCGCAGGTATTTGAGCAACGGCGGAACGGAAGTGAAGCCCAGGGATTGCATGATCGTCTTCCTTTGATCAGGCCCGCGTGCGCGGATGAATGCGCTGAAAGGTAA
>Ga0247818_10001060_pt1 | contig 17211 bp, 32 predicted proteins | sample 13C_Glucose_Day1_FD_192424 | JGI IMG/M metagenome (GOLD analysis project Ga0247818, IMG submission 192424) | Soil microbial communities from agricultural site in Penn Yan, New York, United States - 13C_Glucose_Day1 | ecosystem: Environmental > Terrestrial > Soil > Agricultural land | place... | reverse complement strand
CGCCGTCGCCGACCTTCAACCCCCGGCACGGCCCAGGCTTCGGCACCGGCACATGCGGCGGCCGACAAGCCTCCACCCGCGCCGTACCCGGTGTGAACGTCAGGGCCCTACCGGCGATCACCAACCTGACCTGCTCCTTTGCCATAAAACAAAGGGTAAGTGACCACAACCGGGCAAACCCCCATGCGGCCGACACGCCGGGCGGGAGGTGACTGCGCCTCAACCGCCCGGCGCACACTCCGTGACGGTAGGGTCACAGAGTGCCAGAACCCACGAGGGCGCCTATCCCTCGGAGCCGGTCACCAAGAGTAACGATCAACCGGGCAGCGATCATCCCGGTCCCAACCATGTGCGCGACCCCGCCCGGCTGACCCGCTGGACTCGATGACTCAACTTTGATAACGTGGCTTGTATTAGTTGACCTTCCCCGCACGGCGATGCGCCCAAAACCCGCGCCGAGCCGGTGGGGCCCGAGCGACGGATACGGTGAGTAACGGTGGAGGAAGGCTTCGGCCCGGTCGGCAGGCGGGAGGTCGAGTGCTCGGACGCGGGCTGCTGGCAGATGATCACGGTAGAGGTTACCGGGCATGACAACCCCTACGTCAAGGTCGAGGCGAACTGCTCTCACCTTGGGGACGAGGTGCTTGAACGGCTGTGGTCGAGCGGCGACGTCCGGGCGGTGCAGCTGCCCGGCGGCGTGACGGAGTTCTACCGCTGGACGGGTGAGTGACGGTGACGGGCGCGCAGCTGGTCCCGTACTCGCCGACCGGCGGGCAGTTGTTGACGCAGAAGCAGCGCGACGACTATCTGCCGCCGGGGGCGGTGGAGCTGATCCGGCGGGGTATCGCGGACAACACCTGGCTGGCGTACCGCAGGCAGTGGCAGAAGTTCCAGGCGTGGTGTGCCCGTAACGGGCGCACGCCGATCCCGGTGAGCGAGAACACGGCGATCACCTACCTGCACGCGCTGTCGGGGATGGAGCCGCCTCCGGCGCCGCCGACGGTGTGGATCTGGTACTCGGCGGTGCGGTTCGTGCACGCGATGGGGGATCCGCCGGTGCCGTGGGAGTGCGGCAAGAAGCTGTCGTTGGCGATCGACGGGTACACGAAGGACATGCTGGATGCGGGGTGGCGGCCGAAGCGGGCGCCTCGGGCGCATCCGGAGTTCGTGGCGCGGATGGCCGACGCGGTGGACCGGTCGACGCTGACCGGGCTGCGGGACGTGTCGGTGCTGCTGGTGGGGTTTGTGACGGCGGCGAGGGCGTCGCATATGGCGGCGTACCGGCTGCATGATGTGACGGCGACGCCGTTGGGGCTGGACTTCTACCTGGCGCGGTCGAAGACGGACCAGAAGGGTGGCGGGCGGACGTTCGCGGTGGCGTCGAACGATGAGCATCCGCAGTACTGCCCGGTGCGGGCTACACGGGCGTGGATGGACGCGCTGGCGGGTGAGGGGTTCCGGGACGGGGCGCTGTACCGGCCGCTGCATAAGCATCACGGCCTCCAGTTGCGGGGGCATGGACTGTCGTTCCGGATGACGTCGGCGGCGATCAGCCAGATTGTGCAGAAGTACGGGAAGGCGGCCGGGCTGGGTGACAACTTCACGTGCCACTCGCTGCGGCGTGGCTATGCGACGTGGCTGCGGGAGCTGCATGTGGACCCGTTGACGATCGCGGAGACGTTCGGGTGGGCGCCGGGTAGCTCGTCGCTGCTGCTGTACCTGGAGGAGGCGAAGCGGTGGCAGGAGGATGCTCCGGCGCTGGTGGGCAAGTTGTAGCCGGTTGCCCGGCCCGGACCCCTGATGTATAGTTGTCTTTTCTTGGCCGGTATCCGCCGGACCTGGAAGGCACGCCATCAGGGAGGACCACCATGGAGACCCCAGACCTGTCACAGCTCAGCGACACCGCACGGGACATGCTCACCAACGCCAACCTTCACGTCGGCTCGCAGGTTGGCGTCGGCACCCCGGGCGCCATGGACGAGCTACGCGCAGCGAAGCTCGTCGGCGCCAACAACGGCCTCACCCAAACAGGCCTGGCCGCAGCCAAGGCACTCCAGTACGCCTACTTCGGCGGCGGCGATGACCGTGACCGCTGAGATGGGGCCCATCGGCCGCGAGCGCGCCGAGGTGCGAGCCTACGCCACCACAACCGGTAAACCGCCCGAGATCAAGCTGGCCCGCGCTGGCGTGCGGGCCTGGGCCTACCCGACCCCCCACGGGGAGTGGCGGCTGGAGGAGTGGGCCTACTGGTATGAGCGGGGGCTGACCTGGCACCTCTACAACCCGGCAGGCGACCACGCCAGGTCGTTCTCGACCGTCATGGCGGCACGGATCTACCTCAGCCGGTGGGCGAAGTACACGGTGGGACCGCCGGTGATGGAACTGGCCCTGCGCCTGGCAGCCGGTGGCGGCCTGGCCGACGCCGCTTCGATCCAGAGCGCGGCCACCCACGGGGAGCTGCTGCTGGCCGCGTTCGACCGCCGCGACACCGAGCAGTTCACCGGGCAGCTTAGAGCGATCGCAGCCGACGGGGCCCTGAGCGGCGCCGACCGGGACGCCGCCGCGAAGGTCCATGCGTCGTTCGTTTCGGGCGAGGCGGGGTGGGCCGGGGCGCTGCGGATTCGGCTCAACGCCACGATCGAGATCGGCCCCGAGCACCTTGCGCGGGCCCGCGAGTTCATGGCCGCCGACACGAACCAGGACCTCCGGGTAAGCCTGCAAGCCGAAGCCCTGGGTTACCTGGTCGAGTACCTGAGCAGCAACATGATCCCCGTGGTTGTGCTCCGAGGCCAGTTCTAGATGTGGGTTCGCCCCCGGGTGGCACTCCCGGGGGCGAACGTCACAGCGCGCCGTCGACCGCCTCCCGCAGCGTGGCCCGGCCGCCGCAGCGCTGCGGCCCATCACGGTCGAGCAGCGCCAAGACCCTTCCCTCCACCTCAGGTGGCAGGCGGTCGGCCCCGGCAGCGACGCCCTTCCAGTTTCCCCTGGCCAGCGCGGACCCGGGCGGCATAACCCACATCGTGGTGCCGTCAGCGGCGATCAGGACGGCGCAGTCCTCGACGGCCGCCGCCTGGACGACGATCGCGCCGTCGTCGCGCCGCGCTGTTATCGTCACCGCCGCTGCGCCGGTGCCACGCGCCATGGGATGCCCTTCTGGTCCAGGGCGTCACGGAGGCTCTGCTCCGGCGCCTGCGGGAAGACGACCTCGGCGACGTCGCCGACGGTGACGCCGTCGTGGATCTGCGCCTCGGCGTACTCGCCGTTACGGAAGTCCTCACCGGCGGGGTCGTGGTCGTAGTCGCCGGGACGCAGCCGGGTCGGCTTGAACGACCAGTGTTCGGGCGCGTTGACCGGCGACGGCTTGGCGCGGTCGAAGTCGTTGAGGGAGTCACCGATCATCGCCGTGGTGCGGTCACGGACCCCGTCCTTGAAGACGACCTGGACGGGGCCGTAGGCGTTGAGCATCGCGTCGTCGGCGGGTGGGGTGTCGCCGTTGACCATGACGTACCCGTAGTAGGGGCGCCGTGTGTCGTCGAACCCGGTCTCGGGGATGCCGAACAGCAGCTCCTCGGCTTTGGCCCGTTCGTCGGGCACGTACGCTCCGGCCAGGCCGGAGTAGCCGGTCTCGTGCTGCGTCTTGAAACGCCCGTCGCGCAGGATACCGGCGAGGCCCTCGGCGGTGACCCGGGTAGCGATCCGCTTCCCGGCGAACATGCGCTGTAGCTCGGCCTGCATCTTCGCCTGGGCCTGCTCGGCGGTGTCGGGTTCGCCGGTGCGGTGCTGCTTGGCGGCGTTGCCGATGCGGTACTCCTGGACGGCCCTGGCACGCATCTTCGGGCTGAGCGCGGCCTTGGCCTTGTCGAAGTCGGCGCGGACCCGGGTCAGCTCGTCGCCTCGCAGCGTGGGGTCGTTCTCCGCGTCGCGCAGCCGCTTGTACTCGTCCATCCGGTGCCGGTCTTCGGGGCTGACCGTTACCGAGGGGCCGGTGTATGCGGGGCCCTTCGCGGTGCGGGTTGTCTTGGGTTTGGCGGTGACCTTCCGGGCTGCGCGGCGCAGGCCGCCGGTGCGCCGCGTCCCGGGGCACGGGCCTGGTTTGGGTACCGGGTGCAGGCAGCCCTCGACGCGGCTAAGGCCGCACAGGTCCTCGACTACCGTGAGGCCGTCGCCGACATGGTGGGGTTCCCCGAGGTACACGGCCCAGTGTATGCCCGTTGACCTGCCTTCGGTCAGTAAGCTGCGAGGCGGGGGTAGGGGTGAAGGGGGTCCGGCCGGTAAAGCCGGGCCCCCTTTTCAGGTCAGTGGTGGTAGTCGCGCTGCTGCGGCGTGCGGGGGTCGCGTGCCTGCAAGTAGCCGACGGCGAGCGCGATGACGCCGCCGATGAACAGCACCAGCGCGAGGCCGGTACGGACGGCAGCCTCGTATACGAGGGAATCCCACATGTTCGCGGCCACGTCGCCGAGGAGGGCGCCGCCTCCGGCGTCGGGGCGGCCCGCCTTGAGCAGGTCGAGCAGCATGAACGGTGCGGGCTTCGCGCCGACGCTGGTGCCGAGCACGGTAACGCTCATCGGCCATAGGCCGACCACGACGCCGATGAGTGTGATGGCGGCGCCGAGCGCCAAGGTCGCGGTTCTGGTCACGGTGTGTCTCCCGGGGCGGGTAGGGGTGGCGGTCTGGGGGGCGTAGCGCCGAGCGAAGCTTAGCGCCGAGCATCACGGTTGCCCCGCCCGGTTAACCTATATATAGTCATCTTTACATCTTCTACCGGGAGGACCCCCATGGACTGGACCCAGGGCACCGAAGCCCAGGCCCTGATGAACCTCGCCACCCGCCTCCAGGATGGGACCGGGCTCACCACGGCGACGTCGCGCAGCATCGCCCTGCGGCAGGCGAGGCTGCTGCGATCCGCATTCGAGACCCGCGACCCGGCGCAGGTGCGCGCCCGCCTGGAACTCATCGCCGCCTCGCCCGCGCTGGGCCGCGTCACCCGCGAGCACGCCGCCGGGCTGCTCGACGGCTACACCCCTGCACCGGCCGACAGCACCAACACGTAGGCCACCAGCACCGGCCAGTTGAGACGGCAGCCCCCGGGACATCCCGGGGGCTGCCGTCGTTGGTACGACGTGACCAACCAGGGGGTGCCACGAATGGCGGCTGGCGGGCCGCCGTTGCGGGAGGGCTGGCTGATCGAGGAGGTCGGGGCGTTCCGCCTCTACCACCACACCGCCGGTGGCGGGTACCAGCTTGCCTGGTCAGGGGCGTGGCTGCCCGGCGTGTACGCGTGCCGTGACGCCGCCTTGTTCGCGTGCGGGTATGTGCTGGGCGGCGAGGCTAAGGGCTACCTCGACGCGCTGTGGGCGCGGGCCGACGGCGAGGGACGCGAGATCACCATCGCCGACATGATGGGTTAACGCGACACCCGGCGCTGGGTCGCAGCGGTACGGATGGCCAGGTGGGTCATGCGGGTGACCAGGTCCAGCATCCGGCCGAGGTCGCCGTCGTCGCCCGGGTAGATCCACTTCGGCAGGTTCGCGCCGTACGGGTCACGGCCGGTGAAGATCACCGCCGGGCGGTGCACCCCGGCCACGGGCAATGTGGCGGCCTGCACGTGGAGCTGCCCCACGAGCCGGTCGCCGGGGCCGAAGCCGAGGCCAAGCTCGTCGGCGGGGATAGGCTCCGGGAACGTCACGGTCGGCAGGTTGCCGCGCATGCCCCGCGCGTACAGGGCGTTGAGGATCTCCTCGGCCGGGTCGCACAAGAACCTCGGCGGGTGGACCTGGGTGCACCACAGGCACGGGCTATCCGTCACCGTAGCCAGGGTACCGAGCACAGGGCTGGGATTTGAGATGCGCGCCGGGCGGCGCTCCTCGGCGGCCCGCTTTACATGGGACTATGACGTTATGTCATGGTGGCCGGTCGACGGGCTCGGCGTGGTGGAGGACCTTATCGGGGTCACCTGCCCGGCCGGATGCATGATGCCCGGCGACCTCATCGCGAGCGCCCGCCTGGAGGCCTGCCTGCACCCGGTGGTCAAGCCGGGTCCCTGCAAGGGCTGGAAGGGCACCAAGGCCGTCGCACCGAAGCGGCGCAAGCGCGGCCGGGGCCCAAAGCTGACACCGGAGCAGGTCAAAGAACGCGAGGCCCGCATCGAGCGGGCCATGAACGCGAACTTCCACCTCTCCACCGCGAGGACACAGCGGGGGAGCAACGGCGCCTACACGCGTGAACGCGACGCGATCCACCGCCAGATCGTCGAAGACATGTACGCGAAGGCCCGCAACGTGCCCCGCGAAGGCAAGGCGATCATCGCCGGTGGGCTCGGCGGTGCCGGGAAGACCACGGTCCTCCGCGACCACGCCGGGGTCGACCCGTCGAAGTACTTCACCGTCAACAGCGACGACATCAAGGAGGAACTGGCCCGGCGCGGCCTGATCCCCGAGGTGCCCGGCGAGCCGGACCTGGCGCCGATGGAACGGGTCTCGCTCGTGCACCAGGAGTCGAGCCGGATCGCGATGATGCTGGCCGACCGGGCGTACCGCGACAGGCGGAACATGATCTGGGACCTGACGATGGCTTCGGACGTCGCGGTCCGGCCCCAGGTGGAGGACCTGCGCCGGGCCGGGTACCGGCACATCAAGAGCGTGTTCGTGGACATCCCGGTCGAGAAGTCGGTGCAGCGCGCCCTGGGCCGCTACCGTGCTGGCCTGGACGCGTGGCAGGACGGGGAGGGCCTCGGCGGCAGGTTCGTGCCGCCGGGCATCATCCGCGCCCAGAAGCGGGGCAACTCGACCGTCAACCGGCAGGTGTTTGAGAGCCTCAAGTCGCAGTTCGACGACTGGCAGCTGTTCGACAACTCGGTGGACGGGCGCCCACCGAAGCTCGTCGCGCAGAAACGGAAGGCGAACTGATGGCCACGGTCCGGGAGCTGCTCGACCGGCTGCACGCCGGGGACACGGGCATCGAGGATGTCGCTCGGGCGTTCCGTGAGCGCGCGTGGCCGCAGCAACCGGCAGCGCCGACGAAGGCCGAGCTGTGGGGCGTCGCCGACGCGCCGGGACCCACCCCGGACTCGTGGGCGGCCGTGGAAGCCGACTCGCGGCTCACCGGCGAGCAGTACCAGCTGCTTGCCGACGCCTATTCGCAGGCGCCGCGCCGCTGACCCCGTTGCCCGCCACCAATACGCGGTGTATAGTGTTCTTTACGGTGGGCTGGGAGGCCCGCCCATAACCGGAAGGACACGGATGAACATTCTCGCCTCCTCGGCACCGGCCGACGAGCCCGTCCGCGAGGTCGAGCACTACGACCTCGACGCGCACCTGCCCTACGAGCCGCAGGCTCTGATCGACATGCGCATCCAGCACGCCGCCTGGGAGCGGATGTGGGTGCGCCGCTACGCCAACGACCCCGATGTCAGCGACGTCGACTTCTGTGCGGCGTACCACGACCTCTCCTTCCGCCTGGTACGCCGACTCGCGCAGGAGGGAATCCGCCTCACCCCGCACACCAGGGGCTAACATCCCTGGGACGAGTCCTCCCACTGCTTTGCGGCCTGGGAGGACTCGCCATTTACGGGGGTGTCCCCGGTTGCGCCCCCGCGCCCCGTCATGTATAGTGTTCTTTATGGGCGGTCAGGGAGGCCGCCCCACCGGAAGGACACCGACCATGACCAGCACCGCCACCCTCACCGAGATGACCGTCATCGAAGCGCGGCGCAGCTTCGGCACCCTGGACTGCCGCCGCCACGGCGCAGTCGTCGAGATCGGCGGCCACACCCTCGCGCAGTTCGGCGAGACCTACCGGGAGATCTGCGAGGCCTGCAACGGCACCGGCTACCGGCCCGGCTACGAATTCGTCGACAGTGGCCGCTGCTGGCCCTGCGGCTACACCGGCCTGCGCAAGCTCGTCGGCAAGGGCACCGCCGCCGAGCTGGTCAAGGTGTTCGCACGCCGCGCCCGCCAGAAGGAACTCCGCGACGCCAAGCGCCGCGCAGCCGACGCACTCGCCGCCGCCGCCCACCGCACCTGGGCCGCCGCGAACCCCGACGTCACCAACGCGGCGATCGCCGTCCGGGTCACCGACGAGGCCTTCGGCGAGGGCTACGGCAAGCGCCCCTACAGCGCGCTGCTCGTCAGCCTCGCCTACAAGGCCGGTCACACCATCCTCACCGACAAGCAGACTGCCGCGCTGCTGGACATGTACGCCGAGGAGAACACCCGCACCGTCCAGCGCGCCGCCGCCGCCGCCGCGAAGCGCGAGTGGATCGGCGCCGTGGGCGACAGGGTCACCTACACCGGGGCCATCGTGTACACCACGACCAGCGAGAACGACTACGGCGTGTCGACCCTGTACAAGGTCACCACCGCCGAGGGCAACACCGTCGCCTGGTGGCGGTCCGGCCACCACGATGTGGCGCTCGGCACCGTCCTCACCATCAAGGCCACGGTCAAGAAGCTGACCGAGACGCAGGAGTACGGCAAGGAGACCCAGGTCACCCGGGGCAAGATCCAGGACTGACCGCACCGACGATGCCCCCACCGGCTACCGGTGGGGGCATCGTCGCGTTCAGGGCTGCTCCGCGCCGCCGAGGAGGTCGCGGCGCAGCTGCTTCCACTGGTGCCGCGAGCGGCGCCGCTCCCGGCGCGCCCAGCCGTGGCCGTTGCACATACGGCAGCCGCAGACGCCGCGCCAGCCGACGAACACCGGCTTGCACCGGCTCCACGCGCGAGGGGCCCGCTCCCACAGGTGCAGGTCACAGGGCGCCGAGCGGCGTACGAGGTGGCGGCCCAGCTCGACGTCGAAGTGCTCCTGCACGAAGTGAAAGTGCATGATCGCGAACTCGTACCGGCGGTACGGGTCGGCCGCCTGCACCCACAGGGGCCGGTGGACGTCCGTTCGGGACATGTGACGACCTGTCCTTCGGCCGCCCGCCCACGGTGGGCGGGGCTAACGCCTGTCCCGCATGCCAGCCTCCCTCGCCTTGTCGACGCCGCGATGATAAGACCCATCGGCGCCGAGCCGCTACACGTTACGGAGCCGCGCCTCGGGGAACGCGGCGGTGCGGGTGAGCGCGACACCGGCGATCACCACCCACCGGAACAGCATCACCGGGTCCGGGTGGTCCCTCGGGTGGATGAGGCGGCGCAGTGTGACCGGGTCGGCGTGGTACGCCTCGAAGTCGCACAGCTCCATGGCCGGGCGCAGCGGGTCGTCGGCGTCGGCGACCGCCACGGCTGCCTGCTGGGCCTCGGCAACGCCGGGCAGCCACTCGCCGGTCGCCAGGACCAGGCCGTCGACGACGGCGCCGCCGGTGACCTTGCCGACTATCACCCGGCGGTCGTCGGTGAGCGGCAGCGGCCACGGCCGGAAGCTCACGGCCGCGTCGGCGGCGATCATCCGGCCGTCCACGGCCGGGCTGCCCAGGGGGCCGAGGAGTGCCTGCCAGCGGATTCTTCGCACGCAGGCGAGCGTAGCGGGCGCGCGTGCGGGCCTGCTTGCGGCCCGGCACCCCATCATATATAGTGTTCTTTATGCGGTCAGGGAGGCCGCTCACCGAAAGGACCCGCGATGACCACCGAGGTTCAGGACAACCGGAAGTTCGGCCCGGCCCCGCACAACGACCAGGTCTTTGCCTGGGAGCAGTATCCGTCGATGGACGCACTCGAAGCCATCGCGGCCGACCGCGCCACCGCGACCTGCCACCACACGTACCCCAACGGCGACTACACCACGTTCCGCCTCTGCGGCGCCCCGGCGACCTGCGTCATGGAATACGAGCACCTGTGGGACACAGCCTCCGGCGTCCTCATGGGCCGCTGGATCAAGGTCCCGCTGTGCCCGTTCCACGGCAACGAAGCCGACACCGACGGCGAAGCGGTCCTCACCTGGACCTACGTCGAGCCCCAGCCGTGGAACTGGGACCTGCCCGAGCCCCCGTTCTGAGCTAACCGGCCACTGGCCCCGCCACACGGCGGGGCCAGTGCCATTCACCACCACCAGCGACCTAGGAGCAGCATGGCCGTCAAGACCGCCAAGCCGATCACCCTCACCGCCACCCAGCACTACCTGCTGGAGCAGATGCTGTCCGGCATCCCGCTCCTGCGCTACGAAGGCGACCAGGGCCGCTACTTCCTCCAGCACACCGAAGGCGCCCAGACCTACATCGAGCCCATCCGGCGCCCCACCGTCGAGGCCCTCGAAACCGCCAAGCTCATCGAGGCCGCACCGCTGGCCGTCTACGGCGGCGGCGCCTACCGGCGGGACTGGCAGGTCACCGAGACCGGCCGCACCTGGCACGCCGCGCACCCGCGCACGACCCCAACACCCTGACCGCCCCCCGGTCAGGTATCCCGCCACCAGAAACGAGGAACCACCATGGCACGCGAGACATGGCACATCACCCGGACCGGACACGGCCAGGGGAGCTTCCTGTGCCCGCCCGGCCACCCCGCGCACGTCTACTCGGTCATCGAGGGCCCGGCGAACAACCCGCGCATCTCGATGTCCATCGACTCGGCCGCCCAGGAGGACTGGGTGCCGCAGCACATCCGTGAGCGGGCCGCCAAGATCATCGCCAACGCGACCCTCATCGAGTCGGAGGGCTGGCTGATGCACGTGTACGGCTACTTCCGCAGCATGTACCTGCCCGAGAGCGGCGAGCGCAACGTGTCGACACTGCTGAGCGTCAAGCGGGATGAGCTGCCCGACGAGCGGCACGCCGCCGTGGCGGCGGTCCGGGAGTATTTCCCCGACCACGCCCCCCGCGCCGACCTGATCGCCGATTCCTACACGGGGCGCAAGTTGTACGGCTCGTACCCGTGCGTGCACTGCGCCGAGGCGGTCCAGTACGAGGCGCGGGTTGACGGGCTGGCCGTGTTCGGCCGGGGCGCGGGCCACGTCTGCGCGAAGGCGCCCGACGGCCGCCACGCCTGGGAGCCGGTCAGCGCCTGACCGGACGCGATGATGCGGGGCCGACCCCTCAAGGTGGGTCGGCCCCGCATCGTGTGCCTACCGGGAGCGAACCCCCTGTCCACGCCCGGCAGGCGGGGCCGCCCGGCTACCGGTCGATGGAGGCAGACCAAACCGTAGCGGCGGGCGGCCCCGGCCGGTGGCGCATTCGCGGTGCCACCGGCGGCGGGGATGGTGTTGCGTGGTACGCGGCCACGCTATCGCCGCGACCGGGGCGCCGGGAACGGCTGCCGCGTTTTAACTTTTAATCCCGGCCGAGTTGACGCAACGTGAACCTCGTGCCATGCTGGCCTCCGTGAGGCCCCGGTTCGGCTCTGCCCCTTGCGGGGCATCCCGCCGGGGTCACTGCCTTTCCTAGAGGGGGAATGGCGGCCCAGGTCTAGGGAATCCCCTGGGCCTGGCCTCACCGGCGGCGCCGCTCACGCCGGTGGGCCCTGACGGCTTCGACCGGGGTGTGCGCGTCGATGGTCGAGCGCAGCGCGGCCCGCACCTGCGGGTGGCCGTCGAACATCCGCTGCTCGGCGTCGCTCGGCTTGCGGAGCCAGACCAGCCCGAACGCGTTGATCGCAAACACGGCGATGTCCCGGCATTTCCAGCAGATCGACAACGAGCCCGGCTGCGGTGCCTCGCGGGTGGCGTCGAGCACCGTGTGGACCTCGTGGACTGCTTCGCAGTGCGGGCAGCGCAGGCCAGGGGCTTGATAGGGCTGCATGGCTGGGATTGTCGCACCGGCGGCGGCATCGACGCGGGTTACCGGCCATAGGCGCGTTGTGCGGGTAGGGTGACCGGCGTGCGGCAACTGCGGCTGACCATCAAGACGCGCCTGATCCTCGCGGCGCTGTACGAGGCACGGGACCGGCAGCTCTACGGCTACGAGATCACCAAGCTGACCGGCATCCCCGCAGCGCAGGTGTACCCGGTCCTCGAACGCCTGTCCAAGGCCGGAGCGATCCAGCGCGAATGGGAGCAGCCCGGCAGCGGCCGACCGCCGCGCCGCTACATCGCCCTCAACCCCTCGCACTACGACATGGCGATCAAGGCCAGCGAAGGCATCGCCCGGTGGGGCGACCTGGTCAACGGCGCGGCGGCATGACCGACCGGCACGCCGGTTACGTCGTCGTCCTGGACGACAGCCTGCGCGAGGACGATGCCCAGGCCACGCTCAACGCGCTGCGCCAGATCAAGGGCGTCATCGCGGTCGAGCCGGTCGTCGACGACGCCCACGCGGTCATCGCCCGCAACAGGGCCTACCACGACCTGGAGGCCCGGTTGTGGACGGCGCTGCGGGAAGGGCGCGGTTGACCAGGATCATCACCCGCCGGGTCCGGATGATCGTCACCGGTTCCCGGCTGTGGGAGCATCCCCGCAGCGTCAACGAATGCCTCGACTACGTGTGCACGGTGCTCGCCCGGCGGGTACCGGCGAACATCGCCCTTTCCAACGGCAAGGCCCGCTACGGGCTTGACCCGCTCGCATCCGCGTGGACGAAGCGGCGGCGTGAACGCGGCTGGCCGGTCGTCGAGGACCCGTACCCGGCGGACTGGGACCACTGCGAGCCGGGCTGGTGTGGCCCCGGCCACCGGGTGGCCCGGCCCGACGGGTCCACGTACTGCCCGATGGCTGGGCACCGGCGCAACCAGCTGATGGTCGACCAGGGCGCGCTGCTGTGCCTGGCGTTCATCCGCGATGGGAGCAGCGGTGCCACCGACTGCGTCACGCGCGCCACCAAGGCCGGTATCTATGCGTCCGTCATCGACTGGCGGCAGCGTAACAGTGCCCTCGACGTCGTGCATTCCGTGGACTGGGAATCGCTGCTGGTGGCGGCTCGCAGCTGACCTGGCGTACCCGCGCGCTAACCTAACCGCTGCGGGCCGACATCGGCCCGGCCCCATGGAGCGCTGACGAACGGGAGCCGCTGGTGTCGGACAGGACCGCTGAGGAGAAGGACGCCCTGGCCGCGTTCGTCGCACACATGACGGTGCAGGTCTGCAAGGCCGACCAGGCCGGTGATCAAGGGCGGACCCAGGAACTCATCGATGCCGTGTACGAGCGGTACCGGGAGCAGGGAATGTATGCGCTGTGCTGGGGGCTGGCCGAGGTCGTGCTCTACGACAGCGGCCTGTACCGGGGGCTACGCGCGGTCCAGGACCAGCAGGGCTACGGCGGGTTCGTCGGGATGATGGTCACCCAGCAGCAGCCCGACGGCACCGAAGAATGGGTCAACGCCGACGAGGTCGCCGCGCAGAGCCCCGAGGACAAGGCGATCATCGACGCTTCGCGGTTCGTCACCGCCGTCGGCAACCAGGATGTCGTGGCTGCCGACACGCTGTTCGTTGACTACGCGGCACGCGACGACTCGGGTCTGGTGTCGGAGCTGGTGCGGCTCGCCGGGCAGACGTACCGGCCCCGTTCCTGAAAGGACCACAGATATGGGCGTGAACAGCATGGTGTCGGCGGTTCTGCGCGACGACGACGAAGCGGTCAACCGCCTCCTCGAAGAGGCTGGGCAGGCCGGTGGCGGGGACGGCCTGTACGAGCTGCACGTCGGGCTGGCGCAGGCGATCCTGCAATGGGTCGGCGTGCCGGGCGGCGCGTTCGCCGGGTTCGCGATCGTAGAGGTCGGCCGCGACGGCGTCGAGCGGCAGGTCAATCCGGACCAGGTCTCGGACCCGGACTTGCGGTGCATGGTGGAGGCCGGACGGTTCGTGGCCGCCGTCGCCGCGCAGGACACGGGCACCGCGCGGGACCTGTTCGACATCTACCTCGCCAGCAAGGGCAACTCGCTGACCGCCGGGCTGTGCAACATGCTCAGCTCGGCCGCTGCCGGGGTGTCCGCCAGCAACGTCGCGGCAGCGCTCGGGGAGCAGCCGTGACCACGCCGCCGCCGCGCTGCGGGCGGCCGAAGGCGAAGGCGAAGTATGGCAACAAGCTGTGCATGGCGGTGCGGCTCAGGGCGGCGGACGGCCGGTGGGCACCGGCCTGCGGGCTGCACCTCACCTCGGGGGAACGCGCCGCGTACGGGCTCGTTCGCGGCCGGTAGGGGGCTGGGCTGATGTTGCTGCCCTCGATGTACCACTGGTCGCCTGCCGAGCGGTACGAATCGATCACGCTTAGTGGTCTCGTCGCGGGTTCGCCGCCGGTCACCGCCAGTACAGCGCTGCACCGGGTGAGCGTGTCGCCGGACCCGCAGGTGGCGTGGACGCTGTCCGGGGCGATGGATTGGAACAGCGAACACGAGGTGTGGGACCTGTGGCTGGTCCGGCTCGCTGACGGCGATGCCTGCTATGTGCGGCCCGGGTTCGGGCCGCACATAGGGGAGATCCAGATCGCGGGCAGCGTACCGGCGGACCGGGTGTGGTTCGTCGGGCGCCGGGACCGCGACGGGGTTCCCGTCTGCGGCGCCGGATGAGCGGCGAGATGGCGCGGGCGCTGCCGATGACGGTCCTGCCGGGGTACACGGCGATGGTCGCCGCGCGGCTGGCCGAGCGGCTGGGCCTGGAGCTTGTCGACGGGCACAGGCTGCGCGTCAAGGACACCCCGACCCACTTCATTGACGTGTACCAGACCATGTACAACTGGCGTCTCGTCACGACGCCGCACTCGGCGCCGAGGGTGAACGACCGGGGCTGGTGCTACACGGGCCGGGAGGGGTTCGCCCGCGCGTATTCGCAGGCGTTGGTCTGGCCCGGCGACGACGGCGTGGAACATGTGCCGGGGCTCTGGTACAAGACCGCCACCGGGCGGCGCCCGCAGATACAGGCGCAGTACCTGTTCGACTGACCGGCGGCGCCGGGGCCGCCGGTCAGTCGACGTTGGGTCAGTATTCAGGGCAGGGGGGCTTGGCGCCGCCGGTGTGCAGCGCAAGGTCGTGGACGTGGTCGGTGTTGGAGACCTTCGTGAACGCGTCGGCGAAGTCGTCGGCGTTGTTGAACACGTCGGTGACGACGCCCTGGGCGTAGGCGATCCAGCCGTCCCGGGCCACCGTGTGGGATGCGCCACCGGACGTGAACGTCAGGTCGGTGGCGGTTTCGGCGGTGACGGTGAAGTCCGCGATCAACTCGGCGATCTTGCCGGAGTTCGTGCCGCTGTAGCGGATCGCCCGGTGGGCGGGGACCACGTCGACCGGGTACATGTACTCGCACATGGGGTTTTCTCCTTATGGGCGCTTAAGGCCGATAATCCCGATTATGCCCCGTAGGGTCCCGGCTGGCCACGCTATGTAGTTGAACAGTTACCCAACGTGATTCACCTGCGGCTCGGGGCCACGCCGGTCCGGGCGCGGCCATACTGGGCGGATGTGGATGCGCAGACTGTGGCGCTGTACGGCGCTGCTCGTGTTGCTGCTGGTCCTGGTGGCGTGAATAACACGACGCAGCGAACCCTCGGCGGTACCGCCGGTACGCGCCCCTGTGGCGTCCTCGGCGGGCGCGCGGCACCCTCCCGGCGGCGTGCGGTGTGTGCCGGTAGCCTGCGAAGGATGACGGTGCTGAACGACCCCCGGCGCAGCGGTGAGCTAACCCGCAGCGAGGCCATCGAGGCGATGTCGGAGCTGGGCGGGCGCAGCGGCGCTGCGAAGCTCGACATGGGCTGGGAACGCGACGACGGCCCACCGGAGCAGGCTGGCTGGTACGCCACGCTCACCTACCCGAAGGGGCAGGTCATCGAGGTCCGCGACGCGGCCAGCATGGACGAGGCCTGTGACGCGCTGGCCGTGCGGCTGCTGCATGGAGGCACCTGCCGTGGCTGCGGGAAGACGACGGTGGTCACCGACAAGCTCGGCTCCCTGCCGGTGCCCGCAGTCGTCTACGACATGGACGGCGTCGAGACCACCCGGACCGAGGAGTCGCTGCGGGAGCAGGGACTGTGCGGCTGGGAACGCAAGGGCGCCCACTGGGTGCGCTGGTGCGGTGACCCGGCCCCCGAGGGGTCCAGCCGGGAACGCCTCGCGCAGGCCCTGATCGAGGTCGGGGCGCACGCGCAGCAGATCGCCGCCGCACGCGCCGGACGCTACGACGACAACCTGTCGCCGATCGCGTTCCCGGCGATGACGCTCGTCGCCGAACTGGAGCCCTACGGGGAGCGGGCCGCCGCGCTGATCGAGCGGGTCAAGGAAGGCGAGTTCGACGCGACGCCCGCAGAGACGGCCGCCTACCAGGCGACGCCCGCCGGACGCGCCGAACAGCAGAAACTGTTCGGCGAACTGCTCGGCGGCCTGCTGAGGGCGGAGAAGTGATGGGCTTCGGCACCCCCGGCGACGTCTTCATGGCCGAGCAGTGCACCCGATTCGTAGAGGCGGTGGCCGCCGGGGACCCCGACGAACAGGCCGAGCGCCTCGGCGCCATCCAGGACGCCTTCGGTGCCGGTGGGCTGATCGTGGCATTCCGGTCTGTGGCCGACGCCTACGGTCAGTGGAGCGGCCTCTACGCGGCCCTCGACGAGATACGCGGCAACGGCGGCAACGCGTTCGCCGGTATCCGCGCCGTCAACTGCCAGGGCGAGTGGGTCAACCCCGAGGAGGGTTTGAGCGAGGAGGACTGGCTGCTGCTCGCGGCCACCCGGTTCGCGGTGTGCCACGCCAACGACGACGTCGCCGGGCTCAACGGCATCTACGCGGCCTGCGCGCATGACGTGGCCGGACTCGGGGTCACCCTGGCGTTGATGGCGAATCAGGTGTACCGGGGCGTGCCGTGGGTGCCGGTCCTGCGGGAGGCGGCGTGCTGAGGCGGTTGTGGCGTGGGCGCCGCTCGGAGCCGGTGGACCTGGTGGACCTGGTGGCTGCACAGTTGAAGCAGCTTGTGGAGCCCGGGGAGCCGGTCGAGGCTCCGGCGTACGACGGGCCCAGTGTGGCGTACCTGAGGCTGGAGGAGTCCCCGCCGGGGGAAAGCGCCCGCAGCTATGCGGGGCGCCGGATCATGTGCCGGATCATTGAGGACCCGCACCGCGACAAGCGGGGGATGCGGGTGTTCTGGGCTGAACCGGAGCGGGAGCCGGAGCGCTGGGAGACTGTCTACGGGATGTATGTGGACACGATCCCGGCGCGGAGCACGGTGATGATCCGCTTCCCCTGCGCCTGAAAGATGACTATACACGAGGCGCGTATTTGTGTATGATGGTGGTATGGCCACCACCTACGACTACCCCACCACCGAACTCGGCATGCTCCGCGCCGCCCTGGCCGAGCAGAGCGCCGAGGGCGCCCCCGAGGCCCTCCTGGAGCTGCTGCGCGCCGCGATCGCCAAGCGCGAGGGA
>Ga0247818_10001059_pt1 | contig 17220 bp, 16 predicted proteins | sample 13C_Glucose_Day1_FD_192424 | JGI IMG/M metagenome (GOLD analysis project Ga0247818, IMG submission 192424) | Soil microbial communities from agricultural site in Penn Yan, New York, United States - 13C_Glucose_Day1 | ecosystem: Environmental > Terrestrial > Soil > Agricultural land | place... | reverse complement strand
GTGTCAGGAAGGGGCGGGGCGGGGGAGGAGCCCCGCGCAGCGGCCCGAGGCCCGCTCGGCCCCTGGGGCCGAGCGGTGCGGAACGTCAGATCCGGTCCAGCACCCGCGTCAGCAGTTCACCCATCCGCGCCGCCGAGTCGCGCCCCGCCTGGAGCACCTCCTCGTGGTTCAGCGGCTCGCCCGAGAGCCCCGCGGCGAGGTTGGTGACGAGGGAGATGCCGAGGACCTCCGCGCCGGCCTCGCGCGCGGCGATGGCCTCCAGGACGGTGGACATGCCGACGAGGTCGCCGCCCATCACGCGGACCATGTTGATCTCGGCGGGGGTCTCGTAGTGCGGGCCGGGGAACTGGACGTACACGCCCTCCTCCAGCGTCTCGTCGACCTCCTTGCACAGCGCGCGCAGCCGCGGCGAGTACAGGTCGGTGAGGTCGACGAAGTTCGCGCCGACGATCGGCGAGGCGGCCGTCAGGTTGATGTGGTCGCTGATGAGGACCGGCTGGCCGGGGCGCATGCCCTCGCGCAGGCCGCCGCAGCCGTTGGTGAGGACGACGGTCTTCACGCCGGCGGCGACGGCCGTGCGGACGCCGTGCGCGACGGAGGCGACTCCGCGGCCCTCGTAGAAGTGGGTGCGGCCGAGGAAGACCAGGACGTGCTTCTCGCCGATCTTGTACGAGCGGATCTTGCCGCCGTGGCCCTCGACGGCCGGCGGCGGGAAGCCCGGGAGCTCGGTGACGGGGAACTCGGCCTCGGGGGCGCCCAGGGCGTCCACGGCCGGGGCCCAGCCCGAGCCCATGACCAGGGCGACGTCGTGGTTCTCGACTCCGGTCAGCTCGCGCAGTCGCGCGGCTGCGGCCTCGGCGGCCTCGTACGGGGTGGCAGTAGCGTTCACTGGCTCTCTCGCCTCGGGGAGGGGGTCCGAGGGAGGTGGCCCCGGACGGAATTCATTCGCGAAGAAGCCTAGCCGGATAATTCCTACGCGCGTAGATGACGGCGCGGACGGACATGCGATCGTTGTCTTGTCGTTTCCCACGAAAGCGCCCGCGGCGCGGATCGGGGCATGGCCTCAGCAGGGCCGCTTGCGGATCTCCATCACGTAGTCGTGCGGCGCCCCCGCCGACTCCGCCGCGTCGGCGACCTCGCCGAGATAGCGCGCGGACGGCAGCCCGCCCTCGTACGCGTTGAGCACGTAGACCCAGGCCGGCTCCTCGCCGTCGAGGGTGTGCACCCGCACCCGCATCCGCCGGTAGATGTCGAGCCCGACGCCCTCCCAGCGGTCCATGGAGTCCTCGTCCATGGGGGCGATGTCGTACAGCGCCACGAAGACCTGCTGGCGCGGCGCCTCCACCAGCGTGGCGAGCGCCCCCTCCCAGCCCATCTGCTCCCCGCCGAAGGTGAGCCGCCAGCCGTTGAGCCAGCCGGTGCCGCGCAGCGGGGAGTGCGGGGCGCGGCGGGTCATGAGCCGCGGGTCGAGGTTGCCGGCGTACGCGGCGTAGAGCGACATGGGTCCGAGGGTACGGGAGGGACGGGGGTGTCCGGCGAACCCCGAGGTGGGGGCCGTACGGAGGCTTCCGCCGCGGCCGGGCGGGGATTTTCCGGCCCCGGCGCGAGGGAGTCCGTCGCGTACGGGACAATGGGGTACGCACTTGAAGCGTGCGGGACAATGGCGTACGCACTGCAGCCCAGCGGGGGCCGCACACCCCCGGCAGAACGAGAGCGCGAGGCGTAGATCCCAGTGACCCGGATCGTGATCATCGGCGGCGGACCCGGCGGATACGAGGCGGCCCTGGTGGGCGCCCAACTCGGCGCGGAGGTGACCGTCGTCGACTGCGACGGCCTCGGCGGCGCGTCCGTCCTGACCGACTGCGTTCCCTCCAAGACCCTGATCGCCACCGCGGAGGTGATGACCACCTTCGACTCCTCCTACGAGGAGCTGGGCATCATCGTCGCCGACGACACCCCGCACATCGAGCAGTCCGCCCGCGTGGTCGGCGTGGACCTCGGCAAGGTCAACCGACGGGTGAAGCGGCTCGCGCTCGCCCAGTCGCACGACATCACCGCCTCCGTCACCCGCGCGGGCGCCCGGGTGCTGCGCGGCCGCGGCCGGCTCTCCGGCCGGCAGGCCGTCGACGGCTCCCGCCAGGTGATCGTGACGGCGGCCGACGGCACCGAGGAGACGCTGACCGCCGACGCCGTGCTGATCGCGACCGGCGGCCACCCGCGCGAGCTGGCCGACGCCCAGCCGGACGGCGAGCGGATCCTGAACTGGACGCAGGTCTACGACCTGAAGGAGCTCCCGGAGGAGCTCATCGTCGTCGGTTCCGGTGTGACCGGCGCCGAGTTCGCCGGCGCCTACCAGGCCCTCGGGTCCCGCGTCACCCTGGTGTCCAGCCGCGACCGCGTGCTGCCGGGCGAGGACCCGGACGCCGCCGCCGTCCTGGAGGACGTCTTCCGGCGCCGCGGCATGAACGTCATGGCCCGCTCCCGCGCCGAGTCCGCCAAGCGGGTCGGCGACCGGGTCGAGGTCACCCTCTCGGACGGCCGGGTCATCTCCGGCACCCACTGCCTGATGGCCGTCGGCGCGATCCCGAACAGCGCCGGGATGGGCCTGGAGGAGGCCGGCGTCCGGCTCAAGGACTCCGGCCACATCTGGACCGACAAGGTCTCCCGCACCTCCGCCCCCGGCGTCTACGCGGCCGGCGACGTCACCGGCGTCTTCGCGCTCGCCTCGGTCGCCGCCATGCAGGGCCGGATCGCGATGTACCACTTCCTCGGCGACGCGGTGGCCCCGCTCAACCTGAAGACGGTCTCGTCGAACGTCTTCACCGACCCCGAGATCGCCACCGTCGGCTACACCCAGGCGGACGTGGACGCGGGCAAGATCGACGCCCGGGTCGTCAAGCTGCCGCTGCTGCGCAACCCCCGCGCGAAGATGCAGGGCATCCGGGACGGCTTCGTCAAGATCTTCTGCCGTCCCGGCACCGGCATCGTGGTCGGCGGCTGTGTCGTCGCCCCCCGGGCGAGCGAGCTGATCCACCCGATCTCGATCGCGGTCGACAACAATCTGACGGTCGAACAGATCGCAAATGCTTTCACCGTGTACCCCTCCCTGTCGGGCTCGATCGCGGAAGTGGCACGGCAGTTGCACACCCGAAAGACCTCGGGCGAGGGCTGACCTTCCGGCGCCGGGGGCGGCGATCACCGCCCCCGCCTGCGGGAACGGTTCGCCGACTCGGACAACCCCCGGCAAGACGGGGCATAGTCCAGGCACAAAACGGATCAATGGCGGGGCTCCCCATACCACTTGGGAGCCCCGCCTGTGTGTATCTTCCGCAATCCGGCCCATAGTGCTGAAAAGCATCCGCGCCGCACGTTACTGTCAGTTTCGTGTTCGCTGCAGAACGTCGCCAGTTGATCCTCGAAATGGTGCGAGCCAATGGGGCCGTGTCGCTCCGCGAGCTCGCCCGCGTCGTCCAGACCTCCGAAGTGACCGTGCGCCGCGACGTACGGGCCCTGGAGGCAGAAGGACTCCTCGACCGCCGGCACGGCGGTGCGGTGTTGCCGGGCGGATTCACGCGAGAATCCGGCTTCCCGCAGAAATCCCATCTCGCGACCGCCGAGAAGACGGCCATCGCCGACGTCGCCGCGAGCCTCGTCGAAGAGGGCGAGGCCATCGTCGTCGGCGCCGGGACCACCACCCAGGAGCTGGCCCGCCGGCTCGCCCGGGTGCCCGGCCTCACCGTGGTCACCAACTCGCTGCTCGTCGCCCAAGCCCTGGCGCACGCCAACCGGGTGGAGGTCGTCATGACCGGCGGCACCCTGCGCGGCTCCAACTACGCCCTGGTGGGCAGCGGGGCCGAGCAGTCGCTCCAGGGGCTGCGCGTCTCCCGCGCCTTCCTCTCCGGCAGCGGGCTCACCGCCGAGCGCGGCCTCTCCACGTCCAACATGCTCTCCGCGAGCGTGGACCGGGCGCTGGTGCAGGCGGCGGCCGAGGTCGTGGTCCTCGCCGACCACACCAAGCTCGGCACCGACACCATGTTCCAGACGGTGCCGACGGACGTGATCACCCGCCTGGTCACCGACGAGCCCCCGCCGCACGACGAGCGGGCCGCCACCGAGCTCCAGGCCCTGGCCGACCAGGGCGTGCAGATCGCGGTGGCCGGCACCGGGCAGGGCGGCGCCCCCGCCGCCGAGCAGCTGCCCCCGGGCGTCCGGGGCCGCCGGGACATGCCGCTGCCCGTGCAGCGCGGCGGCAGGATGCCCGGCGGACAGTTCCGCGGCCCCGGCCCCGGCGGCCTCGGCGCGGAACCCCTGGAGCGCACGGCCCGCGTGGCGGACCTCCGCCGCCGCTGACCCCCGCGCCCCGCCCCGTACGACCCCGCTCCGGCCGACACGCCCCGGGGCCCGTACGACCGGCAGGACCCGCACCCTCCGCAGCACCCGCGCGACCCGCACCATCCGTACGACCCCGACGCAGTGAGCCGCCGCCCCTTCCGCCGGATACGGCGAAGGGCCCCCAGGCGGCTGCCTGCGGGCCCTTCGGTGCGATCGGACGGGCCGTCAGGCCTTGATCTCGCAGATGCCGGCGCCGGACGTCACCGACGCGCCGACCTCGGCGCTCAGGCCCGTGACGGTGCCGGACTTGTGCGCGTTGAGCGGCTGCTCCATCTTCATGGCCTCCAGGACGACGATCAGATCGCCCTCCTTGACCTCCTGGCCCTCCTCGACCGCGACCTTCACGATCGTGCCCTGCATGGGCGAGGCGAGGGTGTCGCCCGAGGCGGTCGGGCCGGACTTCTTCGCGGCGCGGCGCTTCGGCTTGGCGCCGGCGGCCAGACCCGTGCGCGCCAGGGTCATGCCCAGGCTCGACGGGAGGGAGACCTCCAGGCGCTTGCCGCCGACCTCGACCACGATGGTCTCGCGGCCGGCCTCGTCGTCCTCCGCGTCGGCACCGGCCGGGGCGAACGGCTTGATCTCGTTGACGAACTCCGTCTCGATCCACCGGGTGTGGACGCGGAACGGGTCGGCGGTGAACGCCGGGTCGACCACGACGGCCTGGTGGAACGGGATGGCCGTGGCCATGCCCTCGACCTTGAACTCGGCGAGCGCGCGGGCGGCGCGCTGGAGCGCCTGCTCACGGGTGGCGCCGGTGACGATCAGCTTCGCGAGCAGCGAGTCCCAGGCCGGGCCGATGACCGAGCCGGACTCGACGCCCGCGTCCAGGCGGACGCCCGGGCCGGTCGGCGGCTGGAAGAGGGTGACCGTGCCGGGGGCCGGGAGGAAGTTGCGCCCCGGGTCCTCGCCGTTGATGCGGAACTCGAAGGAGTGACCGCGCATGGCCGGGTCGCCGTAACCGAGCTCCTCGCCGTCGGCGATCCGGAACATCTCGCGGACCAGGTCGATGCCGGTGACCTCCTCGGTGACCGGGTGCTCCACCTGCAGACGGGTGTTGACCTCCAGGAAGGAGATCGTGCCGTCCATGCCGACGAGGAACTCGACCGTGCCGGCGCCGACGTAGCCGGCCTCCTTCAGGATCGCCTTCGACGCCGCGTACAGCTGCGCGTTCTGCTCGTCCGTCAGGAACGGCGCGGGCGCCTCCTCGACGAGCTTCTGGTGGCGGCGCTGGAGCGAGCAGTCGCGGGTGGAGACCACGACCACGTTGCCGTGCTGGTCGGCGAGGCACTGGGTCTCGACGTGGCGCGGCTTGTCCAGGTAGCGCTCGACGAAGCACTCGCCGCGGCCGAAGGCGGCGACGGCCTCGCGGACGGCGGAGTCGTAGAGCTCCGGCACCTCTTCGAGGGTGCGGGCGACCTTGAGGCCGCGGCCGCCGCCGCCGAAGGCCGCCTTGATGGCGATCGGCAGGCCGTGCTCCTCGGCGAAGGCGACGACCTCGTCCGCGCCCGAGACCGGGTCCGGGGTGCCCGCGACGAGCGGGGCGCCGGCGCGCTGGGCGATGTGGCGGGCGGCCACCTTGTCGCCGAGGTCGCGGATCGCCTGCGGCGGCGGGCCGATCCAGGTGAGACCGGCGTCGATCACGGCCTGGGCGAACTCCGCGTTCTCGGAGAGGAAGCCGTAGCCGGGGTGGATCGCGTCCGCGTCGGCGTCCTTCGCGGCCTGGAGCACCTTGGCCATGTCCAGGTAGCTGGTGGCCGGGGTGTCACCGCCCAGGGCGAACGCCTCGTCGGCCGCGCGGACGTGCAGAGCGTCCCGGTCCGGGTCCGCGTAGACGGCTACGCTGGCGATCCCGGCATCCCGGCACGCACGGGCGACACGAACTGCGATTTCGCCACGGTTGGCGATGAGCACCTTGCGCACGATGGCTCCCTCCTTGAGATCAAGCTGAGTTTAGGGACTGCCGACACGGCCCCTCGCCCCGTCCCCAATAGTGAGCTTGCCCACACGGAGTGTCGATCGAGGCTCGCTCGGGTCGTGAAATCCCTTGTCGCACCACGGTACGCAGGGTTCCTTTACGGCACAGTAGCTCCGAGGTGTGGCGCAGGTCTCTGTTCGTGGAGCCAGTCGCCGTTCGGGTTTCTTTGTGGAGTCCCTACGAATGGCGCAGTGATTCTTTGCCGGAACGTCGCCCTTCGGCCATGGCGCACGAACCCTTGTCCGGACGTTTACCGGCCAGTAGCCTTCGCGCTGTCGACCGTACTGTCGGTAACAGTCGCATTCAGGGGGTGGCCGAGGTGGCCCGCAGACCGATCGCCTTCGTCACGGCCGCCGTGCTCCTCGTGGAGGCGCCCGCCATCGTCGGGCTCAACGCGGTCATGGCCAAGTTCGTCGAGGTCCAGTCGATGTCGCTCGACGGACTCGACCCCGACCACATGGTCACCGGCACCTGGGCGCTCGGCATCGGGTCCGGCGTCGCCCTGCTGTTCTGCGCCCTCGCCGCGCTCGTCACGGGGATCCGCGACCGCCGGCCCGGCCGCCTCGCACGGGGCCTGCTGATCGGCTGCGCGGTCGTCCACGGGCTGCTCGGCGCGGTCGCCGCCGCGCTGGTCGGCTGGACCGCCTTCGCCGTCCTGATGGCCGTCGTCGCCCTCGTCGTGCTCACCCTGGTGATGTACGACAAGGAGCCCGGGGCCCCGGCGCCCGCCAAGGCCCCGGAGCCCGCCGAGGCGTGACGCGGGCTCAGGCGGTCCAGAGCTCGGTGATCCCCACGTCCAGCTTCGCGAGGAGCCGGCGCAGCAGCGGCAGCGACAGGCCGATCACGTTGCCCGGGTCGCCGTCGATGCCCTCGATGAACGGGGCCGAGCGGCCGTCCAGGGTGAAGGCGCCCGCCACGTGCAGCGGTTCGCCGCTCGCCACGTACGCCGCGATCTCCGCGTCCGTCGGCTCGCCGAAGCGCACCACCGTCGAGGCGGTCGCCGACTCGTAGCGCTTGGCCGCCGTGTCGTAGACGCAGTGGCCGGTCTGGAGGATGCCGACGCGGCCCCGCATCTGCTGCCAGCGGGCGGTGGCCTCGGCGGCGTCGGCGGGCTTGCCGAGCGCCCGGCCGTCCAGTTCCAGGACCGAGTCGCAGCCGATCACCAGCGCGCCGCTCGCCTCCGGGCGGGCCGCCACGTGCGCCGCCTTGGCCTCCGCCAGCGACAGGGCCAGCTCGGCCGGGGTCGGGGCGTGGACCTTGTCCTCGTCGACCCCGCTGACGATCACCTCGGGCGCGAGGCCGGCCTGGCGGAGCAGACCGAGCCGGGCGGGGGAGGCGGAGGCGAGGACGAGGCGGCGGGGCGTGCCGCCCGGGCGATCAGCAGTCATGGGGGCAGCGTACTCAGCGCGAGCCCGTCACGAGCATCAGGACGACCATGGCCAGCGCCAGGATGACGCCCGACCGGCGCAGCATCTCCTGGGCCTCGCGCAGGAACTTCGGAGGCTTGTTCTCGGGGTCGGACCACAGCATGTTCCCGATGGTGCGGGGTGGAGCGGCCGGGGCGCCTGAGTACGGATACTCAAGCGCTCCCGGAAACCCCCTCAGGCGGTGTACGCGCCCGCCGCGGCGGCGGCCAGGGCGGCCGTGACGGCCCGCTCGGCGTCGGCGGTGCCCAGCTCCTCGTGCGTGACGGAGAAGCGGTAGTAGAGCGGCGCGGAGACGGCCCGCAGCAGCTCCACCGGGTCGGTGCCGGCGGGCAGTTCGCCGCGGGCCAGCGCCCGCTCCGCGACCGGGGCCCATTCGGTGAGCCGGGTGCGGTAGAAGCCGCTCAGCGCCCGGGCGCACTCCTCGTCGCAGGCGGCGGCGGCGATGACGGCCCGGAAGACGGCGCCCATCCGCGGGTCGGTGAGGGTCTCCCGCACGAGGACGGCGTTGGCCCGCAGGTCGCCGGCGAGGCTGCCGGTGTCGGCGGCGGGCCGGGACTGCTCGGCCATGTCGTGCAGGAGGTCCGTGACCAGGCCGACGGGGGAGCCCCAGCGGCGGTAGACGGTGGTCTTGCCGACGCCGGCGGCGGCCGCGATCTGGTCCATGTTCAGGGTGGGGAAGCCGCCGGTGGCGAGGGCCTCCTGGGTGGCGTCGAGGACCGCCCGGCGCACCTTGGCGGTGCGGCCTCCGGGGCGTCGGCTGCCGGGCGCGGCCGAGGGGTCCGGCGTCCCGCTGCTCTCGTTCAAATGGGTCTCCTGTTCCGTTAAGGCGGTGCGGTCTGCTAGCGTCTCGCTCATCTTAACGGAACCAGTCTCCCATTAAGGGGTCCCGTCATGGTCGCGCTCGAAACACGCCCCGCCCCGGCCGGGGGCGTCCGCATGGACGGACGGATGAAGCTCGTCCTCGTCGTCCTCCTCGTCGCCCAGTTCATGCTGGCCGTCGACTTCTCCATCCTGAACGTCGCCCTCCCCGTCATCGGCGAGGGACTCGGCTTCTCCCTCGGCGGCCTCCAGTGGATCGCCACCGCCTTCGCCCTCTCCGCCGCCGGCTTCACCCTCCTCTTCGGCCGCCTCGCCGACCTCCTCGGCCGCCGCCGCGTCTTCCTCGTCGGCATGGCCGTCCTCGGCGCCGCCTCCCTCGCGGGCGGCCTCGCCACCACCCCCGAGCTCCTGATGGCCGCCCGCGTCGCCCAGGGCCTCGCCACCGCCGCCGTCACCCCCGCGGGGCTCTCCCTGCTCACCTCCGCCTTCCCCGAGGGACCGCTCCGCGACAAGGCCCTCGGCCTCAACGGCGCCCTGATGTCCGCCGGCTTCACCACCGGCGCCGTCCTCGGCGGCGTCCTCACCGACCTGCTCTCCTGGCGGTGGGCCTTCTTCGTCAACGTGCCGGTCGCGCTCGCCGTCCTCCTCGTCGCCCCCGCCGTCCTGAAGGAGAGCCGCCCCGCCGAGCGGCCCCGCCTCGACGTGCCCGGCGCCGTCACCGTCACCGGCGGCCTGCTCGCCCTCGTCCTCGGCCTCACCGCCGCCGGCGAGCACGGCTGGACCGCCCCCGGCACCCTGCTGCCGCTCGCCGCGGCCGCCGCCCTGCTGACCGCCTTCCCCCTCGTCGAGCGGCGCTCCGCCGCGCCCCTCGTCCCGCTCCGGGTCCTGCGGCGCCGCACCGTCGTCTGGGGCAACCTCGCCGGGCTCGTCGCCTTCGCCACCGAGACCTCGCTGGTCTTCCTGATGACCCTGCACCTCCAGGACGTCCTCGGCTTCTCCCCGCTCGCCGCCGGCCTCTCCTTCGGCGTCCTCGGCGCCGGCACCGTCCTCGGCGGCCTGCTCGCCCCGCGCTTCCTCGGCCGCTTCTCGCCCCGGGCCGCGCTGGTCGCCGGCGGGGCCCTCCAGGCCGTCGCCACCCTCGCCCTCCTGGGCATCGGCGACGAGCGGGGCACCTACGGCCTGCTGCTCGCCGCCACCTTCGCCGGCGGCGTCGGCAACATGCTCGCCATCGTCGGCTTCATGGTCACCGCCACCTCGGGCCTGCCCGACAGCGAGCAGGGCATGGCCACCGGCATCGCCACCATGACCCAGCAGGTCGGCATCACCCTCGGCACCCCGGTGATGAGCGCCGTCGTGGTCACCGCCGCCACGCTCCCGGGCGGCATCGCCCGCGCCGTCGCCGTCAACGCCGCCCTCGTCCTGGCCGCCGCCCTCGCCTCGGCGCTCCTGCTGCGGCGGCGCTGAGTGCGCACGACGAAGGCCGGACCCCCCGCACACGGGGTCCGGCCTTCTCTCGTGTCACACCGGTCAGACCGGCCAGTAGGACCGCGCCCAGGCCCGCGGGCCCGGCCGCGGACGTACCGAACGCGCGATCCGCGACGGATCCGACCAGCCCTCCGGTACCGCCGGGCCGCCGCCCTGGGCGGCCGCCGCCGCCGTGGCCGCGGCCCGGGCCTGGACCACCGCCAGTGCGGCGGCCAGCTCCTCGGGCGTCGGGTTGCCTCGTACGACCTTGATCATCGTGCTGTCCCTCCCGAGGGCTAGAGCGGGATGTTGCCGTGCTTCTTCGGAGGCAGGGATTCCCGCTTCGTGCGCAGCTGACGCAGGCCCTTCACGACCTGCGCCCGGGTCTCCGACGGCAGGATCACCCCGTCGACGTAACCGCGCTCGGCCGCGATGTACGGGTTGAGCAGGGTGTCCTCGTACTCCTGGATCAGCCGCGCCCGCACCGCCTCGACGTCCTCGCCGTTCGCCTCCGCCTCGGCGATCGTCCGCCGGTGCAGGATGTTCACCGCGCCCTGCGCGCCCATGACGGCGATCTGCGCCGTCGGCCACGCCAGGTTCAGGTCGGCGCCCAGGTGCTTGGAGCCCATGACGTCGTACGCGCCGCCGAACGCCTTGCGGGTGATGACCGTGATCAGCGGGACGGTCGCCTCGGCGTACGCGTAGATCAGCTTCGCGCCGCGCCGGATGATGCCGCCGTACTCCTGGTCCACGCCCGGCAGGAAGCCCGGCACGTCCACGAAGGTCAGCACCGGGACGTTGAAGGCGTCGCAGGTGCGCACGAACCGCGCGGCCTTCTCCGAGGCGTTGATGTCCAGACAGCCGGCGAACTGCATCGGCTGGTTGGCCACGATGCCGACCGGGAAGCCCTCCACCCGGCCGAAGCCGGTCAGGATGTTCGGCGCGAAGAGCGCCTGGGTCTCCAGGAACTCGCCGTCGTCCACGACGTGTTCGATCACCTTGTGCATGTCGTACGGCTGGTTCGCCGAGTCCGGGATCAGCGCGTCGAGCTCCAGGTCCTCGCCCGACACCTCGGTCTCCGCCGTCTCCGGGAAGGCCGGGGCCTCCGAGAGGTTGTTCGACGGCAGGTACGAGAGCAGCTGCTTCACGTACTCGATGGCGTCCTTCTCGTCACCCGCCATGTGGTGCGCCACGCCCGAGGTCGCGTTGTGCGTCCGGGCGCCGCCCAGCTCCTCGAAGCCCACGTCCTCGCCGGTCACCGTCTTGATGACGTCCGGACCCGTGATGAACATGTGCGAGGTCTGGTCCACCATCACGGTGAAGTCGGTGATCGCGGGGGAGTACACCGCGCCGCCCGCGCAGGGGCCCACGACCAGCGAGATCTGCGGGATGACGCCCGACGCGTGGGTGTTGCGGCGGAAGATCTCGCCGTACATCCCGAGCGCGCTCACGCCCTCCTGGATGCGGGCGCCGCCGGAGTCGTTGATGCCGACGACCGGGCAGCCGGTCTTCAGCGCGAAGTCCATCACCTTGATGATCTTCTGGCCGTACGTCTCGCCCAGCGCCCCGCCGAAGACCGTGAAGTCCTGCGAGAACACGGCCACCGGACGGCCGTCCACCGTGCCGTAGCCGGTGACGACGCCGTCGCCGTACGGCCGGTTCTTCTCCAGGCCGAAGTTGGTCGAGCGGTGCCGGGCAAGCTCGTCCAGCTCCACGAAGGAGCCCTCGTCGAGCAGCAGGGCGATCCGCTCACGCGCGGTCAGCTTCCCCTTCGCGTGCTGCTTCTCCACCGCGCGCTCCGAGCCGGCGTGCGTGGCCTCGTCGATACGGCGCCTGAGGTCCGCGATCTTGCCCGCGGTCGTGTGAATGTCGATCTCGTACTGCTCTGCCGGCTCGGACATCGGGATGCGGCTCCCTGCCTGGTCACGGGGGGTTCGTTGACTGCGAATGGGCTACTGCTGGCCTACTGACCCGTAGCGTATCGACGCCGATACGGTTCGGCACTGCGGTCTTTGCCACACCTACTCTGGCTTGCATGACGTCCCCCAACGCCTCCGGCGGACCGTGGTCCGACCTCGAACGACCCCCGCTCAACGCCCGTGTGCTGCGTCAGGCCCTCCTCCTCCCGGACGGGCTGTGGAGCTCCCTGGACGTGGTGACGAGCACCGGGTCGACCAACTCCGACCTGGCCGCCCGGGCAGCGGAACTGCCCGAAGGGGCCGTGCTCGTCGCCGAGGAGCAGACCTCGGGGCGCGGCCGGCTCGACCGCACCTGGAGCGCCCCCGCGCGCTCCGGGCTCTTCCTCTCCGTGCTGCTCAAGCCGGACGTGCCCGCGCACCGGCTCGGCTGGCTGCCGCTGCTCACCGGCGTGGCCGCCGCCACCGGCCTGGTGAAGGCGGCCGGCACCGACATCTCCCTCAAGTGGCCCAACGACCTCCTCGTCACCGTGGACGGCGAGGAGCGGAAGGCCGGCGGGATCCTCGCCGAGCGGGCCGGCGAGGACGGCGTCGTCGTCGGCCTCGGCGTCAACGTCTCGCTGCGCGCCGAGGAGCTGCCCGTCCCCACGGCCGGCTCCCTCCTGCTGGCCGACGCGGTCTCCACCGACCGCGACACCCTGCTGCGGGCCGTCCTGCGCTCCCTCGCCGACTGGTACGGCGCCTGGGTGCGGGCCGACGGCGACCCCGAGGCGTCCGGTGTCCGGGCCGCCTACGAGGCCGGCTGCGCCACCCTCGGCCGCCGGGTCCGCGCCGACCTGCCGGGGGAGCGGATGCTGGAGGGCGAGGCGGTCTCCCTGGACGGCGACGGACGCCTGGTCGTGGCCACCGAGGGCGGCGGCACGGAGGCGGTCGGCGCGGGCGACATCGTCCACCTGCGCGCGACCGGCTGAGCACCCCGTACCGTTCCGGCGTGAGCCAGCCCACACCTGTCGTATCGTGGAGCGCGATCCAGGCGAACAGATCGGCAGGACAGTGGGCAGCGGCAGGGAACGGGCAGGAGGCGGCCGGTGACCGTCGACGACGCGAACGAGGGCGAAGGCCGCCCCGAGCCGTCCGGGACGGCCGAAGCCGCCGAGACCTCGGCGTACCCCACCCCCCACCATGCCGTCGACCACACGGCCGAGCCGAGCGACGACCCGCTGGCGATCCGCCTCGAACAGCTCATCCTCGGCGCCGACCGCCGCTACACCCCCTTCCAGGCCGCCCGCACCGCGGGCGTCTCCATGGAGCTGGCCTCCCGCTTCTGGCGCGCCATGGGCTTCGCCGACATCGGGCAGGCCAAGGCCCTCACCGAGGCCGACGTGCTCGCCCTGCGGCGGCTCGCCGGCCTCGTCGAGGCGGGGCTGCTCAGCGAGCCGATGGCGGTGCAGGTGGCCCGCTCCACCGGGCAGACCACCGCCCGACTGGCGGAATGGCAGATCGATTCCTTCCTGGAGGGCCTCACCGAGCCGCCCGAGCCCGGCATGACCCGCGCGGAGGTCACCTACCCGCTGGTCGAGCTGCTCCTGCCGGAGCTGGAGGAGTTCCTGATCTACGTGTGGCGGCGCCAGCTCGCCGCCGCCACCGGGCGCGTCGCGCAGGCCGCCGACGACGAGGAGATGGTCGACCGCCGGCTCGCCGTCGGCTTCGCCGACCTCGTCGGCTTCACCCGCCTCACCCGCCGCCTGGAGGAGGAGGAGCTCGGCGAGCTGGTCGAGGCGTTCGAGACCACCTGCGCCGACCTGGTCGCCGCGCACGGCGGCCGGCTGATCAAGACCCTCGGTGACGAGGTGCTGTACGCGGCGGACGACGCCGGCATCGCCGCCGAGATCGCGCTGCGGCTGATCGAGACGCTCAGCCAGGACGAGACCATGCCGGCGCTGCGGGTCGGCATCGCCTTCGGCACCGTGACGACCCGGATGGGCGACGTCTTCGGCACCACGGTGAACCTCGCCAGCCGGCTCACCTCGATAGCGCCGAAGGACGCCGTGCTGGTCGACAGCGCCTTCGCCGAGGAGCTGACCCGCACCCGCGAGGTGCCCGCCTCCGAGGCCGAGGCGGCGGAGGAGGCGGCCCGCGCCCAGAAGGAGGGCCGGGCCCCGGAGACGTACCGTTTCGCCCTCCAGCCGATGTGGCAGCGGTCGGTCCGCGGCCTCGGCGTCGTGGAGCCCTGGCTCCTGAACCGCCGTCCGACCTAAGATCCCTCCCGGTGAACCATGTGAACCGTCGTTAACCGGGAGGGTGCGGGAGATGTCCGAGCAGCGTTTTGGCGAGTACGTGCTGGTCCGCAAGGAGGGGCACGTCGCCGAGTTCGTCCTCGACCGGCCCAAGGCGATGAACGCGGTCTCCTCCGCGATGGCCCGCTCCATCGGCGACGCCTGCGCGGCGCTCGCCGCCGACCCGGAGGTCCGGGTCACCGTCCTGACCTCCTCGAACGACCGGGCCTTCTGCGTCGGCGCCGACCTCAAGGAGCGAAACTCCTTCACCGACGCCGAGCTGGTCCGCCAGCGGCCCACCGCCCGCGCGGCCTACACCGGCGTCCTGGAGCTGCCCATGCCGACCGTGGCGGCCGTGCACGGCTTCGCCCTCGGCGGCGGCTACGAGCTGGCGCTCGCCTGCGACCTGATCGTCGCCGACGCGACCACCGTCGTCGGCCTCCCCGAGGTCTCCGTCGGCGTCATCCCCGGCGGCGGCGGTACGCAGCTGCTGCCGCGCCGGGTGGGCGCCGCGCGCGCCGCCGAGCTGGTCTTCACGGCGCGCCGGGTGGAGTCCGCCGAGGCGCGCGAGCTGGGTCTGGTGGACGTGGTCGCGGAGGACGCCCGCGCGGCCGCCCTGGAGCTGGCCGGGCGGATCGCCGCGAACTCGCCGGTCGGGCTGCGCGCAGCGAAGAAGGCGATGCGGCTGGGCCAGGGCCTGGACCTGCGGGCCGGCCTGGAGGTCGAGGACGCGGCCTGGCGCTCGGTGGCCTTCTCGGGCGACCGCGCCGAGGGCGTGGCGGCCTTCAACGAGAAGCGGAAGCCGGAGTGGCCCGGCGAGTGACCGGATCGTACCGTTTTCTATGAAATGTAACTTTCCGTGACGTCTCGGAAGGGAAAACGGATCAAACCTCCCTAAGCTGGAGGAATGGGAGAGGACGTGCGGCTGCGGGCCGTGGTGGCGCTGGCGCAGGGGATGGCGGCGGCGCACACCCCGCGCGAGTTCTGGCGGGCCGCCGCGCTCGGGGCGTGCGCCGGGCTCGGCGGGAGCTTCGGCGCCCTGTCGGTCTGGGAGCGGGACCACGGGCGGCTGCGGGTCCTGGTGAACGCCGGCGACCGGGCGGTCGGTGAGGAGGAGTTCCCGGACGCGGAGACGTATCCGGTGCACCAGTTCCCCGAGATCACCGAGTTCCTGCACGAGCGGTGGGCGACCGGCGCCGGGCCGCACGCCTGGATCGAGACGGCCGACGCGCCCCGGGTCACCGGCCGCGTGGAGGGTCTGCGGCGGCGCGGCCGGTGCTGCTGCGTGGTCGCCCCGATCGTGCTGCACGGCCGGGCCTGGGGCGAGCTGTACGTGGCCCGGCCCTCGGGGGCGAAACCTTTCACCATCGCGGACGCCGACTTCGCGAACGTGCTCGCCGCCGTCATCGCGGCCGGCATCGCCCAGGCCGAGCGCCTGGAGGAGGTCCGCAAGCTCGCCTTCACCGACCCGCTCACCGGCCTCGCCAACCGCCGGGCGGTCGACTCCCACCTCGACCAGGCCATCGAGCGCTACCGCGCCGACGGCTCGGTCGTCAGCCTCGTCGTCTGCGACCTCAACGGCCTCAAGCGCGTCAACGACACCCACGGCCACGCGGTCGGCGACCGCCTCCTCGAACGCTTCGGCTCCGTCCTCTCGCGCTGTGGCGCCCGGCTGCCCGGCGCCCTCGCCGCCCGCCTCGGCGGCGACGAGTTCTGTCTCCTGGCCGTCGGCCCGACGGCGGACGAGGTCGTCGCCGTGGCGGAGGAGCTGTGCGTCCGGGCGGGGGAGCTGGAGCTCGGCGAGGGCGTCGCCTGCGGCGTCGCCTCCACCGGCGACCCCATCGGCCCCCTGAAGTCCGCCCGGCGCCTCTTCCGCCTCGCCGACGCGGCCCAGTACCAGGCCAAGGCCGCCCGCTCGTCGAAGCCGGTCGTGGCGGGCCGCGACGGCACCGTCGTCCGCCTCGCCGACGCCCCGCCCGGCGCCCGTGACCGCCGCCGCTTCCGCGACGCCCCGACGGTGGAGCCGCCGCCGGAGGCGTAAGGGGCCATTCGGGCGGGGGCCAGTGACACATTGCCTAGTGACAGCTCGGTCTTCAATCCGTAGGGTGCTGAATATGGATATGCAGACAGTCGTTCTCGGCACGTCCGGCACGACCCCGCAGGACGTCATCGCCGTCGCCCGTCACGGCGCCCGCGTCGAGCTGTCGGCCGGCGCCGTCGAGGCCCTCGCCGCCTCCCGCGCCGTCGTCGACGCCCTCGCCGCCAAGCCCGAGCCCGTCTACGGCGTCTCCACCGGATTCGGCGCCCTCGCCACCCGGCACATCGACCACGAGCTGCGCACCCAGCTCCAGCGGAACATCGTCCGCTCGCACGCCGCCGGCATGGGCCCGCGCGTCGAGCGCGAGGTCGTCCGCGCCCTGATGTTCCTGCGGCTCAAGACCGTCGCCTCCGGCCACACCGGCGTCCGCCCCGAGGTCGCGCAGACCATGGCCGACGTCCTCAACGCCGGCATCACCCCGGTCGTCCACGAGTACGGCTCCCTCGGCTGCTCCGGCGACCTCGCCCCGCTCTCCCACTGCGCCCTCGCGCTCATGGGCGAGGGCGACGCCGAGGGCCCCGACGGCACCGTGCGGCCCGCCGGCGAGCTGCTCGCCGCCGCCGGCATCGAGCCCGTCGTCCTCCGCGAGAAGGAGGGCCTCGCCCTCCTCAACGGCACCGACGGCATGCTCGGCATGCTGGTCATGGCCCTCGCCGACCTCGACACCCTCTACAAGTCGGCCGACGTCACCGCCGCGCTCTCCCTCGAAGCCCTCCTCGGCACCGAGAAGGTCCTCGAACCCGAGCTGCACGCCATCCGCCCCCACCCCGGCCAGGCCGCCTCCGCCGCCAACATGCTGGCCGTCCTCAAGGGCTCCGGCCTGACCGGCCACTTCCAGGCCGGAGCCCTTGAG
>Ga0247818_10001058_pt1 | contig 17258 bp, 15 predicted proteins | sample 13C_Glucose_Day1_FD_192424 | JGI IMG/M metagenome (GOLD analysis project Ga0247818, IMG submission 192424) | Soil microbial communities from agricultural site in Penn Yan, New York, United States - 13C_Glucose_Day1 | ecosystem: Environmental > Terrestrial > Soil > Agricultural land | place... | reverse complement strand
CCACGGCATCCGATGCCGCCGTGCTGGAGATGTCCATGCCCGGCAGGATCCAGCTGGCCACCCAAAGAGCTGCGGCATTGACGATGACCCGGAGGATGAATGAACCCATGGCACCATGCTTCCACATGGTGCTGATGTGCGGCCGGCAGCGTGCCCTGAATTTCGGTGCATGGTCCCCCGATTCCCGTGGGGGCTTGGAAGTAGGCTAGAAGCCATGACCTCATCTGAGACCAGGGCAGGCGGCATTGCACCCCGCCCGGTGCTGGAGCGGCTGCCCCGCTACGCTGCAGGAAAGCCACCGGCCGCCGTCAGCGGGCTGGCCAGCTACAAGCTGTCGTCCAACGAGAACCCGCTGCCCCCGATTCCGGCCGTCCTCGAGGCGATCGCCCGGCAGCGGGACTTCAACCGGTACCCGGATCCGCTGAGCAGCAGGCTCCGCGCGGCGCTGGCGGAATTCCTTGGCGTGCCCGCCGAGGACATCGTCACCGGCGCCGGGAGCCTGGGCGCACTGAACCAGATTCTGGCTGCCTTTGCGGGCCAGAACGAGGACGGCAAGGCGGACGAGGTCATCTATGCGTGGCGTTCCTTTGAGGCGTACCCCATCAGCGTGGGCCTGGCAGGTGCGGAAAGCGTGCGCATCCCCGTGACCGCGGACGGACGGCATGACCTGGAAGCGATGGCGGCTGCAGTAACGGCCCGCACCAAAGTCATCCTTCTCTGCACGCCCAACAATCCCACGGGCCCGGCACTCGGCGCTGCTGAAACCGAAGCCTTTATCCGTTCCGTGCCGGCGGACGTGGTGGTGGTCATCGACGAGGCCTACCAGGAGTTCGTCAGGGCCCAGGACGCCGTTGAGGGGATCGACCTCTACCGCAAATACCCCAACGTGGTGGTTTTGCGGACCTTCTCCAAAGCCCACGGACTGGCCGGCCTTCGGGTGGGCTACAGCGTCTCCCAACCGGAACTGACGCAGTACCTCCGCGTTGCCGCCACCCCGTTCGCCGTGTCCCAAATTGCCGAGGACGCGGCAATTGTTTCCCTTGGGAATTACGCCCAGGTTGTGGAAAGGGTACAAAAGCTCGTGGACGAGCGGGCGCGGGTAACCGCCGGCCTGAAGGAGCTCGGATGGGCCGTCCCGGATGCCCAGGGCAACTTCGTATGGCTGGCACTCGGTGCTGAAAGTTCAGCCTTTGCGGAGCTGGCGGGGACGCGTGCCCTCTCCGTGCGGGCCTTCCCCGGGGAGGGCGTCCGGGTCAGTATCGGGGAACCCGAGGCCAACACCCGGTTCCTCCAGTTGTGTGCCGACTATACAAAGGCACCGGCAACTTCCTAGCACTTAACAAGTAGCCCTCCCGCTACTTACCGAAGATAAAGTTAGGATCAGTAAGCCAATGTATATGCCGCAAGGGGAATGTATTCCTTTTGAGGCATATATCCCAGCGACATTTGCATTGCATCCGGATGCGGCAAGCAAGGAGACGGTATGGGCACTCATCTGCCTTCCACCGAGTTCGACGGAACAGCGGTAGACGATCAGCGGGAAGCCGATGCTGAAGCCGTCATGGGCGAGCCCGCGGCCCAGATGGTGCAGCTGCTCGGCCCCGACGGGAAGCTCGGCAGCGATCCGGTCTTCAGCGGCTACGCGGACAAACTGACCCCGGAGGACCTGCGTGGGCTGTATGGGGACATGGCCGCTATCCGCCGGTTCGATATTGAAGCCACCGCCCTCCAGCGCCAGGGCCAACTGGCACTGTGGGTACCGTTGACCGGCCAGGAGGCAGCGCAGATTGGCTCGGGCCGTGCCAGCCAGCCGCAGGACTACATTTTCCCCACGTACCGGGAGCACGGCGTCGCGCTGACCCGCAACGTGGACCTGGCCGAACTCCTGCGCCAGTTCCGCGGAGTTTCCAACGGCGGCTGGAACCCCAAGGACACCAACTTCCACCTGTACACCCTGGTCCTGGCTGCCCAGACCCTCCACGCCGTGGGCTACGCGATGGGGATCCAGCGCGACCAGAAGCTCGCCGCCGCCACGGATGCGGCCAACGAGCAGCCGAACGCCGCCGTCATCGCCTACTTCGGTGACGGCGCCAGCTCGGAAGGTGACGTGCACGAGTCCATGGTGTTCGCCTCCTCCTACAAGGCGCCGGTGGTGTTCTTCTGCCAGAACAACCACTGGGCCATCTCCGTACCCACCAACGTCCAGACCCGGGTTCCGCTGTCCAACCGCGCCAAGGGCTATGGTTTCCCGGGGATCCGGGTGGACGGCAACGACGTGATCGCCGTGCATGCAGTCACCGAATGGGCCCTGGAGCATGCCCGCCAGGGCAACGGACCCGTCCTGATCGAGGCCTTCACCTACCGGGTGGGCGCGCACACCACCGCCGACGACCCCACGAAGTACCGCCCGTCGACGGAAGAAGACGCCTGGCGGGCCAAGGATCCGCTGACACGGCTCGAGAAGTACCTGCGTGCCGAAGGCCTGGCGGACGACGACTTCTTCGCCAAGGTCAAGGCCGACGGCGACGAGCTGGCCGCGTATGTCCGGCGCACCGCCCATGATCTTGAAAACCCGGACATCCGGCAGGCCTTCGCCAACGTCTATGCCCAGGCGCATCCGCTGGTGGCCGAGGAACTGGCATGGTTCGAGGAGTACAGCGCAGGATTCGCCGGCGAGGAAGAAGCCGCCGCGCAGGAAGCAAAGGCAGGCCACTGATGACCACCATGACCATTGCCAAGGCCATCAACGAGGGCCTCCGGGCCACCCTGGCGGCAAACCCCAAGTCGCTGCTGATGGGCGAGGACATTGGTCCCCTGGGTGGTGTGTACCGGGTGACCGACGGGCTGATCGGCGAGTTCGGCCCGGACCGCGTGGTGGACACCCCGCTGGCCGAATCCGGCATCATCGGCACCGCCATCGGCCTGGCCCTGCGCGGCTACAGCCCCGTCTGCGAGATCCAGTTCGACGGCTTCGTCTTCCCCGGCTTCAACCAGATCACCACCCAGCTGGCCAAGATGCACGCCCGCAGCCACGGCAACCTTACGGTTCCCGTCGTCATCCGCATCCCGTACGGCGGCGGCATCGGCTCCGTGGAGCACCACTCCGAGTCCCCCGAGGCGCTGTTCGCGCACACGGCAGGCCTGCGCATCATCACCCCTTCCAACCCGCACGACGCCTACTGGATGATCCAGCAGGCCGTGGAATGCCAGGACCCGGTGATCATCTTCGAACCCAAGCGGCGCTACTGGCTCAAGGGCGACGTCGACGTTGACGCTCCGGGCCCCTCGGAGGACCCCTTCAAGGCCCACGTGCTGCGTGAGGGTACTGATGCCACCATTGTTGCCTACGGCCCCCTGGTTCCCGTGGCGCTTGCGGCCGCCAACGCCGCGGCGGAGGACGGCAGGAGCGTTGAGGTCATCGACCTCCGGTCCATCTCGCCGATCGATTTCGACACCGTCACCGCCTCCGTCCAGAAGACCGGACGGCTGATCGTGGCGCACGAGGCGCCCACCTTCGGTGGAATCGGCGGCGAAATCGCCGCCCGCATCAGTGAACGTGCCTTCCATTCGCTCGAGGCCCCGGTGATCCGCGTTGGCGGATTCCACATGCCCTATCCCGTTGCCAAGGTGGAGGAAGACTACCTTCCGGACATCGACCGCATCCTGGAGGCGCTGGACCGCGCCCTCTCCTACTGAGGACACCATGACCCTGAACAAGTTCAACCTGCCCGATGTCGGCGAGGGCCTCACCGAAGCGGAAATCGTCTCCTGGAAGGTCAAGCCGGGCGACGCCGTCGCCATCAATGACGTCCTCTGCGAGATCGAAACCGCCAAGTCCATCGTGGAACTGCCGTCCCCGTTCGCCGGGACGGTCACCGAACTGCTGGTGGGGGAAGGGGTGACCGTGGACGTCGGCACGGCCATCATCAGCGTCAGCGACCACGTGTCCGGCGATCCCACACCCGCTGACGTCCGTGCACCGGAAGCACCAGTGCAGCCGCTCTACGGCAAGCTCCCGCAGGATGCGGCAGTGGACACAACGGCCGACGGCGGCGCTGGCGGAAGTGCCCCGGCCGCCGGCCCGCTGGTGGGGTCCGGCCCCAAGGCCGACGCGGTCAAGCGGCGCCCGCGGAAAACGGCGCCGGCCGCTGCCGTGACGGTCAATGCCCCGCAGGTTGAACCTGTCCAGCCGGGCACGCCGGCTGCAGTGTCCGCCACCGAACCCGCCGCCGTCGACAACCGTCCTACCCTTGGCGGCACCATCACGGGCCTGGTCAACCGGGTCCTGGCCAAGCCGCCCGTCCGGAAAATTGCCCGTGACCTGGGCATCGACCTGGCAGATGTTGTTGCCACCGGTTCACGGGGTGAAGTAACGCGCGAGGACCTGGTCAGCTACCAGTCTCAGCGCGATGCCGAGCTGGACAAGGCGGACGGCTTCTGGGGCAAGGCCGGAAAGCCGCAGGACCAGCGCGTGGAGCGGATTCCGGTCAAGGGCGTCCGCAAGGCCACCGCAAAGGCGATGGTGGAATCCGCCTTCGCAGCGCCGCACGTCAGCATCTTCGTGGACGTGGATGCCAGCCGCACCATGGAATTCGTCAAGCGGCTCAAGGCCTCCCGGGACTTCGAGGGCATCAAGGTCTCGCCGCTGCTCATCCTGGCCAAGGCCGTCATCTGGGCCGCGGCCCGGAACCCCAGCGTGAACGCGTCGTGGGTGGACAACGAAGACTCCGACACCGCTGAAATCCATGTCAAGCACTTCATGAACCTGGGGATTGCCGCCGCAACCCCGCGCGGCCTGATGGTCCCGAACATCAAGAATGCCCAGGACCTGTCCCTGAAGGAGCTGGCGCTGGCGCTGAACAACCTGGCCACCACCGCCAGGGCCGGGAAGACCCAGCCGGCCGAGATGCAGGGCGGCACGCTCACCATCACCAACATCGGTGCCCTGGGCATCGACACCGGCACGCCCATCATCAACCCGGGCGAGGTGGCCATCGTTGCTTTCGGAACCATCAAGCAAAAGCCCTGGGTCCTGGACGGTGAGGTGATTCCCCGCTGGATCACCACCTTGGGAGGATCCTTCGACCACCGCGTGGTGGATGGTGACCTGTCCGCACGCTTCATGGCCGACGTCGCAGCCATCCTGGAAGAGCCCGCGCTCCTGCTGGACTAGGGCCCGGACCAGGACGTGACGGTAAGCAGCGGCTCAATCCGGGCCAGGAACCACACCGCCAGGTGGCTGACTGAGGTCTTCCAGCCGCCGGTGGTGGTGAGCATCCAGCTGTTGATCAGCCCCCTGACGGAGGCAGGATTCCCCGGGACCATGGGTTACGGGGCGCTGGCGGCCCTCTTTGTGTGCGTGCTTCCGCTTGTGGTGCTGCTGGTGCTGGTCAGGCTGGGGAAGGTGACGGACCATCATGTGAGCGACCGCAGGCAGCGCGCCCCGGTGCTGCTGATGGCGCTGGCCTGCATTGCCGTGGGGCTGCTGGTGCTGGACACCGTGAACGCCCCGCAGAGCGTGACCGCCATGGTCCTGGCGGTGGTGGGCGGCGTGGCCGTGCTGGCAGTCGTCAGCCCGTTCTGGAAAATGAGCGGCCATGCCGCTGCAGTGTCCTGTGCCGCCGTCGTATTGGTGCTGATGCTTGGCGCGGCCTGGGCCCCGCTGCTGCTCCTGGTTCCGGCGGTGGGCTGGTCACGCGTTGTCCTGCGGGCGCATACCCCGGGGCAGGTGGTGGCAGGTTCGCTCTTTGGCGGAGTGGTGATGGCCGGGATCTGGTGGCTGCTCCAGGGCTGGCTGGTGGGCTGAACGCCTAGTACGCGGAGTAGGCCGTGAGGGCCTCAAGCAGGGCAGGATCAGCTGTGGTTCCCAGAACCACAGCGGCTGCGGTCATCAGGCCGCCCATCAGGGCCGCCATCCCGGCCCAGGCGCCCAGCAGCTTCCAGTCCTCGCGCAGGACGCTCCGCACGGTCTGGGGAAGCTCGAGTCCCGGCGCGATCAGGTTGGGGGCGCTGTCCAGGCTGCCGTCGTCAAGCAGCGCAACTACCCTGCCGTTGCTCCGGTCCACGCGCATGGAGGAGATGTGGTTTCCGTGGCGGGCCAGGAGGATGTCGTGGCCAACGAGCTGCCGGCGCTGCAAGGTGATCAAGGGGGAGCCCTTCGATGGGGGTGGATTTGTCAATGTCCACGCCTTTGGGGCCTTTTCCAATTTTATCGTTGGAGAACGCAGCGAAACCGGTTTCAGCCGGTGAGAACGGACACCCCCCGCAGCGACATGCACCACCACGGGGAGTGTCCGGCGTTACGCCGGCGGCCGGTCCTGACGGTTCAGTCGGCGTCGTAGGTGTTGGCGATGTACACGTCGCAGGGTGCGTTGTGGGCAACGCTGTTGGCCACGCTGCCAAGGACGCGCCCGATGCCGTGCATGCGCCGGTTGCCCACCACGATGATCCTGGCGTCCATGCGGATGGCTTCCTTGATGAGGGCGTCGGCCGGGCGCCCGCGCGCTGCCGAATACGTCACCGTGATGTCGCGGCCCAGCGATTCCGCCACCGTCCGGGCCACCTGCTCCGCGGCGTCCGCGTCGGAGACGATCCAGCGGTCGCTGCCGCTGCCGAACACCTCGGTCCGGTCGCTGTCGAAGGCGGACACGACGTGCAGGGAAGCGCCCAGGGCCGCAGCCAGGTCCCTGGCTGACTGCGCCGCCTTCTTCGCCGTCTCGCTGCCGTCAACCCCTACAACGATGATTCCAGCCATATGCATGCTCCTTTGCTAGGTTTCGGCACTCGTGTGGCTTACGCTACAGCGCGGCGATGGCTTCCTGCAGCACCGGCGCCAACCGGCGCACTCCCTCGGCGATGGCATCGGGTGGTACGGCGCTGAAGGCGAGCCTGAGCTTATTGGACGGTTCGTCCGACGGCGTGAAGGCGGCGCCGGGGATAAACACGACGCCGGCATCGATCGCCTTGTGCAGCAATGGGTAGGTATCAACACCCTCCGGCAGCGTCACCCAGACGAAGAAGCCGCCCTGCGGGTTGGTCCAGGTGGTTCCCGCGGGCATGTATTCCCTGAGGGCGGCCAGCATGGCGCGGCAGCGCTCGGCGTACAGCCGGCGGTAGGTCTCGATCTGTCCCTTCCAGTCGTAGTCGCGCAGGTAGGCCGAGACAAGCATCTGGTTCAGGGCGGGCGGGCAGAGCGTCACGGCTTCGGCGGCCAGGTAGTAGCGGCGCTGCAGGTGCTCCGGCACGAGGGCCCAGCCAATGCGCAGGCCGGGCGCGAAGATCTTGGAGAATGATCCCAAATAGATGACATCGTCTGGGTTTGCGGCCCGTAAGGGAGCCAAGGGCTCCCCCTCGAAGCGGAGCAGGCCATAAGGGTTGTCCTCGAGGACAAGGATATTCGCCCTGCGGCATATATCGACCACCTGCTGCCGGCGTTCCCTGGCCAGGGTGATGCCGGATGGATTGTTGAAGTTGGGGATGGTGTAGAGGAACTTGATGCTCCTGCCCGCCAGCTGCAGGGCGGCGATCCGCGCCTCCAGCAGTTCCGGAACCAGGCCGTACTGGTCCATCTCCACGGTCTCCACCTGGACCTGGTATGCCTCGAACGTGTTCAGTGCGCCCACGTAGGTGGGGTCCTCCACCAGCACCACGTCGCCCGGATTGCAGAACAGCTTGGTGGCAACGTCCTGGGCGGACTGGGAACCTGCGGTGATCACCACGTTCTGCGGACGGGCATCCAGGATTCCTTCTGCAGCCATGACATCGCAGATCTGTGCCCGGAGTTCCGCTGTGCCCTGCCCGGCCCCGTACTGGAGGGCGGTAAGGCCGTCCTCCGCGATGATTTTCGCCGCCGTGGCTGCGAGCCGGTCCAGGGGGAGCGACTGCAGGTACGGGCTTCCCCCCGCCAGCGACACCAAGCCGGGCCGCATGGAGATGTCGAAGACATCCCTCACCGCCGACTGCCGGATGTTCGCCGCGCGCTCGGAGAACAGTTCCTCGTGCCGGTGTGCCGACGTTGCCGCCCGCTCGATTGCATCAATGGCTTCCGCCGGCAGCGTGCCTGCCGCGGTGTCAAGTGTCTCGTGGGTCACAGAGTCAGGATACAGCCAGTTGTTGCTCTAAAAGCAACATATGTTTATTACTGATTTACCGGCGGCCGGCTACTTCAGTTTCAGGGAGTCCGCCAGGGTCTTTCCGTTGATGTAGATATCAGCCCGGACTGCACCCACTGCCTCAAGGGCGGTCTGGGTGAGCTGGGCGTCAATGCGCGGAAGGTCGCAGGTTCCGCCGGGCTTCAGCGCGCCCGCCAGGTAGACCGTGACCGTGGTGCCGTCAAAGCTGCCGGACAGGAACTTCAGCCTGGAGCCGCCCAGCGCGTTGTACAGTCCATCCGCCTGCTGTCCGCCGTCAAGGAGCGCAGCGATTGCAGCCTTCAGCCGGCCATCCCCGGCGCCGGCCAGTGGGGCGGAGGCGACCAGGCTGTCATTGCAGCCAAAGCGGATACCGTGCCTCCCGCCGTCGTCCACCATCACGAAGTAGGCCGTTACCGGCGGGGCCGTGGCGGCGGCGCTGGCCCGGGGACCTGCGGGTGCCGCTGCCTGGGGCGTACTTTGCGGCCTTCCGGCCGGTCTTCCTTGCTCCGCCCCCGGAGGGCTGCTTTCCATCGTCGCCGGAAGGAGGGCCAGCGGCGCTGCGCTGGTTCCGGCATTTCCGCCGGTGGCAGGCGCGGATGGCCCTTCCGGTTGGGGGAGAGGGGCGCTGCAAGCGCTGACCAGCAGCGCAAGGCACCCTGCTGCCGCTGCCAGGCTGCCGCTGCCACCGCCGCCCCAACTCCGTCTCTTTGCCATGCGGCACGCAATCCCATCCGGTAGGTCCAGTGGATTAACGCTACGGCGGCCCTGGTCCGCGCAGATGTCCGGAAGGTACCGGTTGGGACAAGAGTTGGTCACGGCTGGGAAGTGCCCCTTAAGCCGGCAGCGCCCGGCATGCAAAGCTGCATGCCGGGCGCTGCCGGGCTCCCTAAGCTGCCAAGTGGCGCGGGAGGTTAGGCTGCCGGTGCTGCGGCGGCCAGGGTGTCGAAGATGCCCTTGATCTGCTCCACGATTTCGGCGTCGTCCTTCGGGTGGACCTCGGCGAAGCGGACCATGGAGCCCGGGACGGCCAGCTTGACGTCGTCGAGGATCTGCGCGCCGGCGATGCCGGCGGCCTTGCGTGCCTCATCCTGGGCCCACACGCCGCCGTACTGGCCAAATGCTGTACCGACGACGGCGGTCGGCTTGCCCGCCAGGGCGCCGGCACCGAAGGGGCGGGACAGCCAGTCAATGGCGTTTTTCAGGGCGGCGGGAACGGTGCCGTTGTGTTCGGGGGTGACCAGCAGGAGGGTGTCGGCCTCTTCGGCGGCGGCGCGCAGTGCCGCGGCGGCAGCCGGGACCTGGCCTTCCACGTCCAGGTCCTCGTTGTAAAAGGGGATGTTGCCCAGGCTCTCGTGGATCACCACGTCCACCTGCTCGGGCGCGTTGAGCTGGATGGCTTCCGCCAGCTTCTGGTTGGTGGACTCGGCGCGGAGGCTGCCGACAAGGGTAAGGACTGTGCTCTTGGTCATGGAATCTCCTGGCTAGGGTCGCGGCGGGGACCGCGTTCGGGTGAACAGAGGCTCATGGAGCCTTCACCGTACTAAACGGACCGCAGTCCGCTTATATTCCCGGTGGCTACACTGTCTGTGTGAGTTCCATCCCAGTGCGGCCGGGAATGACCCCGGTAACGGCCGCGGAACGCAGCGACGCTGCCCGGAACCGGGAACGTCTCCTGCTGGCTGCCCGGGAGCTGATTGCGCAGGGCGGAGCGGCGGCGCTCACCATGGACCGCCTGGCCGGGCACGCCGGGGTGGGCAAGGGCACGGTCTTCCGCCGCTTCGGCAGCCGCGCCGGACTGATGCTGACATTGCTGAACGATTCGGAGGCCGCCTTCCAGGCCCGCGTCCTGTTCGGCCCGCCGCCCCTGGGCCCAGGGGCTGCGCCGCTGGACCGGCTCATCGCCTTTGGCACCGAGCGGATCGCTTACGTACTGGAATACGGCGACCTGGTCCTCGCTGCCGGACACGCCTCCCGCAGCAGGTTTGACGTCCCGGCCGCCGCCCTCTGGAACCGGCACGTGGAGATGCTCCTGCGCGAAGGCGGCTTCGAGTCCCCCGAACCGTGGCTGATGGCCGGATCCCTTAATGCCAGCCTGGACCCCGAGCGGCTCCTGCACCTTGTCCGCGAACATGGGGTCACCAGTGAACGGCTGGCAACTTCCTGGCGCGATCTTGTCACACGCGTGGCGGGCGGCGCGTAGATTACGCGGTGGAACGCCCTTGCGTCCAGTCAAACCAACTTCACAGAACTATTCATAACGATCTGATACGGCCCGCCTGATTTCGGGGGATTGCGGCGCTTTTCCGGTGAATGCTTGTGATAGTTTCCTCTGGAATGTGACCCGCGACATAGTCCACCAGGACCTGCCCATGGGGCTGCGGGAGGCCAGCTACCCGCTGGTGCAGAACCCGGTGAGGCGGCACAACCCGTGCTTGTCCGGGGACGACGGAAGGATCCAGCAGTGATGGTTGACTTGGCCAGCGGCACGGCACGACATCGGACATTGGAGTGTTCCTCCGTCCAGCATCCGGCGGCGCGGCCAAAGAAATAGCCCCATGCTCAAGTACCTCGCCAAACGCGGCCTCACGTATGTGGTGATGATCTTCCTCACCACATCCGCCGGATACTTCCTGGCTGTCAGCTCGCTCAAGCCGGCGCTGCTCGAGCAGGAACGCATCCCCCGGCCCACCCCGGAGCAGGTGGCCAACTCCATGCGGCTGAAGGGCCTGGACCCGGACCTCAGCCCGTGGGAGCGCTACGTTGACTGGCTCACCGGGATCGTCACCCGCTGGGACTGGGGCCGGAGCCCCAACGGCGCCTACATCAACGCCGAGTTTGGGGACCGCGTCTGGATCTCCACCCGGCTCTTCCTGGCGTCCATCATCCTTACCCTGGTTATCGGCGTCGCGCTCGGCGTCTATTCGGCCGCACGGCAGTACAAGTTCCAGGACCGCGTCATCACGTCCTACAGCTACCTCGCATACATCGTGCCCGCGCCCATCGCGTACTTCCTGGTTCAGCTGGGAGCCATCAACATCAATGAGTCCGTGGGGGACCGGATCTTCTTCGTCACCGGCATCTCCACACCGGGCGTAGCGGCCGGCTGGCCCCAGGCCATGGACCTGGCCGCGCATTACGTGGTGCCTACGGTGGCCATCACACTCGTGGGCTGGGGCGCCTACCAGATTGCGCAGCGGCAGTACCTGCTGGACAACGTGAACGCCGACTTTGTCCGCACCGCCCGGGCCAAGGGGCTCAGCCGGAACCAGGCAATCGCCCGGCACGCCCTCCGCGTCTCCTTCATTCCGGTGGCCCAGAGCATCGCGTTCACCATCCCGGCCATCTTCGCCGGCGGCTTCTTTGCCGAAAAGATCTTTGCCTGGCCGGGTGTTGGCTCCTGGAGCATTGATGCCATCTCGCTGCAGGACGTCAACGCCGCCACGGCCACCCTGGCCTACGGCTCCGTGATCTTCGCCCTGGGCGCCATCCTGGCGGACTTCGCCACCACGCTTGTCGACCCGAGAGTGCGGGTGCAGTAGCCATGACCAACCTGAACGCCGTTGACCCGGCAGCCGTGGCGCAGGACGCGCACCTGGAGAGCGCCGACGTCGTCATCGGCAAAAACACCATTATCTTCCGCCGCTTCCTGCGGAACAGGACCGCAGTGGCGGGCCTGGCCATCTTCCTGGCCCTGACGGTTTTCTCGTTCATCGGGGGATTCTTCACCCCGTGGGACAAGGAAACCATCGACCCCTTCAACATCGGAATGCCGCCATCGGCCGACCACTTCCTCGGTACGTCCCAGGCCGGAATCGATCTCTACGCCATGACCGTCGAGGGCACCAGGATCTCCATCCTGATTGGCCTGGTGGTAGGCCTCGTGTCGGTCCTGATCGCCGCCGTCTACGGCTGCAGCATGGCCTACTTCGGCGGCAAGGTGGACAAGGTGATGCTGTTCATCCTGGAGGCCCTGATCATGATGCCGGCACTCCTGGTGGTGGCCGTCGCCACCAGCGGCGGCGCTGCGGGCCTCAAGCGGGACCTTCCCTCATGGCTGCTGCTCATCATCGTGCTGCTGGTATTCAGCTGGATGGGGACGGCCCGCCTGATCCGTTCCATGTCCATGTCCCTCATGCAGCGTGACTTCGTCAAGGCCGCCCAGTACATGGGCGTGCCGCCGCGGCGGATCGTCTGGCGCCACCTGGTTCCGAACATCGGCTCGCTGCTGATCCTGGACATCACCCGCGGGGTCACGGCGGCCATCCTCGCCGAGGTGGCCTTTTCCTTCATCGGCATCGGGATCAAGGTCCCGGACGTGAGCCTCGGCGTCCTGATCGGCGGTGCCACCTCCCAGGTGCAGACCTTCCCCTGGATGTTCTGGGTACCGCTGACCGTCATGTTCCTCCTGACCGGCTCGCTGGCCATGATGAACGACGGCCTGCGGGACGCCTTCGACCCCAGCTCCAGTTCCACCGGCAAGGCCAGGAAGGCCAAAGCCCGGACCATCCCCGCGGAAAAGAAGACGGCATGAGCAGCGAAACCACCACCGGAGCCATGGAACCCGCCCGGTCGGACGTGGAGCGCCTGCACGTGGCAGGACTGCACGCCCCTGCCGACGCAGTGCTGTCCGTCCGCGACCTGAATGTCCGCTTCAGTTCAGAGAACGGCGTTGTCCACGCCGTCAGGGGCGTCGACTTCGACCTGATGCCCGGCAAGACCCTGGGGATCGTTGGTGAATCAGGCTCCGGCAAATCGGTCACCTCGCTGGCCATCATGGGACTCCTCCCGCCCGCGGCCCAGGTCTCCGGCTCCGTCCGGCTCAACGGCAGGGAACTGCTGGGGCTGAGCGACAAGGCCATGTGCCAATTCCGCGGGAACGACCTTGCCATGGTGTTCCAGGACCCCCTCTCCTCCCTTACTCCCGTCTTCACGGTGGGCACCCAAATCATCGAAGCGCTGGCCATCCACCACCCCTCCATGAGCAGGAAGGCCAAGGAAGCCCGCGCCGTCGAGCTTCTCGCCATGGTGGGGATCCCCAGCCCCCGTGAACGGCTGAAAGCCTTCCCGCACGAGTTCTCCGGCGGCATGCGCCAGCGCGTCATGATCGCCATCGCCATCGCCAACAACCCGCGCGTCCTGATCGCGGACGAGCCGACGACGGCCCTGGACGTCACCATCCAGGCCCAGGTCCTCGAGGTGCTCCACGCGGCACAGGAGGAGACCGGTGCCGCCGTCGTGATGATCACGCACGACCTCGGCGTGGTGGCCGGGATGGCAGACGACATCATGGTCATGTACGCGGGCAAGCCGGTGGAAACCGGTGCCGTGGACGACATCTACTACAACCCGCGGATGCCCTACACCATGGGCCTGCTGGGCGCCGTGCCCCGGGTGGACGTGGCGGAGAAATCCTCGCTCGTCCCCATCGAGGGAATGCCGCCCAACCTGCTCCACGCCCCCACCGGATGCTCGTTCGCACCCCGCTGCCCCCTTGCCTCGGAGGCCTGCCTTGACGGCGAGCCCGCCCTCGCACCCGTCGACGGCGGCGCACTGCACCGTGCCGCCTGCATCAAGTCCGGATCGCTGGGCGGAACTGTGGATGTCCACGACGTGTTCGCCGCCCCGCCGGTGCCTGTGTCCCGCTTCGACGCCATCCCCCGTGCCCAGCGGGACACCGTGCTGAAGCTCAAGGACGTGCGGAAGCATTTCCCGCTGACCAGGGGCGCCTTGATCAAGCGCAGGATCGGCACGGTCAAGGCCGTGGACGGCGTGACCTTTGATATCCGCGAAGGTGAATGCTTCTCCATCGTGGGCGAGTCCGGATCGGGAAAGACCACCACGCTCCTGGAGATCATGGAGTTCCATCCGGACCAGGACGGCGAGGTGGTGATCGGCGGGCTCAGCAACAAGCAGGCTGCCGACGCAAAGACCAAAGCCAGGATGCGCCGCGAGCTCCAGATGGTGTTCCAGGATCCCACCGGCGCCCTGGATCCCCGGTTCACGGTGTACGAGGTCCTTGCCGAACCCCTGCAGAACGCGGGCATGGACCGGGCGGCCACCAGGAAGCGGATCATGGAGCTGATGAAGCTCGTGGGCCTGCAGCCGGACCACGTCAACCGCTTCCCCAACCAGTTCTCCGGCGGCCAGCGCCAGCGGATCGGGATCGCCCGGGCGTTGGCCGTGAACCCCAAGCTGGTGGTTTTGGACGAACCCGTCTCCGCCCTGGACGTATCGGTCCAGGCCGGCGTGATCAACCTCCTGGACCACCTGCGCGCCGAACTGGGCCTGAGCTACCTGCTGGTGGCGCACGACCTCTCCGTGGTGCGCCACATCTCCAACCGGGTGGCGGTGATGTACTTGGGCAAAATCGTGGAGATCGGTGCCGTGGACCGGGTGTTCGACAACCCCCGGCACCCTTACACCCGCGCGCTCCTCTCCGCCATTCCCGTTCCGGACCCCCAGCTGGAACGCACCCGCGAACGCATCATCCTGCAGGGTGACCTGCCCTCGCCGCTGCAGGCACCCAAAGGCTGCAACTTCGCCACCCGTTGTCCTGTCTTCGCGGCGCTGCCGCCGGCCAAGCAGGAAAAGTGCCTCACCCTGGAACCGCCCCTGGAAGCTGCGGCATCCGCCGCGGACCAGCAGTTCGCCTGCTTCTTTCCGGATGGGGAACTGGATGAGGACATGCTGGTGGTCCACGAACCGGCGGACCACCATGCGCCCTAGGACTTCTCGACCCACAAGCACCACCACTCGCACCAATGAAGGGAAAACCATGAGGAAACTGAACAGGATCGGCGGAGCTGCAGCTGTTGCTGCGGCCCTGGCGCTGACGGCCTGCGGCGGTGGCGGTGCCAGCGGCCCCGAAACGGCCAAGGCACAGGCATCGGGAAGCGACCTGGCCAAGCTGATCAGCATCAACGAGAAGCCGGCTGCCGACCTGCAGCAGGGCGGCAAGGTCACCCTTCCGTTGGGCAACATCGGGCCGGACTTCAACGGGTTCTCCAACAACGGCAACAGTGCGGACAACTCAGCGCTGCAGGTTCCCATGAACCCGGTCGCCATGAACGGCGGCGGCATGGGCGGCTGCTGGAAGGTGGACTTCAAGGGCAAGGTCACGCCGAACACGGATTTCTGCGAGTCAGTGGACAGCGTGGTCAAGGACGGCAAGCAGACCATCACCATCAAGGTGAACCCCAAGGCCACCTACAACGACGGCACCCCGATCGACGTCAAGGCCTTCAAGAACACCTGGAACATCCTCAAGAGCCCGGATGCCGGCTACGACATCGTCAGCTCGGGCGCCTACGAGTTCGTTGACTCCGTCGAAGCGGGCAGCAACGACAAGGAAGTCATCGTCAAGACCAGCCAGCCGGTCTTCCCGGTGGATTCGCTGTTCTTCGGACTCATCCACCCCGCCGTCAACACCCCCGAAATCTTCAATGAGGGCTTCAACGGCAACCTGCACCCCGAATGGATGGCAGGTCCCTTCAAGCTGGACCAGTACGACACCGCCGCCAAGACCGTCACCATGGTGCCGAACGACAAGTGGTGGGGCCAGAAGCCGGTCCTTGCCAACGTGACCTTCCGGCAGCTGGAAACCAGCGCCCAGATCGCCGCGTTCAAGAACGGCGAGATTGACGCGATGTCGGCCAACACCATCTCCCTCTACAAGCAGCTGGACGGCACCAAGGACTCCGACATCCGCCGCGGCCAGCGGCTGTTTGCCGGCGGCCTGAACCTGAACGCCCAGCGCATCACCGACGTCAACGTCCGCAAGGCCATCTTCGCCGCCGTCGACCGTGAAGCCCTGCGCAAGGTCCGCTTCAACGGGTTGAACTGGGAGGAGCCCAGCTCCGGTTCCATGATGCTCCTGCCGTTCTCGGACTACTACCAGGACAACTACCCGGTCAAGGAAACCGGCGCGGACGCCGCCAAGAAGGTCCTCACCGACGCCGGCTACACGGCCAACGCCAACGGGATCATGGAGAAGGACGGCAAGCCCGCCGCCTTCAAGATCAGCAACTTTGGCGACGACCCCACCACCCTGGCAGTGGCCCAGACGCTCCAGAAGCAGCTCCAGGCCGGCGGCATGGATGTCGGGATTGACCAGCGCGCTTCCGCCGACTTCGGCAAGGTCCTGGGCAGCCGTGAGTTCGACCTGAGCATCTCCGGCTACACGGTTGGTCCGGACGCCACCGATGCCGTCAAGCAGTACTACGACTCCAAGACCAACGAGAACAAGCTGGGCGACGCCGAGCTGGACAAGAAGATTGCCGACCTCGCCTCGATCGAGGACAACGCCGCCCGCAACAAGGCAGCCATGGATGTGGAGAAGGAGCACATGGCCAAGTACTACTCCATGGGCGTGGTCTTCAACGGCCCGCAGATCTCCTTCGTCCGCACCGGCCTGGCCAACTACGGCCCGTCCCTCTTCAAGAGCCTCTCGCAGGTTCCGGACTGGACCACCATCGGCTGGGAAAAGAAGTAACGTCCCTCCCGCGGCAGTAGCCGCACAACGCCGAAAGAAGGCACCCCTGGTCACCAGGGGTGCCTTCTTTCGGCGTTTAACGGGTCTTGTTCGATGCCGCCACGCCAGGGGTAGCGTTGGTTCCATGACCGGAACTGAAGGCGACCAGCGCACCATCCGTACCGCCGTCGTCGGCTATGGGCTAGCCGGCAGCGTGTTCCACGCGCCGTTGCTCGCGGCCAACAGCAGCTACTCTCTGGACGCCGTGGCCACGTCCGACGCCGGGCGGAGGGCGGCTGCCTCATCCAGGCTTCCAGGGGTGGAGGTAATGCGGGACGGGGCCGCCGTCCTTAAGCGGGCAGCCGACCTTGACCTGGTGGTCCTGGCGACGCCGCCCGCGACGCATCATTCGCTGGCCAAGGCAGCGTTGGAAGCGGGGCTGGACGTGGTGGTGGACAAGCCATTTGCGGTCACCAGCGGGCAGGGGCAGGAACTGATCGACCTGGCGCGGCAGCTGGGCCGCGTGCTCACGGTGTTCCACAACCGGCGGTGGGACGGGGACTTCCTCACGCTGCGAAAGCTGCTGGCCGCGCAGTCGCTGGGAAGCGTCACCAGGTTCGAGTCGCGTTTCGAACGCTGGTCCCCGGCCATCAGCA
>Ga0247818_10001057_pt1 | contig 17271 bp, 15 predicted proteins | sample 13C_Glucose_Day1_FD_192424 | JGI IMG/M metagenome (GOLD analysis project Ga0247818, IMG submission 192424) | Soil microbial communities from agricultural site in Penn Yan, New York, United States - 13C_Glucose_Day1 | ecosystem: Environmental > Terrestrial > Soil > Agricultural land | place... | reverse complement strand
TCATTGCACTGCTAAACGCTAAAGCAGCAGAATAGATGCTATAGCCGTCAAATAAAATGCCATCACATAAAAATCATCGTCATGGATATTCGTACAAAATCTTTATAAATAACCGAAAGAAATAATTGATCTAAACGAAGTTAAGTTATTTAAAGCCACTCTGTTATTCCTAAAATTCATCCACCAGACGCTATCAGTTTTTACTGAAATTCAGACCTCCTCCTCAATCAACCTTGTGGTTGCGGGCCTTGGTCGAGGCCAATGTTCAATCCGACATGGTGGTTGGCGCTTCGGTAGACGCTATCAACGTAGCCCTTTGCCGCAAGGCCCGATTCCGATGGCGTCGAAGCGCTCGCCGGATTCTGGCGCCGGCTTTGTAAAACTGACATCTTTCCCCCCTCTTGGATCGATGCCGGTAAACGCATCATGAAGCGAAGCTCCATCCAGTCATGGAATGAGATCTACCACGGCCTCATGCCCGTTGAGATTGATGGATGGCAGCTCACACTCTTCAACGACTGTGACACCCTGGACTACTGCGAGTACTGCAGGTCGCCTGATGGTAGAGTCGGGACACTCGAAGTCTGGCAGTACGACGGAGGGCGTAGAAACTCTGCACCAATAACTGCGGTGTGGTGAAAACTGATCTTATCCATGGTGTGAGCATCTGGAACTCATCTGGCCCATCGCGGCTCGGATCAAGTAGTCAGGCGCATTTCAGCACGTCTGCAGCCTTGTTCGGAGAACCCTTGAATATATTAAGTAAGTGCCATCCACATCAGACATCATTAATTTTGATGACAGTTTTACCAAGACCTTTTCCCGTTAACGCGTACTCAAGCGCTGGGATAAACTCGTCAAATTCAAATTGCTTACCAATAGGCGGGGAAAGGCGGCCTTCTGCAACCCAGCTCAAGAGTTCCTGCAGATGTCCTTCAGCTTTTTCCACTTCGTAGAGAGTAAATTGGCGGACATCCACGCCGACAAGGGAGGCCCCCTTTAGCAGCGGTAAATTTGCACGCAGTGAAGGGATTGGCCCGCCGGTGAACCCTACCACTAGGTGTCTGCCCCCCCAAGTGAGTGATCGAAAAGCCGGCTCAAATAGGGGGCCGCAGACTGGGTCAAACACCACGTTTGGCCCCTTTTGCCCACACAGTTCTTTCACCAATTCACGAAAGTCTACAGCACCTGAATCGAGTACTTGATCTGCTCCCAGCTGCTGCGCGAATGCACGCTTTTCAGGCGAAGACGCTACTGCTATGACCTTCGCTCCAAGACATTTTCCAACTTGGATTGCGGCTGAACCTACCCCACCTGCGGCTCCAATAACGAGAAGTGTTTCACCCGGTTGCAAGTTTCCTCGATCGCGCAATGCGTGCAATGCCGTGACATAATTAACTTTGAATCCCGCAGCTTGAGCGTATTCCATCCCATCTGGTATTTTGACAACGGCGGTATCCACTACCACGGTTTTCTCCGCAAATCCGCCATGTATTTGGGTGATTACTCGATCACCCACTGCAAGGCCAACCACACCATCACCAATAGCTGCAATCTTGCCGCTGATTTCTTGGCCGGGGACGTGTGGTAATAACGGCTTAACTTGGTAGCGCCCGAGAGACTCCAGTGCGTCTACATATCCTACTCCGCATGCAGCTATTTGGATTAAAACCTCACAAACGCCGGGGGTCGGATCAGGCACTTCCACCATCTTGCAGTTTGACATCCGGAAGTAACGCCGACCCGCCAGCTACACTGATTCGATACATTTCTGCACCGAGACTTCGCGCATGGCGACCAAGACCGCAATCGTATTCGCTGGCGGTGGCAGCTTGGGTGCTGTCCAGGTAGGCATGTTGCGAGCCTTGGTCGAGGCTAATGTTCGATTCGACGTGGTGGTGGGTGCTTCGGTGGGCGCCATCAATGGTGCCTACTTTGCCGCAAGGCCCGATTTGGAAGGTGTCGAGGCGCTAGCCGGTTTTTGGCGTGGTCTGCGTAAAACGGACATCCTTCCCTTGTCCTGGCTCGATACCTGTAGAGGACTGATCAAAGGACGTGGGTTTCTGTTGCAGCCGGCGGCTTTGAACAGACTGCTAGGACAAGCTCTACCTATCCACCGCATTGAGGATGCGACGTTACCCCTGCACATCGTCACCACCGACCTGCTGAGCGGTGCCAAGACCGTTCCGTCCAGTGGCGAACTCCGACAGGCATTGCTGGCCAGCGCGGCCATCCCGTTGGTGTTCCCCTGCGTAAAAATTGCCGATCAATTCCTGATTGACGGTAGCGTGGCAAGCAATACACCTATTTCAACTGCCGTAGCCCTCGGCGCCACCAACGTAGTGGTGGTTCCTACAGGAGTGAGTTGCGCCCTACCACAACCGCCCCGAGGCTTGATCGCCTAGCCCTACATACCGTCAACCTGATGAGCATGCGCCAGTTGGTAAGTGACATCGAACACTTCCGCAATCTCATCAGTCTGCACATCGTCCCGCACTTGTGCCCTGTGGAAGTCTCGGTGTTCAACTTTGACCAGACCGAGTCTTTGCTGCAGCGCGCCTATACGCAGACCCTCCGGTGGCTGGAGCGTGGGGGGCTCGAACGCACCAAGGTACCCGGAACCCTGACCATCCATTCACATGCCCATGAGCATTGAGTGATGGCTCAATGCGTGCGGCGCTTAATCGCCAGGGGCACTTCGGATGGGCAGGCCGTACCACTGATGTCCGTCCAGAAGGACGTCATCGGTACCTCCATCAGGAACACCTAAAGCTTAGCCGGGCCCAGTTGGCCCGAAGTAGCGACTTTAGGAAACTGGCGGGGCGCTTTATCAGCTACCAGCGAGACAAGATTGCCTTCGCTAAATCCCATATGAAGGCCACATATGTGTCATACGGAGCTGGCATCGTGTCGTACACGAACACATGGTTGCTTCTAGCATTAGCGCCCTCTCCTGCCCGACCTCTATCGCCTCAATCCAAGTCCGCAGAGGCAGGAAACGCGACGATATCATTCTGCATTCACCTGGGTCGTGAAATTCCGTGATGACGCAGTTTGCGATAGAGCGTATTGCGGCTGATCCCCAGGCGGGCGGCAACATGGGCGATATGCCAGTGTTCCGCCTCAATCAACGTTAGCAGCGTCTGCCGTTCGGATACGCCAAGCGGATTTTCGACCAGCGCGGCTGTCGCTGGCGCTGCTGGCAGCAACTCCGCCAAGTCGTCCAGAGTGACACGCCCCTCCAACGCCAACGCTACCAGTGTGCGCAGACACGTACGCAGCTGCCGGACGTTGCCCGGCCAAGGCTGCGTCAGCAAGCGCTCTCTGACGCCCGCCTCCAGCCGAATCCTTGTACCTTTTGTCTCTTCGCGTAGCAGAAGGTCGAGCAAACTGCCCTTGTCTGATCGTTCGCGCAGCGGCGGGAGCTGCACGGCGAACCCGGCAATGCGATAAAACAGATCCTCGCGAAAACGCCCTTCGGCTACACAGGCGTGCAGATCCTGGTGGCTGGCACTGATGAGGCGTACGTCGAGCGGACGTGCCGTCGCGCCGCCTAGCGGCACCACCTGACGTTCCTCCAGCACACGCAGCAGGCGAGTCTGTAACGCCAGTGGCATATCGGCGATCTCATCGAGAAATAGAATGCCGCCATGGGCCTGCTCCAGCTTACCGATCATCCCGTCCTTGCGTGCGCCGGTGAAGCTGCCGCCGCGATAACCGAACAGCTCGCTCTCGATCAGCGTTTCTGGAATAGCCGCGCAATTGATCGCCACAAATGGCTGGCTCGCTCTGGAGCTGGCGCGATGCAGCGCTGCTGCAAAAGCTTCTTTGCCGGTACCGGTTTCGCCCTGTAAAAACACCGGTACGTCACGCTCCAAAACACGCAATGCGCGAGCAAAGCCGCGTTGAAGGCGCGGGTCTTCCAGACACACGTGCACGTCGTTAATTTTGGGGATTGTAGGAGTGACTAAAGGCACCTGGCGTAAGGGTTCTCGCAACTGTCCGTAGAGCAGACGCCCGTCCACCAGCCGCATTGGCCAACAGACACTCGGCTGAGAACTGGCCTGACTCATCACCTGATCGATAGGTGTTTCCAGCAGCATCGTCAGAGATTGCCCAACCACCTGGTCACGGCTCAGGCCCAGCAGATCCAGCGCAGCATCATTGACTGAACAGATACGGGCACTCTCGTCGAAACTGAGCAGACCTTCACCCAGCAGCCCAACGAAGCCAGCCTCAGGGTGGAAGCGCAGTAAGTATCGCTGCGGATCATGCCCCAGGAAAAAACAACTCTCGATCAACTTGGCTGACAGGTTGGTCAGCGCCATGGCCTGGAAGTTTTGCTGAAGACTCTGTTCCTCTCGCATAGAAGAGAAGTTGAGCACGGCAAGCAACTCTCCGCTCGCATCAAATATCGGGCTCGCTGAACAGGTCAAGCCGACGTGCTTGCCACGGAAATGCTCATCACGACGGATGGTTACGTGCTGGCGCTCGACCAAGCACGTGCCGACACCATTGGTGCCCTCGTAATCCTCGCTCCATACCGAGCCTAGCCACAGCCCGGAACGCTGGAACTCGGCTCGCTCGGATTCGTTAAACACACTGTCGATCGCCACACCGCGAGCATCGGTGAGAAGCACCACGTGGCCGTCACGCCCGAGCTGTTGGTGCAAACTGCTCATCTGCCAGTGCGCCACGGCAATGATGTGTTCCAGTGGCGCGCGGTGATCCTGCAAGCGTGGTTGTTCAACCACATTAGGCGCGCGGCGGCTGGCGGGATCGAGCTGATACTGATCCAGGCACCGGCGCCAGGATCGTGTGATGGCCAGGTCAGCAGTAGGGCTGTGGCTGGCAATAGTGCCCTGCACGGCTTGCAGCACTTGTTGTGCATGGGCGTTGATCAAGGCCGGCTTCATTATTCTTGTTCTCCGCTACGGTCAGGACACGGGTCTGTTCGCAGCTTATATGAAAAGACTGCAACGAGCGCTCTTTGCGCCGCGTGACACTCTGTCATCCGCCATTCTCAGAATCGTGACATAGATCCGAGTCAAAGCCTGAGCAGTACTGCGGCAGCCGCTCTGCAACGGGGCTTTCATGAAGATGGCCCGGGCCTTGCTCTAAGGCAAATTGTTACAAAAACAACAAGATCGGGAGAGGCTCCATGAACATCGCTATCGAAACACCTCTGCAAACGCCAACTGCTCAGCTCGCGGCCTGGGTCGAAAACCTCAACGAGTGTCTCGTCCAGCGTGATTTGGACGGTGCGCTGGAATTGTTTACCGAAGAGTGTCACTGGCGTGACCTGCTACTTTTCAGCTGGAACATAGTGACCTTGGAAGGCAAGCCTGCCATCCGAGACATGCTCGAAACACGCCTCGACCATACTCGTCCTGAGCGATGGAAACTGGAAGGTGAGGCGACGCTGAGTAACGGTGTACTCGAAGGTTGGATCAGTCTGGAAACCGGTGCGTCGCGAGGTAAAGGCTACGTGCGTCTGAAGGAAGGCCTGTGCTGGACGCTGCTGACGACCATGCGCGAGCTCAAAGGCTTTGAAGAACCCAAGGGCCGGCGTCGTCCAATGGGTGCCAATCATGGCCACGCCCATGCCGATAAACGCAACTGGCTGGAACGCCGTCGTGACGAAGAAGCTTCGCTAGGCATTACCACCCAACCTTACTGCCTGATCGTGGGCGGCGGCCAGGGTGGGCTGGGGCTCGCTGCGCGGCTCAAGCGAATGGGCGTGCCAACCCTGATCGTCGACAAGGCTGAGCGTCCTGGCGATCAGTGGCGCGGTCGCTACAAGTCGCTGTGCCTGCACGACCCTGTCTGGTACGACCATATGCCTTACCTACCCTTCCCCGATCACTGGCCAGTCTTCACCCCAAAAGACCAGATTGGCGACTGGCTAGAAATGTACACCAAAGTCATGGAACTCAATTATTGGCCGCGTACAGAATGCGTGAGCGCCAGCTTTGACGAGCAAAGTGGCACTTGGAAGGTTGAAGTACAGCGCGATGGCGAGCGTGTGACTTTACAGCCTACCCAGTTGATCCTTGCCACCGGCATGTCTGGCGTACCCAATGTTCCTAGTTATCCGGGTGCCGAGGTTTTCAATGGTCAGCAGCACCATTCCAGCCGCCATCCCGGCGGAGACGCCTGGAGCGGCAAGCGCGCGGTGGTCATCGGTGCGAACAATTCGGCTCACGATATCTGTGCCGACTTGGTGGAGAACGGCGCCGAGGTGACCATGGTGCAACGCTCCAGCACCCACATCGTGCGTTCCGACAGTTTAATGGATCTCGTCTTCGGTGGGCTCTACTCTGAAGACGCCCTGGAGACGGGTTTGACCACAGACAAGGCAGACATGCTGTTCGCCTCGATCCCCTACAAGGTTATGCCAAGCTTTCATCAACCCATCTTTGACGCGATCAAGGAGCGTGATAAGGACTTTTACGAGCGCTTGGCCAAGGCCGGCTTCATGCTCGATTTCGGTGACGACGAGTCTGGCCTTTTCATGAAGTATGTACGCCGTGGTTCTGGTTACTACATCGACGTCGGCGCCTCCGAACTGATCGCTAACGGCACGATCAAGCTCAAGAGCGCACCTGGCCTTGGCGTTGAGCGTATCGAAGCCGATGCCGTCGTACTCAACGATGGCAGCCGACTACCGGCAGACCTGATCGTCTACGCCACGGGCTATGGCTCAATGAATGGTTGGGCGGCGAAGCTGATTTCCCAGGAAGTAGCTGACAAGGTCGGCCGCTGCTGGGGCTTGGGTTCTGGAACCACGAATGATCCTGGCCCGTACGAAGGCGAACTGCGGAACATGTGGAAGCCAACACAGCAGGAAAACCTCTGGTTCCACGGTGGCAACCTGCATCAGTCACGGCATTATTCGCTGTATCTGGCGCTGCAGTTGAAAGCGCGCTTCGAAGGCATCGACACCTCCGTCTACGCACTTGCCGAGAGTCACCACACTGGCTGAGTCAAATGGCGCCCAGCCGTGGCTGGGCGCCGCTCCACAATGCCCCGGACGCAGCCTATGGATAAACCGTCTACGTAGATTGCCGCTGATATCTACTTTCAGCAGCTTTCCTTCGTCGGTTACCCTAAAGCCCGAAATCCGTGCTGCAGATCTTCAATCAACGCGGCGACATCTTCCAGCCCGATGTGCAAACGCAACACCGGGTTTAATGAGCGATCAGCCGCACTGTTACGGTCTTGGGTATCGGCCACGGTAATCAGACTTTCAAAACCGCCCCAGGAAGCGCCTAACCCGAACAGCTGCAGCGCATCAATGAAACGCTCGATATACACGGTGTCCGTCTCGTTCAACTCAAAGGACAGCAAGCCATTGCTGCCAGTGAAATCCCGCCTCCATAAGGCATGATCGGGATGATCGGGTAAGGCCGGATGGAACACCCGTTTCACCTGCGGTTGCGCTTGCAACCAATGTGCGATTTCCAGAGCCTGACGTTCATGCACCTCCAGTCGAGGCGCCAGCGTTCGAGCGCCGCGCAGTACCAGATAGGCGTCGTCGGGGCTGACGGTTGCTCCAAAGTTGTCGCTCATGGCCGCGAGTGCCGGCCACACTTCTTCGCGGGTGCAGACACTGCCCATGACCACATCGCTGTGGCCGCTCAGGTACTTGGTCAGCGCCATGATCGAGATGTCTGCGCCGAGCGTCAGCGGTCGGCACAGGTAACCCGAGCCCCAGGTGTTGTCGACGGCCAGCAGGATACCTAGCGGTTTGCACAGGGCAGCAATGGCCGGCAAGTCGCACAGTTCATACAACAATGAGCCTGGCACTTCTGTGTAGACCATTTTGCTGTTGGCTTGCAGTCGAGCCTCCAAGTCACGCCCGTCCGGGGCGAAATAGCTGACCTGAATACCGAAGGGCTGAAGAAAATCCCGGGCCAGGCGCCGCACAGGCGCGTATACCGCGTCGGTGATCAACACATGATCGCCCGGCCGCAGGTAAGCGAGAAACGTCTGCGCGATCGCTGCCAACCCGGTACCGAACAAACGAGTGCGATAACCACCTTCCAGCTCGGTGACCAAGTCTTCGAGGGCGAACGCCGTCGGGTTGCCGCGGGCACCATAACTGAGCACACGCTCATGATCACGCCGGGCGCGAGCGTCACGCATTTGCGCCAGGTTGTCGAACAGCACGGTGCTTAAGCGAGTGACCGGCACATTGACTAAGCGGCCGCCGGCCCCCTGAGCCCGCGCCGAATGCACCAGACGCGTACGCACCCTCGTATCCGGACGCGCTTGAGGTCGCAATGGGTTGAGACTTGCGATTTCGTCGTCGCTCATTTGCGCCAGCAAACCGATTTCCCATGCAAGGTATTGACGCGCCGCATTCTTGTTGCCGGAGTGGCGGTCATGGGTAAAGAACAGAAAATCAATGCATTGATCGTTGGATGGAGTGTCCGGGCTTTCCTGCACGGCGAAACCCGCTGCACGCCAGGCACCGAGCCCGCCGCCCAACAGCCGCACCTGAGCGCGCTGGTCTTCGGGCAACTCCTGTGTGGCGAACGTGGCCAGTTGCGCATCATCGGCCAACAACACCAGCGGTCGCTGCTCACCCGCCACGTGTTGCGCGAGCAACGAGCGGATCGACCAGCGCGAACCCGCAATATGGCCCTTGCGATAGGTCATGCTCGGACGCAGATCGATCAGCGCGACGGCCTCATCTTTGAGTGCATCAGACAGTGCCTGCGCCGTGATCGATGGCAGCGCCTCGTGGCCGATCACCTCGCCTGCAGGTAACGCCAGACCGCTGCTCACGCCACCCTCCAGCACATACACCTCATGCCCCAACTGGCGTAGCCAACTCGCGACAATTGGCGCACGCACACCATCGCTGTCGATCAGTACCAGCCGCGCCTTGCGCACGCCCACATACAGGTCAGTAGATTGAATCAACTGGCCGCCCGGTGTGTGTTGCGCGCCCGGCAAGCTTGCGGCGGCAAACTCTTCGACGGTGCGCACGTCGCACAAAAACAGACTGCGCCCGGCGTCTATTGCCCACTGCTCGACCTGTGCAGCCGTTACCGTTTTCACGCCCGCGCTACAGCTTCCAAGGTCAAAGAAGGGTGCTTGAGCATCCCGCTAATTGTCTTACTTCGCATGATGCCGTGTGTTACGCGCTGTTTGATTCGCCCGCTGTTCGACGGGCGCGACCGTCAAATTGGGAGGGAAGCTATTCAACTATTGTTGAGTATGCAGAGCAGCTTGGCGTCACAAACGTGAGATGGCATCAGTCAATCTCTCGCCCTCATTGTACGGAAATCACTGCGGCACACGCGATAGACTAAAGCGGAATGACGCCGTTGCCCCCCCTTGAATGACCGGCGTCAATCCCCCCCAAAGCAGCATGGTGGGAATGCCTCAGCGTGTGGCTTTCGTTCCTGCCTTGCACCTTTACTCACTGGATCTACACTGACTATAAGACGGCTGAAGGATCAGCGAATAGTTTTGCCCGCACATGCGGGGTTTTTACTTCTTGATTTCGCCCTTCCCAATCCCCCCCTGTAGCCGCCAACACAGAACTGACCCACGTACTGACGCAAGACTGCCCCGCCCCAAGTCGGCACAAATCCCGCACAGACAATGGTTCGCGAGGAGTCAGACTGGATCAGTGACATCTCGGCGACTGGTTCAATTCGGCGTCGGCGCCAACAGCCACCCTTGCCTTTGTCTCCCCTTAGAAATGTTCCGCACGGATGGCCATTGCGTACTGCTTGCCGGCCAGCTCCCAGGACATGATGCGCACATCACCCACGCCCATCGTGTCCTGCTCAACGAAAGAGGTCGTTGCCGTGCTGCCGGTGTCAGCCAATACCGACTGTTGGAATCGAATAGTGGTGTGCATCTTACGGCGCGCACCGTCGATTTTCGTCTCTTCCACGTCCAGGATGTAGCCAACCTTCGTTTCAGTCGGCACTGCTTCCAAGCTTTTCCCCGCCGCGACAGCTTGATCTCTTGCGACCCCTTCCATCACCACCAGTGGGAAATGCTCGCCTTCAACAACCAATACAGAGGCGGGATTGCCCTGCACCTTGAACTTGCCATTTCCGGCTATGGCTTTCGTAACCGAGTCCAATTGCGTCTTCCTCTTCAGGCTCAACTGCCGCCCAAGCTGGTGCATTGCTGCATTGTCCAGCTTATGGTCAACCTCCAGCAGGGCAAAGCGGTACTCACTTGTTGGGATGCCCGGATCAATCGAACGCGTCGGCTTGGGATCGGTACTACCGGTAGCGAACACAGAAGAAGCTGCCACAGCTGCAAAGGCAGCAAAGCTGACGCTCAGAACTTTCAATATCATGGCGCGACTCCTGGTCATTCGATTGGTTGTTTGTTTTTGTCGGTCAATCTGGCCATGCCTGGCACCGGGCACTCGGTGAAATCAGGTTCGTCTCCCAGCTCTGCGAGTAGGATTGCAGCATCGAGACTTGCCACGTACTCCCCCCGCCCCGCAGGGGGGATGGATGGCAATACCAACCCATAGCAAGTCTCCTTGTTGCCTTCAGATGCTGGCGGGTCGCCCTGTCATTTTGGCAGAGAAATCGCATTGCGGATTTGCCGAGCGCCGAAAATGACCATGAGTACCGTTGGCACTACGACAACTGATAACAACTGCATAAATAAACCCATGGCGGCAATGTCAGTGTCGATCAGATCATTGAGCAGACTGGTTTGATCCGGGCTTAATTGCTCGCTGCGCTTGGCAAACTTGAAGCGCTTGAGCTGCGCAATCTCGTGGGTCAGCTTTTCGATAGAAACTCAAGCCGTACTGGGTCTGATTGACCGTCTGAAAAATGGTGTTTTAACTTAAGCTTTGGCTTGGTAATGCGGCTGAAATGGAGGAAATACCATGCACACTCAAGAGGAAACTATATTAGAGCAGGCGCTGGCGGAGACCCAGACGAAGAAGCAGTGTGAGCAATGGCTGGCAGAGAACAGCGAAGCAATAAATGCCTACAACGAACACGTTGAAGCTCACGGAGTGTTCAGCGACGACGTACGGAGATTCTGATGCCTTAGTTCGCACGAGTATTAAATCGAACTGAAGGGCGAATCGATGCGCAGACGCGCAACGAAATGAGCGGCGGCAGAGACTTCAGACTAACAATGCAACCTCGCGTCGCTGCGCTCCGACTGTCTGGCCGGATCCCTGACGTTCCAATTTCTGAGAGTGGCCAACCTGCTGGTGCAGATTTACGCCATCGAACTCCAGGGTATTTTCTGGTGCTACTCGGTCAGCCAGTATCAAAGCCACGACTAGAATTACAAAGCCGAGTATCACGGGGAACGATCCGCGCCAAAATACGATACGTCTGCGGCGTTGGTGAGCATTCATTTTGCAGACCCCTTTCAGCCTTATGACTGACATCTGGCTAATATTGCTTAGCTTGCCTCTCATTCGCTCGCCAAATGTAGCTACTGCCACCGATGATTGCCAGCCCACGAGCAGGTGCGCGGTGATCCCCCCCCCGACCTGAGCGCCCCTGCATCCTCTCGGCGACTGCCGGCTGAATGTTAAGTTTTGCTAAGTTATGCGCCGCTATGACTCTTGCCGTCTTCGGGCTGCCCCCCGCACGGATAGCGGCTTGCGTGGAGTTCAGGTCAATCAGGTACTCATCGACGAAGCGCAGCTGTTTTGCTGTCATCACCATAGGGATTCCTTGAGACTTTGGTGTCTCTCTTGGGCAGTGCTTGAAATGGTGGTTGGATGCAGGTATTGCTATTGGGTATCCCCAGCGCAAGGAGCGAGTCGATGATAAGGGCACAAGGTGAAGTTAAAATTTATGTAATGGAACAAGACGACTTCGTTTTGGACGACGTGTTGTTTCAATTCAATGAAGGGGCGCGGGCTGTCTACACAGGGTTAAATTACACCTTTGATTTATTTCACAAGCCTGGCTGGCTAGGGCTCCAACTGCCAGCGCTGGCAAACTGGTTCAGCGCCTACATGATTGAACTTTCATTTCCCAACGGTAGCGAAAGCCATCACATTTTCACAATTGAGAGAAACACCAGTGTCCCGGTTGAGGACAATGGGTGGTTTTGGTATCCGGTCAAGCCTATACGTGCCTCGGTTCTACCCAGAATAGCGTCCTAATGCGTTGCAGCTCTTCAGCGAAACCCAGCACAGCAATGGCTGCACCCGCCCATCGTGGTTTTTACTCGGTCATTGCCGAGTGTGTAGACGCTGACGCCTAATTGACCCACATGCCGACGCAAGGCTGCCCTACCCAGGTAGGCAGAAACCCAGCATAGGCAATGGTTCGCGAGGAATAAGACTGGGGCAGTGACATCTCGGCCACTGGGTCAATTCGGCGTCAGCACCAACGGGCGCCCTCAAAGTCAGCTACCAATGCGATCAAACGGTCGATTTTTACCGTGTTGAACCGCCCTGCTTTCGACCTGTGTGCCAACGTTGTGGGCGACACGCAAATAGCCTAGGCGATAACTTCACCATCAACCTGAAGACGGGGCGCTATCTGATCAAGGAACGCAAAAGGTAGTCCATGCCGAACGATGTCATGAAGTCATCGTGCCTCGTGAAGGCAATCCCAAGTCTGTCCAAATATCTCCAAGGATGGGCGGGCTTGGTTGGTTTTCATTGATTGAGAACAGCATGTTCACCTCCCTGAAAAACCTAAGGCTAAGCCGGGCCAATGGGCCCGAACCAGCGACATCTCCATTGCCCGCTGCGTAGGTCTATTAGCCACGGGAAGACGTGATATCGATGGGGAGCTAATCATCCTGGCCTGTGAGCCTGTGTAACTCCCACGAATTGATATGCGCCACTTTGCTCCTTGAGCCTTTCCATCTCGCGAGCCTCCTTCCGAGTCGTGGTTACGGTTACCAACACATGGCACCGCTGCTCCAGGAAGGACTGCCTACCAGCTTCAGTTTTCAAATCGTAGCCAGGAGTTGGGGAATGGAAAAACAAGTGCTTCGCGAGTATCGACTGCTTGCTCATGACGTCATTCGGGTTGCTCCAATCTCCTCCTTCCTTGAGCTTGAGTCGAGACTGCTTGGATTGCCTGTGCTGTACAAGCCGCTTGCGCAGATTGCCACTGATACCTACCTTCAGCAGCCCGCCTTCAGCAGTCACGATCTCATAGAGACCGGGTGCCGGTGGCACTGTGATTTCGATCTCTGAAAATCTAATTTTGAAACTCTGCTCAATCACCTGGAAACTTCCATTCGGGCCTTTCTGACTTAATCAAAGCACTGTGTTGAGGCGATGGACATTTATCGCATTTCATGTCGCAGATCATTGAGCACCAGCGACAGACTCACGCGACATCGCAATGCCTTTACCGCCAATCCCGAGTCAGTCGTCGCATAACTCAGGATTTTTGCGACATGTGAGAAGTTTTTCTCCTCGACTGCACGCTTGCCCAACACCAGCCATTAGAAATGGCTGGTGTTCCTCAACAGGCGTTCTGTTTTCAGACCTGGACGTCAACAGGGGATGGCTGTGCCGGCGCGGCAAACACCGCCACCGCGTTCCTGCCGCCCTTCTTGGCGCGGTACATGGCTTCGTCGCCAAAGTGCAGCAGGTCGCGCATATTGTTCGCCTGGTCGGGGTACATCACCACGCCGATACTCGACGAAATATCCAGTTCTACGCCGTCATCCATGACAAAGGGCAGCTCAAGGACGCAACGGATTTTCTCCGCGACCAGCACGGCCTCTTCTGTCGTGCGGGCATCAGGCAGGAGGATGACAAACTCATCGCCGCCGACACGTGCGGCGGTATCGGAGGTGCGCAGTACCGAACCCATACGTGAGGCGACCTGCTTCAATAGCCAGTCGCCGGCGGCATGCCCGTGCTGATCATTGACCGCCTTGAACTTGTCCAGATCCACAAAGAGCAGTGACAGTTTACGTTGTTCCCGTTGCGCCAGAGCGAGCAGCTGAGCCAGCCGGTCTTCCAGCATGCGGCGGTTGGGCAAACCGGTCAGTTGGTCGAAGAACGCCATTTTCCGGATGGAGTCCTCGGCGGCCTTACGCCGGGTGATGTCCCGGGAACTGCCGACAATGTGAGTCGGTCGGGAGGCGCTGTCCAGCATGATATTGGCGACCGTCTCGACTTGGACAAGATGGCCATCCTTATTTCGGACTTCCAGCTCATGTTCGATCAAACAGGCCGTCAGGTCGCCTTCGCCAATACGTCGGACATGCTCCTTGACCGTATCGCTCCACCTGCGTAACTCCTGCGCAGACATCAGCTCCTCGGGTGGCTGGCCGGCGAATTCTTCCGGCGTCCAGCCGTACAGCCATACAATCGAGGGACTCATATAGCTATAGGTCAAGTCCGGAAATTGCATCACCCAGATCGCATCGTTGCTGTTTTCTGCCATCAAGCGATACAGGGCCTGGCTTTCCTGCAAGGCCTCGGCTAGGCGCGCGCGCTCGATGACCATCTGCGCGAGTCGGGCATAGTCCGCCAGCAAAACGAGATCCTCGGCATCCGGGGCGGCGGGTTCACGCTGATACATATTGAAGACACCGAGCACCTTGCCCTCATTGCTTTTGATCGGCTGTGACCAAACCGCACGCAGCCCGAGACCGAGGATCATGTCACGAAGAACGGCAACATGAGGCGCGGCCCAATAGGGATGGGTAGCAATATCCTCAACAATGACGGTCTCCCCACGGTGAACAGCCGTCGCACCAGACCCGCTCCTATCCTCGATCAGTAACCGCGCCGTGGCTCTCAACCACGCCTCAGGCAAATTGGGTGCGGCACAGCCGACCAGCTCCCTGCCATTGTCAGCCACCAGTGACACGGAGCCCAGTACACCGGGACGATAGTCATCGATGATGCGCAGCATGGTGTTCAGCACCTCAGGCAACGAGGCATTCTGGCCCAATTGCTCCAGCACCTGGTTGTTCAACCACAGGGCGTGGTTGTGTGCCGCCAGTGCCTTTTCGGCGGCTTCACGGGCAACGGATTGCTTATGCAACTCGGTCACATCGGTCGAAACGCCGATCAGGGTGGGCGGTTGGCCCGGCAACTGCATCGGCACCTTGATCGAGGATAAGTGAACGGTTTGGCCATTGGGCATCGTGACGACTTCCATGCCGATGTGCTTTTTGCCCGAGGTGATCACCTCGCGATCCATCTCATGAAATCTATCGGCGGTTTCCTTCGGCAGGAATTCGCGCTCCAGACGACCGATGAGCTGGTCAGCGGGCATGGCAAAGTAGGCAGCAGCCTTGGCGTTGATGTAGAGGAGGCGCCCCTCGAGGGTCTTGAAATAAACATTGGCATCAATGCTGTCGAGAACCAGATCCAGTAACCTACGCTGCTGGTGATTCCGACGGAAAAACCCCAGTAGCAGCCACTGCAGGACAGCCATGCCGGCAAATGCCAGCACCGAGAAAGCCACCTGGAGGCGCCAGTTAAACAGGTACTCGTCCTTACTCGCCGCGACCATTTGCAGCCATTGATGGTCGCGCTGCGGGGCTAACACGGCAATTCGCTCCAGGCCGTCGATGGGGGATCGGTAAAACTTCACCTCCACCCCGTACCGGGTGTCCTCGAACAATGGGGGGCTGATGACCTTATGCCCCTGGACGACTGAAGTCCCTGCATGTGCATAGCGATACAGCCATTCATGCGTGCGTTGATCAATAAACCCTAGGATGCCGTCCTGGCCCAGATCGAACCCCCGTGCGGCATCGATATTCAGCAAAGCCGACATGCTGTGCAGACTGGTAAAGCCGACAACAGTGCCGAGCAACTGCCCGTCCGCCGACCTGATCATCCGGAACAGCGTAATCCCCCCGCCACCCAGTTCGAGGGCATTCGGACGCGGAGCAAAAAAGGTGGCGAACTCGGCCCCACCCGCCAGGGCCGCCTGATAATTGGGCAAGTCCTTGAAGGAGCGCTTCGCCAACACACCCGGCAACAAGACCGACTCCAGTGGCACGTCAGCGTCAAGGGCAACGATATTGCCAGCTGCGTCGAGGATGACTACAGCATCCAACCATTCACTTTTTACTTCCTTTGCCAACAGCGCATGCAGGAGTGGGGCATTCCAGCGGTCACCCACGGCCTGCACGGCCTCACCGACCGACGAGAGCTGGTAGTTCAGCGTGGTTTCGAGCAGGTCAAAGCTGCGCCGATGCATCGACGACACGTTTTTCAGGCTCTGCACCACCCCTGCTTCGATCCAGTTGTGCTCCAGGTACAGGTACCCCCCCGCACAGGCGCCCTGAACCAGCAGCACGAATATCAGCAGGCCACGTTTAGCGGCCAGGTTGGAGAAAAACGTCCCCATGAAAGATTGCAGTCGCGCAACAGCACCACTCATATAACCATCCAAGAAAATCCTGACCAAGGCACGAGTACATAAGTCTCTTGCATGATGAGCACAATAAGAATCCAGACATGTTGACCTGGATCAGTCTTCGCCCTAATAGAGCCGGTTTCTTGAGAGTAAAAAATACGCTACTAATCAGATGGATATTTCGGATTGCGTACCCTCGAGCATCATGCCCAATGCGTCCTCATGAGCTGTAGACGCTGACGCCGAATTGACCCACGTGCCGACGCAAGGCTGCCCTACCCTTGGTAGGCAGAAATCCAGCATAGGCAATGGTTCGCGAGGAATAAGACTGGGTCAGTGACATCTCGGCCACTGGGTCAATTCGGCGTCAGCACCAACACTCTGGCGGACATTCAGGGGGTTTCAATCTCCGACGCGTACTTTTCTGCTTTAGAAAACACGGCCGACTTTTTCAACAGAATCGGCCAGAAGCGGTCATTCAAGACCCTATTACACTATCAACCACACGCGCTTTTGATATCCGATGGGGGCCCACCTATGCAGTGGCAGGTAGAGGTGTACCAGAGAGGGAATTGACGGACACGAAGAATTCATCAATATGACTCTGGCGGTGCTTATGGCGCCAAGGGAATCAGACCTAGAAATCAAGAGTCAGCCGCGCTTCCTGGCCCGACGAGACGATTTCCCATCTGAGGCTGCTATGAGAGGGATTAACTCTATCGTCAGTCTTATGCCTCAGTAGAGTACGACTCACATACCTGATATGCGCTCTGGGGATGTAGCAGATCGTTCAGAATGACCTTCAACGTGACCAAGACCTCTCACTGCATTTGGAGACCGTATGAACTCAGATGATCTTGCCCTTTTTGCGCAAGTGGTCAAAAGCGCAAGTATTTCCCGTGCGGCGTTGGCTTTAGGTGCCGACCAATCGACGATAAGCCGGCGTATC
>Ga0247818_10001056_pt1 | contig 17273 bp, 22 predicted proteins | sample 13C_Glucose_Day1_FD_192424 | JGI IMG/M metagenome (GOLD analysis project Ga0247818, IMG submission 192424) | Soil microbial communities from agricultural site in Penn Yan, New York, United States - 13C_Glucose_Day1 | ecosystem: Environmental > Terrestrial > Soil > Agricultural land | place... | reverse complement strand
CTAGCAGTCTGACTCCACAAGCACCCACACGAATTGCTTGATTCAGTTGTTAAAGAGCGGTTGGTTAAGATCTTTCGTCTCAACCGAGGCGCGCATTCTACAGCAGCCTCATTTGCTGTCAAGTGATATTTTTCAGAAGTTTTCAAGGAATCCTTAACAACTTCAACCACTTGCGCTTCAGATCTCTCATCAGCGGGAGGCGAATTCTACAGCGTTACACGCTGCTGTCAACACCTCTTTTTCAACTCCCTGCCGGCTTCGATGAACTGAAGCAAGTCACTGTCAAAACTGCGTAACTCTTTGTTTACCAAGGAGTTTTCCGTTTCGACTGCGCCGGAAGTGGGGCGAATTATAGGCTTCCAGAATCTGCCGTCAAGCGTTGATTTGGTTTTTCTATCGACCGGCACAAAAACACTGCTTATATATAGATGCGCCCGCACCGATTGCGCAGTATATTGCTCAATACCAAGTACAACACTCAAGTTCCATACATACCTCGGACGGTGCCTCCCAATGAATGATCAGCCGCGCAGCCTTGCCTCGACCCTGTTTTCGGTCGGCCTGCTAATAATAGCCATGGCATCGATTCAGTCGGGAGCTTCACTGGCCAAAAGCATGTTCCCTATCATCGGCGCCCAGGGCACCACCACCCTGCGATTGACCTTCGCCAGCGTCATCATGGTGTTGCTGCTGCGCCCATGGCGGGCCAAGCTCACCGCAAAATCACTGCGCACCGTCATTGTCTATGGCATGGCACTGGGCGGCATGAACTTCCTCTTCTATATGTCCCTGCGCTCGGTTCCCCTGGGTATCGCGGTCGCGCTGGAGTTCACTGGACCATTGGCCGTTGCCATCTATGCTTCGCGCCGCGCCATCGACTTTTTGTGGATAGCCTTGGCCGCTGTCGGCTTGCTGCTGTTGATACCGACGGGGGCAACGGCACAGGGCATTGATCTGCTGGGGGCCGGTTACGCATTGGGTGCAGGTGTCTGCTGGGCCCTGTACATTCTTTTCGGGCAAAAGGCCGGTGCCGACAACGGTGTGCAGACCGCCGCCCTGGGCGTGGTGATTGCCGCGCTGTTCGTCGCCCCTATCGGCATTGTCCATGCCGGTGCGGCGCTGTTGACTCCGTCATTGATCCCGATCGCCATCGGTGTTGCCGTGCTGTCCACGGCGCTGCCCTATACCCTGGAAATGGTTGCCCTCACCCGCATGCCGGCCAGGACCTTCGGTACATTGATGAGCATCGAGCCGGCAGTGGGCGCCTTGTCCGGGCTGTTGTTCCTGCAGGAATTCCTGTCTCTGTCACAGTGGATGGCCATCCTGTGCATCATCCTGGCTTCCGTGGGTGCCACTATGACCATGGGCAGTGCCGCCAAGCCCGCCATTGCAGCCGATTGAGGGGCGGATTTGCACAGACTCTGGTATTTGCCGCTCAATTAGGCCATGTTTAAGCCCGCAACCCAGTGCCAGAAATGGACTTTTCAGGACAGGGACCTCAAAACGCTTCATGCGTAAGCGAATACTGCCAGACCGGGCGACAGATCCGGGAACGCTACAAGGATAGCAATGAAACGATTTTTGATACTGATCGCCGTTCTTGCAGTTGCGGGCTGCGCGGCGACCGCTAAACCCCAGACCAAACACGGCAAGAAAGGCATCCATATCAACTGTTCGGGGCTGTCGTCCTCATGGGACCAGTGCTACGCCAGCGCCGCCAACTCGTGCGCCCCCAAGAACTACAAGGTCATCGCCAAATCCGGCGACGCCGTGGAAGAACCGGGTGATTACCCATTCGGACTCAACCCCGCGGGCTACACCAGCCGCAGCATGATCGTCATCTGCAAATAATCTGATGCCATCCTGTCAGGCCCTCGGGCCTGACAGCTGGCGGCCAATCTCCTCGTGGCTGGACTTCAGCACCTTGCGCTGCAGATCCGGCGTGGCAAGCATCCGCGCCACCACCAGGGCACCAATGCATTGCGACAGAATCGCCCAGGCCAGGCTGTCGCTCTCCAGCACCTTCGCCCAACTTTCCTGAAGCTGGCAGATCCAGTGTTCAGCCTGCTGCCTGATCAACAGATCGGAGCGCGCAATCTCGGCCCCCAACGCCGGTAGTGCACAACCGCTTTCCGGGTGCTCGACGTGGGACATGCTCAGGTAGAGCTTCAGGCAACGCTCGAATTTGTCGCGGTCCTGGTCCGCCCCCAACCGCTCCAGGCTTTGCCGCAGCTCACGCTCGACAATGGACGCGAACAACTCGTCCTTCGACGCGAAATGAGTGTAGAACGCTCCGCCACTCAAGCCGATGGCCTTCATCAAACCATCGACACCTACCGTGGAAAAACCGGATTGCTTGGCCGACACCGCGCTGCTTTGCAGCAGTTTCTCTCGGGTTTCCAGCTTGTGACTGGCTGAATAACGCATTGCCCTTCCCTCAGGTTCGATCATCTTGACGCCTGTCAAATCGTAGCATAACGTTCGTTTAGTTAACGATCGTTTACTAAAGGGATCCAGACAATGAATAACAAGAAAGTCGTACTGGTGGTCGGCGCAGGGGATGCCACGGGTGGAGCCATTGCCAAACGCTTTGCACGGGAGGGCTTCGTTACCTGCGTGACCCGACGCAGTGCGGACAAACTCCAGCCGCTGGTCGATGCCATCAATGGCGCCGGTGGTGAAGCCCACGGCTTTGCCTGCGATGCCCGCAAAGAAGACGATGTGGTTGCACTGGTCGAGCAGATCGAAAGCGAGATCGGCCCCATCGAAGCGTTCGTGTTCAATATCGGCGCCAACGTGCCTTGCAGCATTCTCGAGGAAACCGCCCGCAAGTATTTCAAGATCTGGGAAATGGCCTGTTTCTCGGGCTTTCTCAATGGCCGGGAAGTGGCCAAGCGCATGGCCAAGCGGCAACGGGGCACCATCCTGTTCACCGGCGCCACCGCCGGTTTGCGCGGCGCTGCAGGCTTTGCCGCGTTTGCCGGGGCCAAGCACGGGATCCGTGCGCTGGCTCAAAGCATGGCGCGTGAACTCGGGCCGATGAATATCCATGTCGCCCACGTCGTCGTCGACGGCGCCATCGATACCGATTTCATCCGTGACAGTTTCCCCGAGAAGTACGCCACCAAGGACCAGGACGGCATTCTCGACCCCGAGCACATCGCCGAGAACTACTGGTACCTGCACAGCCAGCCCCGCGACGCCTGGACCTTCGAGCTGGACCTGCGCCCATGGAGCGAACGCTGGTAATCCCTCCCCTATAACAACAAAGAGAGCGCATCGACCATGAGCAAAACCGTGGAGTTCTATTTCGACCTGGGCAGCCCCGCCACCTACCTGGCGTATACCCAGCTACCAAAGATCTGCGCGCAGACCGACAGCCAGCTGATCTACGTGCCATTCCTGCTCGGCGGCGTGTTCAAAGCCACCGGCAACGCCTCCCCGGCGACCATCCCTGCCAAGGGCCGTTACATGTTCATCGACCTGGATCGGTACGCCAAACGCTACGGCGTACCATTGACAATCAACCCGCACTTCCCGATCAACACGCTGGTGCTCATGCGTGCCGTAACCGGCGTGCAGTTGCGTCAGCCTGAGCGCTTTGCCGCGTTCATCGATTGCCTGTTCAAGGCGCTGTGGATCGACGGTCGCAACCTCAATGATCCGGCCACGGTCGGGGCAGTTCTGAGCGAAAACGGTTTCGACCCGCAAGAAATCCTGGCCCTGAGCGCCGAGGAAGAGGTCAAGAATGCCCTCAAGGACACCACCGAAAAAGCGGTGCAACGCGGCGTATTCGGCGCACCGAGCATGTTTGTCGATGGCCAGCTGTTCTTTGGCCAGGATCGGCTGGACTTTGTCGTCGAAGCCCTGAGTTAAAACCTGAGGCCCGGGCGCTGGCGGCGGCGCCCGGGCTCAAGCCAGTCAGATAGCCGCAGTACGCGTGTTCAACCACTCCAGCGCAGCGCCGTCGAGCAACGGGCTCAAGCGCTCGCGCACTTCGGCGTGGTAAGCGTTGAACCAGTGCTTTTCCTCTTCGCTCAGCAACGAGGTTTCCAGGCAGCGCGTATCGATCGGGCACAGGGTTAGGGTTTCGAACTTGAGGAATTCGCCGAATTCACTGGTGCCTGCCTCGCGGTTCATCGCCAGGTTCTCGATGCGCACCCCCCAACGGCCTGGACGATAAGTGCCCGGCTCGATGGACGTGATCATGCCTGGCAGCATGGCGGTTTGCGGCGCGGGTGCCGCCTGGTAGGCAATTACCTGCGGACCTTCGTGGACGTTGAGGAAATAGCCGACGCCGTGACCGGTGCCGTGACCATAGTCGACGTTTTCGGCCCAGATCGGCGCCCGGGCGATGGCATCCAGCAATGGCGACAGGATGCCTTTGGGGAATTGCGCGCGGGACAGTGCGATCACACCCTTGAGCACACGCGTGCAATCGCGTTTTTGCTCGGCGGTCGGTGTACCGACCGGCACCATCCGCGTGATGTCGGTAGTACCACCCAGGTACTGGCCGCCGGAATCGATCAGCAGCAAGCCGTCGCCTTCGATCACCGCGTGCTCTTCTTCGGTGGCGTGGTAATGGGGCATGGCGCCGTTGGCGTTGAACGCGGCAATGGTGTTGAAGCTCAGCGACACATAACCCGGCCGGCGTTCACGGGCAGCGGTAAGTTTTTCGTCGATGGTCAGCTCGGTAATGCGCTCACGGCCCCAGGCCGACTCAAGCCAGGTGAAGAATTCGCACAGCGCCGCGCCGTCCTGCTCCATGGCCTGGCGGATGTGTTCGGCGTCAGCCAGGCTTTTCTGGGACTTGGCCAGGGTCGTTGGATTCAGGCCTTCGAGCAGTTTTACACCGCTGTCGAGGTTACCCAGCAGCCCCGCCGTTACCCGCGCCGGGTCCACCAGCAGGCTTGCCCCCGTAGGCACCGCGCGCAGGGCGTCAGCTACTTCGCTGTAATCGCGCAAGGTCACACCGTCCTGTTCCAGGACCGCACGCAACTGCGCATCGACCTTGCTCAGCGCCACGAACAGCGTCGCTTGCTGCTGGCTGATCAAGGCGAAGGAAACGAACACCGGATTGAACGACACATCGCCGCCGCGCAGGTTGAACAGCCAGGCGATATCATCGAGGGTGGCGATGAAATGCCAGTCGGCACCGCGCGCCTGCAAGGTTTCACGCAGCTTGGCGAGTTTTTCACCGCGGCTGACCGTGGCCTGTGGTGGCATGTGCTGATAGATCGGCTCGTTCGGCAGGCTCGGGCGATCGCTCCAGACTTCGCTCAACAGGTCGATGTCGGTGCGCAGGCGTGCGCCCCGCTCTTCCAGCTTGCTGCCCAGCGTGCGAGCAGAAGCCACCGCCATCACCGCGCCATCGACCGCGACCACACCCCCTTGCGGAGTTTGCTCGGCCAGCCAGTCCAGCGGCCCGGGTTGTCCAGGTTGCAGCTTGACCAGCTCGATGCCGCTGCCCTTGAGTTCCTTGCTCGCCTGTTCCCAATAACGGCTGTCGGCCCAGACACCGGCGAAATCCGCGGTAACGATCAGGGTCCCGACGGAACCGTGGAAACCCGACAGCCATTGGCGCCCTTGCCAGTAACCCGGCAGGTATTCGGACAGGTGCGGATCCGCGGACGGCACCAGCAAGGCATGGATGCCCTCCCGGCTCATCAGCTCGCGGGTTTGCGCCAGGCGCTGGGGCACCGACCCGGTGATCGAAAACTGCGTATTCATCGTGACTCCTGCTAACCACTGTTCATTATTGTTCAGTGCCGATCCAGGTCGGCACTGGGTTGCCCTATTGCCAGAATGCGGGAGCACTGGCGCAGGCGGTTTTAATCAGCTGTACCGCTTGATCGATATCCTGTTCGGTGGTGAAACGCCCCAGGCTCAAGCGAATGGTGCGACTCGCCGTACGGGCATCATGCCCCAGGGCCAGCAGCACATGAGAGGGTGCATTGCTGGCGGAATTACAGGCCGAGGTCGCGGAAAACGCCATCGAGGCGAGCAATGCCGCCGAGTTGAACTCGCCTTCACTGAAGGTCAGGCTCAAGGTATGCGGGATGCGTTGGGTCAGGCTGCCATTGAGCCGCACGCCCGGAATGCCCAGCAATGGCTCGAGCAGGCGTTCGCGCAGGTGCACGATCAAGGCCTTTTCTTCATCGAACGAGGCCGCCGCCAAGGCAAAGGCTGCGCCCATCGCGGCAATCTGGTGGGTCGCCAGGGTCCCTGAACGCAAGCCACCTTCGTGACCACCGCCGTGGATCTGCGCCAGCAAGCGCTGTTGTGCACGCGGGCCGACGTACAGCGCGCCGATGCCTTTGGGGCCGTAGAGCTTGTGCGCCGAGAAAGACATCAGGTCCACCGGCCACTGCGCCAGGTCGATCGCCACCTTGCCCGCGCCTTGCGCCGCGTCGACATGGAACAACGCATTGCGTTCACGCACCACCTGGCCAATGGCCGGGATGTCATTGACCGTTCCCAGTTCATTGTTGACCAGCATCAGCGACACCAGGAAGGTGTCCTCGCGCATGGCTTCACTGACCGCTTGCGCACTGATCAGGCCATCGGCGTCCGGCACCAGGTACGTCACCGCCACGCCGCTGTCCTGCAGCTGTTTGGCGGTGTCGAGGATGGCCTTGTGTTCGATCTGGCTGGTGATGATGTGGCCACAGGCGATGCCGCGGGCCTGGGCAACGCCCTTGAGGGCAAGGTTGTTGGATTCGGTGGCACCCGAGGTCCAGACGATCTGTTCGGGCGTGGCGCCAACCAGTTCGGCGACCTGGCGCCGCGCCAGCTCGACCGCTTGCCGGGCCTGCTGGCCAAAGACATGGGAACTGGAGGCCGGGTTGCCGAAGTTGCCGTCAAAGCCCAGGCACGCGACCATGATCTTGATGACGCGCTCATCCACCGGCGTGGTGGCGGCGTAGTCGAAATACAGCGCACGTTTATTCATAAAAGACTCGCAGAGCGTGTTCCGGGATCAGGAAGCTCATGACTGCAAACGGCAAGACGCAGCCTCATGAGCTGCGTGCGGTTTTCAGAAGGTTACCAATACCTGATCGGATGCCATTAAAGAAGAACAACTTCATTTAAAAGTGCGTAGGAACGCTCCTGAAAAGCCAGCTTAACAGGCATCGGGCAAGCGGTTGAAGCAATGCGTCAGGTAAAGCTTTCGAGCAATATCGGATACAGCGACGCCACCAGCAGCGCGGCCATGCCCCAGTTGAACAGGCGCAACCAGCGCCGATCCTTGAGCACGTTGCGCAGCAACGTACCGCAAGCAGCCCAGACACCGACGCTCGGCAGGTTGATCAGGGCAAACACCGCGGCAATCACAATCACGTTGGTGAAGTAGCCCTGCATCGGGGTGTAGGTGCTGATGGCACCGATGGCCATGATCCAGGCCTTGGGGTTGACCCACTGGAAAGCGGCCGCGCCCAGGTAGCTGATCGGCTTGGCCTCGCCTTTCGCGCTGTCGGAGACGGGCCCGGAATGGGCGATCTTCCACGCCAGATACAGCAGGTATGCCGCACCCACGTAGCGCAGCACTGTGTACAGCACGGGATAAGTCTGGAACACCGCGCCCAGCCCGAACCCAACGGCCACGACCAATACGAAGAATCCGCAGGTGATGCCCAGCATGTGCGGGATAGTGCGTTGAAAGCCGAAATTCACCCCGGATGCCAGCAACATGGTGTTGTTCGGGCCGGGCGTGATAGAGGTGACGAGAGCGAACAGGGCGAAGCCCAGCAGCAGATCGAACGAGAGTGTCATGGGTGGCAGTCCATCAGGGTCAGTCAGGTATCGACCCTATCGCGAACCCTGGGGGAAACCCATGGACAGTTAGGTAAAAGTTCGAGCGGTACAGTCTTGGCTCAGCTCGGGCGACCGTGCAGCTGTACAGCTCGCTCGGCATTCATCTCGCCCTGTTTGTCGAAGCCGAAAGTTTTCTGTGGCTGGCCGAGCAATTCGGCTTTTTTCGCATGGTATTCGTCGAAGGACAAGCCGCGACGGTTCAGCGCCTCCAGCGCCAGTTCCCGGGTTTCTTCGGCGGTGTAGGGGCGCAATTCAGGGGACACATGGCTGGAGCATCCGGCAAGTACGGAGACCGCAAGCAGCAAGAAAGTGGCGATTAGAGGTTTCATTTTCGGCGTCCTGGCATCTTGTTCGGGGCAATGAACACAGGCTACTCGCGCCATTGTCCGAGCAGAAATCAACGCTCTCGATAGTGGCTATCGGGTTTTTCAAATGCCGCTATTGCCAACCTCGCATATCCCCAGATGATCTATAAATATCTATTTGTTGTATTTTTAGGAATAACAAACTGCCTTCATAACAACTGCATCTCCGCAGGCATTGTTGCCCAGGCAACTGTTCGCCAGGCAACAGTCATTCAACATACAGCGTTCTCCGAATCCCTGGTCGAAGCTGAATTGTTCGGTCATGAAAAAGGGGCGTTCACCGGCGCCCCGAGTGCCAAGGCCGGCTGGTTCGAAGAGCCGATGGGGGCACCCTGCTCCTCGATGAAATCGGCGATTTGCCGATGGCGATCCAGGTCAAGCTGTTGCGGGTGCTGCAGGAGCGTGAAGTGGTGCGCCTGGGTTCGCGCAAGAGCATCCCCATCAATCTGCGCGTGCTCGCGGCCACCAACGTGCAGCTGGAAAAAGCCATTAATGCCGGGCACTTTCGCGAAGACCTGTATTACCGCCTCGACGATCGGTGAACTGGCGGTCAACAAGCGCCGGCCACCGGAAAACATCCAGGGCGAGCGCTTGCTGCAGCTGTCGATCTAACCCACCAGATTGCAGTGCAGCGCATGATCGTGGCTGCGTTCCAGGCTGTGCAGCACCTGGAACGAGCCGAAGGTCACGGTCTTGGCCTGATGGGCGCGGATCAGTTGCCAGAAATCCTGTTCCCCGCTTTCAAACGCCTGGAATGCCGCCTCCCCCGCCTCGCGGGTTTGCCATTGCAGGTAATTGAGCACCCGCCGACCGTCCTCGCTGGCCTGGATGCTGGCACTCAGAAAACCGCTGTAGCGCTGGGCCAGACACTCGGTCTGCTGCGACAGCGCCGACACCAGCGCCGGTTGATGCTGCGGTTCGATTTCGAATTCGATCAGTTGGGTGAAGCTGCGATTTTTTGCGGGCGCGTTCATGGATAGTCCCCACTCAGGTGCAAAAAGCGAATCTTGCGATCCGAAGACGTGCAGGGTAAAACCTCCAGTTAAGTCAAGGTCAAGGGGCATTTTTCAGATGATCACCTCGCAAGATGTCCATAAGGAGCTCAGCGTCGGCCAACTGGCCGCCCGCAGCGGCGTGGCGGTCACGGCGCTGCACTTTTATGAAACCAAGGGATTGATCAAGAGCAACCGCAACCAGGGCAACCAAAGGCGCTATCCACGGGAAGTATTGCGGCGTGTGGCGTTGATCAAGGTGGCCCAGCGCCTGGGCATTCCGTTGGCAGAGATCGGCGAGGCGCTCAAGTCCCTGCCGGACAATCGCGCACCGACGGCGGCGGACTGGCAGGTGATGTCGGCGCAGTGGAGCCGGGAGCTGGATGAGCGGATCAATCAGTTGACGTTGTTGCGGGACAAGTTGAATGGCTGCATTGGTTGCGGGTGTTTGTCGATGCAGGCGTGTCCGTTGCGTAATTTTGGCGATGTGCTGGGGGAGCGTGGGTCGGGGGCGCAGTTGCTGGAATCGGGGGTTGATCCAGGAATCAGTTGAGCCCTTCGCGTACTGCCAGTCGATGAAGCCTTAGAGCCCAGGCGCAATCTGCCCTTTGTGGCAGGTCAAGATGAGCTCCACGATCAAGGCACTGTTGGTATCAAGCCCCGCCTCCAACGCCTAGTTGGCGAAGACGAACGCCAGGTCGACCTGGCTCAACGAACGCGCCCCTCCAGTTCTCGGATTTTCAGGTGCTTGGGGTTCTCAACGATGTCCCGTTGGGTCGCCAGGGTGTTGCTCGGCTCCTTGAGCTGGCTGGATGAGGGCTGCTTGCTCGAGCATTCACTGTTGATAGCCAAACAGTACCAATGCCCCCTGTAGGCGCTGCCGCAGGCTGCGAACTTTTTGTGAACTTGAAACATTCTGAAGATCAAAATCAAAGGATCGCAGCCTCCTGCAGCTCCTACAATTCTCCGGCTGGAGCGCGATCTTCAATCCACTACAAGAAAAGGGAGAACCATCATGAGCGTTAAACCGATTCCAGAGGGTTATCACAGCATCACCCCGTACCTGGGCATTCAAAAAGCGGCCGAAGCCATCGACTTCTACAAAAAAGCCTTCGGCGCCATCGAGGTCATGCGCCTGTCCATGCCCGACGGCGGCATCGGCCACGCGGAACTGCGCATTGGCGATTGCCCGATCATGCTCGGCACTCCCTGCGATCAAGGACCGCTGAGCAATCCCGACAACTCGCCGTCGGTGGGCCTGCATTTGTACGTGACCGATGTGGACAAGTCGTACAAACAGGCGATCGACGCTGGCGGCATCGTGGTCTCAGAGGTCAAGGACCAGTTTTACGGCGACCGCTCAGGGACCTTGAAGGATCCCTATGGGCACCTGTGGTTTCTGGCCACGCGCAAAGAGGACCTGACTCAGGAGCAGATCGAGCAGCGGGCCAGGGAGATGTTCCAGCAAGGCTGACGCGTCGTTGTCTTCTGTAGGAGTCCGGCAAGCCGGGCTCCTACAGTCACCACCCTGAATACGAAACATTTTCTTTCATATTCCCCTTCCTGATTTCGCGTGCTCATCCGTCCTATATAGATGCAGTCCTGTTGCGTAGGCAAAAGCCACAACCGGTCCGTCCAATGACCTCATCGCCGCGAAGCCCGTGGCAGAGGCCTTTCATCGATATAAGACGCCCTAATCATGTCGAAGAAATCCCGTTCAAAACTCTGGTTCCTGGTCCATAGCTGGCTGGCACTGCCGATCTGGTTTTTCGTGCTGATCGTCTGTGTGACCGGCACGCTGGCGGTAGTCAGCCAGGAAATCGTCTGGCTGGCCAATCCGCAAATGCGCGCCAGCGCGCCTGAGGACGATGCGCCGCGGCTCAATTACGACCAGATCGTCGCCGCGATCAAGCAGGCCGAGCCCGACATCATTGTCGACAGTATCAGCCGCCCCGACGAATCGCACTTCGCCCTGGACGTCGGCGTCACCTACCCCGACGGGCGTGCGCTGACGGTGTACGTCAACCCCTACACCGGTGCCATCCAGGGCCCCGCCCCGCAATTCAACTTCCAGGCGTTCACCCGTGCCCTGCATGGATGGTGGCTGGTGCCGTTCACCAACGGCTACAGCTGGGGTTGGTACCTGGTGTCATTCCTCAGCTTGCCGATGCTGGCTTCCCTGGTAACCGGGCTGGTGGTGTACAAGCGGTTCTGGAAGGGTTTCCTGCGACCGACCCTGCGCATTCGGCATGGCGCACGGATTTTCTGGGGGGATTTCCACCGTCTCAGCGGCATCTGGTCGATCTGGTTCATCGCGGTGATTTCCGTCACCAGCACCTGGTTCCTGATCGAAGCGTTCATGTTCGACAACCAGATTTCCATCTCCACCGCGCCGGTGGCTGCCGTGGTCCCGCGCGAAAGCGTGCCGCTCACCAGCGATGGGTCACCCACACCGATGATCAGCCTCGAGGCGGCGATCCGCGAGGCCAAGGAACGAATCCCGGGACTCGACGAGAGTTTTGTCAGCATGCCGGCCAATGCCTACAGCTACCTGTCGGTGGGTGGGCGCAGTTGGTATCCGTTGATGTTCCAGACCGCCGACATCAACCCGTACACCGGCGAAGTCGCCGCCACGCGCCTGCTGTCGGATCGCTCTGGCCTGGAGTTCGTGACCGAATCCATGCGCCCGCTGCACACCGGTGATTTCGGCGGGATCTGGATCAAGCTGATCTGGTGCTTCTTTGGCCTGCTGTTAAGCATGATGGTCCTCAGCGGCCTGCTGATCTGGACCAAGCGCACCGCCCTGGCCACGGCCAACGCCCTCAAGCGCAGCAACAAACGCCCGCGCAACGAGCTTGCCACGGCCAACAACCGGGAAACCACGGAGGTCAGCCCATGAGCCAGGTCGCCACCCAAGCACCGCGTTCAACGCTGAGCCGCCTCTGGCACAAATGGCGATTCCACATCAACGTCCTGCTGTTGCTGGTGCCGCTGGGTTTCATGCCCAAATACTTCGCCGATGCCGCGCTGTTTCGTGGTGACACGGGCCTGGGCGAACGGGAAATCGGCGAAGTCCAGGTCGGCCCCTGGAGCCTGCGCCTGGCCGAACTGCGCAATGAAGCACCGCGGCTCGATGGCCCGGCCGGCTACATGAAAAGCTTCAATGCCGCGCTGTGCGACAGCTGCCGCGAGCAGGTCAAGGCGACTTACCTGCGCATCGGCAAGCCACGCAGCCTGCGCGCCGCCGGGGTGATTTTCTTCGGCACCCCCTACCGCATGGGCGCCATGTTGCCGGTCCCGGAAAAAACCAAGGCCGACGCCGAGCTGTGGATCACCATGGAGGGCTGGGACGGCTCCCTGCACCAGGCATCCATTCCTCTGAGCCAGGCCTCCCCCGCCACCCTCGCCTGGCTGTCCACCCAAGGAGGCAAACCATGATCAACCCTATCCGCCCTTTGCGCGCCGCGTTGCTGCTGCTCTGCGCCGGCTTCAGCGCCAGCGCCCTGGCCCACAACCCGATGTGCGAATGCAAGGCCATCGACGCCGAGCAGATCAAATGCACCGGCGGATTTTCCGACGGCAGCGGCGCACCGGGCGTGACCCTGGACGTGATCGGCTACGACGAAACCATCCTGGTGCCGGGCAAGCTCGGGGCCGACTCGACCCTGACCTTCAAGAAACCCGGTGCCGAGTTCTACGTGCTGTTCGACGCGGGCCCCGGCCACGTAGTCGAGATCGACCAGGCGGACATCGAAAGCCCATGAGTACACCCACCACGCAAATCGTCCGCCCGGCCGGTGCCGGCCATGAAACCCTCTACGTACTGCTGTTGTGTCTGATGATCCTGGCAGTGGCCGGTTCTGTGGTCGCCTGGCGCGGTGAGTCGCAACAGGTGAGCAGCGTCAACAGTCATCAACTGGATGCTCGCCGCGACCTGAGCGCCTCCGAACAAGGCATCTACGCCGATTTGCGCGTGACCCTGGACGAGATTCACTTGCTGCGCCAGGAACAACAGACCCTGCCGACACCTGAAACCCTCGCCAATGAAGGCTTTGCGCCCTTTGCCCAGGACGCCAGCTCGGTTAGCCGGGGCGGCCATGCCTGGCAGTTGCTCGACGCCAGGGCGTACTTCGGCCAGAGCCAGAGCGTCACCGTGGCCGGCTCGTTCCTCATGCGCCTGAGCGCTGACGACGACGCCCCGGACATCTGGCTAAACCGCGCCACCGACCTCAAGGCCCCTGCCGACCTCAGCGATGCCACGCTCGAAGCCGCCGGCTGGCAGCAGGTCGTCGCGCAATTCGATGCCGGCGTGACCCGCCAGCACCGGCACTGAACCCTCATCCGAGAGAAGACCGCTTTCCCATGCCCATTTCATCGCTACGCTCTTTCCTGCGCCTGTCACTGGTCGGCCTGCTGGCCTGCCTGCTGACACCCCTGGCCAGCGCCGACGAGGCCAAGCGCCTGCGCATCGGCATCACCCTGCACCCGTATTACAGCTACGTGGCCAACATCGTCGGCGACAAGGCCGAGGTGGTGCCGCTGATTCCAGCCGGCTTCAACCCCCACGCCTACGAGCCACGGGCCGAGGACATCAAGCGCATCAGCGGGCTCGACGTGATCGTGCTCAACGGCGTCGGCCATGACGATTTTGCCGACCGCATGATCGCGGCCAGCGAAACGCCGAACGTGCCGGTGATCGAGGCCAACGAGAACGTGCCACTGCTGGCCGCCACCGGCGTTGCCGCACGCGGCGCCGGCAAAGTGGTCAACCCGCACACGTTCCTGTCGATCAGCGCCTCGATCGCCCAGGTCAACAATATTGCCCGCGAACTGGGAAAACTCGACCCGGCCAATGCCAGGATTTACACCGAAAACGCCCGGGCCTACGGCAAGCGCCTGCGCAAGATGCGCGCTGACGCCCTGGCCAAATTGACCGCGGCGCCGAACGCCGAACTGCGCGTGGCCACAGTGCACGCCGCCTACGACTACCTGCTGCGCGAATTCGGCCTGGAGGTGACGGCGGTGGTCGAGCCGGCCCACGGCATCGAACCGAGCCCGAGCCAGCTGAAAAAAACCATCGACCAGCTGCGTGAACTGGACGTGAAAGTGATCTTCTCGGAGATGGACTTCCCTTCCACCTACGTCGACACCATCCAGCGCGAATCCGGGGTGAAGCTGTACCCGCTGTCGCACATCTCTTACGGCGAATACACCGCCGACAAGTACGAAAAGGAAATGACCGGCAACCTCAACACCGTGGTGCGGGCGATACAGGAGTCCGGGGCATGACATCGAAAGAAACCCTCCTGGCCGATGCGCAATCTCCTGTGGGAGCGAGCCTGCTCGCGAAGGCGTCCAGTCAGGCGACATTGTCATTGAATGACACAGCGCCATCGCGAGCAGGCTCGCGCCTACAGGTTTCGGGCCCGACCCTGGATTTCGCCGACGTCAGCCTGACCCTCGGGCGCACGACGATCCTCGACAACGTCACCTTTCAGGTCCGGCCCGGCAGCGTGCATGCGCTGGTCGGCCCCAACGGCGGCGGCAAGAGTTCGCTGATCAGGACCCTGCTCGGACAGATGCCGCACCAAGGCCGCTTGAGCCTGCAATGGCCGGGGGAGCCGGGGACGATCGGCTACGTGCCCCAGGCGCTGGAATTCGATCGTGGCCTGCCGATGACCGTGGACGATTTCATGGCTGCGATGTGCCAGCGACGTCCGGCGTTCCTCGGTTTGAGCAAGCATTACGCCAAGGCGATCGGCGAGGCCCTGGAGCGGGTCGGCATGCAGGACAAGCGCAAGCGGCGCATGGGTGCACTGTCGGGCGGCGAACGCCAGCGGGTGTTGTTGGCGCAAGGGTTGATTCCGGCGCCGCAGCTGCTGGTACTGGACGAACCGATGTCGGCCCTCGATGAAGCCGGCATCCGCGTGTTTGAACGTTTGCTGGGTGATTGGCGGGCGACGGGCATCACCGTGCTGTGGATCGAGCACGACCTGGAAGCGGTCGGGCGCCTGGCCGATCACGTCACCGGGCTCAACCGCCGGGTGCTGTTCGACGCCACGCCGCAACAGGCGCTGACCCCGGATCGCCTGCTGACGCTGTTTTCGACCCATCCACGGAGCCTTGCCTGATGAGTTATGAAGCCTTTCGCTTGATGGTCCAGGGCTGGGCCTCGTCGGGTTACCTGCCTGAGGCGCTGGCCTATGGATTTGTCGTCAATGCGTTGCTCGCCGGGCTGTTGATCGGCCCGGTGCTGGGCGGTTTGGGCACCCTGGTGGTGGTCAAGCGCTTCGCGTTTTTCTCCGAAGCGGTGGGTCACGCGGCGCTGACCGGCGTGGCCATCGGCATCCTGCTGGGCGAACCCTACACCGGGCCTTACGGCAGCCTGTTCGGCTACTGCCTGTTGTTCGGCATCCTGCTCAACTACCTGCGCAACCGCACGGGCCTGGCGCCGGATACCTTGATCGGCGTGTTCCTGTCGGTGTCGTTGGCGCTGGGTGCCAGTTTGCTGCTGATCCTGGCCGGCAAGATCAACGTGCACATCCTCGAAAACGTGCTGTTCGGTTCGGTGCTGACGGTCAACGGCAATGACCTGCTGGTGCTGGCCATCGTCGGTTCGCTGGTCATGGCCCTGGCCTTGCCGCTGTACAACCGCATCATGCTCGCCAGCTTCAATCCGCAATTGGCGGCGGTGCGTGGGGTGGCGGTGAAGTCCCTGGATTATCTGTTCGTGATTCTAGTGACGCTGATCACCGTCGCTGCGGTGAAAGTCATCGGCGCCATCCTGGTCGGTGCGCTGTTGGTGATACCGGCCGCAGCCGCGCGCTTGCTCAGCCAGTCACTCAAGGGCTTCTTCTGGTGCTCGGTGCTGATCGCCACGGTGAGCACGCTGTGCGGGATTCTCGCGCCGATCATCTTTGACCTGCCGATCCCGTCCGGTGCCGCGATCATCCTCGTGGCCGGTATCGCCTTCGCCCTGGCCGCCATTGCGCGCGGCGTCGTCCCCAGCCTCAAAGGGAACCTTGGATAAATGTCATTTTCTCTGCGACAACTGACCCTGGCGCTCGCCCTGTGCGGACTCGCCACCACAACCTTGGCCGCTGACGGCAGCCAACCGCTGCGGGTGCTGGCGTCGTTGCCCATCACCTACGGCCTGGGTGAAGTACTGCTCAAGGGCACCGACGTCAGCCTTGAGCGCGCGGCGCCCGCCAACCTGCCAGGCAGTCGCCAGACCGCCTACTTCACTGGCCGTGGTGCCCCGGCGCTGGCTAAATTGGCGACCGACGCCGATGCGGTGATCGGCTTGCGTTCACTGTGGCCGGACGATCCGCTGTACCCGATCTCCCGGCGCAGCAATATCCGCATCATCGAAGTCGACGCCGCCCGACCGGTGGATGGCGCCCTGCCCGGCATTGCCGTGCAGCCGGGCAACCAGGTCGATGGCTTGAACAGTCAGCCGTGGCTGGCCAGCAACAACATGGGACGCATGGCCGACGTGATGGCGGCGGACCTGGTGCGCCTGGCCCCCACGGCCAAGCCCGCGATCGAAGCGAACCTGGCGGCGTTGAAACAGCGCTTGCTCAAACTCAGCGCCGCCAGCGAAGCGCGCCTGGCCGCCGCCGACAATCTCAGCGTGATGAGTTTGAGCGATCACTTTGGCTACCTCATCGGCGGGCTCAACCTGGAATTGGTTGGGCTGGATGCGCGGCAGGATGCCGAGTGGACACCAGAGGCACTGAAGACCTTGACGGCGACGCTCAAGGACAACGACGTGGCGGTGGTGTTACATCATCGGCAGCCGTCGGATGCGGTGAAATCGGCTGTTGCCGAGGGCGGGAGTCGGTTGGTGGTGTTGAGCACCGATGCCGAGGATCCGGTCGGTGAGCTGGAGGGGAATGTGGATCTGGTGATCAAGGGATTGAGCGGCGCTTGACTGTAGGAGTCCGGCTTGCCAGCGAAGGCGTCCTTGAACGTTGCGCTGGTCTTTCGGACGCCTTCGCCGGCAAGCCGGGCTCCTACAGGTCCGCGGCGGCCACCGATTCACGCGCTGCACAACCCATTGTAGGCGCTGGCTTGCCAGCGCCTACAATGGGTTGTGCAG